>Ga0209227_1000426_pt1 | contig 36394 bp, 27 predicted proteins | sample YNPBryantNP2012_FD_185815 | JGI IMG/M metagenome (GOLD analysis project Ga0209227, IMG submission 185815) | Anoxygenic and chlorotrophic microbial mat microbial communities from Yellowstone National Park, USA - YNP Bryant NP 2012 (SPAdes)... ...
GGGTCGGGTCAGGGCGGAGCCGCTCCGCCTGCGGCAGGTCCTCTCCAACCTCATCTCCAACGCGGTCAAGTTCAGCTCGGGCCGCCCGGGAGCCCGGGTGCGGGTGGGGTGCCGGGAGGAGGGGGGACGCCGGATGGTCTTTGTGGAGGACAACGGACCGGGCATCGCCCCCGAGGACCTCGAGAGGGTCTTCGAGCCCCTGGTCCGCACCGAGGATGCCCGGGGCCTGCCTGGCCACGGCCTGGGGCTGGCCATCGCCCGCCGGGCGGTGGAGAGCTGGGGCGGACGCATCTGGGCGGAGTCGCAACCGGGCCGCGGCTCCACCTTCTTCTTCACGGTCGGGGTCAGGTCTTGACATTTGACATTTCCCCTACCTCCAGTCCGGTGCAGAGCCAACCCCCGACCATAGGATGGGAAATTGAAGTTTTGGTGCCTGACTCCTGATCGAAGGCACCTTTTGAAGGTGAAGGCGAAACTGTTTGACAGATTGTAGAAATTGAAGTTTTGGTGCCTGACCCTGGATTGAAGGACCCCGGATTGAAGGGGGGCTGACTCAGTTGCTGCCGTCGTCGGCTCCGCCGGAGTTGAAATAGAGGGAACTTTCGACCACCAGTCGGCATCCCTCCGGCCCCCGGACCTCGGCGCTCACGCCCTGGCCCGGCAGCAGTGCGTTCTCCAGCAGGGTGAAGCGGGAGCGGGGGGCGATGGTGTAGGCGGCATGGACGGGGCCCGCGCTTCCCCCGTAAAGGAACACCTCCAGCCCCACCTCCTCTTCCTCCAGGTTCACCACCAGAAGCCAGCACTGGAAACCGTCCCCGGTGTAGCCCTCGGGGAGCAGCCAGCGGTCGGCGGGGCGGGTGAATCCCGGAGCGGCATGGCCCCCGTCCACCTCCAGCCCCCCCGGCCCACGGTAGCGGAAGTACATGGCCCGTTCCGCCACCAAGCCCGGAGAGGAGGCGCTCACCTTCGCCGAGAACTCCGCGGTGGAGAGGAGGGGCAGGTCATCGATATGTAGGGTGCGGCGGGACTGTGGCCCCAGGCGGACCTCTTCCCTCACCGCCAGCCCGTCGGAGCGGAGCAGCTCCACCTGGGCGGAGACCTCCACGCCGTAGGGGTTGAAGAGGAGCAGCCAGGTGTCGAAACCCTCCCCAGTGTAGCCCTCGGCGAAGTACCACTCCCGGGAGGGGGAGGGGATGCCGCCCGAGGCGGAGCCGCCGGTCCTGCCCCCGCAGTCGAAGTACATGGCGCGTTCCGCCAGCACCGGCAGCGATGAAGTCACTGTGAGGGCCACCTCGCGTCCCGGGACCAGCTCATCGATCAGGACGCTCCGCCGGGTCAGGGGAGGCAGGATGAAGGCCTCCTCCCTTTCCCCGTCCGCGGCATGGAAGCCCGCCACGACCTCCGCCTCCGCGCCGTAGGGGTTGAAGAGGAGCAGCCAGGTGTCGAAACCCTCCCCAGTGTAGCCCTCGGCGAAGTACCACTCCCGGGAGGGGGTCAGGGGCGTGGAGGTATGGCCGCCCCCGATGCCGCCGTAGCGGAAATACATGGAACGCTGCGCCCTCAGGGATGAACCGGGCGGCAGCTCCACCGAGCAGGAGACCTCCCCTTCGGCCAGCCGGTTGAGATGGAGGGTGCGGCGCGAGCGGGAGGGGACTTCGACATCGAGGGAGGATGAGGGGCCATGGGGGCCATAGAAGCGAAGTGCCGCCCGCGCCGCTTCTCCACCGGGATTCTCCAGGAGGATGAAGGTGTCGAATCCCGGACCGGTGTAACCTTCGGCGAAATAGAGGACATCCGACTCCGCGACGGAGGGAGGAGGCTCGACCCACCCCACCGCCCGGTGGGCTTGCAGCAGCCCCCAGCCGGTGGAAGGGTCCCATCCGGGGCTCCCCAGGTCCAGTGCGGTGGAGGTAAGCCGCTCCTCCACCTGCTCCGGCCGGGCCTGCGGAAGCGTCGAGAACACCAAAGCGGCCGCACCGGAAACCAGGGGGGCGGCGGCGGAAGTGCCGCTCACCGCATCGTAGGCGCCTCCCGGGGCGGTAGTGAGGATACCAACGCCGGGGGCGGCCAGCCCCATCCCCTCACCCTGGTTGGAGAAGGGGGCGGGCAGGCCGTCGCGGTCAAGCGCTCCCACGGCGAGGACGCCCCGGCAGGCGGCGGGCCAACCCAGCCGGTCCAGGGCATCGTTACCGGCCGCGGCCACCACCACCGCTCCCCGGGAACGGGCGTGATCCACCGCCTCCTGCAGGGCCTGCGAGCTCGCCCCACCGCTGAGGCTCAGGTTGATGACCGCGGCTCCCCGGTCCGCCGCGTAACGGATGCCCGCGATGACGTCAGAGTAATAGCCGCAGCCCTGGCCGTCCAGCACCTTCACCGGGAGGAGGCGCACCCTCCAGGCCACCCCGGCCACGCCGGCCCCGTTCCCCCCACAGGCGGCGATGATGCCCGCCACCCTGGTCCCGTGCCCGTGGTCGTCGGCAGGATCCTCGTCATCGTTGACGAAGTCGTGGCCGGGAAGCACCCTACCGACCAGATCGGGGTGGGAGGGGTCGATGCCCGTGTCCACTACCGCAACCACCGTCCCAGGGCTGCCCGTGGTCACCTCCCAGGCCTCTTCGGCCCCGATGCGGGGAAGGTGCCACTGCCGCGGATAGAGGGGGTCATCGGGAACCAAGTCCACTTTCACCGGCTCGTCCGGCTCGGCCAGGCGGAAGGCGCCCAGCTCCCGGAGTAGGCGAGCCGCTTCCCCCTCCCCGAGCCCCTGGGGTAGCTCCAGGACCTGGGTGTCTGGGGCTATCCAGGGGCCCCGGCGCAAGCGCTCCTCCAGGTCGGGCAGGAAGGCCCGGGCCGCCTCCAGCGCGGCCCGCCCGCAGGCCTGCTCCAGCAGGCACCGGAGGGAATGGAGGGGGGTGGAGGACCCGGCGCGCGCGGCATCCGCAAGGCCCTCCCTCCAGGCCAGGATGAGCCGATGCGAACTCTGCACGCTCGCTGCCGCGGTTGGAGGAACTACGCCTGCGCCGCCCGCGAATGGGGGGGCCGCGTCGGCGCAGGCGCGTTTGTCCGCCCCCAGGGGCAGGGCGGGAAGCAGGACGGCGGCGCAGATCAGCGCTGCCAGCAACGCCGCTGCCGCGGCCCGCGAAGCGGGGCCTTGCATCATGCCCCCGGGCCGCGAGAATGGCGAGAACCGGGTCTTCCTCATGGCCGTCCCCACCGGTTGTAAGTGGTCCGATGCTCCCTTCGCTTATCCTGTCGTCGGGAGTAGGGTGAGCGGACATACGGAGGTATGGCGATTGAAAACGGCGAAAGGGGCATCTGCGGCGCAAGGAAGCTGGGAACCCACACCGCCCGGCCTGACTTTCCCGGTGGGCTTTTCCCGGGAGGATGCCGGAATGAGTGGGGAAATGGGGAGGATCAGCTGCCGGCACGGCTCACCCGCGCCCCCGGAAGGTCCGTCACTTCGGGGTTCAGGAAACGGTATGGGGACGCTGCGAAGAATGCTACCGGGTGACGCCGCTTGGTCCAAAGCTCCCGCATCTTTTCCGGTAAGAAAAATGGGAGGGCGCCGCGCCGCCCCGCGGCGGTGGGCGCCCCCATAAAACGGAAGGCGGAGGTCGCGGCCCCCTTGCTGCAACGGCGATGGACAGCGGTGGTGTTCCCCGCGGTTCTCGGGCTCAGCCCGCCGCCCGGGCCCTCGCTTCTTCCAGGTAGAGGCCGCTGTTGATGTAGTAGAGGAGGGCGTTCATGTCGAAGGGCTTGGAGAAGTAGTGAGAGACCCCCGCCTCCGCCGCCTTCTGGTCCAGGTCCTCTTTGGGGAGTGCGCTGATGAAGACTATGGGTATATGGAATGTCCTGCTGGAGCTGCGCAGCCTCTCCACCACGCTGAAGCCGTTGCCCGCGGGCATCATGATGTCCAGGAGGATGAGGTCGGGCTGGTGGCGGTGCGCCTGCATGACCGCGGAGGCGCCGTCGAAGGCGGAGAAGACCTCGTGGCCGTCCAGCCTGAGGTTGATGGCCAGTATCCTCACGATGTTCTCGTCGTCATCCACGATAAGGATCTTCTTGCCCATGGCTCCTCCTTTCCTCGCCATTCTCGATTCGGACGCGGCTGCCGACGGGGTCATAACCCGAACGGGTGACCGAGGAGGGCGGAAGGGTTATAGATGGGCGGTTCCCGGCCAGGTATTCCGTGGAGCCCCGGGTTATTGGTCCCTTCGGATCTCCCGGATCAGCCTGCGCGGGTCTGGCGCGCGGGGCGAAGGATAAGAGGACAAGGCATAAAAAGGCCGATAAGTGGATATAATGGATTTGATAATATCGGGCGATAAAAGGGATACAGCTGTCCAAGCGAGAGGTTTCGATGGTGCGATGCGAGGAGCCGACCGCCGATGTCCGCCGGTGAAGCTGAGAAGAGAGCCGCGGTCCTGGTGGTGGACGACAGCCGGGACTTGGTGAAGGTCATCTCCCTCAACCTGGAGCTGGAGGGGTACGAGGTGATGGCCGCGTACGACGGCGCCGAGGCGCTGCGGGCCGTGAAGGAGCGCCGCCCCGACTGCATCCTTTTGGACATCATGATGCCGGTGATGGACGGCTGGGAGGTATTGCGGCGCCTGCGCGCCGACCCGGAAACCGCCGGCATCCCCGTGGTCATCGTCACCGCCAGGACCTCGGACGTGGACAAGATAAAGGGCTTCAGCGGCGGCGCCCTCGAGTACGTGACCAAACCCTTCGACCCGGCGAGGTTGCTGGAGGTGGTGGAGCGGGCACTGCGGCCGGGCGCGCGGGAGGAGGGGGACGCTCGTCGGGGCGAGCGGGTGAGGCACCTCCGTCTGGCCACGCTCTACGAGGTGGCTCGGGCGGTCTCCGGTACCCTGGAGCTGCGGGAGGTGCTGGACGCCATCGTGGACCGCCTCCTCCACCTCTTCGACCTGGCCGTCTGCGGGATAAGCCTGCTGGGACGGGAGAGCGACCGGCTGAGGTTCGCGGTGGCCAACGCGCTGGACCCCGCCATCCGCGAGGAATTGGGGTTCTTCCGCGTCACCATGGAGGGCCTGGGCAGCGAGGTGCTGGAGAGGCTGCGGAAGGGCGAGGGACGCATCCGGCTGAGAAACCCCCGCCTCGTCTTGCCCGAGCCCTCCCCGCTCATCTCCTCCCTGGAGAACATCTACGTCTTCCCCTTGAAGGCGCGGGGAGAACTCATCGGAGCGCTGGTCCTCACCCGTGGCTCTCCCCTGGAGCTGGACCGGGAGGAGGAGGAGCTGCTGGAGGCGGTGTGCACCCAGGCGGCCATGGCCATCGAGAACTCCCGGCTGTATGAGGACCTCCGGCGCCAGCACGAGGTGCACCGGGAGCTGCTGCACCGGTCAGTCACCGCCCAGGAGAGGGAGAGGGCGCGGCTGGCCAGGGAGCTGCATGACGGGATCATCCAGGGGCTGGTCAGCTCCCTCTACCGCCTGCAGATCGCCATGGCCGAGCCCGGCGGGCTTTCCCCGGGGGCGCTGGAGGCGTTGCAGGAGGCGCGACGCACCCTCGACGCCTCCATAGAGGAGATGCGGCGCCTCATCGAGGGACTGCGCCCCCACCTCCTCGACGAGATGGGCCTGGCCCGTGCCCTGGAGAGGTACGTCCTCTCCCTGGTGAAGCCGGAGGGGATGGAGCTGGAGCTGCGCCTGGAGGCGGACCTCCCCGCCCTTCTGCCCGAGGCGGAGAGCGGCATCTACCGCATCGCCCAGGAGGGCATCAACAACATGCTCAGGCACTCTTCCTGCAGGAGGGGAGAGGTGGGCCTGAGCCTGCGGGAGGGATCGCTGGAGCTGGTCATCAGGGACGACGGGGTGGGCTTCGACCCCGACGAAGTGGCATCCGGTGCCGCGGGTGCCCTGGGGCTGGCGGGCATGCGGGAAAGGGCGGAATACCTGGGCGGGGAGCTCAAGGTGGAGTCCTCGCCGGGAAGGGGGGCGACGGTGAGGTTGAGCGTCCCCCTGGAGAGGATAAGGGGGAGGCCCGATGGAGCCGATCAAGGTCCTCATAGTTGACGATCACCGCCTGGTCAGGGAAGGCCTGGCCGCCATGCTCTCTCTGCAGAAAGACATCCAAGTGGTGGGGCAGGCGGCCGACGGCGACGAGGCGCTCTCCCGCTGCCGTTCCCTGGAGCCGGACGTGGTCCTTATGGACATCAGCATGCCGGGGATGAACGGCATCGTGGCCACCCGGCTCATCCGCCAGCGGCATCCCCAGACCAAGGTGATAATGCTGACGATGTTGGACCAGGAGGCCTACGTCTACGAGGCGGTCAAGGCGGGGGCCACCGGCTACCTGCTCAAGAACATCGGCATGGAGGAGCTGGCCCGGGCCATCCGGGACGTCCACCGGGGCGACGCCTCCCTGCACGCCAAGGCCCAGGCCCAGCTCATCAAGGAGTATGCCGCCCTGGCCAGGCAGAGCAAAGAGACCTACGGGCTCAGTGACCGCGAGCTGGAAGTGCTGCAGCTGCTGGCGGACGGCCACACCAACCGGGAGATAGCCGAGAAGCTCTACATCAGCGCCCAGACGGTCAAGACCCACATCGCCCACATCTTCGAGAAGCTGGGGGTGCGCGACCGCGCCGAGGCGGTGGCTTCCGCCCTGCGCCGGGGCCTGGTCACCTAACCCTTCAATCCGGGGTCAGGCACCAAAACTTCAAATTCTACAATATGTCACAAAGTTCGCCTTCACCTTCAAAAGGCACCTTCAATCCGGGTCAGGCACCAAAACTTCAATTTCCCATCCTATGATCGGGGGTCGGCTCTGAACCAGACTGGAGGTAGGGGAAATGTCAAATGTCAAGACCTGACCCCGACCGTGAAGAGGAAGGTGGAGCCGCGGCCCGGCTGCGATTCTGCCCAGATGCGTCCGCCCCAGCTCTCCACCGCCCGGCGGGCGATGGCCAGCCCCAGGCCGTGGCCGGGCAGGCCTCGGGCATCCTCGGTGCGGACCAGGGGCTCGAAGATCCTTGCCAGGTCCTCGGGGGCGATGCCCGGTCCGTTGTCCTCCACGAAGACCACCCGGCGTCCCTCCTCCTCCCGGCATCCCACCCGCACCCGGGCCCCCGGGCGTCCCGAGCTGAACTTGACCGCGTTGGAGATGAGGTTGGAGAGGACCTGATGAAATCGCAGAGGGTTGCCGCGGACCACCGGCAGGCCCTCCTCCACCTCCACGCTCACCTCCCCCAGGCGGCCGCTCTCCCGGAGCTCCTGGACGATGCCCTCCACCATCAGCCCCAGCACCACGTCCTCACTGCGCTCCCCGGCGCTGCCGGCCCGGGTGTATTCCAGCATGCCCTCGATGATGGAGTTGATCCTTTCCAGCGAGCCCACCAGGGCGTCCAGGCCGGTGAGCCCGGTCTCGTCCAGCCTGTCCTGGTAAAGGCGCCTAAGGGTGACGGCGTATCCCAACGCCACCCCCAGCGGCGACTTGAGGTCGTGGGAGAGGGTGGAGGCGAAGGCACGCAGCTCCCGGTTGAGCTCCTCCAGCTCCCGCTCCCGCTCCTTGCGTTCGGTGATGTCCCGCGCGAAGCCGATGATCCTCTCCTCTCCCCCCAGACGGATGGGCTTCGCCAAGATCTCCACCTGCACCTCCCGCCCGCCCTGCCTCACCGCCGTTACCTCCAGGGGTGATGCGGCCGATCCGGCGACGCGTTCAATCAGCTGCGGCGTGTCCTTTAGGGATGTCGGGGAGATGAAATCGGCGATGCTGCGTCCCACGAACTCGTCCCGTTCGTAGCCGGACATGTCCAGGGCAGCCTGGTTGCAGTCGAGAATGGTGCCGTCCGGGGAGGCGATGAACACCCCATCGATGGCGGTTTCGAAGAGGGTGCGGTACTTGTCCTCGCTCTCTCGGAGCTCCTCCAGGGCCCGCCGCCGCTCGGTGATGTCGATGCCCACGGAGAGCAGCCCGATGACCCTTCCTCCCTCCAGCACCTCGCTGGAGCGCCAGGAGATGTAGCGCTCCTCCCCCTCTCGGGTGACGATGGGGCTGGCGAAGGGCTCCCGGGGAGCCCGCAGGGTCGAGCGGAACTCCTCGAAGCGGCGCCACGCCTCCGGATAGCGGTCGGGGGGCGATATGGTGGCGAACCAGCTGTTCCCGATGATGTCCTCCCTGCGCCATCCGGTTATCTCCTCAGCCGAGCGGTTGAAGAGCCAGATATTCCCCTGGAGGTCGCGCAGAACCACCATGGCCTCGGCGGTCTCGATGACGTTGTTCAGGAAGTCGCGAGACTGTTCCAGCTGCTCCTGGGTGCGGACCTGCCGCGCGGCCAGGGCGAACATGTCGGCTAAGCTCTCCAGCATGGCCAGGTCCAGGTCGTCGTAGTCGCGGGGCGAGCCGGCCAGGGCCATGGCCCCCAGGAGGGCGGGACCGGCCAGGGCCGGTGCCGCCAGCACCCGGGATGCGGGGCCGCAGGGAACCTCGACGCCTTCGCTGGGGATGCCTCCGGGCCCGTTGAACAGGAGGGAGCGGCGGTTCTCGGTGACCCAGCGCAGGGGTCCTGCCAGCACCGAGCCGGTCTTGAGCTCCCCCTCTTGGGCGGTTTCCACCCCACCGCCCTGGTAGGATGCTAAGGGGGTCAAAGAGCCCCCCCTCTGTCCACTGTAAACCACCATGCCCCAGGCGCTCCCGGTCAGCCGCGCCGCTTCGTGGATGATGTGCTCGGAGATATCCTCCAGGACGGCGCCGGAGAGGACGAGGCGTGAGGTCTCCGCCACCAGCGCCTGCATCTCCGCCTCGCGGGCCTGCTCGGCCTCCGCGCGCCTCCGCTCGGTGATGTCCAGGACCATCCCCAAAAGGGCGGTGGCCCCACCCTTCGCTCCTCTCAGGGGAGCGAGGTTAACCAGGACCTCGCGTAGGGAGCCGTCGGAATATATCAGCTGCTCCTCCCAGGAGGCCGCCTCCTCCCACTTCCTCGAGCGCAGGGCCTCCGCCAGGTATTGCTTGGCCGCTTCGCCCAACTTCTCCTCGAAGTCCTTGTTGAAGGAAACGATGTCCCCCCCGGGGTCCGCTAAGAAGACGGGATGGGGTATGGCGTCCAGCAGCGATTGCAGGAAGGGCGAATCGGGCTGGAGGGGGTCCAGGGCCTGCCCCTCTGCGCTTTCTGGAACAGATGCTTTCTTGCTCATTGATCCGCCTCAAGCCGTGAACGTTCAATGGACCCGTCACCGGTTCGTTAAGGTTCCCCAGGAGAATTAATCTTATCACAGTCAAGAAGGGAAACCTCACGCTCCTCATCCACATTTTTCCCGGGATATGAAAGATTACACCGCGGTTCCTCTCGCACCGCGTAAGGCCGTTCGTGAGAGCGGAACGAGGGAGGTGCTCATGTTTGTGGCGGGCCAGACGGGGTCGCTCGCGGGGGACCGATCCCTTTTGCCAGCCGCCCAAGCCGCATCCGTCCTTTTCAGCGGCGGGCCAGGGGCACGGTCAGCAGCCGCCCCAGTGACCCTTCCCTGCGGCGGTTTTCCTCAAGCGACTCGGATGCGCAGCAGAGGAGGAAGAGCAAAAGAGGGCTGAGCACACAGAGGAAGAACCCGGAAGGAGTGCGGGCGAAGTCCATGAAGGCGCCGAAGCCGGGAAGCCGCAGGACCACCTTGCCCCGCACCGCACCGGCGGGGACCGGCAGGGGGTCCGGCGAGGGATTGTTGTCGCCTTTGGTCCGCAAATAGACCTCGCTGCTGGTCTGCTCCACTCCCACCACCCGATGGACCACCTCTTGGCCGTAGCCCTCGGGGTCGGGGAAGACCACCACCTGGCCCGGCCGGATGTCCCTCTCTTCCACCGGCACGACCAGCACCCCGTCCTCGGGCTTGATGGATGGCCACATGGAGAGCCCTTCCACTTCGCGCACCGGCTCGATCGTCCCCTGAAGGATGATCAGGCCGTTGGTGAGTAAGCCCAGGGCCAGCAGCACGCCGCACGCCGCCTTTAGGGCGCGCGGGAAGACGCTAACCTCAGCCCTATCCCCGCGTTCGTTCTCCGCTCCGGCCATCTTCCTCACTCCTTCCGGCCGCTTTATCGCCGATGGCTGCGGAATGCGGCCGTCTGGTGGAATCGGCGGAAGGGACAAGGACGCCATCACCCTTTGGTAGGAACCCGGGTGCTCTTCCTGGTGATGCCGGGAGAGGCGTGGGGTCGGGCATGATCTTTGCGCGGACTCTTCCATGTGAGCCGGTCCCGACCCGCTCCCTCGACTGCAGCGGGGCCGCTCCGGCACTCAGACTTCTTTCCGGCACCCGGGCTCCTTGAACATCCGACCATCGCCCCTCCCGTTAACCAATTCGGGTGATGTCCTTCGAAGATTCCCCGCGCGATGCTGATGGCGAGGGACCGGCCTCGTTGAGAGAGGATGAGGGGTGATGAGGATGCGTCCGTTCAAGAAGAGAGAGACGCCGGGCGGGGTGGGGGCTGCCTCCGGCCCTCTTCCCGCGGGGAACACGGGGAATGCGCTCCAGGCCGAAAGCCGTTTCCGGAGGATGGAGAGACAGCGCTCCCACCTCTTCTACTACAGCATGGTGGTCCTGCTCATCCTGGGCATCGGCATCGTGGTCTACGCCTTCTCCTTCGAGGTGCTGGGGTCCCTCTTCTCCAGCCAGTATTTCAACAACCTGGTCAGGTTCAGCTTCGCCCTGCTGCTGGTGGCGCTGGTGGTCTACCTGGTGACCAGGGAGAGGAAGTACACGCAGGACTTCGACGGCATGGTGGACGAGCTGGAATCCAACATGGACGAGTTGAAGCGCCGTCTGGAGGAGGTCAGCGTGCGCCTGGAGGTCTCGCGCATGGTGGCCATCTCCGGGGACCTCCACGAGAAGCTGGAGGGGCGCTTCCCGGGGATGAAGAACCACTGGAAAAAGGTCTCCTATTACGCCGCGGAGACGGCCCGCCGCCTGGAGCTCGACGATGATTACGTCCAGCTGGTGGCGAAGGCGGCGGAGCTGATGGACATCGGAATGCTTCGCTTCGGTGAGGACTTCCGGGTGGAGGCCCATGAGCTGACCCCCTGGGAGAAGGAGATGATCCGGCGGCACCCGCTATACAGCGTGGAGATACTCGCCTCGGTCCGCCCCAACTGGGACATTCTCCCGCTGGTCCGCCACCACCACGAGTGGTGGAACGGCAACGGTTACCCCGACGGGCTCAAGGGAGAAGCCATACCCCTGGGATCGCGCATCCTCCACCTGGCCGACGCTTTCGTGGCCATGACCTCCTACCGGGCTTACAAGGGCGCGCGGGAGGCGCGGGAGGCGCTGGCGGAGATCGAGGCCTGTTCGGGGGTCCAGTTCGACCCCGCAGTGGTGAAGGCATTCTTCTCATTCATGGCCCCGAGGGTGTACCTGGACGCTGACGGCCTGCCGGCGGGCGGGGGCGAGAAAGGGACGCGGACCGTGCCCCTGGCAGGCCGCGCCCCGGGGAGGACCTGCGGCGCGCAGCGGGAGGAAGGCAACGGCGGCGGCCAGCTCAATCCCCTGGAGGTGGAGGAGCTGTTGCGGGATATATCCGCGTAGGCGGCGCCCGGGGCCGGCGGAGGGCCGGCGCCGGACACATCCACCGTTTCCCCGGCTGGGCGGGGGATGGCCGGGGCAGGGGATCACGAGAAGCGGGGGCGCCTCCCAGGCCGGGACATCTGGGCTTTCGGGGAAGATGAGCGGGGCCTTTTATGCCCCAAGGTTCATTCCGGGGGTTTCCTTGCCGATAGATAGGGGAAAACGGTTATGGAGAAGGCACCGGGAACTGGGCCGACCGCTCGCGGGGAGGTCCGGCGGACCGGGGGTAGAGCGGAACCGGAAAAGGAGTGAGCATGGAAGGGTCCGCGAAGCGCGTCTTAGCGGTGGACGACGACCCCTTGGTGACCAAGCTGGTGAGGATAAACCTGGAACTCAGCGGCTACCGGGTCGAGGAGGCTTGGGATGGGGAGACCGCCCTTCGCGTGCTCCGGGAGGACCCCCCCGACCTGTTGGTGCTGGACCTGATGATGCCGCGCACCGACGGCTGGGAGATATTGCGGGAGATAAGGCAGAGCGAGGAGTTGCGGGAGCTGCCGGTGGTGGTGCTCTCCGCCCGGGTGCACGACGAGGACATCATCCGGGGATGGGAGATGGGGGCGGACGACTACATCACCAAGCCCTTCAATCCCGTGCGCATGGTCGAGCGCCTGGAGGGGGTGCTGGCCTGCACCCCCGAGGAGCGGCGGGAGAGGAGGCGCCGGGAGCTGCAGCGGCTCACCGGGATGATCGGCTCAGGGAATTGACCGCGGGCCCGCGGAGGCATACGCAGGCGTATCCGGTATGGTTGGCCGACCGCGGGGTCGTTTGCCTCGCATGGCGCGAGGGAAACCAGACCACCCTTCCTTCATCAGCGCTGAGGACGTGCGATGGAGGGAAGGAGGCAGCATGAGCCGGCAAGCGCTGCGGAAAGCCGTGCCTGCGGGGCCCCTGCGCCTCGTCCACGAGATGAGCTTGGCCCTGAACGTATCCCTGGGGAAGAAGCCCTCCTTCCGCGAAGCCCTGGGGCGTTTGCTCGAAGGGGTGGGAGGCACCGCGGCGGTGCTGCTGGCCGTGCCGCCGGGAGCTCCCTTCCTCGAAGTGGTGGAGGGGGCTGGGCGGCTGACGCCTGGCCCCCTGGATGCCTCCCGGCTCAACCGCTTTTTCCAAGAAGCGGCCTCCTCTGTGGACCTGATCACCGGGGACTTGGCTAAGGAGCTGGGATACCATAGGGAGATCGCCTCCAGCGGACTCCTCCCCCGCGGCTCCGCCGCTGCCGCCGACTACGTAATGGTCACCCTGAAGAGCCGGCGCCGCCCGGTGGGGCTCCTCTTTTTAGGGCTTCATCCCGGGGAGACGCTCTCCGACGAGGGAGCCTTGCTCCTCTCCACCTTGGGGTTCCAGCTGGGGGCGGCCCTGGAGAACTCCTGGCTCTTCGAGGAGGTCAACCGGGCCCGGGAGGCGTGGCAGGCCACCTTCGACGCCATGGAGGAGATCATCGTGATCACCGATGACTCAGGGCGTTTTCTCCAGGCCAACCGGGCCTTCCTCCGCTACCTGGAGGAGGAGGGGCGCCGCGACGACCTCACCGAGGCCAAGGCGCGCTTCTTCCGCGAGGTCTTGGCCCCCTCGGGGCTCTACCCGCCGGCGGCCCTCTTCGGCCCCTCCAGGGTGGAGGTGGAAGCGGGAGAACGGGCCTGGAGCATCTCCGCCTTCCCCGTGGGGGAAAACCCCGGCACCTGGGTGTACGTCGTCGGGGATATCACCTTGAAGAGGCGTCTGCGAGAGCTGGAGGACCTTAACCGACAGCTGGCCGAGCTCTATCGGGTGAGAGGATCGATCGTGGCCCGGGTCAGCCACGATCTGCGGACACCCCTCAACGCCGTCATCGGCTTCTCCGAAGTGCTGCTGGGAGGGGACTTCGGTGGCCTCAACCAAAAGCAGGAGCGTTACCTCAAGAAGATCAACGAGGCGGGTCGGCACCTGCTGGGTCTCATCAACGACATGCTCGACCTGGGTCGGCTGGAGGCAGGGAAGTTGGAACTGCGGCTGGGCCCGGTGGAGGTAGGCGCCGTGGCGGAGGCCACCCTTTTGCTCTTCGAGGAGGAGGCGCGCGCGAGGGAGGTGGTGCTCTCCTGCGAGAGGCCTAACCTCCCGCTGGAGGTGCGGGCGGACGAGCGACGGCTCCGCCAGGTCCTCTTCAACCTCCTCTCCAACGCGGTCAAGTTCGCCGGCTCGGGCGGCTTGGCGGGGGTGAAGGTGGGCAGGACGGAGGAAGGGGCCCTGGTGGAGGTGTGGGACACCGGAATGGGCATACCGGTGGAGAAGCACCATCTCATCTTCGAGGAATTCACCGGCACCGGTGCGCCCGGCGGGCAGGGCGCCGGTTTGGGCCTGGCCATATCGCGGCAGCTGGTGGAGCTGCACGGCGGGAGGATCTGGGTAAAGAGCGCCGAGGGGCGGGGCACCAGCTTCTTCTTCACCCTTCCCGCCGCGGGGCCGCGCGACCGGGGCTGATCCATAAGGAGGGAAGGGACGTGTACGGCGAGGCGGGGAGCTGGGAGGAGTCGCTGCCGGAGGACGCGCGCATCCTGGTGGTCGATGACGAGAGCGACAACCTCGAGCTCATGCAGGCCATGCTGGAACCGCTGGGCTTTTTCGTGGAAACAGCCGTTGACGGGGAGGGAGCCCTGGCGGCGGTGGAGGAATCTCCTCCTGACCTGGTCATCCTGGACGTGATGCTACCGGGGATGGACGGGTTCGAGGTCTGTAGCAGGATGAAGAGGATGGAAGGCCTGCCTTTCCTGCCGGTGGTCATGGTCACCGCCCTGGACGGGGTGGAGGACCGGGTCAGGGGAATAGAGAGCGGGGCCGACGATTTCTTAAGCAAGCCGGTCAACCGTTCCGAGCTGCTGGCGCGGGTGCGTTCCCTGCTGCGGTTGAAGCGAGCCCGGGAGGGGCAGGAGCGGGCTTACCTCGCCGTTTCATCCATGGGCGAGCTGGCCCGCTCCCTGCTCCACGATTTCCTGCGGGGCCAGATGGAGGTGGATGCGGTCCTGGCCAACCTGGCGGACGCAGTGCTGCGGGTGAGGCCGGGAATGGGCCCCTCCTGGGTGCTCAGCGGCTGGAGGGGGGAGGGCGGGAGTCCCTCGCTCACCCTGGTCCTGCGGGGCAGCGAGGGAGGGGCGGGGACGAGGAGGGTGGAGCTGCCCGCGGAGGTTCTGGGCCCTTCTGCCCCCCGGGGAGGGACATCTCTTTCCGGCAGGCTGCTGGAGGCCGATGAGGCGGGGGCGCTGCTGGGTTCACTGTTGGGGGAGAGGGCCCCTCGGCTGCCCTTGGAGAGCGGGGTGGCCGCGGTGGACGACGGCCGCCTCCTCTTGCTGGCCGGAGGATACGGGACGAGGGCCGGCCGCTTCGAGCTGGACGTGCTGGAGCAGCTGGCCCTGAACTCCGTTTATTACCGACACATCTCCGGCCTGATCGAGGAGACCGAGAAAGCCTTTCGCTACACCATCTCCGCCCTGGCCCGGGCGGCAGAGGCCAACGACGAGGACACCGGCCGGCATATCCTCAGGGTCAACCGCTACGCGGCCCTGCTGGCGGAGGAGCTGGGGCTGGGCGCCGGGGAGTCGGATGCCATCGGATTCTCCGCCCAGATGCACGATGTGGGCAAGGTGCACGTGCACCCCGACATCCTGCGCAAGCCCGGCCGGCTCACTCCCGAGGAGTTCGAGAAGGTGAAGGGTCACTGCGAGGCGGGAGCTCGAATCCTCGGCGACCACCCCCGTCTCCGGATGGCCGCGGAGATAGCCCTGACCCACCATGAGAAATGGGATGGGGGCGGCTACCCCCGCGGCCTCGAGGGCGAGGAGATACCGCTGCCCGGGCGCATCTGCATGATCGCCGATGTTTACGATGCCCTGCGTAGCCCTCGCAGCTACAAGCCCGCCTTCCCGCACGAAGAGTCCGTGCGCATCATCCTGGAGGGGGACGGACGCACCGAGCCCGGGCACTTCGACCCCGAGGTCCTGGAGGCGTTCCGCCGCCGCCAGGGCGATTTCGCCCGGATCTACCGCGAACTGGAGGGCTGAGGAGGCAGGCGCGGCAGCCCCGCCTCCGGGCGCCGGTAAGCCGCGGGGATTGGAAGGGCCGGAGGCGCTGCCATTCACCCCCTCCTTTCCCCCTCTCGCCCGGAAAATTTGACCGCCCGCCCTATTTTTCCGCTCGCTGACCCGGATCATCCCGTCTATATAGATGAAAAGGGATAATCATGCTATGGGAGAAACGAGGGTCCAAAGACCTAAGACGGGAAGGCGGGGTCACCGGGAGCAAGGTAGGTCCGTGGGTTTTCCGTAAGGGAAGATCATCCAGCCGGGGGAGAAATGAGGATTCACAGACCGAAGACGGGATGGCGGGGCCGCCGAAAACAAGAAAAGAACATGTTTGTTGACATGCGTCTCTTCAAGGCGGCGCTGGCCATCATGTTGCTGGCGGCGGCCGCTCTGCATGCCTTTCCCGGGGCGGTGGCGGAGGATCCCACCGGCTGGTCTGAATATCCTTCCAACCCTGTCTATGACCCGGAAGTGGGCCGGGCCTACTACCCCTGTGTCCTCTACGACTCAGACCGCTTCTCCGGGCACGGCGCCCAGTATCATTACAAGATGTGGTACGGGGATACCAGCGCGGCCGCCTGGGAGTGGGTGGTCTTCTCCGATGACGGGATCGACTGGGAGAATCCCCAGGCCATATCCGGCATCGCCGCCCACGGCTACCACGCCAAGGTGGTTTACGTCCCGGGAGGCTTCAGCGGGACCGGGGGGACTTACTATTACAAGATCTGGTACTGGGACCCCGACGCCGACCTCTACAGCATCAACGCCATGCGCACGGCCGATTCCACCGACGGGGCCACCTGGACTAACGACCAGGCTCTCACCCAGGACGCCACCCGCCCTCTGGTGACCGGGGTCTGGCCGGACTGGAACCGTGGCACTTACGGGCCGGTGCACGTGCTCCACAACCCCTCCGCCTCCAACACCGGGAGCGACCCCTTCGACTATACCTTCACCATGTATTACGACGGCACCACGGGGGGCGTTGAGGTGGTGGGGCTGGGGTATTCGGCCGACGGCAACCATTGGACCCGCTACGGCGACGGCCCGGTGCTGGGGTTGGGCGCTTCCGGCCAGTGGGACAGCAACTACGTGGGCAACGGCACGGTGATCAAGGAGGCCCCGGGCGCCTGGCATTTCTGGTACTCAGGGGGGCAGGCGGCGCTGCACGAGGGCATCGGCTACGCCACTTCGGCCGACGGCATCAACTGGACCAAGGACCCCGATAACCCCGTATTCCACATGACTGATGGGGTGCCCTGGCGCAGCAGCCGGACTTACACCCCTTCGGTGCTGCACAGCCCCACCCTCTTCGACGGGCACGGTGACCTCTGCCGCTTCAAGATGTGGATAAGCGGCAGGGACTCCTCCGGCAATTACGCCATCGGCTACTTCCGCTCTCCCCTCTACCATGCGGTCACCGCCCAGGTGGCCTCCGGGCAGGGGAGCGTGGACCCGGCCACCCAGCAGGTGGCCCACGGCAGCCCCGCCTCCGTCACCATCACCCCCGACCCCGGCTGGTACATATCGCAGGTCACCGACAACGGGAACCCGGTGACCATAACCGACCCCTCGGGCATGACCTACCAGATCGCCTCGGTCACCGAGGACCACCAGGTGCTGGCCGTCTTCCAGCAGCTTCAGGCCCACCTCACCCTGGCCAAGGCCTCCGACCCCCCCGGCGAGGTGGTGCGGGGCCAGGTCCTCACCTATACCCTCATCGCGGCCAACGACGGGGAGGCGCCCGCCGCCGGCTGCCTGCTGACCGACGCCGTCCCCCCTTACACCGACTACCTCCCCCACTCCACCACCCTCAACGGCGAGCTCCTCCCCGACGTGGCGGGCACCACCCCGCTGGCCTTTGGCCTGGCGGTGAGCTCCCCCGGGCAGAGCACGGGAGTGATCGCCCCCGGGGCCCAGGCGGTGGTGACCTTCCGGGTGCAGGTGGGCCAGGACCTCCCCCTGGGGGCCTCGGTGCGCAACACCGCCGTCCTCACCTCCCCGGAGCAGGAGCCCCTGGAGGCCTCCGCGGTCAACCCCTCCGCCGCCCAGCTCCCCTCCACCTGGTACTTCGCCGAAGGCAGCACCCAGCCCGGCTTCGATGAGTGGATACTGCTCTCCAACATGGGGGACGACCCCATGGAGGTGACCATCACCTACATCACCGAGTCGGGCCAGGAGCAGCAGTTCCTCCACTTGGTCCCGGCCCAGTCCCGCCGCAGCGTCCTGGCCAACGCGGAGATGCCCGGCCAGACCGGCCTGGCCGCCATCGTCCAGGGTTCTGAGGGGCTCATCTGCGAGCGGGCCCTCTACTTCGACAGCGGCGGCATCCCCGGAGGCCACCAGGCCATCGGCATCAACGCCCCCTCCGACCGCCTCTTCTTCGCCGAGGGCTTCACCGGGATCGAGGGCAGCTCCTTCGACACCTGGATCCTGGTGCTCAACCCGGGCTCGGAGGAGGCCCATCTGCATGTCACCTACATGTTCCCCGGCGGGGACACCGAGGAGCGGGACTACGCCGTCCCCGGGCGTCGCCGCCTCACCGTGACCGTGGACGGGGAGGTGGGCCAGGGGCGGGAGGTCAGCGCCACCCTTGTAAGCGACCTGCCGGTGGTGGCGGAGCGGGCTATGTACTTCACCTACCAGGACCTCTGGGCCGGGGGGCACGTGGGCCGGGCGGCCACCGGGGCCCGGGAGGACTGGTACCTGGCTGAGGGCTACACCGGCTGGGAGGGCTCCCTCTTCGACACCTACATCCTGGTCTCCAACGACAATCCCGACCCCAACCCGGTCACCGTGACCTTCTTTTTCCCCGACGGCTCCACCCGGGACTTCCCCTTCACCGCCCCTCCCACCGGACGCCTCACCGTCAGGGCCGACGACTGGGTGGGGGAGGAGCAGATGATCAGCGCCCGGGTCCACGCCCAGGACCCGGTGGTGGTGGAGCGGGCCATGTATTTCGACTACCGCCGGCAGATCCCCGGGGGCCACAATGCCCTGGGCTCCCCTTCCCCCTCCTCCTCCCTCTATTTCGCCGAGGGCTACACCGGCAACCCCGCCTCCCGCTTCGAGACCTGGCTGCTCATCCAGAACACCTCGGACCAGCCCAAGACCGCCCTGGTGGACTTCATCCTGGCCAGCGGGCAGACGGTGCACAAGGAGGTCTCCCTGCCGGCCAGCTCCCGCACCACCCTCTACTGCAACGAGGTCCTTAATACCGAGGCCCTGGAGTTCGGCATCCAGGTGCGCTCCCAGGACGGCTCGGCCTGCCTGCTGGCGGAGCGGGCCATGTACTTCGACTACCTGAGCACCTTCGGGCACGCGGTGGGAGGGGACGACGTGGTGGGGTACTGAGAGGCGGGGGCAACCCTACAGCATCCAAGAAGTGGAGCCGGAGAAAAGCGCGCGGTAAGGGATATCGCGCCTTGGCGTGGAAATAATCGGTGCAAGGCGGAGGAGAGAGAGGAGAGGTCATGCGGAAAGAGGCAGCGAAGCGGGCATCGACCGCGGTGGCCATGCTCTTGGCCGCGCTGCTGGCGGCGGCGTTCGCCTGGGGATGCGACTCCTCCGTGAAAAAAGCGGGGACGGAGGACGGCGCTGCGGCGGACGGAGCGGAAGCGGACGGCGGCCAGCAGGCGGACGGCGGGGTGGAGCAGGGCCCCGTCACCCTCACCCTATATTTCCTGGCCCAGACGCCCACCGACTTCTACCTGCAGGCCGAGGAGCGCACCGTGCCTTACACCCAGGCGGTGGCCCGGGCCGCCCTGGAGGAGCTATTCAAGGGGCCCTCGCCAGGAAGCGGGCTCAAGGCCATCTTCCCCGACACCGTCAAGGTGCTGGACGTGAGCGTCTCCGATGGCATCTGCACGGTGAACGTGAGCAAGGAGATCATCACCGACAGGGCCGCGAGCGGAGGGGCGGGAGCGGCGGTCGAGGCCCTGGCCCTGGCCTCCATCGCCAACACCCTGACCGAGTTCCCCACCGTCAACAAGGTCAAGCTGCTGGTGGAGGGGAAGCAGAGCGGGGTTGTCGACGGTATGCACATCGAGGATTTCTGGGGCCACGTGGGCTTGCCGGAATACCTGGAGAGGAACATGAGCGCGGTGGGGCCGCGCTGAGAACGGTGATCATCCCGGGCAGAGCCCCGCATCTCGGCGGCAAGCCAAGGATGGTATCGGCTATCGCTAAAGCCGCGGTCCTCCTTTTGCCGATTGACATCATGTGCCGCGGGTATGATGATGGTCGGGTGGCGTTGGAGACGGAGAGGACGGAAACGGGGACTTGCAGGACGCCAGGCGCATAGCCGGTAACATAGCGGTGGTGATGTTCGGGGGGGTCTTCCGGGCCGTCCTCACTCCCCTGTTCACGGTGATGGTGGCCCGCAAGTTGGGCGCCACCGGCTTCGGGCAGTATTCCTTCGCCCTGGCCCTAGCCTATATCCTCCTCATCGTGGGGGAGATGGGCCTCCCCAAGGTGGTGGTGCGGGAGCTGGCCGCCCACCGCGATGACGTGGGCCGCTACATCGGGGACCTCGCCGTCTTCCGCCTGCTTTCCGGCCTGGCCAGCCTGGGGCTGGTCTATCTGGTGCTGCTGGCGCACTCGTCCTCCACCGACGTCCGCTTACCCCTCTTCCTCATGGGCATGAGCTTCCTCATCTTCACCGGGCTGCGCCGGTTTTTCGACTCCATCTTCCAGGCCTTCGAGGTGATGAAGTACCAGGCGCTGGTGGACGCGGTGGACGTGCTCATCACTTTCGGCGCGGGTACCGCCCTCCTCTACAACGGTTACGGCCTCATGGGCATCGCTTTTGCCATGATGGCGGGCGCCTCCGTCTCCATGGCCATGGACTTCATCATCCTCACCCGCAAACTGGGAAGGCCCCGCTTCAGTTTCGACTGGGACTTCTGGAAGCGCATGGCCCTGGGCGCCCTGCCCTTCGGGGTCATCGGGCTCATCACCTTCCTCTTCGGATACTCCGACACCGTGCTGGTATCCCTGCTCAAAGGGGATCGCGACGCCGGGCTGTTCAGCTCAGCCCACAAGGTCATCTGGGCGGCGGCGGTGATCCCGGCCACGGTGATGACCGCGGTGTTCCCCTTCCTGGCGCGTATCCGCTCCTCCGGGAGCGAACGGCACCACGAGGTCATCCGCAAGGTGGTCAAATATCTGGCCTGCCTGAGTCTGCCCTTCGCGGGATTGCTGGCGTTCTACGCCCCCCAGATCATCTCCTTCCTCTACGGGAGCGAGTACCGGGCGGCCTACCCGGCCCTGTGGACCCTGGCGGCCATCCCCGTTTTCAGTTTCGCCTACCTGCCCCTCATCGACCTGCTCAACGTCCACTATAAGCACCGCTTGAGCGTCATCGCCATCCTTTCCGCCGCCGCCGCGAACCTGGGGCTGTGCATGCTCCTGGCCCCGTGGCTGGGGTTCATGGGGGCGGCGATGAGCACCCTGGCGGCGGAGGCGCTGCTGCTGGCGATGACCGCTCTGTTCGCCTGGAGGCATATGCATCTCCACCCCCGGGTGCTGGGCAACTGGAAGCCAATGGCCGCGACGGCGACGGCGGTCCTGGCCTGCCTCCCCCTGCGCAGCGGTCTGCCGCCGGCCCTGCTCCTCCCCGCCTTCCTCCTGCTGTACCTGGCGGCCCTGCTGGCCCTGCGCACCTTCGACGGAGAGGACTTGCGCACCCTACGGGCGTTCCTGCCGCTCAGCCGCGGTGCCCGCTGACTCCTGACAAAACGGGTCAGGCCTTGAGATCGGCAAAACCGGCCCGGGACCCTGCTGCTGCAAAACCCCCAGAGAGAGCGAGCACCGCAGACACCAAGACTCAGATGACCCCGGTTCGCGATGATGGTTTCACCGACCGCGGGTTCCCTTTTTCATCGGCGCGGAAGATCGGCAAAACCGGCCCGGGACCCTGCTGCTGCAAAACCCCCAGAGAGAGCGAGCACCGCAGACACCAAGACTCAGATGACCCCGGTTCGCGATGATGGTTTCACCGACCGCGGGTTCCCTTTTTCATCGGCGCGGAAGAAAAGAAGAGCATGTGGTCTGGGTGGGGAAGGATCGCGGACCCGGTCCCAGCTCCGGGGCCGGGCAGCGAAGCTGCTCACCATAGCCGGGCCAGCTGCGAGGCAGCGTAACGGAGGTTGCGCCGGGCGGTGGCCATGGCCTCCTCCAGCCTCATGGGGTGGGGGATTATGGATAGGCAGCAAATCCTCTCCCCATTCGCCGGCAGGTCGCCCGCATCTTCCGGTGACAAGACCTCCTCGGCCAGGGCGCCGGCCAGGATGACCAGGGGCTTGCCCATCTCTCCGGCCGCCCTGCTTACGCCGGCAACCGTCTTCCCGTAGGCGGTCTGGGCATCGTAGCGGCCCTCACCGGTGACGATGAGGTCGCATCTGTGGGCCCTATCACGGAAGCCCGCCGCCCGCATGACCACCTCGATACCCGGTTCCGCCCGGGCCCCCAGGAAGGCCATCAGGCCGAAGCCCAGCCCTCCGGCGGCCCCGGCCCCGGAAAGGTCGGAGAGGCGCCGGCCCACCGCCGCCTCCACCGCCGACGCGTAAAGGGCCATGCCCTCCTCCAGCAGCCTCAAGTCCTCCTCCCCGGCCCCCTTCTGGGGCCCGTAGACCAGGGTGGCGCCCTCTTCGCCCAGCAGGGGGTTGGCCACGTCGCAGGCCACCGTCACCTCGCATTCCCCGAGTCGGGGATCCATGCCGGAGAGATCGACCCCCCTCACCCTCCTCAAGGCTTCCCCGCACGGTTCCAGCTCCGCCCCGCCTGCATCGAGGAAGCGCGCACCCAGCGCGTGGGCCATGCCCATACCCCCGTCGTTGGTGGCGCTTCCCCCGATGGCCACGATGATGCGCCGCAGGCCCCGGTCCAGGGCGGCGCGGATGAGGTCACCGGTGCCGCGGGTGGAGGTCCTCAAGGGATCGAGCTCGTCGGGCCGGAGCAGGGCCAGCCCGGAGGCTGCGGCCATCTCCACCACGGCGGTGCGCCCGTCGCCCAGGACGGAGAAAGAAGAGCGGACCGGCCTCCCCAGCGGGTCAGCGGCCTCCGCCGCCACCTCCCGCCCTCCCGTGGCCTCCCGCAGGATGCGCGCCGTGCCCTCGCCCCCGTCGGCCAGGGGGAGCAGGTCCAACTGGAAGGAGGGCCGCGCGGAGCGGATGCCCTCGGCTATGGCCTGCGCCGCCTCCGGGGCCTCCAGGCAGCCTTTGAACTTATCTGGGCAGATGAGCACGCGCATCTTCCTGGCCCTCTCCGGACGCGATGCCAGATGGCTCAACAGCGGTGCCAGCGGGGCAACCCCCGCCATCCATCCGGCCCCCGCCATCCGCGACAACGGCCCCTTGCGGGTGGCACTGAAGTAAATTGCCGCCGGCCGCTCAGCTCCCGGATGCCGGGGCGGAGGAGAGGTAGCGCCGCAGCGCCTCCTCCTCTTCTTCCTTGTAGGCGGAAAGGCGCTCCAGGAGCAGGTTCCAGTCCACCTGATGCCCGTCGAATTCCGGGCCGTGCACGCAGGCGAAGCGGGTCTCGCCCCCCACCTCGCAGCGGCAGGTCCCGCACATCCCCGTGCCGTCCAGCATGATGGAGTTGAGGCTCACCCGGGTGGGGACCCCGTAGGGCCGGGTCACCGCCGAGGCGAACTTCATCATCACCGCCGGCCCGATGGCCACCACTAGGTCCACGCCCCCCTTCTTCAGCTCCTCCTCCATGGCCCAGGTGACCACGCCCTTATGTCCCTTGCTTCCGTCATCAGTGGTGATGATGACCCGGTCGGAGACCCGCTCCATCTCCTCCTCGAGGATGATCAGACCGGCGGAACGGGCTCCCAGGATGCTCACCACCTCGTTTCCCGCTTCTTTCAGGGCGCGGCAGATGGGGTGGATGGCGGCGATGCCCACTCCTCCCCCCACGCAGAGCACCTTGCCGTACCTCTCTATCTCCGAGGGCAGACCCAGGGGCCCCACCAGGTCCAGCAGGGCGTTGCCCTCTTTCATGCCTCCCAGCTGGTAGGTGGACTTGCCCACCTCCTGGAAGACCAGCAGGATCCACCCCTCCTCCGCCGACCAGTCACAGAGGGTCAGGGGGAAGCGTTCTCCCTTCTCGTCAAGGCGGAGGATGACGAACTGGCCCGCCTGTGCATTGGCGGCCACCAGGGGCGCCTCCACTTTGAGCGAGCCGATGCGCTCACCCAACCTCTTAGCTTCCAGGATGCTGAAAGGCAACTCGCACCTCCTTTTCGTCCCTCGCCCCGGCTCCCGCGCGGCCGGTGGCGGATGAAAAGACCGCTTCAACTCACCAGCGGGCCGATCGACCGCCGCCCGGCTGCCGGTCCGCCGGATCCGGCGGGAGCAACCCGCCTCCCCTCAAGGCGCGCTGTTCCGGCGTTTCCGCGGAGGCGGCCCGGCTCAACTGCCGTCCTCCCCGCTCACCGCCCGATCCCCCAGCCTCTTCTCCAGCTCCTCCCGGATGGCCTTGAGCTCCTCGACGAAGGCGGGGACGGTGTCGTAGGGGCTCACTCCCTCCAGGTCGGCCCGGCGCAGCTCGGGCCGGTAGGCGATGGTCCCCAGCAGCGGCAGGCCGTCCAGGGCCGCCTCCACCAGCTCACGGTCCGAGGGTTCCACCACCTTGTTCAGGACAACGTAGAAGCGCTGGATGCCCAGGTCGGAGGCGAGGCGGCGGATGCTCTGGGCGGTCTGCACCGAGCGCTGCCCCGGCTCGATGACGATGAGCATGGCGTCCACCGAACGGGCGGTGCCCCGCCCCAGGTGCTCGATTCCCGCCTCCATATCCAGGATGAGCACCTCGTCGCGGGCGAAGAGCATGTGGGAGAGCAGCGACTTCAACAGCACCGATTCCGGGCAGACGCAGCCGCTGCCCCCCTTCTTCACCGTGCCCAGCACCAGCAGCTTCACTCCCCGGTGCTCCACCGAGAGCTCGTCCGGCAGGTCGTCCACGCGGGGGTTCATCTTGAAGAGGGTGCCGAAGGTCCCGGGTTTGGAGTCGGTGCGCTCGGCCACCAGCTCCTTCATGTCGGCGATGGGGACCACCGACTCCATGCGCTCCGGGGGGATGCCCAGGCTGGAGGCCAGGTTGGCGTCGGGGTCGGCGTCCACCGCCAGCACCCTGTAGCCCAGGTCGGCGTAAAGGCGGGCCAGGCCCCCCGCCAGGGTGGTCTTGCCCACCCCTCCCTTTCCGGTGACCGCCAGCTTCAAGAGCCCACCTCCGTCCTGCTGTTGTGCGCCTCACGGGCTTCCCACCCGGGCGCGCCTCCGCACCGGTCCCGCCGGTGCTACATCCTGCTCGTTAGTCCCCCATAATATAGCAGAACGAGGCGGACGGACATGACCGCGGAACGCTGCCGCGGCGGCCTTTCCCGCGGAGGCCGCCCGCGGAAGGTGAGCCCGGTCATACCAGCGTTTCGGAAGATGCCTGAATATCTTTAGATGCTCAAGATGCTCGATGAGTGTCGGCATTGAGGATGATGTGCTATGGGCGGCCCGGCGGCCGTCCGCGGCTCCGAGGGGAGGAGGAGTAGATGTCGGTGATCTTGTATGCCACCGAGACCTGTCCCTACTGCCACATGGCCCGCGAGTTCTTGGAGGGCCTCTCCGTGGACTTCGAGCTGAAAGACGTGGGCAAGGACGAGGCGGCGGCGCGGGAGATGATGGACAAGAGCGGGCAGATGGGCGTGCCGGTCATCGAAGTGGGGGACCTGATCATCGTGGGGTTCGACCGCGGCGCGCTGGAGAAGGCCCTAAAAGACGCGGGCCTCATCGCAAGATGAGGGTACGGCCACAATGCCCCCGAACTCCCTCTCCCTTGCCGGGTTGAAGGGGGGACGAGAGGGATGAGCCCGCTGGGCTTCGAGCCGCGCGCCTGCACCACCGCCATGGGCATCCTCCCCCACCTCGACCCCCATGCCGCCCTGGATCTGGCTTTCTCCCTGGACGTGCCCTTCTGGCCGCAGCTCCCCAACATCGGCTTCTCCGAGGATACCTACGTGCAGACGGTGCTCCGCTTCCCCGGCATCACCGCTGACCATCAGCAGCAGGTCCTCCGCTTCGACGAAGAGGCCTTCGCCGCGGGGCTCCCCTCTTACCTGGAGCACGACGAGGATTCCGACCTCTTTGCCGTCCTCCCCAGCGACTCCCTCACCTACGGCCTCTTCCTGGAGCGGTTGCGGGCCGGCGAGGCCGCCGAAAGACCGGCGGTGCGGGGGCAGTTCATGGGGCCCATCTCCCTGTGCCTGAAGGTGACCGACACGGAGAAGAAACCGGTGATCTACCGGGACGAGTTGCGCGAGCTGCTCATCCGCCACGTGGCCGCCAAGGTCAACCGCCACCTGCGCGACTTGAGGGAGCTGCATCCAGACGGCTTCGTCTGGGTGGACGAGCCCGGCCTGGAGCTCCTCTTCACCGGCATAACCGGCTATTCGGCTGAGAGGGCCCGGGCCGACCTGGACCTCTTCGTCTCCCTGCTGGAGGGCCCGCGGGGCATCCACCTATGCGGCAACCCCGACTGGGACTTCCTCCTCTATTCGGGGATCGACCTCCTCTCCTTCAACGCCTACGGGGCCGCCGAGGTCATGCCGGGATACGCCGCGGGCATCGCCGCCCTCCTGGAGCGGGGCGGCTGCATCGCCTGGGGTATGGTGCCCACCAACTTCGCCGAGGCGGAGGGGGAGGACCTGGCCTCCCTGCTGGACAAGACGGTCTCCCTTTGGGAGGGGCTGGCGGAGCGGGGGGTGGATCCGGAGCTTGTCTTCAGCCGGTCCCTGATAACCCCGGCCACCTGCTGCCTGGTCAACCCGGACCTCACCGTAACGGTGGAGCGCTCCTTCGGCCTGGTGAGTGAGCTCTCCCGGGAGCTGCGGAGCAGGTTCGCCTGAGCCGGGAGGGCCTCCGCGCAAGAAAGGATGGTCCGGCTGCGGAGGCGACATTGGAACCGGTGATGTGGTCTTAATGTCATCATGCGCCGATATTATCCATTGGAGGAACTGGGATCAACAGTGCTCCCGGGGACTTGCGGACAGGCGCAGGAACATTATAATCGTTGCGATCGTCAAGCGAAGTGCGGAAGGGAAGGACGGTCGGTTCAATGGACATAGAGGAATACGACTTCGAGGAGCTGGAGCTCCTTAACCTGCACTTGGCCATGGACCACCTGAACATGGCCTCCATACACGGGGCGGAGGGCCGGCTGGACATGGCCATCCGCGAGTACAGCATGGCCCTGGAGCTGGACCCCAACCTCTATTCGGGCTACGTCAACCGGGGCAAGCTCTTCTGGCGCAAGGGCGATTTTCGCCGCGCCCTGGAGGACCTCACCGATGCCATCCGTCTGGAGCCCATGGTGCCCAGCACCTACTTGTATCGGGGCGACGTCCACCTGGGGGCGGGGAACCGTGAGGCGGCCCGGCGGGATTACCTACGGGCCCTGGAGCTGGACCCGGCCAGCCCCCAGATCATGCAGCGCCTGCGCTGGACCGTGGAGAAGCGAGGCAGGCGGCGCTCCCTCGGCGGGGACGGCGGCGCTTAAAGCCCCAAAGAAACCCGGCCTTCGCAGCCGCTGCGGCCCCTAAAATGTCCAAGGCGGCCCCTTCCGGCAGGAAGGGGAGGAGATCCCGGCGCGGAGTCTGGCACAAGGGAAGGAAGCGGGAAAAAAGGAGGCCGGCTCAGATGGGCCGGCCTCCTGCCGTCAGGCGATGAGGCGGTGCGGGGTGCCCTATTCCTTCAGAGGCACCGCGTGGGCGATGTCGTCCAGGCGGCCTTCGATCTTCTCCGGCCACTTCAGCTGGACGCGCATCCCCACGAAGACCTCCTCCGGCTTGGCCTCTTCCAGGATGCAGACGGTGAGGGTGTCGGAGCCGTCGAAGTTGACCCCGCAGATGATCATGGGCTCGCCCGCGGGGCCCTCCTCCTCCTTGATGCCCTCGTAAGCCCAGGCGCCGGTGAAGGTGTAGGTGGTGATGGTGCCCTGCTGCTTCACCTCCACCCACTCGTCGGGCTCGCCCGTGCACCGGCAGTAGGGTTTGGGCGGGAAGTAGACCAGCCCGCAGCCGGGGCACTTCAGGCCCAGCAGCTTCTTCTCCTTGAAGGCCTCGCGCGCCTTGGCGATGAGGGCGATGCTCTCGAACTTCCAGCTCCAGTGCTCCATGGGCCAGCTGCCCTCCACCGACCGGGTTTCCTTCTTGTATTCCATCTCCGCCATCTCAGGACCTCCTCGGGGTATCGGAAAGGACCGCCACCACGTTGAGGTTCACCGCGCCGCCCCAGCCGTGGGCCACGCCCTTGTGCACCTCCTTCTTCACCTGGCGGTCGCCCGCCTTTCCCATTATCTGCAGGGCCACCTCGGTGACCCGCTCCATGGCCGAGGCGCCGATGGCGTTGGTGGAGATGACCCCGCCGGAGGGGCACACCGGCAGCTCGCCGTCCAGGTTCATGGATCCGGAGTCGAGGATAGCCGGGGCTTCTCCCTCGTCGCAGAGGAGCAGGCGCTCGTAGAACATGAGCATCTGGTGGGCGAAGGGAGCGTAGGGCTCGGCCACGTCTATCTCGCGGCGCGGGTCCTTGATGCCCGCCAGCTCGTAGGCCCACTTGGCGGCCAGCTTGCAGTGCTCCTGGGCGCAGGGGTCCATGTTGGTGGTGCCCGAGCCGGAGATTCCCATCAGCGCCGCCTCATCCGAACATGAAGCGCAGGAGAGGATGTAGGCCGGCTTGTTCTGCAGCTTCAGCGCCTTCTCCCCGGTGGTCACGATCATGGCGCAGGCGCCGTCGGTGGCCGGGCAGACGTGCCCGAAGCGGATGGGGTACTGCATCAGCACCGTCTTGGCCACGTCCTCCGGGGTCAGTCCGGGCTGCTTGAGGTGGGACCAGGGGTTGAGGGCGGCGTTGTTGCGGCAGAGCGCGGAGACCTTGTCCAGGTGGTGGGTGGTGCAGCCGCTGCGCTTCATGTAGCTGGCCGCCTGGTACACCGCGATGCCCACGGCGCCTCCTCCGAAGGCGGCGAGGAAGCCGGGGTCGACCCCCTGCTGGAACTGGGCGGCGGCGTCCGCCAGGGCCACGGTGTTCAGCCCCATGGTGGAGTTGCCGTCGGACTGCTTCTCGAAGGCGATGGCCAGCACGGTGTCGTAGAGCCCCGAGGCCACCGCGTAGTAGGCGCCGTGCACCACTGAGCCGCCGGTGGTGCCGCCGGTGGTGATGCGGATGAGCGGCTTGTGGTAGGCGCCCCAATGGCCCGCCCCCCACAGCTCCGGTATGTTCACGCCCTCGAAGGCGGGCATGTTCCCGGTGACCACGGCGTCGATGTCCTTGGGCTTGAGCCCGGCGTCCTCGTAACAGTTGCTCACCGCCTCCCATACCAGCTCGGCGATGTTGACGTCCCGACGCTTGCTCACGTGCTTGGAGTAGCCCACTCCCACTATCGCCACGTCGACGTGTGCCATCTCTACTCACCTCCCAGCACGAAGACCACGCTCTCCTGGGCGCAGGGCCCGGTCTGGCCGGTGGCCACCGCGGTCTTCGCCTTGGCCACCTGGTGATCGCCTGCTTCCCCGCGGATCTGCATGGCCGCCTCGATGATGCGCGCCAGCCCCGTGGCGCAGGCCACGTTGGCCCCGATGGCCCCGCCGGAGGTGTTCACCGGCAGCTTCCCGTCGCGGCGGGTGGCCCCGGAGTCGAAGAAGGCGCCGCCCTCTCCCCTGCCGCAGAAGCCCAGGGCCTCGTAGGCCATCAGCTCCTCGTGGGCGAAGTTCTCGTGCACCTCGGCCAGGTCCACCTGGGAGGCCGGGTCGCTGATGCCGGCCATGGCATAGGCCTTCTCCGCGGCCAGCTTCAGCGAGCCCATCTCCTCCAGGGAGCGCTCGGTGAGGTAAGAATCGTGGGCGAAGCCCACCCCCCTTATCCACACCGGCTTCTCCGCCTTCTCGGCCAGCTCGCCCGCGGCGATGACCATGGCGCAGGCCCCGTCGCAGTATTGAGCCACCATCATCTCGCTGATGGGCTCGTACAGCTTGCGGGAGCCCAGTACCTTCGCCGCGTCCGCCCCGGCCAGCTTGTTGCCGGCCAGCGGATTGAGGGCGGCGTTGTCCAGGTTCTTGGCGGCCACCCCAGCGACCTGCTCCTCGCTCACGCCGAAGGCGTTCATGTAGGCGCGGGCCTGCAGGGCGGCGGCGGAGACCTCGTTGAGCAGCCAGCGCTGCCGGTCGAAGGTGGGGTCCATCATCATGATGCCGGGGAGCCAGCGGGCGTAGACCGAGGCCTGGCTCTCCCCGATGATCAGGGCGATGTCGTGGTCGCCGGAGAGGATGCGCAGCAGGCCGTAGAGGGCGGCGTAGGCCCCGTCCATCTCCGCCTTGGACTCGTTCTTCATCCAGGCGGCGGCGGGCTCCACCAGGCGCATGTTAGAGATGGTGCGCCCGTCGCAGTAATCGTTGTTGGCGGTGACCACGGTGTAACGGTCCTCCTGCTTGAGCCCGGCTGCCGCCAAAGCGGCTTTGGCCACCCGCAGCACCTGCATCTCTCGAGAGGCGTTGGCGTCGGGCTCGTAGGGGGTCTGTGCGTAGGAGATGATGGCGACTTCTCTTCTCATCCCGTCCACCCCCTCACTCCGCCGGCCGGTATCCGGCCAGCATGTTCACGAAGTTCTCCGCCTCCGGGTCGATGACCACCTTGACCTTCATCCCCACGGAGGCGTTCCCTCCCTCCAGACGCGCCGCCACGCAGGTGTCCGCCCCGTCCTGCTTGACCAGGGCGATCACCTCCGGCTGGGGGAGCTCCTCGAACTCCCCGTTGGCCCCCACCTTGACGTGGGCCACGGTGTAGGACTGCACCGTGCCCGTCTCCGGGAGCTCCACCCATTCCTCACACTTGGTAAAACAGCGCTCGCAGACCATGCGGGGCGGCAGGTGCACGCGGCCGCAGCCGGGGCACTTCGAAGCCCATAGCTTGCCCTCTTTCAGGCCGTCGTAGAAACGGTCCATCCAGTTCCCCACCGACCACTGGAACGTGGGGTTGATGGGGAGGGAAGCCCGCGGCACCTGGCCGATCTCAATGCCTGGTCCCATGCCTTTCCTCCTTTCGTCCGACTTTTCCGACCGTGCCTCTTCCTCCCGATGGCAGGGATGGTCAGCAGCCCTGCATGCTGCCGCTGTTCTAAAGAAGGGATGGCGCCCTGGTCATCTTTAGCTCCTCCCTCCTATCCCTGCGGGCTGTATATTATCAGAAAAGGCGGCGGTTTCATAGCCGCGCGACAGGATTTCCGACAGGGGCGGTCAGGGGGATCCATCCAAGGCGTGGGCTTTGAGTAAGGTCGATTTCCTTTGGCTTGTTGCTTTGGATTGGCCGGGGCCGCGGAAGCGTCCGCGGCGGTCCTTATTCGGGCCCGGGTGCCGGCCCGGGGACAAGGGCGCGTCACGAGCGGGGCCTCTCCACCCCCCTGATGAAGTCGGCCACCTCGCGGCGGAAGCGCTGCCAGTTGCAGAGGAGATGCAGGGCCAGCCACCCCAGGAACACCCAGCCGAGCGGCCTGGCGTGCACGAAGGCCATGATGGGGGCGCTGGCCGCCACCGGGGCGGAGACCGCCATCACGTAGGACATGTTCATCCATACCGCCGCCACCGCGGCGGCGTAGAGCATGTAGAGGAAGTAGGGGAGGAAGGGGAGGTACCCGGCGGACATGAAGTAGAGCAGGGAGGAGTACATCAGGGCCACGTCGGCCAGGAACTCGTGGTCCCCCACCCAGCTCTTGCGGCCGGCGCGGTCCGCCCGGGCCAGGTTGCCGTCGATGACGTCGGTGGTCCATCCCGCCAGCACCAGGATTATCACCCCCGGCAGCAGCCCGGGGTTCGCCGACAGGGCGCAGAAGACGATGACCAGGGCGACGAGGAAGCGCAGCAGGGTGAGGACGTCCGCCAGGACCTTGGCGTTCTCCCGCAGGGCTTCCCGCAGGGAACCGGCACCGCTCAACCTGCGACCTCCCCCTGTCCCACTGGCGAAGATGCTGTTCTGATCAGATGATACATCAACCCGGGGTCAGCCGCATCTGATGGTGTGCCCCGCCGCGGCATCTCCCCGCGCCGGGACCGGTTCCGCTGGGAAGGGTATGCACTTCGGAAAATCTCAGCGGGAAGTCCTCTCGTCCGCGGTGACGCCGTCTCCGCGGCCTTGGCGTTCGCCTTGCTCGGATGCCGTCTCGGCGGGATGGCTCGTTGCCGCCGTCTCCCCGGTCCGCCCCGCCGCCTCCCGCTTCCGATGCGCCCGCAGGACCAGGTAACAGATCCCCCCGGCCAGCGTGCACAGCCAGTAGCTGAAGAAGCGGAAACCCAGCACCGCCGTGGCCAGCACCTCCTTGGGGTAACCGTAGGCGTAGAGGGTGGCTCCCATGGACAGCTCGAAGATGCCCAGCCCGGCCGGGGTTAGCGGCAGGCTCCCCAAGACGTCGGCCACGGTGTAGGCGATGATGACCGCACCGGGGTTCACCGGGTGGCCGATGGCGATGAACACGATGAACAGGCAGGCCATGTCCATGAGCCAGAAACCCAGGGCGTAAACGCCGTTCCGCACCAGCGGTTCCCGCCGGGAGACCAGGCGGTAGACGAAGTCGCGCACCTCCACCATCCGCTCTACCAGCTCCCCCTCCTCCCGGTCCTTCCAGGCCCCCAGGCGCTTGAGCAGACGCGCCAGGCGGACCGCCGCCCGCCCCACCAGGCGGGCGTTGCGGATGAGGAGGTAGGAGGCGGCGAGGAAAAGAGCGCAGCCTCCCGCCAGGAGGAAGGCGGTGAGGCGGTAGGAGGCGGGGAGCCCTGGGAGGACGCAGGAGGAGAGGAGGCCGGCCGCCAGGATAACCACCATGGCCGCGGAGTAAAGGACATTGGCGGCCGCCAGGGTCTTCAGTACCTTTCGGCGGCCCAGGCCTTCCCGCCGCAGTTCCACGTAGTTCAGGTAGAAAGTACCGGCATTGCCTCCCGGGACCACGTGCCCGAAGGCGTAGGCGGACATGAAGATGAGGGAGGTGCGGCCCGGGGTGAGGTGGCCGCCCGCTTCCCTCTGCAGGGAGTGGTAGAGAAAGCAGATGGAGAGCATGGAGAGCGTCTCCACCGCCAGGGCGAAGGGGGTCAGGAGGAAATTGGCATGGCGCACCACGTCCAGCATGGCCGCCTCCCCCACCAGGCGGGGGACCAGGAGGTAGAGACCCACGCCCAGCAGCAGCATGGTCACCAGGTTCTGGGCTATCTCGCCTCTCCGGTAATCCCTCATGGCCATGACCGCCGCCCCGGCCCCCTTTCGTGAGAAGAGCGTCTGAAAAAATAGTCCGGATGGAGGATGAGAGGATTCCCCCTCCGCCCCTCCCCGGGGTCATCCCCAGCGTTCCTTTCCGCACATATCATTCTACACGGTGAAGATATTTTGGAAAAGGTCGGCTCCGATATAGGGACGGTGGTTCGCCCATCCGGCAGAGCTCCCGAGCCGCACCGGATTCCCGCTCGCTCGGATCCGGTGCCTTCGCCCCAAGGCGGCATGAGCCACGAGCCCTTAGGGCCACCCGGATACCTCGGACGCGAGGGTTTCCGCAGGCGTTCGCCGAGCGCTGGGGGATGGATCCGGCTCAGCGGAGGCGCAGGATGACGAAGTCCTCCTCCAGGAGGCGGCGGGAGTCAGGACGCCGCGTGAAAGAGGTCTCCAGGTTCTCCTCTCTCCAGGTGACCCGGTCGACCTCCTCCGCCCCTATTCCCTCCGGGAAATGCGGCTCCGGGGAAGAGCCGGGGCGCCAGACGTAAAACACCGGTCGGTCCGGCGAACCCAGGTCGCGGAGCAGGTCGGGGAAGCGACCGTCCCCGAGGGCATCCTCCTTCACCAGCCAGGCGTTGGGTAGGCCCTCCCAGCAGAGCAGGGGAGGTCCCAGGAGCTCGCCGGAGCCGTAGTCCAGCAGGGCGGTCCCGCCCGCGCAGACCTCACCTATCCGCTCCACCACCTCCCGCTGGTTCCCCCCCTCGGATAGCCCGAAGATGGGGAGGGAGGCGTTGACCTCGAAGGCGAGCAGCCAGCAGAGCAGAGAAAGGGCGGCGATCTTTCCCGCCGTTCCCGCCAAATGCCGCCTTTTCCCCTTCCGCCCCCCCGGGCTCCACAGCCGCCTCAAGGAGAGGCCCACGGCCAGCAGGGCGAAGGGGAAGGCGACGGGCATGATGCGGCGCATGCTCATCATCTGCAGGGGGGTACACCGCATCTCCCAAAGGTAGAAGAAGGTGAAGAAGGCGCCGCAGGCCCACAGGGGGGTGAGGGGAGGACGGCGGCGCAGGGCCAGCCAGTATCCCGAGAAGGCCAGCAGCAGCCCGGGCAGGGAGAGGTACCATCCCCAGCGCACCAGGTTCTGGTGGTCGTAGGAGGTGCCGGCGACCATCTTGCCCAGTGCGGGATAACGGACCTGGACGGCCGTACCCAGGGGCCGGATGAAGTAAAGGAAGAAGAAGGCGGCGGCCAGGGCCAGGGCGGCCAGGCGCAGCAGGTCCCGCCGGTTGCGCGATGCCCACCCCGCGGCCCGCCTCAAGGGGGCGGGGCGGAGGGCCAGGGCGGCCAGGGTTAGAGCGGCGAGGACGGCGACCGCCCAGGAGGGCCACCCGCCCAGCCGTTTCCCCAGGACCATGGTGAAATAGGTGCCCGAGGTGAGGCGCCCCACCAGCAGGGCCAGCGCCGCTCCGGCCGCGCAGAGCAGGCCGAGGACCCCGTCGGCCCCGCTCCAGTCGCCGAGCGCCCTCCTCCAGCCGAGGGCAAAAAAGAGCGGCAGGGCCAGCAGCAGCATGTCGATCCTCACCAGGAAGCAGAGAGTGAAGAGGGCGGCGCAGAGGGCCGCCTCCCCTCCCCTCCACTTTCCGGAGCCGCGCAGGGCCAGAGGGAGGAGGCAGGCGGCGCAGAACAGGGCCCCGGTGAACATCTCGCTGGTGGTGAAGCGGCTGAAGTAGAGGGTGAGCGGCGAGAGCGTCGCCAGCAGGAGGGCTGCCCTGGACCAGTGCTTCCCCAGCAGACGCACTGCCAGCAGGAACAAGCCGGCCAGCCAGAGGAGGGCTGCCCAGGTTACTGCGCCGAACATGCGTTCCGCTCCCAGGAAGAGGGCGAAGACGGCCATGAGGGAGGGCCAGGGGTAGAAGAACTGGGGTTCCACCTCCCCGGCGGAGAAGTCGGTCACGAAGAACTGCTTGTACAGGTAGGCCTCGAAGGGGTAGCCCGGTTTCCTCCCCGGCTGGAACACCAGCTCCCGCCTCTCCGGGGCCACTTCCTCCACCACCGGGACCTCCTGGTGGATGCTCCCCCCGCGGGCGAGGGAGGCGGCGATGTCCGCGTAGATGCCGTCGTCGTTCCATCCGAACACCACCCGGTTGTAGGGCAGGAAGAGCGACAGCCCCAGCAGCAGGAAAAGGGCCAGGGCGGCCCAGCCCCTGCCCCCCAGGCGGCGCACCCAGCCGTGGCGCCGGCGGGACCAGGGGACCAGGGCCAGGCACAGCAGCATCCACCCCAGGAAAAGAGGACCGCCGGAGAAACGGCCCGCCATCCCCAGGGCCATGGACAGCAGGGCGACCAGGCCGCTCCCCAGGGCCGCCCCTAGGAAGAGGCGCTCCGCCGGCTTGAGCTGATTCTCCGGGGAGAGGAGGGCGTCGGCCGCCAGGATCCCCGGAAAAAGGAGGAAGGGTACCAGGGCGGCCAGGCGCAGCGCGGTCAACTCCCGCCCCCCCGCAGGCGCCGCAGGGCCAGCACCAGCAGGAAGCGGGCCGCCAGCCCGCCGAGCACCGGGATGACCAAGGCCCTCCCCGCCGGGCCGGGATGGCGGCGCCGGAAGAAGCGGAGCATGCTCCGGTGGTGCTCGTAGAGCATGCGCACGCTGTTCTGGGAGCTGGAGCGCCCCACGTGGTGCACCAGCTCCACCTCCGGCAGGTAGTGCACGCCCCACCCCAGCAGCCGCAGCCGCCAGCAGAGGTCCACGTCCTCCACGTACATGAAGTAACCCTCGTCGAAACCCCCGGCCTCCTCGAAGGCGGAGCGGCGCAGGAGCATGGCCGCCCCCGAGACCCACTCCACCCGCATGGGTCGGTCGTGCCGGCAGCCCTTCATCTGGTAGGAGCGGGTGAAGGGGTTATTGGGGAAGAGGTCGCCCAGGAAGGCGTGTCCGATGCTCACCGGCAGGGAGGGGAAGTTGCGGCAGGAGAACTGGATGGAGCCGTCGCTGTTGAGGAGGCGGGGCCCCGCCGCCCCCGCCCCCGGGTTCTCCTCCATCCACCTCACCATCTCCAGGGGGTGGCCCCTGTGGAACTCCACGTCGGAGTTGAGCACCATGAGGAAGGGAGCCTCGCAGGCGGCTGCGCCCAGGTTGCAGGCCTGCGCGTAGCCGCCGTTGGCCGGGTTGTCCAGGAGGCGCACCTCCGGGAACTCCTCCTCCACCATGCGTTGGGAGCCGTCGCGGGAGCCGTTGTCCACCACCAGCACCTCGCACTCCTCCTCTCTCCCCAGCTCCCGCAGGGAGGCGAGGGCGCGCCGCAGGTCCTCCCGGGTGTTGTAGTTGATGAAGATGAGGGCGAGCTTCTTCAAGGCCTTCTCACCGCCTCCTCGCGCTCTCCTCGCGATTTCCCCCACGTCTTCCTTATCCTGTCGGGGATGGTCGAAACACGCATCCTTTCGGTCAGGCCAGGGTTTCCGCCGGTGAGGAAAGCCCGCCCCGGGCCAGCCCGCCTCAACGCCTCCACCCCTCCCGGAGCCGGGCGGCCAGCCCCGCGGGGTAGCC
>Ga0209227_1000427_pt1 | contig 36345 bp, 27 predicted proteins | sample YNPBryantNP2012_FD_185815 | JGI IMG/M metagenome (GOLD analysis project Ga0209227, IMG submission 185815) | Anoxygenic and chlorotrophic microbial mat microbial communities from Yellowstone National Park, USA - YNP Bryant NP 2012 (SPAdes)... ...
TCTTGTACCACGCGCCCTGTGCCCACGCAACACCCTTATTGTAGCAAGACTTGTTCCACGACTGAACGAGCATACATGGTGCTGCTTGACAGCCGCGGGTTCGTAAGTCCCCTGTAAAGCTCGACTGGGGGTCCAGGCGTGCCAGCCGGCGAATCAGTCGGCGGCCAGCGCCGCGTGGGCCGCCTTCCATCGGTCCGACAGGAATTCATCGAGCTGGCTCACCGGCCTCGCGCCGATCCGCGTCAACACGTCCGTGACGTAGGCAAACGGATCCACGCCCTGCCGCTTGCTGGAGGCTACCAGGCCGGCCGGCACCACCCCGGTCCGCTGATGGCCTTGCGCGAGCGCGTGACCCGGCCCCTGCGTCATTCCCGCGCACGCGGGAATCCACGACGGCGGCCGCCCGTCCGTCATTCCCGCGCAAGCGGGAATCCAGGAGGAGGCGCCTCTGTCCGGCGACCGGCCCTCGACACCTCGCAGGATCGCGCACCTTTGACCGCATCGTCCCCAATCCGACGGGGCGAAAAGAAGAAGGGGGTCACGGAAGGCCTGTGTCAATGCCGGGCGGACGGGAGGGGGCGCCCGTGCGACTTCGTGGACCCCCGCTTTCGCGGGGGTGACGTTCGGGGCCGGGGATGGCGGTCAGGGGCGGGGGTGATGGTAAGGGTGGGGGTTGCGGTCAGGGTGGTGGTGACGATCGGGGCGGGGTCGCCGCCGGGGCGGGGGTGAAGTTCGGCGCCGGGTCACGTTTGGATGTGCGAGCGGCCGGGGTGACTGGTCAGGATAAGGGGTGACGGTCGGGGCGGAGGGGCGGTGGCGCTGGGGTGACTGCGGTGCGTTGACTGTCCGTGTCTGTCCACGGCTGTGTGACTTCGTGGACCCCCGCTTTGGCGGCATAGCGGGTCGGGGCATCACCGCGACCGACGGCGAACGGCTGTGCGACTCCGTGGACCCCCGCTTTCGCGGGGGTGACGGTGGGGGCGGGGGATGGCGGTCAGGGGTGGGGGTGACGGTCGGGGTGGGGGAGCGGTTGCGGTGGGGTGACTGCGGTGCGTTGACTATCCGTGTCTGTCCACGGCTGTGCGACTTCGTGGACCCCCGCTTGCGCGGGGGCGACGGTGAGGCGCGGGGGCGACGTTCGGATGGGGGGGTGGCGGTTGGTGCGGGGGTGGCGGGCGCAAAGTGCGGGTGGTCTCGGGGCAGGCCGGTGCGGCCATGCGTCGTCCCGGCGGGATTCACAGAACGCCCAGGCAGGTTCCGGGGACGCCGGATGATCATAGCTGACGCGCGAACTGCCTCACAGGCGGCGGTTCTTGCGCACAAACCCTGTTGGGAAAAGGGCCTGAGGCCCATCTTATCGGGTGGTAGCCGGGCATCTTGCCCGTCAGGGGCGAGCCGGGGTACTGTGCTGCGGTGGATATCGGAACTGGTTTTCGATGCCCTGTGGGGCGCAGCGGGCGGATCCCGGCGCTTGTCAGTCGCCCTAAGCTCCAGTAGGGTTGGGCATCGCGATGGCCCAGGAACCGGCGACGAAGACGATGGTGCTTTGGATCGCCGGGATGACGTGCCAGCATTGCGCGTCGGGGGTGGAGCGTGCGATCTCGGCCGTTCCCGGCGTCGTCGAAGCACGTGTGGACCTCTTGGCCGGCCAGGTGCGTGTGCAGGTCGAGGAGGGGAGGCTTGCGGACGTGATCGAGGCGGTTCGGCGAGCGGGTTATGAGGTCCAGCGCTACGAAGAGGCGGTCTGAAGACACGTGCACGCAACGGGCGGACAGTCAACCGCGGGGAATCACAGGGTAGTACTCCGGATCAGGGGCATGACGTGCGGGTCGTGCGCGGCCCGTGTGGAGCGCGCGCTGCGAAGCGTCGAATCCGTCTCGGATGCGGTAGTCAACCTCGCGACGGAGACGGCGGTCGTGCAGCTCGGTCGCCGGCAGACCGACCTGGGCCGGCTGCGCGAGGCCGTACGGGCGGCCGGGTACGACGCGGAGCCGGCCGACACCGCCGATCGAACGGAGGACGAAGGTCGGGTGGATCGTGTGGGCCAGGTGCGGTACTGGCGGCGTGCCTTGGCCTATTCGCTGGCTTTGGGGCTGCCGACGATCGGTCTGCATCTGGCGGGGCATGCGCTGGCCGTGCACGGAGAGGCCCGGGGGTGGGTCACTCTGATCCAAGGCGCGTTCGTTCTGGCGATGATGCTTTCGCCGGCGGGGCGTCCCATCCTGCTGGGTGGTCTGCGGGCGGCCAGGACGCGGTCTCCCAACATGGACCTGCTGGTGGCGATGGGCGTGACGGCGGCGGTGGTCGGCAGCCTCGCGTCGCTGCTGTGGGTTCCGTTGGCGGGCGACCATTTCCATGCGGCGGCGATGATTCTGATCTTCATCGACGTCGGGAAGTACCTGGAGGTCCGCGCGCGGGGGCGTGCGTGCGCCGCGCTGGATGCGCTGGCCCGTCGGGCGCCACGAACGGCGAACCTGATACGCGACGGAGGCACCGTCGAGGTACCTGTGTCGACGATACGCGCGGGCGATCGGATGCGCGTGAGCGCTGACGAGTTCGTGCCGGTGGACGGCCGCGTGGTCGAGGGCAGCGCGACCGTTGACCAGAGCATGCTGACGGGAGAGTCGACGCCGGTGGAGGTGGAAGGGGGGGCGCGGGTCTACGGCGGGACGCTCGTCACGAGCGGAAGCGTGGTCGTCGAAGCTACGGCCACCGGAGCCCAATCCGCTGTGGCGCAGATCGCGCGGCTTGTCGAGCAGGCCCAGAGCAGCCGGACGCAGATGCAGCGGACCGCCGATGCCGTGGCGTCCGTGTTCGTTCCGGCGGTGATCGTGCTGGCGGCGACCACGTTTGTGGGCCACTGGGTGGCGGCGACGGCGGGTACATGGTCGCATCCGGCGTGGCTGGCCGAGGCTCTCTCCCGAACGATCGCGGTGCTCGTCGTGGCCTGCCCGTGTGCGATGGGGCTGGCCGCTCCGACCGCCGTGATGGTGGCGACGGGCAACGCGGCCCTGCGGGGTATCCTGGTCCGGGACGCGGCGGCGCTGGAGGCGACGGGCCGCGCGGATGTCGTGCTCCTGGACAAGACGGGGACGCTGACCACCGGTCGTCCGAGCGTGACGCACGTGGTGGAGCACGGGGCGGGGCTCGAGGCGCGCGACGTGCTCCGGCTGGCCGCGGCCGTCGAGCAGTTCTCCTCGCATCCTCTGGCGCGGGCGATCGTCGCGAAGGCGAGGGAGTGGGGTCTCGAGCTGGAGACCCCGGAGAGCTACGAGCAGAAGGCGGGGCTGGGGGTGACGGCCCGTCTGAACGGCAAGGCGGTGATCGTCGGAAGCCGGGAGTTCCTCGAGAAGAACGGGGTCGACTGCCGGGAGGTGGCCGAGCGGCTGGAACGGCTGACCACGGACGGTCAGACCGTGGTCCTGGTGGGCACGGATCAGCAGGTGGCCGGCGTCATCGCGCTGGCGGACCGTCCGCGGGAATCAGCGGCGCCCGCTCTGGACGAACTGGATGCGATGAACATCGAGACACTCATGGTGACGGGCGACGACCGGCACACGGCCGCCGCCGTGGCCGCCGAGGTCGGCGCGCGACACGTCCGGGCGGAGCTGATGCCCGGAGAGAAGGCGGCGGTGGCCCGTGAGCTGATGCGGCAGGGCCGGCATGTGGTGTTCGTGGGGGACGGGATCAACGACGCGCCGGCGCTGGCGGCGGCCAGTGCGGGCATCGCCTTTGCGGCGGGGTCCGAGATCGCCAGGGAAACCGCAGGGATCACCCTTGTGGGAGACGACCTGCGGCTGGTGGCGGAGGCGATGCGGATCGCGCGCCGATCGGTGAGGGTGATCCGCCAGAATCTCTTCTGGGCCTTCTTCTACAACGTCATCGCGATTCCGCTGGCGGCGTTCGGGGTGCTGCCTCCGGGCTTTGCCGCGGCCGCGATGATGCTCAGCTCGCTTTCGGTCGTGCTGAACTCGTTGCGGCTTCAGAGGGATGCCGGCGAGGGGGACCGTCCGCGACGCGACAAAGGACCGCGGCCTTCCGCGTGACAGGCAGAGCCGGGTGGTTGAATCAGCCGCGACACGACGGGAGAGGTCGATGAGGACCAATCGGGCGTGGTGCTGGGTCCTTACGGGCATGGTGTCTGCGTGGCTTGCGATCCGGGCCGGAGCGGCGCTGCGCGAAGCGGCCGGGGCGGCCACCGCGCCGATGACGGGCGCGGACCGGAAGGCCACCGTGGAACTGCTGGCCGACCGGGACGCGATCGTTCCGGGCCGACCGCTGACGGTCGCGGTGCGATTCCGCATCGAGAAGGGCTGGCACATCTACTGGCGCAACCCGGGTACGGGCGGAATGCGGCCGAAAGTCACTTGGCGACTGCCGCCGGGCTTCGAGGCCGGGCCGTTGAAGTTCCCGGCCCCGAAACGCGAGTCGTCACCTGTGGGTGACAGCTTCGTCCTGACGGGCCGGCCGGTTCTCCTGACGGAGATCCGTGCTCCGACCGACCTGGCGGCCGGGTCGTCGGTGGAAATCGCTGCCCGGGTCGAGTGGCTGGTCTGCCGGGACCTGTGCGCTCGGGAGGCGCAGGATGTCTCGCTGACGATGCCCGTGAGGGCGCCGGACGCGACGGCCGAGCCGGCTCACGAGGCCGTGTTCCGCGCCGCCCTGCGTGAACTGCCCGTGCCGTCCGAACGCAGCGAGTACCTCACGCTGACGACCGCCGTCAGCGTGGACCGTCTTCGACCGGGCGACGAGGCGAAGCTCGCACTCGTGCTGAGCATCCGGGAGGGACACCACATCCAGTCGAACCGGCCGCTGACGCCGGGGCTCGTTGCGACGGATGTTTTTCCCGATGACGTTCCGGGGCTGACGATCGGGGATCCGCTGTTCCCTCCGGCCGTGGAGCGGGAGGTTCCGGGGCTCGGGCGGGTGGCGGAATTCAGCGGCCAAACGATCATCGTGGTGCCGTTCCGGGCCAACCCTGATCTGAGGGGCTCCGAGGCGAGGATCAGCGGCGTCTTGACGTATCAGGCATGCGAGGAGGCGAGCGGGCAGTGCTTTCCGGCCCAGCACGTCGAATGGAGCCATGCGATCCCTGTGGCGCCGGCCGGTGCTCAGGTAACGCAGACCCATCAGGAGCTCTTCCGGGCGGTCTCGACGACCGGGGGCCCGCCTGCACCTGCCGGGTGGTTCGAGCGGCCGATTGCGGCGCAGACTGAGCAAGTCCGCCGGCCCCTGTGGATGTGGCTCATCCTGGCCCTGCTTTCGGGGCTGATTCTGAACGTGACGCCCTGCGTATTGCCCGTGATCTCGATCAAGGTGCTCAGCTTCGTGCAGCAGGCGCAGGAGTCGCCGGTTCGGGTCTTCAAGCTGGGGTTGGCCTTCGCCGCCGGCATGATGCTCGTGTTCAATCTGCTGGCGATCCTGGCGGCATTCCTGAACCAGGTCTGGGGCCAGCATTTCCAGAACCCCGACTTCGTGGTCGCGATGACCGCGATCATCTTCGCGTTCGGTTTGAGCCTGTTCGGGGTATTTACGCTCGGGGTGCCGCGCACGATCGAGGAGGTCGCCGCGCGGCAGAAGCGGGAAGGGTATCTCGGGTCGCTGGCCAAGGGGGCGCTGGCGACGGCGCTGGGCACGCCGTGCCTGGGGCCTCTGCTCGGCGCGGTGGTGATCTGGGCGGTTACCCAGCCGAAGGCGGTGGTGTTCCTCGCGTTCAACACGATCGGAGCGGGCATGGCGCTGCCCTACGTTATCCTCACGGCCAATCCCCGGTGGCTCCGCTTCATGCCCAAGCCCGGGCCGTGGATGGAGACCTTCAAGCACGTCATGGGATTCCTGCTGATGGCGACGGTGGTGTACCTCCTGATGATCGTCCAGGGCCAGCGGGGCGGAACGGGGGTGGTCTGGACGGTCGGGTTCCTCGTGGGCGTGGCCTTCGCGGCCTGGTTCTGGGGGCGCTACGTGACGCTCGATCGGACGGCGGCCGGGCGGGCGGTGGTGCGGCTGGCGGCCGTCGGGATTGTGGCGGTTTCCTGGTGGGTGACGGTGCGCGGATCCTCCGAGCCGCCGCCGGCGATCGCCGCCTCCGGCGCGCGACCGGCTGGTGACGGGATCGCCTGGGAGCCGTTTTCGGTGGCCCGCCTCGAGCAGTTGTCGGGCGAGGGCCGGACGGTGATGGTGGACGTGACGGCCGAATGGTGCCCGAACTGCAAGTACAATCTCAAGTTCGTTCTTGACGGCGAGCGCGTGGTGCGGAAAGTGCGCGAACTGGAGGTGGTTCCGCTCGTTGCGGACTGGACGGCGAGGGACGAGGAGATCGGCCGGTTCATTCAGAAGCTGGCGCCCGGGGCGAGCATCCCGCTGCTGGCGATCTTCCCTGCCGGCCGGCCGAACGAACCGATCGTTCTGCTGGGCATCCTGACCCAGGAAAAGGTCGTACGAGCACTGGAGCAGGCCGCCGGCCGGGGATCGCCGCCCGCGTAGCGCGGGCGCGGACGGATCTGCGGCGAGGCTCGCCCGGGGACGTGATGCCGCGGCTGTTTTTCGCCCGGGCGTAGCGTACTCGCAGTCGGTGCGGGGCTGGGGCCCAGGATTCACAGCCAGGGGGGATCGCCGCCGGCGGGGGAGGCCTACTCCAGCATCACGTCCAGGTGTTCCGAGGCCATGTGATGGAGGATCCGCCGCACGGAAAGGACGCCCTTGATGGTGCCCCCGTCCATGATGGGGATGTGACGGTAGTGGCCTACGTCCATGCGGTTGAGGGCGAAGGCGACCGGGTCATCGACGCTGAGCGTGTCGGGGTTGGGAGTCATGAAACGGCGGATCGGCTCTTGGCGCAGTTCGTCGTAGCGATCGCCCACCCGCAGGAGGAGGTCGCGCTCAGAGAAGACGCCGAGCAGGGCCCCTTCGTGCATGACGAGCACGAGCCCGACGTTCTTTTCCTGCAAGAGCTTCACGACCTCGTGGAGGGGGTGGTTCAGGCCGACGATCGGGGGAGGGGCCAGCGGCAGGGTGCCGATGGGCTGTTCGAGGAATTCCTCGATCCGCCCGAACTTTGTGTCTGAGGGCAGGTCGGTCAGGTCGTAGCGGCATTGCTCACACGCATCGGCGCCTTCGATGTTGTCATATCCGCATGAGGGGCATTTCATGGGGGCGTGCCTTCCTGTTCGGCCTTTCCGTGCCGCGGCCTGTCGGGGGCCTGCGGCGGCGACTCAGTTCACGATCCACGAGTCGCTGCCGGTCAGGAGCGCGGCCAGGTCGCCCGGGCCCTGACGAGCCACGGCGGCATCGATCTGTTCCTGCATCCGTTCGTCGTAAGTCGGGCGGTCCACGCAGCGGAACACGCCCATCGGTTCGGGGAACTCGGGATAGCGCAATCGACTGAGTATGAACGCCAGGTGCGGCGCGTCGGCCTTTTCGTCGTGATGGAGGAGGTCCTCCTCGTGGAAAGCGTCGCCCAGCGTCACGATTTCGGGCACCAGACCGTTGAGGCGGATGCCCTTGTCCCGGTTCTTTCCGAAGACCAGCGGTTTGCCGTGCTCCAGGTAGATGACGTTGTCGGCCTTTACCGTCTTGTCCGTCGCGAAGGCATAGGCCATGTGGTTGAAGACGTTGCAGTCCTGATAGATCTCCACCAGCGCCGTTCCCTTGTGATCGGCGGCGCGTTCCAGCACGTACCCCAGATGTTTGATATCTACGTCGACGCTCCGGGCGACGAAGGTGGCCTCAGCCGCGAGGGCCAGCGAGATCGGGTTTACGGGGTTCTCAATCGTACCGTAGGGGGTGGATTTGGTCTTCTTACCGAGTTCGGAGGTGGGGGAATACTGTCCCTTGGTCAGGCCGTAAATGCGGTTGTTGAAGAGGAGGATCTTGAGATCCACGTTCCGACGGATGACGTGGAGGAAGTGGTTTCCGCCGATGCTCAGGGCGTCACCATCTCCGGTCACGACCCAGACCGACAGGTCGGGTCGGGCGCACTTGAGGCCGGTGGCGATGGCCGGCGCGCGGCCGTGAATCGTGTGGAGTCCGTACGTGTTCACGTAGTAGGGAAAGCGGCTCGAACAGCCGATTCCCGAGACGAACACGAAGTTCTCCCGCGGGATGCCCAGGGTGGGCAGGAGCTTCCTGACCTGCATGAGGATGGAGTAGTCCCCGCACCCGGGGCACCATCGGACCTCGCGGTCAGTGGTGAAGTCTTTGGCCGTCAGCGCGCGACCCGGCGGCGGCGTGCTCATTGGGATCCTTTCCTTCCAGGGTCAGCTCGATGGCTTCCACCAGATCCGCGACAGGGAAGGGCTTGCCGCGAACCTGGGTGAAACCGATGGCGTCGATGGGGTAATGAAAACGAAGCCAGCTTCGGAACTGGCCGGCGTTCCGCTCGCAGACCAGCACCCGACGGAACCGCGAGAGGGCTTCGCCGGTGTTGGCGGGCAGGGGATTGAGGTGCTGGAAATGCGCCTCGGAGATTGCGTAACCGCGCTGCCTCAGCTCTTCGCAGGCCGTGCGGACAGAACCGTAAGAGCCGCCCCAGCTCACGACGAGCAGGTCGCCCGACTCGGGCCCGTGCACCTCGATAGGGGGGATGTCGTCGGCGATGGCTGCGATCTTTCGCGCCCGCAGGTCCACCATCTGCTCATGGTTATCGGGGTCATAGCTCACGCCGCCCGTGATGTGCTCCTTCTCGAGGCCGCCGAGACGATGCTCAAGGCCCGGCGTTCCGGGGACGGCCCACGGTCGGGAGAGGAACTCGTTGCGGGCGTAGGGCTGAAAGGTTTCGGGGTCGGTCGGGTGCTCGACGAGGATCCTGGGAAGCTCGCTCAACTCGGGCACGCGCCACGGTTCGGAGCCGTTGGCCAGATACCCCTCGCTGAGGACGATGACCGGGGTCATGTATTTCACGGCGATCCGGAACGCCTCGATCACCGTCCAGAAGCAGTCGCTCGGGGAAAGCGGCGCCAGGACCGGCAGGGGGCACTCCCCGTGCCGGCCCCAGAGGGCGAGCCACAGGTCGGCCTGCTCGGTCTTGGTGGGCATGCCCGTGCTCGGACCGGCCCGCTGCACATCGATGATGACGACGGGCAACTCGGTCATGACCGCATAGCCCAACCCTTCGGACTTCAGCGACATGCCCGGGCCGCTTGTGGCCGTGGCGGCCAGCGCCCCACCGAAGGCGGCGCCGACCGCCGCCCCCATGGCGGCGATCTCGTCCTCGGCCTGGAACGTCTTTACGTTGAAGTTCTTGTATCGGGAAAGCTCGTGGAGGATCTCGCTGGCGGGCGTGATGGGGTATCCCGCGAAGAAGAGGGGCTTAGCCGCGCAGTGGCCGGCGGCGATCAGGCCGAGGGCTGCCGCCTGGTTGCCGGTCACCGCCCGGTACCGTCCGGGCGCGATCGGAGCGGGGGCGACAAGGTAGCGTGCCGGGAAGAGGTCCGTGGCCCGGGCGAAGTTATGTCCTCCCTTGAGCGCCCGGATGTTGGCCTCCACGGTTTCGGGGTTCTTGGCGAACTTCTCCCTGATCCACTCGATGGTGGGTTCCATCGGCCGGTCGTACAGCCAGTAGACGATCCCCAGGGCGAAGAAGTTCTTGCATCGGTCCACGGCCTTTGCGCTGAGGCCCAGACCGGCGACCGCCTCCTTGTTGAGGCGCGTGATCGGGACCCTGTAGAGGCGGTAGGAGTCGAGGCTGCCGTCATCGAGGGGATTGTTCAAGTAGCCGGCCTTGGCGAGGTCGATACTGTCGAAGGCCTCTTCATTGACGATGATGATGCCTCCCGGCTCGAGGTCGGGCAGGTTGGCCTTGAGCGCTGCGGGATTGAGGGCCACGAGGCAATGGACGCGGTCGCCCGGTGTGTGGATGTCGTATGAGGAGAAGTTGATCTGGAAACCGCTGACGCCGGCCAGGGTGCCGGCCGGGGCGCGGATCTCGGCCGGATAGTCGGGAAAGGTGCTGACGTCGTTGCCGAAGATCGCCGAGGCGTTGGAGAACTGGAGCCCGGCGAGCTGCATTCCGTCGCCGGAGTCGCCGGCGAAGCGGATGACGGCCGACCGGATCCGCCGGACTTCCTTCTCTCGGGGCGGGTGGGCTTCCGCAATCATCGGTGCTGGTGGCTCCCAACAAGAGACCTCGGGGTTCAGGCCCCCTCGCGACTCCGCTGAACCTGGCGGGGTTCGGGGGGCAGATTATAGATCCGGGTCGGAAAGTGCTCGACGAGATAGTGAATCAGAGCTCGCACGGACACGATGCCCAGAACTCCCTGTTCGTCGACAACCGGCAGATGACGGTACCCACCGCTCAACATCTTCCGGATGACCGAACCGATGGTGTTGGCCGGGTGTATCGTCGCAGGGGAGGCGGTCATGTAACGGGTGACGGGGGCGTCAAGATCGACCCCCTCGCCCACCACACGAATCAGGAAGTCGCGCTCGGTGAAGATGCCGACGAGTCGTCGATCGTCGCAGATGAGAACGCAGCCCTTGCGCGCCTCCCGCATCCTGGCCACAGCGTCCCGAACCGTCGCGGTCGGACTGACGGTTGCGGGGACCGAGAGGTCCAGCTGGGAGATGCGGTCGGACGCCAACGGTTGGCGCAACGGCACCGGTTCACTCCGTTTTTCCGCCCCGATTCACTGAATGCTAGTGTGATCACCACGATGTGTCAAGAAAACTGCGCGAGAAACCGCGAAAAAACGCCGAAAATCAGCGTGCTATTCGTGATGTTCTTCACAGTGTCTGACTGCAGGTGAGTGAATTCGGGAACGTGTACCCGGGTGCGACGCCAGCCGAATCTCGTGCCTTCGTTCACGTAGGCCAATGTATCGGCGGCTCAGCGCGCGGTGTCCTCGGCCGGCGACTGTCGCGATCAGCACGCCGCGGGCTCATGTCGAGCCGGCCGGACGTACTGTTCCTGTCCCTTCCGCGAGCCTGTACGCGATGGGTTGCCGGCGAAGGCCGAGCGTGCGTCCGCGACTGTCCCGGGGCGGCACCGCCCACGTTGCGGCTGGGGAATGCCTCGGGGGTGGATACCGATCGGCTTTCCGATGGGAGCACCTTGCCGGCGCCGGACCGGGCCGCGAGGTCCGAAATCCCTGTGGTCGATCGGGTCGGGTTCCAGACCGCGGCTGCGTCCCAATGGGGGTTCGGCCGGGGCAGGCCGGGTGAACGGGCAGTGGGGCTGCAACCACGGGGGCCGGTGCAGCCATGCATGAACGGCCCTGTTGCTCAGAACGGTTTCCGCAGAACGGAGCGGGCGGCCGGTGAGCCGGTTCGGACGGCCCGCACGTTCTTCATCCGCCGGGGTGCCCGGTCGATACGCCTCTTACCGGTGATCGGGACGTCAGACGCACACGACCTCGGAGACCTCGGGGACGCGCTCCCGCAGATGGCGCTCGATGCCAAGGGCCAGCGTCATCGTGCTGGACGGACATCCCACGCAGGCTCCGTGGAGTCGGAGCTGGACGACGCCCTGAGCGTCCACATCGACCAGCTCAATGTCGCCGCCGTCTCCCTGAACGGCCGGCCGGATGGCGTCGATGATCTCGGCCACCCGCTCCTTGAGGGAGCGATCTGGTGTCTGTTCGGGCATATGGTTCCTCCGCTGCGTGCGTGCGAGTTTCCTGTTCGGATCGCGTCTCCGGACGGTTGGCCGCTTCCGTGCCGGGCGGGGCGGTTCGTCCGAAGCTTTCCTCACAGGCCGGCCCCGTTACGTCCCGCGGCACACACGTTCGAGCGCTGTGACTTGCGGCCGAGACGCCCATGCCGCAGGTTGATGGCGCAGGCCGGACAACAAGCTCATTATAGACCCGATTGCTGCGGCATGCGAGCAGGCCGGGGCGCCGGGGACGACCGCGGATGGCCGCGACCGGCAGTCCGGGGCAAGGCAGGTCCGGGCTTGCCGTCGTCGAGCGGGCTGCGTCCGTCGCGCGGCCTGCCTGATGGGACGGGAGCGGTGCGATTCGACCGGGCCCGGCATCGGGGCACCGATGCTTCCAGGCGTCGCGTTGCCGGGCGTTGCCCGGCCAAGGGTTTCGTACGCGCACCGGACTGGTTCCCGTATAATAGGGCCTGCGCGAGGCGCGACAGCGGTTGCGGGATTACATTGATGACGCGACGCATCTACTGCGACAACTCGGCAACGAGCTTTCCGAAGCCGGATGCCGTCCATGAGGCGATGCTCCGTTATGCCCGAGAGGTGGGCGCGTCCGCCGGGCGGGGGGCCTATCGCGAGGCTTTGGAGTGTGCGGAGATCCTCTCGGGTTGTCGGGCCCGGTTGTGCCGGCTGTTTGCAGCTGAGCGGCCGGAGTCGTTCATCTTCACGCTGAACGCGACGGACGGCTTGAACCTGGCGATCAAAGGGCTGCTGGGGCCGGGCGACCACGCGATCACGACCTGGATGGACCACAATTCGGTCCTGCGACCGCTGAACGCCCTGCACCGGCGATTGGGGGTGGAGACGACGTTCGTGCCGTGCGATTCTCAGACGGGGCTGGTCGATCCCGAGCGGATCCGCCAGGCGATCCGCCCCCGGACCCGGCTGATTGCGTGTGTCCATGCGAGCAACGTGACGGGGACGGTGCAGCCGATCGCCGAGGTCGGGCGAATCGCCCGGGAGCACGAGATCCCGTTCCTTGTGGACGCGGCCCAGAGCGTCGGACATCTGTCGATTAATGTGCAGGAGCTTCCGATCGACGTGATGGCCTTCCCGGGTCACAAGGCCCTGCTGGGGCCCCTGGGGACGGGCGTGCTGTACGTTCGGCCGGGCCTGGAGCATCGGCTGGATACGGTGCGCGAGGGTGGCACCGGCTCGCTCAGCGAGCAGCCGCATCAGCCTGAGTTCCTGCCGGACCGGTTTGAGGCGGGCAGCCATAATGCGATCGGGATCGCCGGTTTGTCGGCCGGGCTCGAGTGGATTCTCGACCGGGGCACGGCCGCGCTTCGCCGTCACGAGGAGCAGCTCATCGAGCGGTTTCTGGGGGGGATTTCGGGGCTGCGCCGGGTCACCGTGTACGGGCCGCGGGAGCCCGCGCGGCGGGTCGCGGTTTTCAGCATCCGGATCGACGGGCTGGAGCCGGCCGAGCTGTCGGCGGTTCTGGAGTCGCAGTTCGGCATTCTGACGCGGAGCGGGCTGCATTGTGCGCCGCTGGCGCATCGCACGATCGGGACGTACGACCTGGGCGGGACGACGCGGATTTCGTTCGGTCCGTTCACCACGCTGGAGGATGTGGACGAAGTGGTCCGCGCGGTGTCCCGGGTCGCGGCGGGTGCCGGCGTCGTGGCCGTCTGACGGGGAAGGGAGGGGCCGGGCGGCAGGGCGCTCTTTCGGTGGGTACGAGGATACGCCATGGCATCCGGTGACGAGGTCGGTCGGTCGTTCGATCGCGTGGCGCCGGCCGCGGACGCGGAGGTCGTGCCCGAGCAGCAGAGATGGGCTCGCCGGATGACCGTGATCCTCGTCGTGCTCGGCGTCGGAGGGATTACGCTGGTACTGCTGCGGCGGGACCAGTCGCATCGGAAACAGCTAGTCAATTCTCTGGAGGCCTACGTCGAACCGCTCAACGAGAGGCTGGCGGCGGGGCACTACCTGCCGGCCGAGTGGGATCCGCGAGGGCTCCGGCGGCAGCCCCTGCTGTCGCTGGAGGCGTATCAGCGGTACGACGATGCCCTTCGGGAGTTCGCCCAGAATCGTCGCGAGCCCACGATGATCGCGTGGGACAAGTCGCCCCGGCCGATGATGTTGCGTTCGGACGGCCGGGCGGTGGCGATCTACCAGGACCGGCGGATCCACGTGGTCTGGCTGGAGGAAGACGAGTTTCGTCGCCGGCTCCAGGAACAGCAGGAGTGCCTTCAGGCCGCCGTCCGCGCCGCCACCGAGAACCTTCGCCGGAAACGCCCGTAGGCCGTATGCTCTCCTGGGCCGCGCCGGCGCGGGCGGCGCGGGGACATCGGGACGAGATCAGACATGCGCATCGCCATTACGGGCGCATCGGGGCTGATCGGGACCGCGCTGACGGAGCATTTTGCGCTGGTCGGTCACGAAGTGACGCGGGTCGTCCGCGGGACCGCACCGGTTGGGCAGACCCCGGGGATCCTGCGGTGGGACCCCGCCGCCGGACGCATCCCGACGGAGTCGCTCGAAGGATACGAGGCGATCGTGCACCTGGCCGGCGCGAGCCTCGCCGGCCGGCGATGGACCGGGAGGTACAAGAGTGAGATCCGGGAAAGCCGGGTGCGTGGTACGAAGCTTCTGGCCGAGGCCATCCGCGGGCTTGCGCGACCGCCGCGGGTGCTGATTTCGGCCTCGGCGGTGGGGTATTACGGCGACCGGCCGGGAGAGGTGGTGAGCGAGCGGAGTCCGCCGGGGCGGGGGTTTCTGGCTGAAGTCTGCCGCGAGTGGGAGGCCGCGACGGCCGCCGCCGAGGAGGCGGGCGTTCGGGTGGTGCACGCGCGATTCGGCGTGGTGCTCAGCGCGAGGGGCGGCGCGCTGGCCCGGATGTTGCCGATCTTCCGCAAGGGGCTGGGCGGGCCTGTAGGTTCGGGCCGGCAGATGATGAGCTGGATCGCGCTGGACGAGGTGCCGCACGTGTTCGACCACCTGTTGGAAAACGAGGCGGCGGCCGGCCCGGTGAACGTGGTGGCGCCTGGGTGCGTCTCGAACGCCGAGTTTTCACGAACGCTGGCGGAGGTGCTGGGACGTCGGGCCCTCCTGCGGGTGCCGGCGTTCCTGGCCCGGCTGGCATTCGGGGAGATGGCCGACGAAGTGCTACTGGCGGGTGCGGCGGTTCAACCGGGGCGATTGCTCGGCTGGGGATACCGGTTTCGTATGCCCGAGCTACGGGGGGCGCTCGAGCAGATCTGCGGCTCGGTCGGCGCTGGCGAGCCTCGGTGACCACCCGGCGGATGTGTCGCCGGACTTGTCTGGAACGCGGTCGCCGGTACGATCGGCATGCCGGCCTGCATGGAGGCGATTCATCCGGTGTCCCGCCAGCTCGAACCGTTCGTGAATCAGATTGTATGCGGGGACGCGGCTACGGTAATGGCCCGACTGCCCGACGAGTCGGTTCATCTGATCGTGACGAGTCCGCCGTACTGGAACCTCGTCGATTACGGCGTTCCGGGGCAGATCGGTCAGGGCTCGTACGAGCGATACCTGGAGGATCTGCTGGCGGTCTGGCGTCAGGCGTTCCGGGTGCTGGTGCCGAACGGCAAGCTGTGCATCAACACGCCCATCGTGCCGGTGCCCAAGAAGGTGATGAACGAGAGCCACACGCGGCACTACAAGAACCTCAACAACGACATCGAGGCCTCGATCCTGAACGATGGGGAGTGCCGCTTCGAGAGATTCAGCCTGTATATCTGGCAGAAGCAGACCTCCGTGAAGATGTTCGGCAGCTATCCGTATCCCCCGAACATCTACGAGGACAACACGATCGAGTTCATCAATGTTCTGGTCAAACCGGGCCGCCCCCGGAAGCTCTCCCGGCGGATCAAGGAGGCGAGCCGCCTCCCGCAGGATCTGTGGCTGAACCTGACGATGCAGGTGTGGCCGATCTATCCCGAGGATGTGTCGAGAACGGGGGGCCATCCGGCTCCATTTCCGGTGGCGTTGCCCCAGCGGCTGATTCTCATGTACACATTTGCGGCGGTGCGGGAAGAGGGGTTCGAGGGCGACATCGTTCTGGATCCGTTTGCCGGTTCGGGGGCCACGTGCGTGGCGGCGCGGGCGGCCGGACGGCGCTATATCGGGATCGACATCAACGAGGAGTACTGCGCCTTCGCCCGGCGTCGTCTCGAGCTTGCGGGGGCCGAATGCCCCAATCTGATGCTCAGGCGCCTCAAGGTGCGGCGGGCCGACGCGGGGTCGCTGCGCCAGCCTGCGGCGGACTCCGGGCGGGCAGCCGGGAAGGCGGCGCGGCCTGACCCGCCGGCCGGCACCGGGACAGCCGGGTCCGGCCTCCTGTGTGAAGGACGCGGCCGCGGGCCTGGTTTGTCGAAGGCCTCCGGGTCCGGTCGGGGCGGCGAATCGATGGCCGACCTTACGGGACCTCCATTGTCACGGTCAGGGTCGCCTGCCCGCCGTTCGACGTGAACACGACGTGGCCTTCGTAGTCTCCGGTCGACAGGCCTGCGCGGCTTACCTGAATCACGTACTGCCCTTCGCCGCCGCTGGTCGGGAAGACGGTGATCCAGGGTTTGACAGCCAGCACGTCGGTCACTTCGAGTTCGCCGCCGCCCGTGTTGGTGACGAGCACGCTGGCGACGGTCTCCCCGGGGGCGAACGATACCTCTTCCGGGGCGATCGTCAGGACGGGCGTCACGCCGCCATCCTCTTCGGGGCGCAGCAGCAACCAGTCCATGTTCAGGCGGGTCAACGCGGTGATGGTTTCGGGGTGATACGTCCATCCGGTGTACTGCCGTTCGTACGCGGAGTCCGGACTGTCTCCCCGAGGTTCGTCGGCCGGGACGTCCTGGGACTGGTTCCACTGGACCGGGACTTCGTTCACGGGAACGAACTCGCGGTCAAGCTCGACGAAGTCCACGTGACTCTTCCGGATGACGATCGCGAAGGCCCCGGGGCACACGTGATGCGCGTCCGGGAGGTGCGAGGTATCCAGAAGGTCGCTCTCGGGGTCAAAAGTCATGCTTTCGAACGAGTCGAGCGGTGCCAGCACCGAACACGAATCCTGGATGACGTATCCGTCCTCGGTCACATAGTTCTTCAGCCGGACCACGAACGGGCAGGGGCGATTCTCCAGCCGCGCATCCACCCCGATCGAAGATATTCCAAGCGCCGCCTCCGTTTGCAGGACCACGTCGTCCGTGACGGAGAAGATCTCCTGGGTGAGCCCCGCCACATAGCGCCGCTCGATGTCCTGGCCGTTCACCTCGAGCGTGACGGCAAGGCCCGTCTCGAGAAAGTTCTGCACGACCAGCAGGAGGGCGTAGTTGGTTTGGGAGAGGTCCGCCGGACGGTGGTACGGCATGGCCGCCAGCATGGCGTCCCGGTCGAACGGATCCATCCAGGGCAGGACCGGCTGGCCGGTCGGCTGACTGGGGATGTCCCGCTCTGCGCATCCCCCGGACAGGCCGACGACGATCAGCACCGCGGACGCGAAGAGTGCGTTACGGAACCGTATCGCAGGACACCTATTCGGAAGCGGTTTTTTCATGAATTCGTCCCTGATGAGCGTGGAAACAGTGGAATCACCTGGCCACTCGCGCGGCCGGGACGCCCGGTTGCTGTCCGGCCGTCCACACTCGTAGGTATCGGACGCGGGCAGGCCGACCTGCACATAAACAACGGGTCTGCGGCCTGCTGGATCGGGTGGTGCGTGCGGTCGGTCTCGAAGCGGCCCCACTGCCAGTCCTGGCCGGTGGTTTTCCCAGGGGCCGCCCGGCCCTATCATGGCCGCCGAGGCTCGGCTCGGTGGGAGGTGTTCTGTGCCGGATCCGACGTCCGAACGCATCCTGAAGTTCATCTCGGAGGCTGGTTATCGGCCACAGCGCGTCCGCCGACTGGCTCGCTCGATGGGGATCCGGGAGGCCGAGTACGCGGGCTTCCGCGATGCGGTCAAAGACCTGATGCGGTCCGGGCGGGTGGTTCTGGGCGGTGGGAACGCCGTCATGCTCCCGCAGGCCTCCGGTTTCGTCGTCGGGACGTACCGCGGCAATCCCCGCGGGTTCGGGTTTGTCGTTCCCGAATCCCCGGACGAGCACGGCGACCTATACATACCGCCGGGCGAGTCACGGGGTGCGTTGACCGGCGACATTGTGCGCGCGCGGGTGCTGCGGAGGGGCCGCCGCGGCGGCCGGATGCTCTACGAGGGGCGGGTTGTCGAGATCCTCGAGCGGGGCAACAACCAGTTCGTCGGCGAGTTGCGGCATGAGGCTGGTCGGTGGTTCGTGTGGCCGGACGGCAACACGCTGTCGGTGCCGATCGAGATCGCCGATGTGGCGGCCAAGAGTGCGCGGGCCGGGGAACAGGTGGCTGTGGAGATCATCGAGTATCCCAAGGGTCGGGCGCCGGCGCGTGGAGTGATCGTCAAGCGGCTCGGACGGCGGGGACGGGCCGATGCGGCCATTCGCAGCATCATCTGGCAGTATCACCTTCCGGAGGAGTTTCCTCCGGAGGTGCTTGAGGAGGCGCGAGAGGCCGCCCGCTCGGCCCGGATCGAAGATGAGCTGGAGGGACGGGAGGATCTTCGGGGGCTGGCTACGTTCACCATCGACCCCGAGGACGCCCGGGACTTCGACGATGCGATTTCGATTCGCCCTCTGGATCGCAGCGGTTGGGAGGTGGGCGTTCACATCGCCGACGTAAGCCGGTATGTGCGTCCCGGGGGAGCCCTGGACCGGGAGGCGTATAAGCGGGGCAACAGCGTGTACTTTCCCGGGCTGGTCCTTCCGATGTTGCCGGAGGTGCTCTCGAACGGGGTATGCAGCCTCCAGGAGGGACAAGCGCGACTCGTCAAGAGCGTGTTTATCCGGTACGACCCGTCGGGCAAGCCGCTGGGTTCGCGTTTTGCGAATGGGGTCATCCAGTCCCGCAAACGGCTGACGTACGAACAGGCCACGGCCATTCTGGGGGGCAGGAGCGGCGGGTTTCCCCGCGAGGTCGTCGAGGCCCTGCGGGAGGCCGAGAAGCTCGCACGCGCCATCCGAAAGCGCCGGCTGGAGGACGGAATGCTCGTGCTCGATCTGCCCGAGGTGGAGCTGGAGTTTGATGAGAAGGGCAACGTGTGCGGGGCGCGTCCGGCCGACACGAGCTTCTCGCACACGCTGATCGAGATGTTCATGGTAGAGGCCAACGAGGCGGTCGCACGACGGCTGTCCCGACTGGGTGTGCCCTTCCTGCGTCGGGTGCATCCCGAGCCGGGCGACGACGTCGGCCAGCGGCTGGGGGCCTTTTTCCGCACGATGGGCCACGACGTCCCGCGGAAAATGGGGCGCAGCGAGATCCGGGAACTGCTCGACCAGACCCGGGGCCGGCCCGAGGCCTTCGCCGTTCACATGGCCGTGCTCCGCTCGTTCGAAAAGGCGGTTTATTCGCCCAAGCCGCTCGGGCACTACGCGCTGGCCAGCGAGGACTACTGCCATTTCACTTCGCCGATCCGTCGCTATCCGGACCTGACGATCCACCGGCTGCTGGACGGGTACCTGACCGGACGGCTCGGCTCGAAGGGTGAGCGACGCGCGGTCATGTCGTACCGGGAACTCGTCGAGGTGGGGGCCCATTGCAGTTTCACCGAGCGCCGGGCGGAGGATGCCGAGCGCGAGCTGCGGAAGGTTCTGATCCTGCTGCTGCTCGAAAAGCGGGCCGGTGAGTTGTTCGCGGGCGTGGTTACGGGAGTGGCCAACGTGGGCGTGTTCGTTCAGCTCAACGAGTTTCTCATCGACGGGCTGATCCGTTTCGCCGATCTGCCCGACGACTGGTGGCATCTTGACGAGCACCTCGGGGCCCTCATCGGATCGCGGACCGGCCGGCGGATCCGGCTGGGCGACCGGGTCCGGGTGGCGATCAAGAGGGTCAACGTTGCGGCCCGCGAGCTGGATCTTACGCTGCTGGACCTGGAGCCCGCCGGGCCGGGGCGCCTGCGCCGGTCCGAATCGCCGGGCGGGCCAAGACGTCGTGCCGGGGTGCGTCCGGCCCGAAGTCGACGATGATTGCGGCGGGTTGGCAGCCGCCCTAAGATCGCGTTCTCATGGCCGGCTACGAACTCTACAGCATGGAGAAGCCGGGACGCCCCCGCCTGGCGATCGCGATGTCGGCCGGTCTGCTGCTGCTGACTGTGGCGCTGGCGTACGCGATGGTGGTTCAGCGGCGCCAGGAGACGTACGTGCCGCTGGGTGTTCCGGAACCGGTGGCCGACGGGTGGGTGTCTCTCCCGCGGCCCGTGGGGTGGGAACCGGGCGCAAGGGAGGACGTCCCGCCGGACATCGGACTGGTGCTGCGCGAAAAGGGTGGCCGGGGACGTACGCTCGCCGTGGTCCGGACGGCGATAGCCATACCTAGCCTTCGGCTGCGGGACGCGGGCGTGGCAGTGGGAGAAGCGGCTGACTGGCTGGCTGGCACGAACACTGTCCCGATCCCACAGTCCGTGGTTTCTTTCGGGGAGTTGCCGGGCCGCCAGTTCCGCTGGAGGTCCGTGGCGCAGCGCAGCGGAGGCGGCGAATCGACGGGCGTGGTTACCGTCACGCCCCAAGGGCGGGTGCTGGCCGTTCTTCTGCACCGGGCGGGCCGGATCGACGTGGCCGACGAGGATCTGGTGCGTCGCGTGGCGGCGGCGGCGAAGGCGTCGGATTGGGGGCTTTCGGAAGACGTGGCCGGGGCGGCCGCACGCGTCGGGATGCGCTTCGAGTCCCCGCGAGGCGCCAGGGTGCTGAAGGCAGGCGAGGGGGCCATGCCGTGGCTTTTCCTCGTGGGGCCGTCGGACGCGGATGGGCCGTGGAGCATCGAGATGATCCGGGTTCCGTTGGCCCCGGACCGCAAACCCACGGATGTGCTGGCCGACGCCGTCCGGGACCTGTGTGAGCAGTGGAGCTTGCCAGGCGAGCCGGAGCGGATCACGCTGCAGGGCAGGGTCGTGTTCCGAATGGTCGTTCCGGCCGACGAAGAGCAGTACCGCGATGAGCTCTGGGTTGCGCCGACCGGTCGGGACAGCTGCGTACTGATCCACGGCCGGTTCGATGGACCGCGGACGGCGGCACAGGCGGCGTGCGGGACCATTGCCGCTTCCGTGGAACTGACGGACGGTCGGTGGGTTGCCGATGTGGACACGGCCTTCCGCCGGGGGGAGGAGATCCTCGAGCAGATCCGATCCGAAGGGCTGGACCGATGGTTTGAGGCCGGGCGCGGCCGGGAGCGGATTTACCTGATCGAGGTCGCCGGTCAGCCGCAGGGGTACCGTCGCGTGGAGCACACGCGACAGGCTTCCGGAGCCGGCGCGGGGACCTGGCGGATGACGGTCTTCGATGCGGTGGCGTGGTTCGGGGCGACGTTCATCACATACGAGGAACAGTCGGTCGTGGAGCCCCGCGGAGTGGGGTACGTCATGTCGGCCACCAAACGCCGGAACCAGCCGGTGCTGCGCGCCCTGAATCGAAGCGGGTTTGTGTATCAGTATGAGGAGCGTCGGTCGGTTTCCTCGGACGTGGTCAATAAGACGCTCGTGGTCGGGGGGGACGTTCAGAAGCGACAAGCCACGGCGGACGCGACGTTTGCGTCCGGGCCGTGCGAGGACGTAGTCTGCTGGCTGGTTGCCAGCGATCCGGAACGGCGGCCCGCCGCGGTGACGGTGTCCAGCAGGTTCTTGCCCGAGCCGGCGCCCTGCTATATGCGGCCGCTCGGGGCGCTGCCCATCCCCGGCGACGCGCACGGGCGCCAGGCACTGGCGGTGGCGGTGCAGCCGGACTGGTCCCTGAGCGGTACTACGCTGTACTTTGACGAGGTCGGCGTTCTGGTGGCGGCGGATTTCGGGCGGGGCGGCTTCATGCGGGCCTCTACGGAGGAGGAATGCCGCGAGCGCCTCGGGGCGCTTCTGGCGGTCTGGCCCCCCGAGGACCTGACCCCGTAGGCGTTCGCTGCCGGGTCCCGGTGCCCGGGCCGGCGCGGTGCGGGTTTGCGGGATGGGCCGGGGAACGGCCCGCCGGTGGGCCTCAAAGGCAAAGGCCGGCGCCATGGAAGTGCGGCCCGGCGGGCGTGCCGATGCGGGGATGGGGGCGAGGCTGCGTCGGGATCAGCGCGATGCGGTGCGGACCGGGAGGATACGGTCCGGCTCGATTGAGCTTCGTCTTGGCGAGGAGGATTGTGGTTACAGGGCGCCCTCAGCTCCGTGTGGTTTGCATCGTTCTGACGGTGGCAGTGGCGGTTGCCGTCGTCCGCGCGCAGTCCGAGCCGCCGTCGTCCGGGCCGGCCGGCTCGCCGCCCGGGATAGGGCTGGCCGAGCAACCCTACGTGGACGGGACGTTCGGGTTTTCGATACGGCCGTTCGCAGAGGCGACCGTGATCCGGCAGAAGGAGACGGTCGAGGACGGGGACGTGGAGCTCGTACAGTTCCTGAACTACCGGCTCAACTGGGGCCTGGCGGTACGGCTGGCGCGAACCACACGTGCCCTCAGCCCGGACGAGATGCTGGAGGGGCTTGCAGAGAAGCTCGCCAGGAGCAACCCGGATATCGAGATCTTCCGGAAGGACAAGCTCACACTGGCCGGTCGTCCGGCGGTACGCCTCGCGGGTTCGTGCACGGTGGGGCGATCCCGGTGGCTCCGGCAGCAGGCAGTGATCTTTCTGCGTCCGGACGAGTTTTTCGTGATCATCTTCAACGCGCCGCTGGGATACCGGGCCCAAGTTGAGCCTCTTTTCGATGCGATTGTGGGATCGTTCGAGATCCTCCGCTCCGAGGTCATGCGGGAACAGATCGAGAAGGCCCTCGAACGCGGCGCCCGGTTTCTCAGTTCCGTCGATCTCCGTCGGAGGCCGGCCGACAACCTCATCCAGGAAGGGTACATGCGGTTTGTGATCGACGGGCGCGATGCCGGCTACGTCTGGCTCCAGGAGCGGAGGACCACGTTCGAGAAGCGGGATGGAGTCTTTCTTCGACAGGAGGGCTGGCTTTTCGAGCCGGACGGCACGGTCAAACGTCAGCTCAGCGAGATCTTCGCGTCAGATGACATGACGCGCGAACGCTGGAGCACGCGGGCCGAGGTCATACCGCCGGCCGAGGGATCGACTCCGCCGCGGGTGCTGGTGACCCTCGAGCAGGGCATGCGCGAGGGCGACAAACTGGTGCTCGCGTACACCGGGTCGCCCAACGCGGTGAAGATGACCGACAAGGTGCTGGAGCTTCCGGACGGCTACGCGCCCCAGGCTCTTTTCTCGCTCTTTCCTCGTATGATCGACCTGAGCCGGCCGGACCTCTATGCCTTTGCCGCCTATAACAGCGACAGGCGAGGGTTCGTGATCCGCACGTTGCGGGTCGTCGGCCGACAGGACATCCTGCTTGACGGCCGGTCTGTGCGCACGACGCGTCTGGAAGACAGCGAGGGCCTCGTTCCTCCCATCACAGAGAACTACGTGGACCCGCAGGGACGGCTGGTCCGGGTGGTGGCCGGCAAGCTGGAGATGATTGCTACCCCGCCCGAGCGGATCAGGTCGTTGTACGGCGAGAAGGTGGCCGCGGTGGACCGGGCGCTGCGGCCACCGCGCCCGCGGGGTGAGCCGGCCGGACCCGCCGAGGGCAAGGCCGGCGCGCCGAAAGGGCGGTCCTAGCGAGCTGCGTTCCCGGGCTTCGGACTGGTGGGAGATGTCTTTGTCGCGGGTGGGAATCATTGGCGGGACGGGACTGGGCGAGGCTCTGGCCGAGCAGTCCGGAGGCCAGTGGCGAACGGTGGAGACGCCCTTCGGGTCGCCGAGCGGGCCCATCCTGCTGACTGAGTGGGAGGGCGTTCCCGTGGCCTTTCTGTCGCGGCACGGGCCGGGGCACCTGCTGAACCCGTCGGCCGTGCCGTACCGCGCGAATATCTGGGCCCTCAAGTCGTTGGGAGTCACGCACGTGCTGGCCAGCGGGGCCACGGGAAGCCTGCGGGAAGAGATCCGCCCGCGGGACCTGGTCATTTGCGACCAGGTGATCGACAAGACATTCCGGCGCGAAGCGACCTTTTTCGACCGCGACGTCGTGGCACATGTGGAATTCGCCGAGCCCTTCTGTCCCATGCTGCGCGACGTGCTGATCAAGGCGGCCGATCGCGTTTCGGCGAAGGTCCATCCGCGCGGGACGTACATCTGCATGGAAGGCCCCCAGTTTTCCACGAAGGCCGAGGCCCACATGCACCGCGCCTGGGGCGGCGACCTGATCGGCATGACATGCATGCCCGAGGCCAAACTCGCCCGCGAAGCCGAGATGTGCTACGCCCTGATCGCCCTGCCGACCGACTATGACTGTTGGCGTCCCCACGAGCCCGGCCGGAGCCGACAGGCCCTGCTTTCGGAGATCCTGGGAAACGTCCGGGCGGCCACCGAGCAGGGCATCGCTCTCATGCGCGCGGCCGTGCGTCGCCTGGGTCAAGAGCCTCCGGGGCGCTGTTCCTGTCAGACCGCCCTGGAACTGGCCGTCTGGTCTGATCGGGCCAGGATCCCGAAGGCGGCCCGTGAGCGTTTGGCGCTGCTGCTGGACAAGTACATGTAGGCGCCGGGCCGATCGCCCCGTGCGGCGACGAGCCGTCCCGGCCTGTCCTTGGCGGCCTCAAGTGAGGCCCCGTCCGTCTCACCGCCTTGGGCACCGTCCGCCAAGTCGTTTGCCGTTTTGGTGCGGAGCGCCGCCGCCGGCCGATGCCTCGCGGGCCTGGCGGTTGCGTCTGCCGGGCCGTTCCCCAGGGGGCTCGGCGGGCAGTAGAATGCCTGAATGAGAGATGCCGCGGAATACCCCAAGATTGCCGCATTCAAGACCGTCCCGGCGTTTCGTGAACGGCTGGCCGAGTTGGGTGTGGATCTTCCCGTGGACGATGCAATTCTCACGGCGACGGCCGGATCCCCGCTGGCGCGGCCGATCGAAGTCCTTGGCCGGCGGCTGGGCAACCGGTGGTGCATCCATCCGATGGAGGGCTGGGACGGCACGCCGGAAGGCGGCCCGTCGGAGTACACCCTTCGAAGGTGGAGGCGATTCGGTTTCAGCGGGGCGAAGCTGATCTGGGGCGGCGAGGCCGTCGCGGTCCGCCACGACGGACGGGCCAATCCCAACCAGCTCTGCATCACGCCCCGCACGAAAGCGGGGCTGGCCCGGCTTCGCGAGGAACTCCTGGCCGCTCATCGGCGGGAACACGGTTCGACTGATGACCTCCTGGTCGGCCTGCAGCTCACGCACTCCGGCCGGTTCAGCCGTCCGAACGAGCCCGGGCGGCCCGAGCCGAAGATCCTCTATCACCATCCGCTGCTCGATCGACGCGTCGGCATCGCCCCGGCGGACGACTCGCCTGTCCTGTCGGACGAGGAGGTCGATCGCCTGATCGACGACTTCGCCGCTGCTGCCCGCACCGCGGCCGAGGTCGGCTTCGATTTTGTCGACATCAAGGCGTGTCACGGCTACCTGGGGCATGAGTTTCTCAGTGCCCACACGCGGCCGGGCCGCTACGGGGGGTCGCTGGAGAACCGCACGCGATTCCTGCGGGAGACGATCGGCCGCGTCCGCGCCGAAGTGCCCGGTCTGGGCATCGGGGTCCGAATCAGCGTCTTTGATTCCGTTCCCTACGAAGACGATCCGGCCACGCGGGTGGGCCACCGCAAGGGCATCGGGCGCCCCTGCGAGCACAAGGAGTTGCTCCCGTATGTTTGGGGATTCGGCCTGTGTCCGGAGGATCCCACCCGGCCCGACCTGACCGAGCCGCTGGCGGTCCTCGCGATGCTCGGGGAGATGGGTGTGCGGTTCCTGAACATCACATGCGGGAGCCCGTACTACTGCCCCCACATCCAGCGACCGGCTTTCTATCCGCCCTCAGACGGCTATCAGCCGCCCGAGGACCCACTGGTGGGGGTCGCACGCCAGGTGCAGGCCGTGCGGTGCATCAAGGAGCGGTTTTCCGATCTCGTCCTCGTCGGCACGGGATATACCTACCTCCAGGAGTTCCTGCCGCTGGTTGCGCAAGCGGTCGTCCGTGCCGGCTGGACCGACTTCGTCGGCATCGGACGCATGGTCCTGGCCTACCCGGAGATGCCCGCCGACTGCCTCAACACCGGCCGCCTGGACAAGAGACGGATCTGCCGCACATTCAGCGATTGCACCACTGCCCCGCGACACGGGATGGTCAGCGGCTGCTACCCGCTGGATGAGCACTACAAGCGGCTCCCCGAGGCGGATCGACTCCGCTGGATCAAGGCCGGACGCTGAGGCGGCATCCCGGCCGGGGCGCGTCCGATCCTCGATTCGCGTGGGGCCGCCGGATAAGATGACACCCGCCGCACGCCCCGGGGGCGCGGTCCCGGGCCTGGGCGGTGGATGGGACCCACAGGTCATGCGTCTGCCGGTGATCGACCGGTTTCTGCTCGCCGTCGCCCGAACGACGGCCCGTCGCCGCTTCGATGAGTTCCTGGCGGCGACGCGCCGTATTGTTGACGTGCAGCAGAGGACCCTGCTCGAGAAGATCCGTCGCAACGCCGAGAGCGACTTCGGACGGGAGCACCTCTTTGCCTCGATCCGCTCCTACGAGGATTTCACGCGTCGCGTCCCGATCCTCCGGTATGAGGACCTCCGACCTTACATCGAGCGCGTCAAGCGGGGCGAAACCCGCGCGATGTTCGGCGGCCGCCAGAGGGTCCTCATGTTCGCCCTGACCAGCGGCACGACCGGGGAGCCGAAGTACATCCCGGTCACCCGCGCGGTCCTGAGCGAGTGCCGCCGAGGGTGGAACGTCTTCGGCCTGAAGGCACTTCTGGACCACCCCGGCACGTTCCTCCGTCCTATCCTCCAGATCTCCAGCCGCATGGATGAGTCCGTCACGCCGGCGGGCATCCCATGCGGCGCGATCACGGGGCTCATGGCCGCTACACAGAAACGGCTCGTACGGCGTTACTACGTTTCCCCGCTGGAGCTCGCGTATGTGAGCGACACGACGGCGAAGTACTACACGGCCATGCGGCTGGCGATCCCCCGGGATGTCGCTTTCCTCATCACCGCGAGCCCTGCCACGCAGCTTGCCATGGTCCGGACGGCCGACCGATACCGCGAGCCGCTCATCCGGGACATCCACGATGGCACCCTGTGGGCGGATCTGCCAGTCGAGCCAGGGCTCCGCCGCCGTATCGAAGGGCGGCTCCGGCCCGATCCCGCCACGGCCGCGCGGCTGGAAGACCTGGTTCGCCGTCACGGGGCCCTGCTGCCGAAGCACTACTGGCGGCTGGGTTTTCTGGTGAACTGGACCGGGGGCACGATGGGGCTCTATCTGCGGGAGTTCCCCAGGTACTTCGGCGACACACCGGTCCGCGACATCGGCCTGATTGCCAGCGAGGGCCGGATGACGATCCCGCTGGAGGACGGCACTCCTGCGGGCGTCCTCTGCGTGAACGATCACTTCTTCGAGTTCATCCCCGCGGGGGAACGCGAGAGCCGGCGGCCGGTGGTGCTGCGGGCGCACGAGCTGGAGGCGGGCGGGGAGTACTTCATCCTGCTGACGACTTCCTCAGGCCTGTACCGCTACGACATCGGCGATCTCGTGCGGGTGCACGGTCGGTACAACGAGGCCCCGGTCCTCGAATTCCTGAACAAGGGCGCCCATGTGGCTTCACTGGCGGGCGAGAAGCTCACCGAGCAGCAGGCGATCCTGGCGATGAAGGCGGGGAGCACGGCCCTGGGACTGGCCGTGGACACGTTTGTGCTGGCCCCGCGGTGGGATTCGCCTCCGTACTATGTTCTGCATGTCGAGCCGCCGGGCGGCGTTCTTTCGGGTCTGTGGCCCGGCGAGCTGGCGCGGCGGCTGGATCAGGAGCTCTGCGGGGTCAACATCGAGTATGCCTCCAAGCGCCGCAGCGGGCGGCTCGGTCCCGTACGTGTCAATGTCCTTCCGTGCGGCTTCCTGAGTGCCCTCGACGAGCGCCTCCGCCGTCGCCACCGCGCGGGTAACGAGCAATACAAGCACCAGTACCTGTACGTCGCGCCGGGGGCGGATGACGAGTTCCCGGTAGCCAGCGCCCCGGTGCCGGGCAACGGCTTGTCGTTGCCCGGCGTGGCAGGCGTGACGCGTCCGTAGTCTCGGCCGGCGGCGGGGTCCCGAAGGACGGCCGGTTCGTCAAGGAAGGCGGTTCCGTAGACGTAGCAGCGAAGGGCCGAGCCGGGGCGGGCGGCGTCATACTCGACGGCGAGGCCGGGGCGGGGCCGTGGTCGGCGGGTGGTCGTAGCGCCGCAGGGGGAGCCTTTCAAACGACGTCGGGGGCGGCTGGGGAGGTATGGGGGCCGAAGCGTTTCTTCCACTGCCGGGGGCAGTGCTTCGAAGCGGCCCACGGGGTGGGGACTCGGGCCACCGCGTCGTTGGGGTGGGCGAACGGGTCGTGGGCGTACGGGGGCCGCACTGGCGTGCACGGACGTGTGGGGACGGTTTGGTGCCCGATTATGCAAGGGTTGAACGTCCAGTCAGCGCGGGCAGGGTGGCCGACGTGCTGTGGCCGGTGGAAGAGCTCATGCGGCCCGTGCTCGCGGGGGTGCCTCCCGCCCGCGCCGACCGCGTGGCCCGGCCCTCCGTCATTCCCGCGCAAGCGGGAATCCAGGACAAGGCGGACCCTCCCGTCATTCCCGCGAACGCGGCAAGGCCCGACACGGCCGCCCGCGGCGTGAGTCTGGACCCCCGCTTTCGCGGGGGTGACGAATCCGAGGCATCATGGGTCGTGGCGGGCGCCAACACGGCCCCTGCGTCATTCCCGCGCAAGCGGGAATCCAGGACGACGGGGCCCCCCGTCATTCCCGCGCAGTGGGCCCGCGCCACAATGGTCAAGGAGGGTCTGCTGAAGGCGGACGCGCTGCGGGGCGTGTGGGAGATCAGTGATGCCGGTCGGCGGGCGCTGGCCGACGTCGCACCCTTCGCCTATCTCCGCGAGGTGGTCGCCCGGATCTGTACCCGCCCTGTCGCCCGCCTCGGGGGACTGATGCCCGCGGACGTGGAGCACGCGCTTCGCTCTCCCAAATCCCAGCGGCTGCACCCGCCGTCCCTTCAAGTTCCCGCCGGCTCTGCTCAGCCGCCCGGCCCTCGACATGTCGCACCATCACACATCTCCAAACGCATCCTCGCAAATCCGAGGCGGCGAAAACAAGAAGGGGTTCCCAGGACGCTTACGACGGGTCAACGTCGGCCATTGTAGGAGGCGAGCAGGCTGAAGAGGATCACGGCGTTCCGGGCGCCACGCGGTCACGCAGGCGTGCCGCGGCTCCACGGGCCGGCCGCATTCTCGCACCAAGGGCGGTTCGCTCAAGATGGGGTTGAATGCTCACTTGCGTGCTGGGCCGGGGGAATGGCGCTTCTGGATGGCGCAGCCCCTGCGAGCGTGCTGCAAAGCCAGCAACAACAGGATGACAAGCAGCAGAGCCGTGCCGGCCCCCTGGGTGGCGTGAAGGTCCACTTTGCCCCGGAGGATCTCCGCTCCCAGCGTGGCGATGGGAACGAGCAGCAGGATGCAGCGGACGTACCAGATGCCGAGGCGGCGCAGCAGAGCGTAATACGCGGTGAGTTCGATCGAGGCAAGAAGCGAGGATACCGCGATGACGGCAAGAGCCCTGGTCGACGAAATGGCCCGGAGGAGTCCTGCGTGGCCATCGAGGGCCAGCGTGAGGATCAACAGCCACAGGCCCGAGAGGCCGACGTTCCAACGGGTAATGGTCCACGGGGAGACGCAACCGAGGTAGCGACGGATCAGAACGCCGTTGGCGACGGCGAGTACCGTATGGCCCAGAAACATCAGGTCGCCAAGCCAGTGCGGTTGCCAATGCCGGGGCGATACCTCCAGCACCATGAGCGCAGCCGCGATGAGGGGGAGCAGAAGGAGCCAGTCGATCCGGTGCGCCTTCTCTTGCAGGAACCAGTGGCCGACCAGGAGTGCGACGGGAAGGTCCAGCCTCCCGATAAGGGCCGCATTCGTCGGCGTGGAATAGGCAAACCCTGCGACGAGGCAGCCGATCACGGGGACGTTGGTAATGCTGAGCACGAGCAGCCAGCCTTGTTGCGCGGGTGTGAGCGGGAGGCGCGCCGAGCGCTTCGCTGGCCTTTCGAGGGGGAGGAGCCTCGGCAGCATCAGCAGCGCACCAGCCAGAAGGCGTTGCAGGGTGGCAACGGTCAGCGGACCAAGCTCGCGCGCCGCCGCGCCGGTGAGGATGTAGTACGCGGACAGACATAAGACTGTGGCCGCAGCCAGCCCGCCGGTCGTCACCGGACTACGAGTCAGAGACACCCGCCGCATGAGGGCTTTCTTCGCCGCGAGCGGGCCCCGTCCCGCTCTGGAGGGGGTCCGGCGGGAAACCTGCTTGCGCTCGGCGCCCGGTCGGACCAGCAACCTGGGACTGCTGGTACTCTTGCAGGTCCCGACCGCGTACCGGTTCCGCGGCCACGAAACGTCAAGCGATTCCGGTTTCGCCGCGCAGGCCGGCCGCGATTTTTCCGTGGCATCGCCGGCCCGGGGCCCTGGAGTCCCTGGGCGCCCGGTGGCATCCCGCCTGGTTCTTGAACGGGGCATCGACGGGCCGCGAGCCCCATGACGGCTGCAGACGCTCCGAAGGCAGTTCTCCCTGCGGACCATCGAATCGCCGGCAACCCTGCGGCCGGGATCCCCGGGGAGTCGGCCCGGTGGTGCTTCGGCCTTCCGATGGATCCCGCCGGTCTGTGACCTCGACACCAATGGGCAGGGCGGCAGCGCCGGCGGTGAGCCCAGGGAAAACGCTGCTCAATGACGCGCCGTGGGCGGTTCTCACAAAGCGTGGGCACCTCGGGCCTCCGCGGGTTTCCGGGAGAGGACGACCCTGGTGGAGCGGTCGTCAGCCCTTCCCCCAGTGGGCGTTCTGTCCTGGGGCCGGCGCCGCGCGTCGCCCGGAAACCGAACGGCCGAGTCTGTCGATCGCAGAGAGTTCAGACGCTCGGGCCGCATCGCGTAATCGCAAACGCGTTCCACTCGCGAAGTGCCTCGGCCTTGGTGACCTTTCCGTCGCAGATCTCCAGAATCTCGTTGTAGAGCCGTTCCCCGGCCTGCTCGAGACTTGCACCATCGAACATGTCCGAGACATCTACCTCCATGGTGTCCTGCATGAGCCGCCAGGAATCGCGATTGCCCGTCACCCGCATCGTTATCATGAGGGGGTGATTGATGGTGTGTCCTCCCCCGGTGCTGAAGGCCATCACGTGCGCCCCTGCGGCGGCGATTCCCGTGATGCTCTCGCCTCCGTGGCCCGGGGTATCCATGACCCACACGCCGCTCTCCGGGCCGATCGGCTCGGCGTATCCGACGGCGCCGACGATGGGCTTGCTGCCCCACTTCTGAATGGCGCCAAGCGCCTTCTCCTCGATGGTCGATAGGCCGCCCTCGATATTGTCACCCGTCGGCTGGCTGCCACGAAGGTCCACGCCGAACGCGAGGATGCGCTTTTCGTTTCGCTCAATCATCCCAAGGATCTTTTCGGCAATGGCCGGGCTCTTGCACTTGGCCCGGATGATGTCCTCGCCGCCCATCATTTCCGTAGTTTCCGCGACGATGCTGCGTCCACCCCGCTCGATGATCCGGTCGGACACCCAGCCGACGCAGCGGTTGCTGGAGAGGCCACTGGTGACGTCGCTCGTCCCACAATTGATTCCGAAGATCAGTTTCGATACGGGGACCTTTTCACGCTGCTGGCCGGTAATCCTGCGGTTCAGCTCGACGGCCAGCCGCATGGCCCTGGCCGTCGCGGCCACGGCACCACCTTCCCGCCGGATGTTGACGACTTCCACCGGTTTGCCGGATCGCGCGATGCGATGGGCGATCTCGTCGGCGGTGCACCCGGCCTCCTTGAAGTGGTCGACGACAATCACCGCCCCGGCGTTCGGGTTCAGGCCGTGGCCCACGAGTGTCCGGAACGTCTGGGCGAGGTCCGGCGCGATCTGGCAGCGCCCGAGCGGATGAACGATCGGTATGCAATTGTCACAACAGGCAGCGACGCGCTCGCACAACGAATTGGCGTAGAGCGTACCGCTGAGCACGAGCACATGATTGCGAATCCCCACCTGCCCGTCCGAACGAACGTACCCGTAAAAGTAGTCCCTCACCTGCCAACTCCTTTCCTCTTTCGGGCCGCCAGGGCTTCTCTCGGCGGCCCCGCACGTCCCGCGACTTCCTTTGCCTCTGATATCCGCGGTCGGCCTCTATGTCGGTTCTCCCGCAGGGGCCTTCGTCATGAGGTCTCCGCGACCCCGGTTGGACTCCACGTTGTGCACATGCACGTGTGCGCCTGCCGGGATGTCACAGACGGCCTTGCCGATGCAGAGCCCGTACTTGATGACGGGCTCGCCCCGCCGGATGTTTCTGCGGGCGCATTTGTGGTTGGGGGGAATATCCTCGCGCAGTTCGAGGCGCTCGTTGCGTTGTCCGGGCCCGTCGCACGTGACGAGCTCGCCGCGGGATCCGGGTCCGATCAGATTCGCCACGTTATCTCGATCATCGAGGACCAGCGCCTTCGCCATCGGCAGCACCTTTCTCCGCTCATGGCGGCTGTGGGCCGCAGGCAGGAGGTCGCTGCGGCCCGTTGAAACACGCCTGAAACAACACGAAATCCGCAACGTCCACGTCACCGTCGGCGTCGAAGTCCGCGGCGAACCCGCGCGGCCGCAGCGCCGGCGGCTGCCCGGGGCCGTTGAAAGCGGCCTGGAAAATGCAGAAATCTGCGACGTCCACGTCGCCGTCGGTGTCGAGATCGACGACGGGAACGTGTCGGACGCGCGTGACGGTGATCCGGTCGATTGTGACGTCCGCATCCTGGTAGGCTTGCCCGGAAACCGACCCGGCCGCGGAACCATGGACGAAGACGCCGAAGAGATTGCGACCGTAGGGTTCCGTGCCATCGTAGGGCTCGCCGGTGCGGACGCCGGGATCGTAGACGGGGCGCCAGTAGCCGTGCGCGGCGTCGGATTCGCAGAGGGGTCGCGGGAGCCAGCGCTCGTCCGAATCGCGGACGACGCGCCAGCCGGTCTCGAGGTTCTGGCGCACGTACCAGTTTACCTCGCGGGAAGTGACCTCGATGCGGAAGTCGCGCCGCTCGCCGTACATCCAGATCCACGCGTGGTGGTAGTTGTCTGTGGCGGCATAGTGATCGTTGATGACCTTGGCCCGGACGTGATTGCTGTTTTCCGGCAGATAGTCGTTGTCCGGGAGGACCCAGAACGCGTAGGCCAGGCCGCCGTCGGGGCCGTCCGCATCCGGCAGCTTAGGCACGGGGTTGGCGGGCGGATTATAGCCATGCAGCCCGAACGCGAATCGCTGCTTGGCCGGCACGCATTCGACACCGAGGAAGTCGACCCACACCCGGACCGTCGGATCGGTCGGGCGGACGAAGAGCGGAAACTGTCCGGAAATGAGGCCCACCCCACCCGACCAGGCCGTGCCGTTGTGACGGTTGACCACGCGGAGCCGTCCGTCGGTCACGGCGACCCGGTCGCCCCAGAGCGGCTCCGGAGCGCTGGGCTGCCAGAGCGCTGTGTTGAGCTCCGTGCCAGCGAAGTCGTCGTCGAGCACAATCTGCGGATCGCCGGGTGTGTACTTCGTGATGAGGATGCGGTCGATCTGCACGTCCCCGTCCGCCCAGGCAGGGCCCGGACCGCCAGAAGCCGATACGTGCACAAACAGGCCGAACTCGTTCCGGCCGTCGGGCTCCCGGCCATTGTAGCCCATGACGACCGCACTCGGGTCCTGGAGCATTTTCCAGTCGCGAGAGGGCTGTTCCCGTCCCCACCACACGACGTCGTCCTTCGTGATCTGAAGCCGCAGGTCATAGACTTTTCCGTACTCCCACGTATGAAAGCCGTCGCTGCCGGTCGAATCGGCCGCCGCCCCGGCGGTCCCCACAGAGCAGGTCGACAACCAGTTGTCCGCGGGGGCCTCGTCGTTGGGCAGACAGAGGAAGTAGTAGCTCGTACCGCCGGCCCGCCCGTTGTCATCGGGGAACTTGGGCGTGTGCTGCCACGGCGGGCAAACACTGTACAACCCCAGGGCGAATCGCTGCTTGGCAGACGGCAGCTCCACGCCGAAGAAGAAGACGTTGTACTCACTTTCATCCAGCGGTCGCCGGATCAGGGGGAAAGAATCCGGACGCGACCATAGGCCCGCGCCTCCCTGCCATGCGCTGCCGGCGCCGCGGCTGAGGACCCGCAGTCTGCCGGACCCGGTCGTTTCGACGCGGTCGATGCCGGCTTCGGGGGTGACGACGGCCCACAGCTCCGTGTCGATCGCGGGCCCGTCGAAATGATCGTCCAGGATCACGGACTGGGCCCGTGCCGCCGATGCAACGAGGCCGACCGCCGCAAGGGACCAAAGCCTGTGCCGAGTCAAAAGCCTGTGCCGAGTCATGGGTTGTTCTCCGGGCGCGGTTGTTCTGGACAGGACGACGTGCCGGTTCTCGGAGCCACGGTGGTGACGCGGATCGCGTCGATCCTGAGGTCCCCGTCTTCCCATGCGACCGGGCCGGTTTGCCCGGCCGCGGAAACGTGGACGAACACGCCGAACCGATTCCGGCCGTTGGGCTCCCGACCGTCATATGGCCTTCCGGTGCGAATGCCCGGATCGTACAGAGGGCGCCAGTAGCCCGTGGCCCGGTCCTCGGGTACGGCGGGCCTGCGGTAGAAGCACTCCGCCGCGTCCCGGAGGACCCGCCAAGCCGTGTCGGGGTGCTGGCGGAAGTACCACGTAACGTCGTCGGCGGTGATCTCGAGTCGCAGGTCGCGTTTTTCGGTGTAGGGCCATATCCAGGCGTGGTGGTAATTGTCGGTCGCGGCGTACTTGTCGTTGATGACGAGCGCCCGGAGCTGGTTGCTGTTTTCGAGGAGCCGATCGTTGTCCGGCAGCACCCAGAACGCGTATGCCAGTCCGCCGCCGGGGCCCGTTCCGTCCGGGAATCTGGGGGTCTGCTCGGCCGCGGCATCCAGGCTGTACAGGCCCAGCACGCATCGCTGTTTGCGAGCGGGCAGCGCCACGCCGAGAAAGTCCACGTAAACGCGGTGACCGGCGAGGGTCGGTCGTTCGACGATCGGGAACCGGCCGGGGACCGTCCAGATTCCTGCCGCCCCGGTCCACTCCGCTCCGGCCCCGGAACTCACAACCCTCAAGGGGGCCCCGTCTCCTGCGGTGATGCGGTCCCTGTCCGGCTCCGGCTGGACGACTGCCCATACGGAGCGGTCGAGGCCGGCGACTCTGAAATCACAGTCCAGCAGAGTACTGACGAGGACGGGCTCGTAGCAGGTTGCCACGATCCGGTCAACAGTGATCGTGGGATCAGCCTGGGTTGACGACCCTGCGGCCTCGTCGTGTTCGGCGGCGATAAAGAGCCCGAAGGCGCAGCGTCCGCCCGGCTCGTCGCCGGGATAGCCGATCCATGGCCCCGGGTCCTGGAGCAGAAGCCACTTCCGGTTCGGTTGGACGCGTCCCCACCACGTCACGTCCCATCTGGTGACCTGTATGCGGAAGTCGTAAACCTTTCCGTGTTCCCAGACATGAAAACCGTGTGGACCGGTTGAATCAGCGGCGGCGCCGGCGTGTCCGATGGTTGCCGTGGAGACCCAATGGGCGTTGGGGGCCTCGGCATTAACGCCGATCAAAAAGCTGTAGCTCATTACGTCCGAGAGGCTTCGAGCGGACGCCGGCCGCGTGACGACTTCCGTTCCGGGGAAACTGTACAGCCCCAGCGCGACACGCACTTTCCGGTCGGCCAGTCGCACGCCGAGAAAGTATGCATCGTACTCGGTCTGGTCCGCCGGACGACGGAAAAGGGGGAAGCGCGCGGGGTTCGTCATCAGGCCGATGCTGTCCTCGTGCTGCGTCGGAGAAGCGACCGAAATGGATAACCGGCTTCCCTCGACGCGGACGCCGCCGCCCAGCGCGTTGAATGGCACGACGGCCCACGCTTCGTCGAGCCGGCCTGCACAGAAGTCCTCATTCAGCAGGACGGTCTGGGCCCTGCCCACGTTTCCCATCACCGCGCAAAGGGCCATACAGCGGGCCAGGCGAAGTTGGGCCGCGCCACGGGTCACCACGGGAACGTCCCTCTTATCCAGGAGGCCAGGGCGGCCAGACCCGCCACCATGGTTACCGAGATGCCCCACACGACGAGAAACCCGATCACGCTTACCCGCGAGGGGACGGGGATCTCGAAGTCGGGGTGGTTCACGAGTCGTCTGTACGGCCGGTCCATGCATCACCTATTTCAGAATCATCTCGACGCCTGCCCGTTCCAGAACGGCCTCCTGCCCCACGGGCGTGTTGACCGTGAGGTAGAAGTGGTCGAGACGCCGCTCCGACTCCGGCGGCGTAACCAGGCTGACCAGCACTCCGCCCAGAAAGCCCGAAACCAGATAGAGGGCCATGAGGTGGGGCAGCCTTGCATCGCCCCGGAACCCCAGCGGAAACTGCCCGACAAGCAGCGCTCCCAGTGCGCAGAGAAAACTGGCCCAGGCCCCGTAGCGGTTGGCCCGTCGCCACCACAGTCCAAGAAAGAATGAGATCCCGATCAGAGGCGCCGTCTTCCACAGGTAGCGCATTGCCTCGGGCATGCTCCGAAAGGCCAGCGCCAGCGAGACCGACACGGCCACAAAAACGGCCGAAGTAACCCGCGCGAGCCATACCATGCGCTTCTCGTCTGCGGTCGGGCACACCAG
>Ga0209227_1000430_pt1 | contig 36246 bp, 32 predicted proteins | sample YNPBryantNP2012_FD_185815 | JGI IMG/M metagenome (GOLD analysis project Ga0209227, IMG submission 185815) | Anoxygenic and chlorotrophic microbial mat microbial communities from Yellowstone National Park, USA - YNP Bryant NP 2012 (SPAdes)... ...
CCTCGGCGGCTGCCCCACTGTCCCCGGATGGGGACTGCGGCCGGACGACAGGCGCCTCGCCCGGAGGGGGAACCACATCCTGGGCAAAACACATTGCCCAAGGAAGGAATGCGGCGGCCAAAATGGCGGTGCAAACGAGTCTGGCGGGAATCATGGTCTTCACCTCGGCTGAAAGCTCGAGACCGTCCAAGAGAAACATCCTATCCCTCATGCAGTCCCTTTTCAAGACAAAAAGGCTTACCAGTTTCATGACATCAAAGAACTCCCGATCAAACCGCCGCTCGATTTGCTGACACTCAAGCCGCGAGATTCAGAACCGGATCAGGACTTCGGCAGGCGGCCTGCCCTCCAGGTGGGCGCGAATCGCGCAGCGGTCCGGCCGGATCCGGAACGTCGTGCGGCGCTGGAGGCCAAGAGAAGCCTCGCCGCGGACACCCTGCATGGAACCGTGTCGGCAAGCAGAGGTCTTTCGCCGGGAGCCGATGCTCAGTTCCCGCTGCTGCGCCGTGACGCTCACCGGCCCGCGAAACGGATGACCAGGCGCCGGGTGATCTTGGCGGCAGGTTCGAGCCGGATGCGCTCGGCATCCCCCACCGCCGCGCGATACGCGGCGGCGGCGTTGGGGATCGTGACGGCCCCGGAAGGGAAACCAACAATCCGGTAGTTTCCCGGCGGCAAGCCGGACAGCGTGGCCAGCCCGTTCTGGCCGGAGTTCGCCAGGAAGAGATCCATCGGGGACGGTGGATCCGGGAAAGGATCGCGGCCGGCCAGCACGTCGGCGAACGCGAAAGTCCGGCCTTCGGAATCCACCGTCTGTACACTCAGCTCCGCTCCATCGCGCCGCAACGTGATGTCGAGCAAGTCCTCGCCGGGGTCAAGAGGCGCGCGCAAGACATCGCGGCCGGCCAGAGTGGCGGACGCGACGTAATAGCCCGGCGGCGTGCGGAACTCAAGCAGATTCGGGCCGCCGGCGATCGGGCCGATCTCCGCCGAGCCCGCCCTCGGGAGCGATTGCATCGGCTTCTCAAACAACATCAAGGGGCGTCCCACGGGGGTCAACCAGATTCTCATCGGAGAGGGAAAGTCCTGCGCGGCCGCCTTTTCGTCGCCTTCGACCCGGACTCTCAACTTCTGCAACATCGGCGGCCGCAACACCATTTCAGGCACTCTCAGGCTCTGCCCGCGAACCTCCAATGGGTGGATGGAGTACAACTCCTGCCCTTCGGGCGCCCGGCAGACCGCCGTCAGCACATATTCCCCTTCCGCCAACCCGCACACCTCCCACGCCTGCCCGGGTTGCAGAACCTCTTTAGCCATGCTGGCGCTGCCCAGATACAGTTCGTTCGTCAACTCGAGAACCGCCCCATCAGCTTCTTTCGGACAAGCCGGCGCCTTGCTCTGCATACAGTAGACCCTGGTTTCGGCAAGCTCCCATTCCAGGCCTTCCTTCTCTTCCCCTGCGGCGAGCGAAACCGGCGAGGCCAAGTCTCTGTCCGGAACCCCGGGATACCAGGCGGAAACGACAGCCCGGCGCGGTTCCGGCAAAGCCTCGTCCACGCTCCAGCTCTTCTGCGTCCAGCGCGCGGGCGGAGGTTCCGCCAGCAGCAGGTACGAGCCCTGATCCAGCCCCTCGAGCACGAACCTGCCCTCCTCGTCCGTCAGCGCGGCCATCGCGCGATCCGGCACGCGCCACGGGTTCCTGCCGGGATCGCGCAGGGCCGAGACCTGGATTTTCGGCCACGGTTTTCCATCCTTGTTCACGATTCGTCCGGAAATTCGGGCTGATTTTCGCAGCGGGATCACAATGCCGTCGGCGCCGGGCAGGAACCGCAAATCCACAGCAACCTCGGGCGCGCGGTAGCCCGACCACGGCGCCACCATCAGGCCGTACTTCCCCGGAGGCAGCCCGCGAATCGTAAAACCGCCCGATTCATCTGTGCGCACGCCGTCTTGCTGCGGCGCGCCGAAGACGCGAATTTCCACGCCGGCCACAGGCTGCCCGTCCGCCGCCCGGATCACTTTGCCCTTGATAAAGCGGCTTTCCCCGGAGGGGGATTCCTGGGGCGCGCCGGACAGGATGGCTATGAAGGCGGCTGCCAGCACCCACCTGGCGAAAGCAGCCGCATGGAGTTTTGAGGAATGCAGGAGGAACGGTTTCATGACTTACCTGCTCAGGTCCGCGGGAATTGCCGGAATTCCCCTTGCCCGCAGTTTCTCGACGGCCAGTTCACAACTGGCGTCGTCGAGCGGGGCGCAGTCCAGAACCACGCTGGAGCGCCCTCGAAGCTCGAACCAGGCTCGCATTTCCAATTCGGATGCCGGTATCACCACCGCCCCGGGCCACGGATCCGCGTCGGCCTGGGCCCGCTCTTCCAACCGCACGAGAGCAGCATCCGGGCGCACTTTCGGAAGTCTTTGTACCTCTTCGGTGTCCATCATGGTCTCGCCCGAAGCGAGCTGCCGCTTTCTTCTTGCCGCCAAAAAAGGATCGTCCAAAGCCCTGATCACTTCCCTCTCTTCCTCCCTCGACAACTCGCCGTACCAAAACGCACTCACGATGCCACGGCCATCCGCCATAACGATCGCAGGGACGCCCACGGGCCGTCTCAGAAGACTCTCATAGGTTTTCACCGGGGCCCGGTGCGGGAAATTCTTGTGCAGGAGCCACCGGGATCGCCAATCGGTTGAAGGAACGACGATCAGCACCTGCAGTCCGCGCAGCATTGCTGCTTCTATCAGAGTACGGTGGAATGTCGCGCTCCTGGCGCAGTGAATGCAATCTGGGCGGAGAACGAGAATCAGGCTCCTCTTGTCCCCTGGCGAGTCTCCTTTGATCAGCGGCCTTCCAACGCGCACCAAAGGAAGCGCCGCCACGCTGCGCGTCCCCTGGTAAGAGAAAAAACGGTCCGACAGCAAGAGCCGCTTCGCCGCCAAACCGGCCAGAAAGGCGGCAAGAACACCCCCACAAACCGCCTGATAGAAGCGTCTCATCTTTCCGCCTCGCGCAGCCTGCCGTGTCTTATGCCATGCGGGATCGTATCCGGTCAAGGACGCTTTTTTTCAAAAGGGTTTGGACGTTGGATCCGGCGATTTTCCTCGTCGGCCAGGTCCACCACCCGGGCGGTGTTTCCGTCGAGAACAAACCTGAATCCGAGCCTGCCGATCCGGATGCACTTCTCGCAATCCTCCATGGCGCCGTTGCGCTTCATCTCCTCGATGGAATGGAATCGCCATGTTCGAAGGGTCTCAACGACGCTTTTGGCTGCATCCTCATCGAAGGATTCATGGACAAGGTGCTCCTGCACTTTCCCCTCGGGCGACACCACCACTTCGATCACGACCAGCCCTTGGCGCTTCTTCTTGCGGGTGCTCTCCGGGTACGGCGGCAATGGCGCATAAGTCGTATTGAGTCGTAACAGCCCGGCACTGCCGCGCAGCACATCCTGCAAATGCCCGTACTTGTCGGACAATGTCCGGAAAGGCGCCGCGGCGGGCCGCTGCGCCGACGCGGCGCCTGGTCGGTACAGTAGAAAGCCCGCCGCCGTGCTAAAGCCGGCGGAAATCACGAACCTCCGCTTCATGGTGCGCCGTCACCCGAAAGAACCACCCGTTGACGGGACTTCGCAAGTGAGCCCGAACTCTCCAGGCACGCCTGTTGTAGCCTAGGGAGGGCACAACTGGGTGTAAAAAAGCACGCAGCCGTAAATCGTCTCCATGCATCCCTTCGAACCGGTAGTGCTGCCCCAGCAATAGGCGCCGCGGCAGCCCTCTGCACAGCCGAGGTATGCGGTTCCCTCCATAACCCCGGATATACCGGCCAAAACAACGAGGAATGCGGCGAGCCGGAGTGAGGGCTTGAATAGCAATTCACGCATTGTATGCCTCCTTGCCTGGCATTCAGACCTCTCAATTCTACCCCCCCGGTTCCGATGTCAAGAGATCGAATTGCCTTTGTTAAAACGGAGAAAGGGAAAAGACAAATTGTCTTTCCGCGATCTCAACCGGAAGAGGTGGAAACCGCAATCGTTTGCCTCCGCCGGGCAGGCCTGCTCCGGCGGCGTTGTACCTGCCTGATTCGAACGGTCCGCAGGCTCGAAGCGGCCCGCCGGTTCGGTGACCGCCGCCACGGGGAGAATCGCGGCAAGAGGCCCACGCGCCGGAGCGCGGTTCTGTGAGGGGCAGAAAGCTCTCGCCCGCGCAAAGAGAGAATCGCGGCCGCCAATACCACCGGCTGTGCCTGACTGTCCCGGAAGTTCCTGCGGCGCCCCAGTTGCGGATCGAGAGGTCTATGCCCCGCTCATTCCAATCATCCGCTGGAAAGGCTGTCGCCGTTTTCGCACCGCGCCCTGTGCCATCGGTGGCGAGGTGTTGCACCCCCGGTGAAGGCCTTCGTCCGCGGGCCGAGGAAGTGTTTGATATCGGGAACGCAGGAGCCCGCTATTGTCCGAGCCACGCGGCGAGGCGGGCTTTCTGCTCCTCTGTGGCATCCGGGCGCGCCTCCAGCGTCCAGGACTCGGGCGTGCGCGCCTCCAGCGGCAACTTCAGCGTCATGAGCTGGTCGCGCCGGGCGACGAGCACTTCCACCGCCGTGCCGGGCTTGTAGTTTTCCAGATGCGCCGGCCATTGCTCCGGCCGCACGCGGAAGCCGTTGACGGCGAGAATCTCGTCATCCACGTTGAAGCCCGCTTCGTAAGCCGGCGTGCCGCGGCGCAAGCCGGAGATCACGATGCGGCCCGGCGTGTTCGCACCGACGCTGATCCCGGTGACCCGTTGCGGCCGGCCCTGCGCCGGGCGGAAGCGCAGCCCGAACCAGTCGAGCATTTCCGCGTAATCCAGCTCCTCGGTGGTCTCGAGAACGCGCCGGAACCATTCGGAAAGATCCGCGCCCGCCACTTCGTTGCACACCGCGCGAAACTCCTGCGGCGTGTAGCCGCGCGCGCCGCCGTAGCGTTGATAAGCAAGCCGCATGGCGTCGTCCAGCGAGCGGCGGCCGGCGGTGGCGCGGCGGATTTTGGCATCGAGCAGAAGGCCGATCACCTGCCCTTTGGTGTAATAGCTGATCGTCACATTGGGCGAATTCTCGGTGGTCCGGTACAGGCCGATCCAGGCGTCGAAGCTCGCCTGCTCCACCGGCGTCACCAGCCGCCCGGGCGTCGACTGCAACTGCCCGATCGCCTGCGACATCGCCTGAAGGAGCTGCTCGCGCGTAGACAGTTTCGCCCGCGCCAGCGCCAGCGGGCCGTAATACGATGTCACGCCCTCGGCCAGCCACAGGCTGCGCGTGTAGTTCTCGTTCTCGTAATCAAACGGCCCCAGCTCCACGGGGCGCAGGCGCTTCACATTCCACAGGTGGAAATACTCGTGGCTCACCAGGCCCAGCCAGCCGAGCCGCGTCGGCCGCCGCACGCGCGGCGCCGAAGGGTCCGGCGCGGCCGCCGGCAGCTCCTGCGTGTTGCCGTACGCCCAGCGGCTCGTGTTCATCCAGGTCGAGTTGCGGTGCTCGAGGCCTCCGCCCGCGCCGGTGAGCAAATTGAAAAAGACGTATTTCTCGTAAGGCAATCCGCCGAACATCCGCGCGTAGACCTCGACGATTTTCGCCACGTCCCGCGCCGAAGCCGGCCCGTCCCACCACGGGCCTTCGCCCTCGTTCACCAGATAATGCTTCTTCCCCGCGACCGTGAATTCGTGGATGGGCGCATTGCCCGCATAGATGGGGCAGTCGACCAGCTCGTCGTAGTCCTCGGCGATCCATGAGTTCGGCGCGGGGCCCTCCTTCATTCCGCTGATCGACTTCTTCCACGCCGCGGGCAGCTCCAGCCGCACCTCGTGCCGGCGCTTTTCGCCGCCGGCAAGCGTGATGAACGTGGGAGCGCCGTTCAGCATGGCGAAGGAAGCGTCCACCCAGTTGCCCTGGACGCTCATCTCGCGCGCGTAGACGCGCCAGGAGACTTCCATCGCGGGCGCCCCGCCGGCGTAAACCTTCCAGCGGTTCTTCCGCGTCTTCTCCCAGCGCAACGCGCGGCCTTGCATGTCGCGGGCGCGGAAGTCCTCCACAAAGCGCGAGTATTCGCGCACGAGATACGAGCCGGGAGTCCACACCGGCATGAAGAGTTCGACCTCGGCTCGTCCCGCAGGGATCTGCGCTGTCACTTCCACGTAGTGCGTGTGCGGTTGCGGGAACCGCAGCGTGTAGCGGACCGGCTCCTGGGCGGCGGCGAAGGCGGAAATCGCGAAAAGAAAAAGAAGGCGTCGTGTCATGGCGGTCTTACAATGGAGATAGCTTGGGATCAAAACCGGTCATTCATGTTTTGGGCGGCGGCCTGGCCGGGACGGAGGCGGCATGGCAGATCGCGCGCGCCGGGCTGGAATGCATCCTATACGAAATGCGCCCCGTGCGTCAGACCGCGGCGCACAAGACCGGCCAGCTGGCCGAGCTGGTCTGTTCGAACTCGCTCAAGAGCGATGCCGAAAACACCGCCTCGTGGCTGCTCAAGGAGGAGCTGCGGCGGCTGGGCTCTCTGGGGATGCAGGCGGCGGCGCGGGCTCGCGTGCCCGGGGGGCACGCCCTCACGGTGGACCGCGAGGTGTTCGCGCGCGAGGTCACCGCGGCGATCGAGAGCGAGCCGCGCATCCGCGTGGTTCGCCAGGAGGTCGCCGAAATTCCGCCGGACGGCATTGTCGTCGTCGCCACCGGGCCGCTCACTTCCGGGGCCCTGGCCGCCGATATCGCGCGCCGCACCGGCAGCGAGGGACTCTACTTTTACGATTCGATCAGCCCGATTGTCGATGCGGCCACGATCGACCGCGAGAAAGTCTTCGCCGCCTCGCGCTACGGCAAGTCGCTCGACGGCGGCGATGACTACCTGAACTGCCCGCTCACCCGCGACGAATACGAAGCCTTTGTCGATGCCGTCCTCGCCGCCGAGCCCGCCGACGCGCACATCGAGGAGGACCGGCTGCTGCGCGAGGGAAAAGTTCCCTTCTTCGAGGCCTGCCTGCCGATCGAGGAGCTGGCCCGCCGCGGCCGCGACACGCTGCGCTTCGGCCCGATGAAGCCGGTGGGTCTTATTGATCCCCGCACCGGCAACCGCCCGTGGGCCGTGGTGCAGCTGCGGCAGGAGGACCTGCGCGCCGGCAGCTACAACATGGTCGGCTTCCAGAATTACATGAAATTCGGCGAGCAGAAGCGGATTTTCCGGATGATTCCCGGCCTCGAGCGCGCCGAATTCCTGCGCTTCGGGCAGATTCACCGCAACACCTACATCAACGCCCCGGCGCTGCTGGACGCCCATTTACGCCTGAAACAGGAACCGCGGATTTTGTTCGCCGGCCAGATTTCCGGCGTCGAGGGCTACGTCGAGTCGATGGCCACCGGGCTGCTGGCCGGACGCGTGGCCGCGGCCATGGCCCAGGGCGAGGAGCCGCGCCCGCTGCCGCGGGAAACCGCGCTGGGTTCGCTGGCGCACTACGTTTCGCACGCGCGCGGCGGCCCCTACCAGCCGGCCAACATCGCCTTCGATCTTCTGCCCGAGCTGGACGAGGACACCCGCAGGCGGCTCGGCCGCGACCGCAAGGCCCGGCACGCCGCGCTGTGCCGCCGCGCGCTGGAGGCGCTCGAACTGTATGAGCGAGCTGGAGCGATGGATTGAGGACTATCTGGCGGAGCTGCGGCGCCAGAGCGCGTCGGAGCAGACGGTCGTCACCTATGGCGTCGATCTGCGGCAATTCCTCGAGTATTTTTCGCGGGGGGGATTGCAGCCGCCGGCGCCTGCCGATATCGACGTCATCGAATTGCGCGAGTGGCTTGCGCACCTGTACGACCGCGGCCTCGACAAGACGACGATCCGGCGCAAGCTCGCCGCCGTGCGAAGCCTCTTTGAGCACTGCCTGCGGCGCGGCGCCCTGACGGTGAACAAGGCGAAGCTCCTGGCCACGCCCCGTCTGCCGAAGCGGCTTCCCGCGGTGCCCACCGAGGAGCAGACGAACGCGCTGATCGACGGCGTGGCGGCGGGCAAGCTGGAGCGGCCCTGCCCGGAACGCGACCTGGCGTTGCTTGAGGTGCTGTACGGCTGCGGCGTGCGCATCAGCGAGCTGGAAGGCATGAATGTCGACGATCTCGACCTGCGCGAGGGCTGGGTGCGCGTGCGCGGCAAGCGCAAAAAGGAGCGGCAGGTGCCGATCCCGCGACGCGCGCTCGAGGCGCTGAGCCGCTACCTCGACTGCCGGCGCGCCGCCCCGGGCGAGAAGGCGGTGTTCGTCAATCACCGCGGCCGGCGGCTCACCGCGCGCGGCGTTCACAAGATCCTGCGCATGTACGCAGTGGCCCTCGCGGGGGATTCCTCCATTCATCCGCACTCGCTCCGCCATGCCTATGCCACGCACCTGCTCAACGCCGGGGCGGACCTGCGCGCCATCCAGGAGCTGCTCGGGCACGCGTCGCTTTCCACCACCCAGAAATACACGCAGGTCTCGCTGCGCGAATTGATGGAAGTTTACGACAAGGCCCATCCCAGGGCCTGACAGGGAAACGCCTTAGAACCCAAGTCCCGGTACCTGCCGAAGTAGAATTGGGCATTCCGTTCCGTTGCCGGGGAACGCCTTGTCCCGCAGACTTTAAGGTAGACGCCCGGAATGCAACGCGCCGAGTTCGAATCGTGGAAACCGGTCGACGTGGCCCGCCTGCTGGCGCTGGTGGAGGCCGAGCGGCGCTACTACCAGCTGTTGCTTGAGGAGCTGCCGGTGGCGGTGGCCGTTGCCGGCGAGAAGGGCGAACTCCGCGCCGCCAACCGCGCCTTCCGGTTGACGTTCGGACTGGAGTCGGGCGACCTCGGGCGCACGAGTCTGGAGCGGCTGTTCGCGGACGCGCCCGTCCTCGAATGGGTCGGCGAAGTGCTCGAATCCGGCAAGCCGGTGGAGGAGTGCGAGGTTCTGGTCGGACAGGGGGATGAGGCGCGGCACTTTTTTCTGATGCTCGATCCGGCGCCTGCCTGGCAGCACGCGGCGCGGCGCGAGGTGCTGGTCACGGTGATCGAAGGCGCCCGCGAGGAGGAAGCCGCGGCAGAAACGGTCTCGGCGGAGCCGCAGGAGCAGGAGGCCGGCAAGGAAAGCCGGCCGGAAACTTCCCGGCGCGAAATCGAGCAGGCCAAGCGCGCCGCCCTTGAGAGGCTGGCGGCCCGCGTGGCGCACGTGGCCAACAACCTGCTCATGATCATCGGCGGTTACGGCGAGGAGATTCTCGAGAGCCTTCCCGAGGGCGACGTCCGCCGCGCCGGAATGGCCGAGATCCTGCGCGCGGCTGAGCGGCTGGGCCGGCTCACCAAAGACCTGAATGCCCTGACGGTGACGCGCGAGTTCGAATCCTCCGCCGTGCCGTTGGCCGGTTGGATGCGCGAAGCCGCGTCCCGGCTGGCCGAGTATCGCATCCGGACAGAGGGCTGCGAGCCCGGCTTGTGCGCGATGACCTCGCCGGAGCTGCTCGAGCATGTATTGCAGGAAGCGGCGCGGTACCTGCTGCCGGCGCTGGGCCCGGAGGGCGGGTTGCGGCTGCGCGCCCGCGCGCTCGATGAGCGCACCGTGGAACTGCGGCTCGCGTGGGCCGGCGCCGAGGTGAGCGAAGAGCTGCGCGAACGATTTTTCGAGCCGTTCGCCGGGGAAAAGGCGGGCACGGATCCGCCCCTGGGGCTGGCCGGGTGGGTCAAGAGTTGGGAGAAGCTCGGCGGATCCATGGAGCTGGATGACGATGCTCTGGTTCTCCTCTGTCCGCGCGCGCCGGACGCCATGCAGGGGGAGCCGCCGTTGTTGCTGGTGGAGGATGAGCCGGGCATTCGCAGCCTGGTGGCGCGGGCTTTGGAGCGGGCCGGATTTGCGGTCGTGCAGGCGTCCTCGGCGCAGGAGGCGCTTGAGGCGTGGCAATCCCGGCAGATGCCGCCGCGGCTGCTGGTCACGGACCTGACCCTGCCGGGAATGCAGGGCAAAGAGCTGGCCGAGCGCCTGCGCCTCCGCTGGCCGGAATTGCCGGTGTTGTTCATCTCCGGATACACCGAGGATGCGCGGCTGGCGGCGGACGCCGCAGGCGGCCGGATGGCTGAGCGGACGCGCTTCCTCCACAAGCCGTTCACCACGGCGCAACTCCTTGAAGAAGTCCGGCGGCTGACCGGCTGATGCGTTCCCGCGCGGAATGTCTGCCGTGAGATCCGCCCTCCCGCGCACTACCGTCCCCGTGACGTGCGTGGCCCGGACGAGGCGAATGCCTGGCGGCTCGCGGGCCGCCGCGCTGTGGCGGGCGCGCCGCTTTCAAGGCCCCTTTGCGGAGAGTGCGGCCTGCGCCGGGATTTCAGCCGCACCCGGAGCATCGGGCGGCGGTCGCAAGTCTCAGATCTTCTGATGTGCGCGGCCCGGCTTCCGTTATCCTGCTAGCAAGGCTCGTCTCCGTCTGCTTGAGCCCTGCATCCTATGGCGATCCATGCCCCGGCCCGCGGCAGCCATGACAACCGCGAATCCGCCTTGCAATTTGTTGTGCTGCTCGGGCTGGTGAGCCTGTTTTCCGACATGACCTACGAAGGGGCCCGCAGCATTGCCGGGCCCTTTCTGGCGACGCTCGGCGCGAGCGGCGCCACGGTGGGGATCGTATCCGGTTTCGGGGAGTTCGCCGGCTACGCCTTGCGGCTTGTCTCCGGCTGGATTACGGATCGCACTCGTCGTTACTGGATGTTGACGATCACCGGCTACGCGGTGAATCTTCTGGCGGTGCCCGCGCTGGCGCTTGCCGGCCGGTGGGAACTGGCCGCCGTGCTGCTGATGACGGAACGGATCGGCAAGGCGCTGCGGAACCCGCCGCGCGACGCCATGCTCTCCTTTGCCACGCGAAAGCTGGGCGCGGGCTGGGCGTTCGGCCTGCACGAGGCAATGGACCAGATCGGCGCCATTCTCGGCCCGTTGCTGGTTGCCCTGGTGCTGCATTGGCGGGGCGGGTATCGCGAAAGCTTCGCGTTGCTTCTGGCGCCGGCGTTGGTCGCGCTGGCGGTGCTGGCGGCGGCGCGGCTCCGGTTTCCGCACCCGCGCGAGCTTGAACCGCGCTTTGCGGGACTCGAAAAGGAAGGCCAGCCGCGGACCTACTGGGTGTATCTGACAGGCGCTGCGCTGTGCGCGGCCGGCTTCGTCGATTTTCCGCTGATCGCCTATCACATCGAGAGGGCGCGGCTGGTCAGCAAGGCAACGATCCCCGTCTTGTATGCCGTGGCCATGGGCGTGGACGCTCTGGCCGCGCTCGTCCTCGGGCGCCTCTTCGACCGCATTGGCGTGCGGATCTCGGCCGTCACCCCGGTGTTCGCAGCGTTGTCTGTGCCGCTGGCCTTCTTCGGCGGCGCCGCGGGCGCGTGGGGCGCCATGATTCTGTGGGGGGTGGCGATGGGCGGGCAGGAATCGGTGCTGCGCGCCGCCGTCGCACGGTTGAGCGCGCCCGCGCGGCGCGGCACGGCCTACGGCCTGTTCCACGCCGTGTTCGGAACGGCCTGGTTCGCCGGAAGCGCTCTGCTGGGTTTGCTGTACGACCGCTCGCTGGCGGCGCTCGCGGGAGTGGCAGTCGCCTTGCAGTTGGCATCCTTTGCCGTGCTGCGGAATAAGCAGCTGAAGGCCTCTCCGCCGCCGGGTTCTTGATTGGGCGTGGCGCGGGGAAAGACGAATTGCGGGCCGGGACCCGGGCCGGCGTCGGGCAGAGTGCAGGTGTCAGCCCCCGGGTTCTGGCCGTGGGGACCGCTCGCTCCCGCAGGCGCTTGCGCGGTGCTTCGCTCGCGGCTCTGAGTCCGCTTCATTTATGGAGGAGGAGCACCACCAACCTGTGCGGGAACCGCGGCCTATGCGTTCTCCAGTCCAAGCTCGCGGTAGGCGGCCCACGTCTGTTCGACCGTGCGGCTCCAAGGGAATTGCGCGGCGCGGGCGCGGCCGGCGGCAGCCAGCCGCAGCCGCATCGCCTCATCGCGGATCAACCACTCAAGCGCCGCGGCAATCTCTTCTTCCCGGAACGGGTCGACGAGCACGGCCGCGTCGCCGCAGACTTCCGGCAAGGCGGAACGGCGCGAGCTGATCACCGGCACCCCGTGCGCCATGGCCTCGAGCGCGGGAATGCCGAAGCCCTCGTCGAGCGACGGGAACGCGAACAGGCTGGCGCGCCAGTACAGTTGCTCGATCTGCTCCGCCGGCAGCCAGCCGGTCACCTGGATGCGCTCCGCGGCGGGACTCGAGCGGATGCGCTCCTCGACGGCTTCCGCGCCGTAGCCGCTGCCCCCGGCGAGCACGAGCCGCCAGGGCGGCGGCGCAGCGCGTTCGAAAGCCGACACCAGCCGCACCAGGTTCTTCCTTGTCTGCACCGCGCCCACGTGCAACACCAGCGGCTCCCGCTTCACCGGGGGCGCTGCTTCGGGAAGATGCACGCCGTGGGGAACCACGCGCAGCCGCGCCGGCGGCGCCTTGAGCAGCTCTTCCACCTGGGTGGCCGTGAAGCGGCTGACGCACAGGATCAGGTCCGCCCGCGCCGCCGCTTCCTGCGCCATCTGCCGGAAGCGCGCGCGGAAATCGGGCGTCGAATACTCGCCGGTGAAGACGAACAGATCGTGGAACGTGGCCACGCGCGCCGGGTAGCGAGCCGCGGGAAGCCTCTGGTTCAACCCGTGGAACAGGCGGGCGCGCCCGGTGCGCGCGTGTTCGAGCAGGAGGCGTGGCCGCGCGTTGGCGGGGCGGCTCGAGCGCAACCCGCGCCAGAAGCGGTGCGGGCGGTAGTACCACTCAAACCGCGCTTCCGGGTGCAGGCGCGCCAGCCCGTGAAGCAGCTCGCGGCTGTAGACGCCGATGCCGGAAAGAGAGCTGCCTTCGCTATAGGTGGCGTCCAGCCCGATGATCAATCGCGGATCCCGTATTCCTTGAGTTTCCTGTAGAGCGTGGTGCGGCCGATGCCCAGCAGGTGCGCCGCCATCACGCGGTCGCCTTTCGTGTAGCGCAGCGCGTTGATGATGGCGCGCCGCTCCATTTCGGCCAGCGGCAGCACGGGCGTGACAAAGGAATCTTCGGCCTCATCCCCGTTGCGGTCGGGCGCCGCGGCGGCCGCGGCGGCCTGCATCGCCGCCGGGTTGCGGCGGCGCTCATGGAAATGCAGCAGCTGCGAGGGCGCATCCTGGATGTGGAGCACCGGCCCGCTGTTGACGGCCACCATGTGCTGGATGCAGTTCTCCAGCTCGCGCACGTTGCCCGGCCAGTCATAGCTCATCATCAGCTCGAGCAGCTCGCCGCTCATCGTGTGCCCGTTGCCATACATCTCCAGGAAGTGGCGGATGAGCGCGGGAAGGTCTTCCTTGCGCTCCCGCAACGGGCTCAGGCGCAGGGTCACCACGTTGAGGCGGTAGTAGAGGTCCTGGCGGAAACGGCCCGCTTCCACCTCCTTGGCCAGGTCGCGGTTGGTGGCGGCGATGATGCGGAAGCTCGACTTGCGCACCTGGAGCGAGCCGACCGGGCGGAATTCCTTCTCCTGGAGAACGCGCAGCAGCTTGGCCTGGAGATCGAGCGGCAGCTCGCCGATCTCGTCGAAAAACGCCGTGCCCCCGTTGGCCTGCTCGATCAGGCCGATCTTGTTGGCGTGGGCCCCGGTGAAGGCGCCTTTCACGTGGCCGAACAGCTCGCTCTCCATCAGCGGGCCGACCATGGAGGAACAATCGATGGTGACGAACGGCCCGCCGGGCCCGCTGCGGTGGATGGTGCGCGCCACCAGCTCCTTGCCGGTGCCCGTTTCGCCCAGCAGCAGGACCGGCCAATGGCCGCGGCCGAGTTTGGACGCGAGCCGCAGCACGTTGCGAAGACGCGCCGACTGGCCGACCAGCTCATAATTGCGGGCTCTGCTCTCCACCATCATCCAGCGGCGATCCTCGAAGTTGTCAGCGAGGCAGTGAGACATGGCTCCTCTGGAATGTAGTGGCTCCAGAGGAGAATTTCTCTGCAAGAACCTGCGTCACACCTCATTGTAAGCCCGGCCCGGCCGCCAGAACGCCCGTTTCTGTCACCGGATGCGGACAACGAAGACATCCTTGACCTCGCGCCGCATCCGCGCCGCGGCGGCCTCCGCCTCGCCCGCGTCGCCGAAGCGGCCCACGTAGACGCGATACAGCACGGGCGAGGAAGCTGAAGCGGAGATGTCGACCGGCTCGTACTGCTTCCGCAGTTTTTGCTGAAGCCGCTCGGCGTTGCGCCGGTCGGCGAAGGCGCCCGCCTGGATGGTGAACAAGGGCGGCGTCCTGGCCGCTTCGGGATCCGCGTAGCCAAGCAGGCGCAGCCGCACCAGCGCCGTGCCGGGCCCGAGGATGCCGAGCTGCCGCGCGGCGGCGCGCGAAAGATCCAGGATGCGCCCTTCGACAAACGGGCCGCGGTCGTTGATCCGCACGGTCACCGTGCGCCCGTTGTCGAGGTTCGTCACCGAGACGATGCTGCCGAACGGAAGCGTGCGGTGCGCGGCGGTGAGCTGTTCCATGTCGTAGATCTCCCCGCTCGACGCCTGCCGCCCGTGATAGGGATGGCCGTACCAGCTGGCGAGGCCCGTCTCGGTCCAGCCGGGCTGCGGCGCCGCAGGCGCGCGGGGCGCGCGCTTCTTCCCGCCGCACCCCGCCGCCAGCGCGGCGAGCGACGCCAGCACGGCGATCAGCAGCAGGAAACGGATCCGCATAGCCAAAACAAAACGCCTCATCTCTGTTTTATCGCGCCCCGGCGCGCGGCGAACCGAATTTCTGCGCGCCTCGAATGCATTTTTTCCTTGACAACACTCGGAGTCCGAGTTTATAAAAAGATCACAATGCTGTCGCACCGCGACCGCAAATTCTGATGTCACGGAGAACAGATCGATGAAGAACGCGACCAAGAAGGCTGCCAAGAAGGCCGCCAAGAAGGCGACCAAGAAGGCCGCAACGAAGAAGAAGTAACACCGCGGCGCTTCCCTTGCGAAGCGCTGCCAACGAGGATTGGAACCGCGGCCCCGGGCGACCGGGGCCGCAACGTTTTTATCCCCCCTTTTCGAGACGCAGGCAGCGGAACGTCTCCCCCATCCCGAACAGCAGCGTCTTCAGCTGGAGCCGCAGCCGCTCAGCTTCTTCGCCGCTGCGGGCCTCGAGCGCGGAAGCGAAGCGGTCGGGCTCCCCGGCGCGCAGCAGAAACGACGCGAGGCTTTCCAGCGGCGCCGCCTTCCAGCCCTTGCGCCCGGCCCATGCGGCCAGCCGCGTGAACGGCACATGTGCGGTGATGTCCCTGTTGCCGGGGTCGGCGAGCACATCCTCGGCGGCGCGGTGGCGGCGGTAGCTCATCAGCGTGCCGCGGGGAAAGCGGAGGATCTCGCGGTCGGCGTAGCCGTAATCGATCACCAGCAGCGCGCCGCGCCGCAGGCACGCGCCGATCTCCTCAAGCGCGCCCTCCATGCGCACGGGCAGTTCGATTTCCCACTCGTCCAGATCCGCGAACGGCCGCGCCATGGCCAGCGCATACTCTTTCCACTCGCCGGCGGGCTCCTCGGCTTCCACCCAGGCGAAGCGGCCGTCTTTCCAGCCGACCCGCAACAGGCGCAGGCCGCGCCTGCCGCCGCGGACGACGTCGACGGGCAGCGCATCGAACAGCTCGTTGGCCAGCACGATTCCTTCCAGCGGAGCGGGGCGCGGGCCGTGCACTTCCACGGGGACGTATTCGAAATCGGGGAACGCTTCCGCCATCAGCGCGCGCCCGGCGCCCCAGTCAACCAGCGCGCAGCGCGCGGGCAGCGCGAGCTCGTCGCGCAAGGCGAGCGCCGCGGCCCGCATCAGCCTCCCGAAGACCGGCTGGAGCTGCGCCGCGGTGAAGTAGTCGCCGGCGATGCCCGTGGGTTCGTCCGCCGCGCGCCGCGCGGCGCTGTAATAGCCGTGCTGCGGGTCGTACAACGCAGCCTCCATGAACGCGGAGAACAGAATGGGCCCTTCGCGTTCAATTTGCGCGGCCAGCCGCGCCGCCAGCGGATTCGGGCCCGGCTTCACCGGCCGTCCTCCGCGGAGAGCTGCTGCGGGTTGCGCACGAAGAGCTCGCACAGGTAATCGTGGAGGCAATCGTAAAGGATCTTCTGAAACATCCAGGGAAACTGCGGGTGATCGATGTCGCGGGGATGCAGCGGCGCGCGGTAGACGTGGGCGCCTTCCATCGGATGGCGCAGGCGAATGACCAGCTCGATGCCGCCGCGCGCGTCCTGTTCGGCGTCGAAGGCGAGCAGCAGGTGCTCGTAGCGGACCAGTTCGGCGCGGACTTTGTCGATGGCGTTCACTGCCTGCGATTGTACGATGGGAGCAGGGCCATGGCGCTGCCGCAACGCATTCGCGTGAAGATCTCCAGCGAGGCCGCCGGCGCGATCGCCTTCACGCCGGTGGTGGCGAGCGAGATGCCGTTTGTCGAGCTGCTCGAGATGGCCGCCTCGGCAGCCGATGCCGAGCCGGCGCGCGTCCACCGTCTGCTGCTCCACGGCTCGCTGGTGAGCGGCGCGTCGCGCTTCCGCTGGGAAAGGATCGAGTGCACGCTCGAAGAGGTGGAGCTGGCGCTGCGCGCGCTGCCGCAGCCCGAGCCGCTGCGGCCGTGCGCCTTCGCCCGGTGCGCGCGCGTCATCCTCAGCGGGCCGCACGGGCGCATCGAGATTGAGAAACAGGTGGGCGCGGCGCGGCGCCTGTTCCGCCGCTCGAGCTTCTGGGACCTGTTGATGGGCGGGCTCGGCGCGCCGCAATATGCCGGCTACTCCTACCGCGAGCGCGCCGACCGCTACAGCCTGCCGGTCGGGCGCGACGGCCGCGCCCGCATCGAAGCCGCCGCCGGGCTGCTGCGCTACCCGGCGCTTGCCCGGCAGATCCGCGCCGCACAGGTGGAGCGCATCGAGTGGGTGGTGCCGCGCTGAGCTGGTCAGTGCCGCGCTTTCACCTTGAGAACGATCGGCGTGCCCTCGAAGCCGAACCGCTCCCGCAACCGGTTGATGATGTGCCGCTCGGTGGAAAAATGCAGCGGCTCGGCGCTGTCCATGAACAGCACGAACGTGGGCGGACGCACCGAGGGCTGCGTGATGTAGTAGATGCGCCGGCCGTGTTCGAGCTTGAGCTGCGGCACCAGCCGGTTCAGCTCGCCCGTGGGGACGCGGCGGTTGAAGGACTCCCAGCAGGCGTCGATCTGCCGCAGCAACGCCTTCAGCCCGCGCCGCTGTTTGGCTGACAGGAAGACGATGGGCGCGTAATCGAGGAATTTGAACTGCGCGCGGATGGCGGCTTCGTACTCCTTTCGCTGCCTGTCGTCGAGCAGGTCCCACTTGTTGACGACAAGCACCAGGGCGCGCCCCTCCTCGTGGGCGTAGCCGCCGATGGTGGCGTCGCCGCCGACGGGCCCTTCGCTGGCGTCGAGCACGAGCAGCGCGATGTGCGCCATGCGGATGTGGCGCCGCGCCATCACCACGCTGAGCTTTTCCGCCATCAGCTTCGTCTTGCCCTTGCGGCGGATGCCCGCCGTGTCGACGAAGACGTACTCCTTGCCGTCGATCACCATGCGCTCGTCCACCGAGTCGCGCGTGGTGCCGGGGATGGGCGAGACGATGGCTCGCTCCTGCCCGAGCAGCGCGTTCAGCAGCGTCGACTTGCCGACGTTGGGCCGTCCGATGATGGCCACGCGGATCGCGCGCAGCTTTTCGGCGCCGGGCTGCTCTTCCGGCTCCTGCTCCTGCGGGAAACCTTCAGTGGCGATGTCGAGCAGCTCGTCGATGCCCAGGCGGTGCTCGGCGGAGACCGGCACCACGCGCTCGAAGCCGAGGGAGAAGAAGTCGGCGGTCAGGGACTCGCGCACCGGGGCGTCGATCTTGTTCACGGCGAGCGTGACGGGCTTGCCCAGCCGGCGCAGCATCTGCGCCAGGTCGCGGTCGGCGGCGGTGATTTCGGTCCGCCCGTCGATCAGGAACACGATATGCGCCGCCTCTTCGAGCGCCACGCGGGCCTGGCGCAGGATTTCCGCCGGGATCAGCGCGTCATCGTCCGGGATGATGCCGCCGGTGTCGATGACGCGGAAGCGGCGGCCGCGGTGCACGGCCTCGCCGGCGATGCGGTCCCGCGTGATGCCGGCCTCGTCGCCGGTGATGGCCTTGCGCTGGCCGATGATTGCGTTGAAGAGGGTGGATTTTCCCACGTTGGGACGTCCCACGATCACCACCGTGGGAAGGCCCGCCGACTGCGGCATGCAATTTCAGTCTATCGCACGGGCCGCGCCGCGCCCGGAAAGGGCCCCCCGTGCGACAATAAAGGTTCCCGCGCATTTTTCCCCTATGACAATCGAGCAGTCCAATCTGCGCAATGTCGCCATCATTGCGCACGTCGACCACGGCAAGACGACGCTGGTCGACGCCATGTTCCGCCAGAGCGGCATCTTCCGCGCCAACCAGCAGGTGGAGGAGCGCGTGCTCGACTCCAACGAGCTTGAGCGCGAACGCGGCATCACCATTCTCGCCAAGACGACCGGCGTGCGCTACCACGGCGTCAAGATCAACATCGTCGACACGCCCGGCCACAGCGACTTCGGCGGCGAGGTCGAGCGCGCGCTGCGCATCGTCGACGGCGTCATGCTGCTGGTCGACGCGAGCGAAGGTCCGCTGCCGCAGACCCGCTACGTGCTGATGAAGGCGCTCGAGGCGCGGCTGCCGCCGGTGGTCGTCATCAACAAGATCGACCGGCCGGACGCGCGCCCGCAGGAGGTGCTGAACGAGATCTACGACCTGTTCATCGACCTCGACGCCACCGAAGACCAGCTGGAATTCCCGGTCATCTATACCATTGCGCGCGACGGCGTGGCGCGGCGGAGCCTCGACGACCCCTCCATGACGCTCGAGCCGCTGTTTGAAGCGATCCTCGCGCACATCCCGCCGCCGAAGGGCGACCCGAAGGCGCCGCTGCAATTCCAGGTGGCGAACCTCGACTACTCGGAATACTTCGGGCGAATCGCCATCGGGCGCGTCTTCCAGGGCACGCTGCGGCTGGGCGAGGAAGCCGCGGTGGCGCGGCTCGACGGGCGCATCGACAAGGCGCGCATCACGAAGCTGTTCAGCTTCGAGGGGCTGGACCGCGTCGAGGAAACGGAAGCCGGCCCCGGCAGCGTGGTCGCCCTGGCGGGCATCGAAGGCATCACCATCGGCGAGACGGTGACCAGCGCCGAAGACCCCCGCCCGCTGCCGCCGATCCGGATCGACGAGCCGACCATCGGCATGGTGTTCACCATCAACACCAGCCCGTTCGCCGGCCGCGAGGGGCAGTGGGTCACCTCGCGGCACCTGCGCGAGCGGCTCGAGAAGGAGCTGCTGACCAACGTCTCGCTGAAGGTGGAGGAGGCGGGCTCGCCGGACGCGTTCCTGGTGATGGGCCGCGGCGAGCTCCAGCTGGCCATCCTCATCGAGATGATGCGCCGCGAAGGCTACGAGCTGATGGTGGGCAAGCCGCAGATCCTGACGAAGACCGTGGACGGCAAGCTGATGGAGCCGCAGGAGCTGCTGGTGGTCGACGCGCCCGAAGCCTATGCCGGCGTGGTGATCGAAAAGACCGGCATCCGCAAGGCGAAGATGACGAAGATGGTGAACCACGGCTCCGGGCGCGTGCGGCTCGAGTTCCTCATCCCGTCGCGCGGGCTGATCGGCATGCGCAGCGAGCTGCTGACCGACACGCGCGGCACGGCGATCATGAACTCGCTGTTCCACGGCTGGATCGAGTGGCAGGGCGACATCCCGATGCGGCTCACCGGCGCGCTGGTGGCGGACCGGCCCGGCGTGGCGACTTCCTACGCGATCTACAACCTCCAGGAGCGCGGCGAAATGTTCGTGACGCCGGGCACGGAAGTCTACGAAGGCATGATCGTCGGCGAAAACGCGCGGCCCGACGACCTGAACGTCAACATCGTCAAGGAAAAGAAGCTGACCAACATGCGCGCTTCCACCGCCGACGAAGCCATCCGGCTGGTGCCGCCGCGGCTGCTGAACCTCGAGCAGGCGATCGAGTTCATCAACGACGACGAATGGGTGGAGGTCACCCCGCGCTCGATCCGCCTGCGGAAGAAGATTCTCAAAGCCAACCAGCGCTGAGCCGGCGCGGGCTCAGTAGATCCGCAGTTCGAAAGGCATCACCCGCAGGAACCCGCCCGCCAGCCACGGCGCCAGACCCGCGGGCGCATGGCGGGCGAGCAGCCGCACTTCATCGCTCATGGCCGCTTCTTCCGGCTGCGACGGCCGGAACCAGACCTCGAACCAGCTCTTCGGCGACGGATACACGCTCACGCGGATGAGCTCGTCCTCGGCGATGCCGGCCTTCTTGCGCAGCACCGCGATGGCCTCGTCCAGCCCGCCGTTTCGGTCCACCAGCCCGTTGGCCAGCGCGCGCTTGCCGGACCATACGCGGCCCTGCGCAAAGGGCTCGATCTCCTCGGTCTTCTTGCGGCGGCCTTCGGCCACGCGCTTGAGGAAGCCGGCGTAGATGAAATCGATCGTTTCGCGCAGGCGGGCGCGGCCCTCGGGCGTCAGCGGCTGGAAGTCCGAGTCGAGGTCGGCGAAGCGGCCGCGCTTGAGGATCTCCTTGTTGACGCCGATCTTGCCGTAAAGCCCGCGCAGGTTGGCCTTGCCGTAGATCACGCCGATCGAGCCGGTGATCGTGCCGGGGTAGGCGACGATCGGGTCGCCGGTCATCGCCATATAGTAGCCGCCGGAAGCGGCCACGTCAGACATGGAAAACACAAGCGGCTTCTTGCGGGACAGCCGCTTCAGATGCTCGAGGATCTCGTCGGAGGCGACGGCGTCGCCGCCCGGGCTGTCGATGCGCACGATCACGCCGCGGATGGCCGGGTCCTTCTCGATCAGCTTCACCTGCTGCTCGATGTTGCGCGGCGTGATCACCTGCTCTTCGCCGAACAGATCCGCCGGCGCGGTGCGCAGGATGCCGCCCTGCGCCACCAGCAGGGCCACCTGGCGCACCTTTTTGCCTTTAACGTCCGGGGCGATGCGCAGATAATCCCTGGGATTGATCGCTTTCGGCTTCGTCTTTGCGCCGCTGCCGGCCTTGTCCTCGAACCGGCTTTCGGCGTCGCGCTCGTAGGCGAGTTCGTCGACGAGCCCCGCCTCCACCGCCTTCGGCGCGATGTAGGGCCCGTTGTCGATCCAGGCGCGCACCTTCTCCGGCGTGGACTTCCGCGAGGCGGCGATGGCCTGGCAGAGCCGCTCATACTGGTCGTCGAGAATGGCGTCCAGCGCCTCGCGCGTCTCCGGGCTCATGCCCGTGCGCGTGAACATGTCGCCGGCGTCCTTGTACTTGCCGGCGTGCTCCACCTCGACCTGCACGCCCAGCTTGTCGAGCGTGCCCTTCAGGTACATGGCCTCGACGCGCAACCCGCGCAGGTCGAGCACGTCCTCGGGCGCCATGGAGATGCGGTCGGCGGCGGAGGCCAGATAATACTCGCGCGTGCCGGCGCCGGCCAGCCACGCATGCACCGGCTTGCCTGCCTTGCGCACCCCTTCGATGCCGGCGCGGATCTCCTCGAGCTTCGCCCAGCCGACGGCGAGCCCGCGCGGCTTGATCAGCACGCCTTTGATGCGCGGGTCGCGGGCCGCGCGGCGCAGCGAGCTCCAGATCTCGCCGACGGTGAGCGGCGCCTTGGACTCGAGCGCGGGCAGCGGCAGCATCAAGGGCTGTAGCTCCGGCATCTCCCCGCCGAGCCGCAGGTTCAGCCAGGCCGACTCGGGCGGCTCCGGAGCTCGGCGTGCAAATTTCACTGCCGCGAAGAACAGGACCACCGCCGTCACCCCGGCGATGAGGAAGCCGGCCAGAACGCCCAGCAGGAATTTTTTCATGGCATCCGCTCCCCTCCGGTCGCGGCCTCAGGCGCCTTCCAGAATCAGATCCACGCGGCGGCTGACCTCCTTGAGATATTCCGCATCGCCGCCGCGCAACTCCACCGTTGCGTCCCCCTTGTAGCCGACCTCCAGAAGCGCCTTGTGCACGGCCTTCCAGTCGATTTCGCCCTCGCGCAGGTTGACGAACTCGGGCACGCGCTTCTTCTGCGGCGGATCGCCGGGAATCGTGTAGGTGCGCCAGCCGAAGTCTTTCAGATGGACCTTCACGATGCGCTTGCCGAGCGTGCGGATCCAGTCCTGCGGGTAGCCGAACAGCACCATGTTGCCCACGTCGAGATAGGCGCGGACCCACGGGCTGCCGAACTGGTCCACATACTGCGCCATCTCGAGCGGGCTCAGCAGGAACTTGTTCCACACCTCTTCAATGCCGATGATGACCTTGTTTTCGCGCGCCAGCGGGATGAGCTTGCGGATCTGCGCCGTCGAGCGGTCCCATGCGTCCCGGTAGCTGGTGTCCGGGTTCACCACCGCAGGCACCAGCAGGATGGTCTCCGCGCCCCATGCCTTTGCATTGCGGATGCTGGTCTCGATGCCGTGGACGCACTTTTCCACCACGGCGGGGTCGCCGCTGGAGAGCGGGAACTTCCAGTGGTCGCGGTTCATCACCGAGTGCACCGGGAGCCCGGTCTTCCTGCTGGCGGCGAGCACCGCCTCGACTTGCGACGGCTCGTCCATGGTGGGGCACTCCACCGACTGGAAGCCGCACTCCTTGGCCAGAGCGAAGCGTTCCTCCACGGAGAGCTTCGAGGGAAGCATGCTCCAGTAAATGCCTTTGCGGATGGGGAGCCGCTGTCCGGCGGTCTGCGCGGCCGCAGCCGTGGCAGCGGAGGCAGCGAGAAAATCACGGCGGTTCATGGTGTTTGATTCCTTCCTGCCCCGACGGGCTTGCACTGATTCTACACCGCGCCGCCGCGCTAGTCTGGAGAGGAATGCCGTGGCTTGACAAACTCGGCGGCGACCCCGTGCTGCTGGCATGGGTCGCGGCCGCCGTCCTTGTGGAAGCCGCCATGTACGCTTCCATGGCGCGGGAGGCCTGGCGCAACCGCTGGGAGCGCCGGATGCTGGTGGTTGCGGCGCCGCTTTCCTGCGCGCTGTATCACGTCGCGCTGCCGCAAAGCAGCCTGCGGAGCGTGCTGGCGCTCGGCGGCATGGCGGCGCTGTTTGTCGCCGCCAGCCCCTGGCTGGCGCGGCGGCGGCACGGCTGGGCGTATGTGGCCGCGGCAGCGGCGGCGCCATTGCTCTTCAAGGCCTTTCGCCCGTTTTACCCCCCGGTCGGCGAGCTGCGCATGGAGTTCCTTGGCCAGTTGATGTGGATCCGCACCGCGGTGATCACCGCGCTGCGGGACTTGCAGCCGGAAGGCGTCGGGTTCGGCTTCTGGCCGGAGGCGCGGGAGTGGAAGACAGGATTCCGCTATTTTGTTTTGCTGCTTCCCGTGGCTTTCGGGCTGGCGTGGGCCACCGGCTTCGCGCGGCCCGCGCTGCCCGGGGAACCGTGGCTGATGACGGCCGCGCGGGCCGGGGCCACCTTCTTCGGCATCCTCTGGGTGGTGGCGCTGGGCGAGGAGTTCTTCTTCCGCGGGCTCCTTCAGCCGCGCGTCGGCCTGTGGGCGGCCTCGGCGCTGTTCGGCCTGGCGCATCTCGGCTTCCGCGAATTTCCCAACTGGCGTTTTGCGATCGTCGCCGGGGCCGCGGGCGTCTTCTATGGCCTCGCCTTCCGGGCCGGGGGCGGCATCCGCGCCTCGATGGTGACGCACGCGCTCACCGTGGCGGCCTGGCGCACGTTCTTCCGCTGAGGAGCGCTACTTCGCCTGCGAAGCCAGAAACTCCGACACGCGGTCGAGCGCCTGCTCGAAGTCGCGCAGCAGGTCGTGCCAGTCTTCGACGCCGACGGAGATGCGCACAAGGCCGTCGGTGATGCCCGCAATGCGCCGCTCTTCCTCGGTGCAGCCCGCGTGCGTCGTCGTCGCCGGGTGGCAGACGAGCGTCTCCATGCCGCCCAGCGAAACGGCGTTGTGCGCCAGCCGGATGCTGCGCAGGAACTCGAACGCCGCCGGCTTGCCCCCGTGCAGCTCGAGCGCGATCATCGCGCCGGGGTAATCGCACTGGGAAAGCCGGATGCGGATCTGCTCTGGGTCGTCGAACAGCGTGGGGTAGTAGAGGCGGCGGATCTCGGGCCGCTTCACGAGGCTTTCGGCGATGCGCTGCGCGTTCTTCGATTGCCGGTTCATGCGGAGGCTCACCGTCGGCAGGCGGCCGTCGAGGATCCAGCACTCATCCGGCTGGAGGATGTTGCCGAAAAGGCTGCGGCGCGCGCGGATCGGCTTGTCGTACTGTTTGTCGGCGCCGAGCACCACGCCTGCAAGCAAGTCGGAAAACCCGCCCAGGTACTTGGTGGCGGAATAAATGACCAGATCGGCGCCGAGCGTGAGCGGGTGCTGGAAGGCCGGCCCGAGAAACGTGTTGTCCACGATCACCGCAGGTTTCGGCGAAAGCGAGCCGGCCGTCAGCGCGGCCCGCTTGATGTCGGTCATCACCATGGTCGGGTTGGCGGGCGTTTCGATGAAAACCGCCTTCAGGTTGGCCGCCGCGCGGATGGCTTCGTCGATGTCGGCCGAACGGCCGGCGATGACCGGAACGCAGCGGATGCCGAGCGGCTCGAGAAAGTCGTGGATCAGGTGTTGCGTGCCGCCGTAGAGGGGCACGGTGTAGACCATTGTGTCGCCGGGCTGAAGCAGCGCCACCAGCGTGGTCATGATCGCCGCCATCCCGGTGTTGAACACGATCGCCCATTCGGCGCCTTCCTCGAGCGGCACGATCTGGTCCTCGAGAATCTCCGCGTTCGGGTGGTTGAAGCGCGAATAGATCAGCTCCGGCTGTTCGCCGGGCTCCGGCTCCGCCTTGCCGGTCAACAGGGCGAAGGCGCGCTCGGCCGCCTCGGGGCTGGAGAAGACATAGGTGGAACTGCGGAACACGGCGGGGCGGGCGCTGCCGACGCTGAGCCGCGGGTCGAAGCCGCGCGTGAGCACAGCTGTGGACGGGTGGGCGCCGTGGATCGTGCGGTGTGCTGCCATGGGGAAGGGCCTCCGCGAATCAGTGTACCGTTCCGCGTCTCCGCGGCCAACCTTAGTACCAAAGTTGGGACGGCGTGCCGCGCCGTCCCGTCCCCGGATGGGGTCAATTCAGAGAATTTGCCGATTCAGGCGCCGCACAATGCAAAGCTACAATCGGGTTGGACGGAAACCGGCATGAGCATTGCACGCCCGCCGAAGGGATACTTCAACGAGACCGAAGCCGCGCAGGCGCTCGGGGTGACGCTCGACGAGTTCCGCACGCTTGTGCGCACGCACCTCCTGGAAAGCGACGAAGACCTGGCGAACCTGCCCCGCATGTACTATCAGCCCTCCGATCTCGTCGTGCTGCGCATGCTGGCGGCCCAACGGGCGTCCGGCTCCTTCGCGACCGCGCGCTGAAGCGCGCCTCTCCCGCTTGCATCCGGCGCGCGGGTGCGCCAGACTTGAGCGAGCGCCTGGAGGGGGGCGCGCCGATGCATGATTCGTTCCTCGAGGAGATCCTCCGCGAGCTGGCCGACGACCTGCGCAACATCCGCGAGTATTTCGACCGCTCCACCAGCATTCTGACGGAAGAGGACGCCGGCTTCGCCCCGGCGCCGGGCACGTACACCACCGCGCAGCAGATCGCCCACGTGGCGCAAACCGTCGAATGGTTTTTCCGCGGCGCTTTCGCTCCCGAGGGCTTTCCCATGGACTTCGACGCAATGGATCGGGAAGTGCGCGCGGTGCAAACGCTGGCGGAGGCGCGCCAGTGGCTGGACCGCGCCTTCGCCGAGGGCGAGGCGGCCATCGCCGGCCACCCTCACGAAGAATGGCTCGCCCCGCTGCCGCCGGGCCCGGTGATGGGCGGCGCGCCGCGCTTCGCCATTCTCGGGGCGATCCGCGACCACACCGCGCACCATCGCGGCGCTTTGACCGTTTACGCCCGCCTGCGGGGCAAGACGCCGCCCATGCCTTACGCCGACAGTGCGGAGGCTTGACACTGCCGTGGCGGGGCGGGAGAATGCGCGGCGGAGGATACCGCCATGGCAATCCGCATCTTCGTGGCGGTGCTGGCGGCGTTCGTTCTTGCCCTGATCCTCGCCGTGCCGGTCAGCGGCTGATCCACAGCGGTCGCGCGGCTCCCGGCGGGGCAGGAGAGGCGTCGCCGGGGAGCCGGGCGCCAGAAAGCGAACTCCGCGCAGGCGCGCCGCGAAGCCTGTCCGCGCCCGGGACGACACCTTTCTGCCTGGCGATGATGCCGCGGACGGGCGCTTCCCCGCGGCGCGTCGCGGCTTGACACCGCCGCTCCGTGGCGGAAGAGTGGCCGGCGAAAGGCTTCCCGGATGTCCATTCTCACCCTGCTGGTGGTGGCGGCGGCAATCGCCGTGGCCGTGGTTCTGGTTGTGCTGCTCGGCTGGTCGGCCCATCGCTGATCAACAGCAGCCGAGCGATTTCAGATACGCGCGAAACGCTTCGCCGAGGTCCGGGCGCTTCAGAGCGAATTCGACGGTGGCCTGCAAAAAGCCGAGCTTGTCGCCCGCGTCAAAGCGCTTGCCCATGAACTTCACCCCGTAAATCTGGCGGTTCTTCAGCAGATTGCGCAGCGCGTCGGTCAGCTGGATCTCATTGTTACGGCCCGGAGGCGTCGCCTCGATGGCGTCGAAAATGTCCGGCGTCAGAATGTAGCGCCCGATGATGGCCAGGTTCGAGGGCGCATCGGCGGGTGAAGGCTTCTCCACCAGGTCGTGGATGCGGAACACCTGCCCGTCGAGGCCTTCGTGCGGGCATGGCTCGGCCGCCACAATGCCATAGGCGGCGATTTGCTCCGGCGGCACCTCCATCAGCGCCAACACCGGCGCGCCGCAAAACTCGTATACGTTGATCAGCTGCTTGAGGCACGGGACGGGCGCGTCGATGACGTCGTCCGACAGCACCACCGCGAACGGCTCCGGGCCGACGAGGTCGCGCGCCCGCAGCACCGCGTGCCCCAGCCCGAGAGCTTCCTTCTGGCGCACGTAGGCGACGTCGATCATGTCGGAGATCGCCCGCACGGCGGCCAGCGTGTCATGCCTGTTGCGCGACTCGAGCAAATGTTCCAGCTCGAAGGAGACGTCGAAGTGGTCCTCGATGGCCGTCTTGCCGCGGCCGGTGACGATAACGATGTTGTGGATCCCCGACGCAATCGCCTCCTCGATGCCGTACTGGATAAGCGGCTTGTCGACCAGCGGCAGCATCTCTTTCGGCATCGCCTTGGTGGCGGGCAGGAAGCGCGTCCCGAGCCCCGCGGCCGGAAACACGGCTTTGCGTACGGGCGGAATCATCATGCCCATTGTAGACAATCGCCTTCCGGCCGCCTATCGCGCCAAGCCATGACATTGCGGCCGAAGCGGGGGTAGCCCCGGGCAAGGCCCGGCGGGCGGCCGAAAGAACCCGAAATCAGCCGGAAATCTCTGAAATTGTACGCGAATTGGCCGTTGTGCTACGCTCGCCTTGTAAGCAAGCCGGGTTTCAATCTTCGCCGAAAGAGGGGATCCATCCATGGCCTACGTCATTGCTGAACCGTGCATCGGGACCAAGGACACCGCCTGTGTCGATGCCTGTCCGGTCGATTGCATCCATCCCCGCAAGGACGAGCCCGACCACGAGAAGGTCGAGATGCTGTACATCGACCCGGTCGAGTGCATCGACTGCGGCGCCTGCGTTCCCGTCTGCCCGGTCAGCGCCATCTTCGCGCTCGACGACCTTCCCGAGAAGTGGAAAGAATACGCGCAAAAGAACGCCCAGTATTACGGCCGCTGAGGCCCGCGCCCGCTCTCAGCCCGCCGGCTGCCCGGCGTCAATCTCCGCGAAGGAAGCCAGCCGGATTCCTGCTTCGCGCAGCGCTTCGCGGACGCGAGGGTCGGTGAGCGCCCTGAGCTCGGCCTCGCGGCTCGCTTTCAGCCGCGTCTTCGCGCGCCACAGCTCTTCCGTGCAATAGCCCGGGTGCGTCATGAATTCGGTGACGCCCGGCGGCAGCGCCCGCAGCAAGGCGACCACATCCTCGCTGGTGAACCTTCCCGTCCACTGGAACCCCGCGAAATGATCGGTGGTGCGGCAGCCGGAGCGGCGGATGCGTTCTTCGAAGCGCCGCTCCACGGCGGCCATGGCGCGGCGCGCCAGGCGGATGCCGGCGGGCGGAGTCCGGCGCGCGGCGGGCAGCGGCAGATCGAACGGGCGGCGCACCCAGCGCACGCGGTACTCTTCGGCGACGCGCAACACCGCTTCCAGCACGGGCGGCAGCAGGTGCGTGTGCTTGTGCGTGTCCAGATGCGTGACGCGCAGGCCCGTGGCGAGGATCTTCTCCATCTGCGCGCGCAGCTCCTCGTAAGGCCGGATCGTGCCGAGCGCGAGAGCGCGGACCAGGGCCGCCACCGTGGCGGGCAGAGGCCGGCCGTCGAGCACGGATGGGCCCTGCACCAGCACGAGGTGCGCGCCCACGTCGAGCGAGGGAACCTCGCGCGCCAGCGCCACGGCGTCTTCAAAGGCTTCGCCATTGGCCATCAGCGTGGCCGAGGTGAGAATGCCTTGCAAATGGCAGTCCACGATGCCGCGGTTGACGCCGCGCGTGAAGCCGAAGTCGTCGGCATTGACGGCAAGGATGCGCGCGGGCGGCATCAGAAGAGCTTGAGCTGGATGGTGAGGAACTTCTTCGGGTTGGCGCGGAAGTCGCGCATCAGGGCGCTCACCTGGGCCGAGGTGGCCGTCAGGTTCTCATACAGGGCGGGATTCACCATCAACTGCCCCAGCGTGCCCTGGCCCGAGTTGATCCGGTCGATGGTCGAGTTGATCCGGTCGAGCGTCGCCACCAGGCGGTTGTGGAGCGCCTCGTCGCGCAACAGCTTGCCGGCGGTCCCTTCGCCCTTGTTCAGGTTTTCGACCAGCGTGTGCAGCTCCCGGGAGGTTGCGCGCAGCTCATCGTACAGCGCCGGATCTTTCAGGAGCTTGCCCGCGGTGCCTTCGCCGCGCTCGAGCCCTGCGGCAAGGCTGTCGAAGCGCGCCAGGGTGCGGCGCAGATCGTTGTACAGGTCCTCGTCGTAGACCAGGTGGCCGATGGTCCCCTTGCCTCCGCGCACCGCCCCGGTGATGGCCTGCACGTCAGCCAGCGTGGCGTTGACGCGGTTGTAGAGCGCTTCATCCTTGATCAGCCTGCCGAGGTTGCCCTTGCCGGATTCGATGTGCCCGATCAGCCCGTCGACACGGCGCAGGATGGACTGCATTGAGTCGAGCAGCGGCATGGCGGACTGCACCACTTCGAGGAAGTCCTTGTCGTCGCGGGCGCGAAGCGTGCCGCCGTTCTGCACCGGTTTGGGGCTTGTGCCGCGGCGGATGTTGAGGAACTTCGTGCCGAGCACGTTCTCCGCGCTGAAGCCGACGATGGAGTCCTCCGGGATCAGCGGCAGCGCCGAGCGGTCCACCGCGAGCGTCATTTTCACGGCGCGCGAGTTGTCAGGATCGCCCGTGAGCTCGATCTTCTTGACCTTCCCGATCAGGAGCCCGTTGAGCCGGACGGCGGAGCCTTCGGTCATAGCCGCCGAGTCCATCATGTAGGTGTACAGCGTCGCCTTTTCCTCGAACGGGTTCTCCGAGCCGGTCATGAGGAAGATCAGCACGGCCAGCAGGGAGAGCGCCACAATGGCCATGATGCCGACGCGGAGCTGGGACCAGGCAACTTTCTGCGATGCGGGCATGGCTCTTCTTCCTAGCTTCTCATGATGCAGGCAAAGGCGTGGCGAACCTCACCGGCTGGCGAATTTGGCGACATAAGGGTCCTTGCAGGCGTCGAATTCGGCGGGCGTGCCGAGGAAGACGATGCGGCCCTCGCGCAACACCATGTACCGGGTGCGCGTGGCTCCGGGCTCGGCTGGGACAAGCCGGCCGAGCGCGTCGTCGTAGCGGTAGCGTTCCAGGATCTCGCCGTCCTGATGGCGGTGCGTGACCATCACGGTGGTGGCGTGGTGGACGTCGCGGCCCTTGACGATCAGGGCCATGATCGTATTGGCGGTGATCGGGTCCAGGCCGGCGGTGGGCGAATCGTACAGCAACAGCTCGGGCTGCGTGACGATGGCGCGGGCGATGCCGACGCGACGGCGCATGCCGCCGGACAGTTCGCTCGGCAGCTTGTCGAGCGTGTGGCCGAGCTCAACGAAGTCGAGCGATTCCTGAACGCGCCGGCGGACCTCTTCTTCGCTCAGCGGCTCGCGCTTCTGGTTGAGCAACGGGTAGGCGACGTTCTCTTCCACGGTGAGCGAGTCGAACAGCCCGCCTTCCTGGAACAGCACGCCGATGCGGGCGCGGATGTCGTTCCACTGCGAGTCGCTGTAGGCGGTGACATCCTCGCCGAAAACGACGATGCGGCCCCGGGTGGGGCGGATGAGGCCGAGCGACAGCTTCAGGATCAGCGTCTTGCCGCTGGCGGCCGCGCCCTGGATGACGAGCGTGTCGCCGCGCCGGACGCTGAAGGTGATCTCGTTCAGGACGCATTCGCCGCCGAAGCTGAGGCAGACGTCCTCGAACGCGAGCACAGTGTCGGATGCAGGGGAGCCCATGGCGGATCAGAGCCGGGTGAAGATGCGCCCGATGATGAAGGTGAGGATCACCACCCAGACGCTGGCGACGACCACGGCCTGCGTGGTCGAGCGGCCCACGCCCTGCGTGCCGCCCGTCGTCTGCATCCCGTAATAGCAGCCCACGAGCGACAGCACGATGGCGAAGCAGAACGGCTTGATCAGCCCTTGGGCGATGTCGTTATACTCGATGGCGCGCCAGGCGGTGTCCCAGTATTGGGCGCCGGGCGTCAGTTGCAGCAGCACGCAAGCCACCAGCCACCCGCCCACCAGGCCGAGGAAGTCGGCCAGGATCGTCAGCAGCGGCAGGACGATGGCGGTGGCGAGCAACCGCGGCTTGACCAGCTTGAGCACGGGATCGGTGCCAAGCGCGCGCATGGCGTCGATCTGCTCGGTCACTTTCATCGAGCCGAGCTCGCTGGCCATGCCCGAGGAGTTGCGCCCCGCCACCATCAGCGCCGTCAGCACCGGGCCCATTTCGCGGACCATGGTGATGGCGACGATCTTGCCCACCTGCGACGTGGCGCCGTAGGTTTGCAGCGCGCGCGCCATCTGCAACGCCATCACCGCGCCGCTGAAGAAACCGGTCAGGCTGACCACCGGGAGGCTGCCGACGCCGATCAGGTCCATCTGGATGACCGTGTCTCCCCAGTAGGCGGGCTTGCGGAACACGCCCCGGATCGCCGCGATGGAGAGAAGAATGAACTCCTGGAAGGTGTAAACAGGCCGTTTGAGGATGTCCAGCAACGGGCGCTTCCTCTCGCTGACTTGATGCTAGCATAGCGGTTGCGGCGCTTCGGAGAACGCGCCGGCGAGCGCGATGAAAGGACTCACGGATATCGCGGGCATCCGCGTCGGGCACGCTTCCGATTACGAAGCCCTCACCGGTTGCACGGTCATCCTGTGCGAGAAGGGCGCGGTGGCGGGCGTCGACATCCGCGGAGGCGCCACCGGGACGGAAGAGATGGACGTGATGAGCCCGTTTCACATCGCGCCGCAGGTGCACGCCGTGGTGTTCGCCGGCGGCAGCGCGTTCGGGCTGGAGGCGGCCAGCGGCGTGCGGCGATGGCTGGAGCAGAAGGGCATCGGCTTCCAGACCGGCGCCGCGGTGGTGCCGATCGTGCCTTGCGCCATCCTGTACGACCTCGCCATCGGCAAGGCAGGCGTGCGCCCCACGCGGGAGATGGGCGAGGCGGCGGCGGCCGCGGCTTCCGACGGGCCCGTGGCCGAGGGCGCCGTCGGCGCGGGCACCGGCGCCACGGTGGGCAAGGCCCTCGGCATGGCCCATGCGATGAAGAGCGGCATCGGCACGTTCACCGTCGAGCTGGCAGGCGGCGTGAAAGTCTCCGCGCTGGTCGCGGTCAACGCCTGGGGCGATGTGGTCGACCCACGCGACGGCCGCATCGTGGCCGGCACGCGGAAGTCGCCCGGCTCGCGCGAGTTCGCCAACTCGGCCGAGCTGATGAAGACGCGCGCCGCCGAAGGCATCCCGGGCAGGAACACGACGCTGGCCGTGGTGGCCACCAACGCGCGCCTCGGCAAGGCGCAGGCGGCGCGGCTCGCGCAGATGGGCCAGCAGGGCCTGGTGCGCGCCATCTCGCCGGTCCACACCTCGCTCGACGGCGACCTCTGCATCGGGCTGTCGGCCGGCGCGCTGGAGGGCCGCCCGGACGCGCTGGGCGTGGCCGCCGCCGAGGCCGTGGCGCAGGCCGTGCTGCGCGCCGTGCGGAAGGCGAAATCCCTCGGGGGCGTCCCCGGGCTAGCGGGGTGAACCATGCGAACGCTTCTTCTCCTCCTGTTGCTGGCGGGCGCCGCCGCGGCGCAGCCGCCGGTCTACTGGCTGTTGTGGTTCGACACCGAGGACTATATCGAGCCCTCCTCCGACGATGCGGCGCTGCGGCTGGCGGAAGGGTTGCGCGAGCGCGGCGTCCGCGCCACGTTCAAGATCGTCGGCGAGAAGGCGCGCGCGTGGGTGCAGCGCGGGCGCACCGACGTGCTGCGCGCCCTCGCCGCCCACGACATCGGCTACCACACCGAATTTCACAGCATTCACCCGGCGCCGGCCGAGTATCTGGCCGGCATGGGGCTGCTGGACGGCGCGGCGGAATTCACGCGCCGCGAGCGCGGCGGCTTCCTGCTGCTCGAGAAACTCTTCGGCCTGCCGCCGAGCTGTTACGGGCAGCCGGGCAACTCGTGGGCGCCGCAGACCAACCTCGCGCTGCGTTCGTGGGGCGTCCGGGTCTACATGGACGACGCCGGGCAGGTCGGCTTCGACGAGCAGCCCTTCTGGTATGGCGGGCTGCTGTACATCTTCAATCTGGGCCGCCACACCGTGCGCGCCGATCTGAATAACCCCGCGCGCCTGCCGGAAGCGAAGCGGCGCTTCGACGAGGCGGTCGAATCGGCGCGGCGGCGGGGCGGCGGCGTCATCCAGACCTACTATCACCCGACCGAGTGGGTAACGACGGAGTTCTGGGACGGGGTGAACTTCGCGCACGGCGCCAACCCGGAGCGCAGCGAGTGGAAACGGCCGCGGCTGCGCACGCCGGAGTCGCGCGAGCAGGCCTATCGCATCTTCTTCGAATGGGTGGATCACGTGCGCCGCACGCCCGGGCTGCGCATCGTCACCGCGCGCGAGGCGCTTGCGCTGTTCGAGCCTCGCGACGCCGCGCCGCCTGCGGGCCTGGCGCGCCGGCTCGCCACGAGTCTGGACGCGCACGAAGGCTTTTCGGCCGCGGACCTCCTGATCAATCTGCTCGGGCTGGAGCCGCAGCATGTCGACGGTCCGCTGCGGCGTTCCGCCACCACCTGGAGCCACGCCGAAATTCCCCGGCCCGTGTTCGAGCGGGCGCGCCGCGAGGCCGCCGATTTCATCCGCGCGCACGGGCGCCTGCCGGATGAGGTCTGGCTGGGCAGCGAGCGGCTGTCGCTTGAGGACTTCGCGGCGACGCTCGCCGGAGACGAGGGCGGCGCGGCCGTGCCGCTGCGCCGCGGGCGCGCGGACTTCGAGAGGCGCATCGGGCGCGATGCGGCGCGGCTCTACAACTGGGTGATCCACCCGAAGGGTTTCGCGCCGGAGAGCCTGCTCGAGATGGCGCGCCTGCAAGCGTGGACGCTGAAGCCCGCGCGGCTGCGGCGGTGACCTATTCGTAGGGCCACACGGGGCGCGTGAACAGCCCGCCGTCCACCCACAGCGTCTGGCCGGTGATGAATTCGGCGCGGTCCTCGCACAGGAACGCCACGGCGGCGCCCACGTCGGAAGGCAGCCCGATGCGCCGCAGCGGGGTCAGCCTGGACCACGTGCCGGCGTAGTCGCCGGCTTCCTGGCGCGTCCGTTCGATTTCGATGGCGCCGGGGGCCACGCAGTTGACGCGGATGCGGTACGGCCCCAGCTCCACCGCGGCCACCTTGGTGAACTGCTCGATGCCGCCTTTCGATGCGGTGTAGTTCACCAGGTTCGGGAACGGCCATTTGTTGCAGCCGGAGCCGATGTTGATGATCACGCCGCCGCCCGAGTCCTTCATCGCGCGGGCGGCGCGCTGCGTGCAGAGGAAGCAGCCCTTCAGATTGACGTCCAGCACGCGGTCCCACTCCTCCTCGGCCAGCTCGAGCAGCGGCTTCCAGGTCTGGATGCCGGCGTTGTTGACGAGGATGTCGAGCCTGCCGAAGCCGGCCAGCACGCTGTCGAACATGGCGTCCACCTGCTGTTTGCTGGCCACGTCGGCCTGCACAATGAACGCGCGGCGGCCGAGGGCGCGGATTTCCGCGGCGGTGGCTTCCGCTCCGGCGGCGTCGGTGCAGTAGTTCACGGCGACATCGGCGCCCTGCCGCGCCAGCTCGAGGGCGATGCCCTTGCCCACGCCCTTGCTGGCGCCGGTAACGAGCGCGCATTTGCGGATCAGCGGCAGTTCCGGCATGGACTCGATTCTACTTCGGCGGAGGGGCGGGATCGAAGACAAGGCTGGGCGCGGTCGCGGGATCGTTGCAACCGTCGAACGGCTCGTCCGGCTCGAGCGTGATCCGCTCCCAAGCCGCGGCCCGCGGCAGCTCGACCGCCGCCCAGCCGCGCGCCTCGGAGGCGACTCTCGACGTGCGCCCGTTGACCTTGACGATTCCCGGCGCCGGGCCGCGCAAGTGCAGCAGCAGCACCACGCGCGCAGGCTTGCGGCGCAGCTCGCGCGGGGTGCGGAACACCAGGCGCAGCCGTCCCCGCTCGCGCGCGGAGGCGATGCAGGGCGCCAGCAGCGGCTGCGCGGCCAGCGCGGCGCCGCACCACGGAGCCAGCAGAAAAAATCTGCGCGTCGCGTGCAAAAACCAGTTGATCCCCTCCCCCGATCTTATTCACACTGGAAAGGCGGAGGCACTCGAACCCGAATTGAATCTCAAACTGCCCGAAGCGCTCCCCGTGCGGGAGCCGTCCGACCGGTGGACGGTGGCGGATGCACGGGATCTCTACGATATCGACCGGTGGGGGAAAGGCTACTTCTCGATCAACGACTCGGGCCACGTGCTCGTGCATCCCACCAGGGACCCGCACACCTTCGTCGACCTGAAAGAGCTGGTTGACACGCTGGTGCTGCGAGGCATCGACCCGCCGCTGTTGCTCCGGTTCCCGCAGATCCTCGGGCAGCAGCTTCACGAGCTGTGGCAGACATTCGACTCGGCCATTCGCGAGCACAACTACCAGGGCCGCTACTGCTTCGTTTACCCGATCAAGGTCAACCAGCAGAGGCAGGTCGTCGAGGAAATCTACCGGCTGGGGCGCCAGTACGGGTTCGGCCTTGAAGCCGGCTCGAAGCCCGAGCTGCTGGCGGTGATGGCCATCGCCGACAACGACACGCCGATCATCTGCAACGGGTTCAAGGACGACGAGTACATCGAGCTCTGCATGCTGGCCCGCAAGATCGGGCGCAACATCACGCCGGTGGTGGAGAAATACACCGAGCTCGACCTGATCCTGCAAAAGGCGGAGAAGCTCGGCGTGCGCCCGTCCATCGGGCTGCGCATCAAGCTGGCCAGCCGCGGCGCGGGACGCTGGAAGTCCAGCGGCGGGTACCGCTCGAAGTTCGGCCTGACGGTGACGGAGGCGGCGCGCGCGCTGGAGACGCTGAAGGCGCTCGGCATGGAGGACTGCCTCCGGCTGCTGCACTTCCATCTGGGCAGCCAGATCACCAACATCCGCCATATCAAGGGGGCGGTGATCGAGGCCGCGCGGGTCTACGTCGACCTGAAGAAGCAGGGCGCGGGGCTGGAGGTGCTCGATGTCGGCGGCGGCCTTGGCGTCGACTATGACGGCTCGCAGACGGACTTCGAATCGAGCGTGAACTACACGCTCCAGGAGTATGCCAACGACATCGTTTACCACGTGCAGAACATCTGCGACGAGGCCGAGGTCCCGCACCCGGTCATCATGAGCGAGAGCGGGCGCGCCATCGCCGCCTATCACAGCGTGCTCGTCTTCAACGTGCTCGGCGTGAGCGGCTTCGGCGAGGAGATGGTGCCGGAGGAACTGCCCGAAGACGCCGAACAGCCGATCGTGGACCTGATGGAGACCTACCGCAACCTGAGCCAGAAGAACCTGCTCGAAAGCTTCCACGACGCGCAGCAGGCGCTCGACTCGGCGCTGAACCTGTTCAGCCTCGGC
>Ga0209227_1000431_pt1 | contig 36145 bp, 30 predicted proteins | sample YNPBryantNP2012_FD_185815 | JGI IMG/M metagenome (GOLD analysis project Ga0209227, IMG submission 185815) | Anoxygenic and chlorotrophic microbial mat microbial communities from Yellowstone National Park, USA - YNP Bryant NP 2012 (SPAdes)... ...
AAGATGCGCGGAAAAGCATGATAAGCGATGGTGACCAAACATAGTTTAGGTCCGGCACCGAAATTTTCGTGAGCAGAACGATATAATTTTCCGCTGCAGGAGTTCCTTTTAGACATATTGAATATAAAAAAGGGTTATCATCTCAATGGTAACCCTTTTTGTTTAATTGAACAGCTTGATGTAGAATCTTGTTGATTGTAGCGGTCTCAGGTGCTGGCACGAGCGAACATCGATTGGATAGCCAGCCATTAAACGTCAACAGGTGCGATCGAAAATGTCGTGCTATCACCAACGGTGTTCAACCTATCCTTTTTAAAAGACCTTGATCGTGACATATTTTTTCGGATTCTTTTTGATGTCTTCAGTGAGCATGTTCAAAGCCTGGGTCAACGATAGAAGCTGATGGTACAAAGCGTCATCTTTGATCAATTTTCCTGTGGAACCTTCCCCTCGCTCCAGACCCACCAGCAAGGAATCGGCCAGTATTGAGATAGAGGTGAGCCGGTCATACAGCGAGGTATCTGCAATCATTTTTCCTAAGCTACCTTCCCCTTGATTGATTTTCGCAGCGATCCGATCCAGATTTTGGGTGGTACTTTTTAACGAAATGAATAAGGTGCTGTCTTGAAAAAATTTGCCGAGGTTTCCGTGCCCGCGATTTATTTGTGAGGAAATCTGATTCAGGTTGTTCATGAGCTGCACGAGATTGGCCTGAGTGGCTGGATCGGTCAACAGCATTCCCAACGTCCCAGAGCCGGCCATTACCTGCTGGGTGATGGTCTGGATATTGGCGACCGCTGATTTGAATTGGGCAATTGCTTCGGTAGCAGTTGCAGCAATGGCCGAAAGCTCCATAGAAGGAGCGGTTCGAATATACATGCCGTCCTGGAGTGGCGGATCAGTGTAGTTTCCCAATGAAATGTCGACATATTTGTCGCCAAGAACCCCCATGGTGTTGATCGTTGCCACTGAAGAGGCGGTGATCTTGTTGGCCAATTTACGGTTGATTTTCAGCTCGACCACAATTCCTTGTTGCCCGTCTTTTTCGGCGAATTGCATCGCTCCCACAACGCCGGCTTTTAGCCCGGAGAGCGTAACAAATGCGCCTGGATTGAGCCCCTGGGCGTTGGAGACAAACATGTAGAGATGATATTTGCTGGTAAACAGCTTCTGATTGGTGCCGACGATATAGAAAATGAATAAAATAATAAACAGCGCCAATGCCCAGAGCGATAGCACGCCGATTTTGACTGCTCGACTACTCCCGGATATCTGCATAAATCCCCTCTTCTTCTGGTATGCATTCAACTGGCGATTCCGTTTCCTCGAATGCTTCGAGGATAGAGAGATCGAATCCGCCATCATACGAAATAATTCCGTTCTTTAGCATCATCATTCGATTGACCACATTGGCGAAATGATGGATCTCATGGGTGACAATGAGAGAGGTCACGTTAAACCGTTGTTGGAGTTGATCGATCAGATGAACGACTTTTTTGGCGGCCAGGGGATCGAGCCCAGCGGTGGGCTCGTCATAGAGCAACACCTCAGGTCGAGTGACGACGGCTCGTGCGATGGAGACCCGTTTTCTCATCCCACCACTGATCTGCGCTGGGTAATAGTGCATGAAATTTTCTAAACCAAAGAATTTCATGATATCGCTCACCTGATCATGAATTTCCTGAGGCGAAAGATTTGAGTTTTCGGCGAGAAAAAATCCGACATTTTGTTCCAAGGTCAACGAATCGAACAGGGCGCCGCTTTGAAAGACCAAACTAAATTTGCGGCGAATCGGATTTAGTTCTTTTTCCGATAGCGGAACAATATCTCTGCCCATGATCAGAATTCTGCCACTGCTCGGCTTTAGCAGCCCCAAAATTAATCGTAAAATCGTGCTTTTCCCAGCGCCGCTGCTGCCGACCAACACGGCCGTCTCGCCTCGGTTGATCATGAACGAGATGTTTTTCAGGATATTTCGATTATTCAAGCATAATGATACTGAATCAAAAGCGATCATGACAACTCAGCCTTCAAAAGAACGAAATGATAATGATCGTTAGAAGAAAATCCATCAGCAGCACGCCAATGGAAGTGTACATCACCGCTTTGGTCGCCGCCAACCCCAGTCCCTCTGATCCCCCCTTCAAATTATATCCCAAATAGGCGCTGATCATGCCAATGAGGAGACCAAAAAAAGGTGGCTTGCTGATGCCCACGAGCAGGTCTTTGATGGATGGTCCTTGTTTGACGGAAATCCAGAAAAAATCGAAGTCAACATCCAATAAAGTAATTGCCGAGAAGGAGCCAGCGATGATGCCGAGCGCGTCAGCAATGAAGGTCAGCGGTAACATCACCGCAAAGGCTGCAAATACCCGCGGGGCGATCAGCCGTTTGATCGGATCAGTCCCATAGGCGCGCAAGGCATCGACCTGCTCGGTAAGCACCATATTGCCGATTTCAGAGACAATTTTGGCGCCGATTCGACCTGCCATCATTAGACCCGTGATGAGTGGCCCCAGTTCCCGCAAAACCGCAATGACCACCACCCGGCCTAGCATCAGCTTGGCACCGAACGGCTCGATTTTTTTGCCAGTCTCCAGCGTCAACACAATGCTGATAAACACGGTGGAGAGGATCACCAGGGCAAGGCCTTGATTGCCGAGAATGTACAATTGCTTGATGGTCTCCGCCCGATAGCGAAAAATTTGCCGAAAGTTGAGGAGGGTCCGAAACGTAAATTTCAGAGCGCTCCAGATCTCGCTTAGCCATTTAGTGACAATTTTTGAATAGATGACTTTCACGGTGCAAATATACGGTTAACAATTGCTTTTGTCAAGAGAAATTTCTTTGAAAGCAACAATACCGATAAGCCAATATTGAAGAACGCGCAGCAACTAAACGAAATTGGCAATCCTCAATGATATTGCACCGCGTCGGATCCCTCCATGATGCGGATGCGCGTCGATATACGAACAATATCCTCGAGGACTAAGTTTTCAAATTATTCCATATTTTCAGGAGGAGAGCATTTTTCTTTCATTGTTTGAGATCATGGTCGAATTTTTGGGTTGAATCCAATTGAGTCACATAAAGCTGCGACCAAAAAATCACGATTTTAGAGATTTAAGCCGTTCAGAATTTTTAAAGTAATTTGTCGTTTATTCGTCATAGCAACTATCACTTATGGTTCGGCGTCGCAGAGAGCCGTTCCGGAGGCGCTCTTAATTTGCGCAGAAAAATCGTGCGCCAGATATCGTTGAGCGATAGTCCATCCACGCTGCGATTGTCCGGGCTATGATGCTATTTGATGATCAAATTGAATCTCTAAAATTTTATTCTGTTAAGCGAGGTATCGCTGAGGATCAGTAGTGAAGTGAATTTGGCAAGCCGGCACCAGCGAATCCGATTCCTTTGGGAGTATATCACTCCTGAACTTCTCGATCATAATGCCGGTGCTGATAAAAATGCTGTTTTCGGGCAATTGATTTGCCAGCCGCGCATCTGGACGCTTCGGCATTTGTTCTGCCCAAAAGCAGATCGTCGACCAAACGGATATCGCCGCATCCAAACTGATCGATAATTTTAAAATCAGGTGATCAACGGCCTTTGATCATCGCTCTTTTATGTGTCGCTCAAAAGCGTGCATCAAGGCCAACGTTTTCTGGGGCACATAGATCTCTTCAGTTTCATGCTGCCGTCCTGGAGTCGGTCGATGTAACGCTTTGAAATCGAAGCTGCTGTTGTTGCTATCAAAGCCTGGTCCACCCGTCATGGGATGATGGCGCTCAATGGAGTGCCCGCTGTATCTTTCAATGCCAACTCCAGCATAACCAGCATCAATGCGTATGTCGAACGCCTTTTTGGGCTCCAGATCGGGATCGATGCTGTATTCAACGCCGTCGATCACCTGATCGATACGAAAGATCCGATACGGAGTTGGTTTGCCATTTTGTTCGAAGTACTGCACGGGCTCGGTGCCGTCGATTCGGATCAAAGCGAGCTCATCATTGGCCAAATTGATGATGAAATCCTCGCCTATTTTGGTTGGCGAGCGATTTTCCAGATTAGGTACCCTGGGATTATCGACGTCATTGGCAAAAATGTTATAGAATTCCCAATCCGCGTTCGAGAGATCAATGCTGGTTGGAATGCCACGTTCGTTGATATGATCCATGGCATCCTGTGCGATGATCACGAATTGCTGGGGCAGAACGGGAAAATCGCTGCCAGTTCCAGGGAATTGATAATATTCGATGGCCACGATCTGGTTGTCCATGTTTTTCTCGTCGCTGATGCGACAGAGGAACAAATTATCCAGATACAATGTTCGCGATGACGCATTATAGAGCTCGATATATTGATCGGAAAAGTAGTTATTGCTGTTGGCTGGACCAGTATAGTAAATTTCGTTGATGACCAGTCCGGTCGGGGGCATCGGTCCAACGCGCAAGGTATCCACATCTCGATGCGTAGTCTTTCGACAAAAATCCTTCACCAGCGTTCCAGTCAACAGCAGGCCCGCGGGATTATCGGGCAAACTGCGAAGGAAATATTTATAAGCAGCAATTTGATAGCGTGCTCCTAAGAGATGATTCATATCAAACCAGCCCTGGTCATCGGTTTCTTCGGAAATGAAGATATTATATTCGGTCGACAGAATAAATAGTTGGGCACGGGGGACTGGCGCAGCCTTGCCGGGAGAGATCGTGCCGGAAGTATCTACGACCATCAGTTGTAGCGCGAATGTTCCATCAATGGCGGTCGGCTTGTCTAACGCACAGCAAAACAATCCGATGGTGATGAGGCCAACCAAAAGAGCTGATGTCAGCGATCTCATTGCGACCTCCAGCTCATCCAGTGATCAATGACCATGCTGAATTCGATCCCGTAGAAAATTTCGGGATTACCAGGATAATAGAATCCAGGGTGATAAGGGTCCTCATAAAAAGCGCGATTGTTCAACACATTATTCACATACAACGATAGTTCTGCGCCGCGAAACAGCGATTTGCTGATTCGAACATTAATTAACCATTTGTCAGGATAGCGATACACCCGATAGTCGCGGGGATTCTTGTGAAGTCGATAACGCAGATACGCTGGATCATCCCGGGCTGATTGGGGGATTAGGATGGTTTGGTTGCTGAGGCCGTCATAATATGCCACGGCGAGTGAATCCCCGTATCCGCAACGCCGCGTTCGATAGTGGGGAACATGCTGCGCCAACAATGAAAGCCAGATGCCCAACGCGCGAGAAATATAGTTCAGTTGATAAGTGACCAATAATTTTTGCGTCCAGGAGGCCGCAGGTTGGTATTTGGGAACAGTAAAATCGGGGAACGGTACTCCCCAGCTTGGGGCTTTGCTGCCGTTTTTGACATGATGATAGCTGATCATCATGCTGCCATCGAAAGGAAGTTGGGGCAGGCGACGGCTTTTGAGGACCAACTCAACCCCGTCAAATTTCGCCCAGCCAGCGTTGATATTGGTCAGATAATGACTCATCAGCGTGTCAGCAATGCCCTGGCCGGTGGCATCAGACGCACTGAGTCGGAGATATTTGTGATAGACTATGGGGATCTGTTCAAGATGAGGCTCCCCGTTCCGTTGGGAATAGAACCCGGTAAGCGAAAAGCCGATTGGGCCAACTTGCTGATCCCAACTGAGCTCAAGTTTCCGTTCCCGAATCCCCTTCAGTTTTGGATTGGCGCCATCGAAAATATAAGTGGTGATCAGGCTATCTCGGATTAAAATTGTATCGGTAGCAACGAATTTGGTGAGAAGATCAGACACATCGAGATAGGTTGGATCTGGATAGCAATAGCTCAGCGCTGGGGCTTTAGAGAATTGGCCATAACCGAATCGCACTTGGCTGTTGTCGGTTAAAAAAAAGGCCAGATTGAGCCGAGGATTGAAAAATAGGCCATGCTTGGAGCTGAGGAACTGAAGATGCGGCCAACGATCCGATGTATACCGCTCCAATCGAAATCCCAGGTCGAGCGTAAATTCTTTTCCCCATCGACCCGTGATCTGATCCGTGATATAAACAGCGTGCTGAAGCAAGCCAGGGATGGCATCAAATGGCCTGGGACGATTGCCCACATGATCTGGATAGAGCGGATCAAATTGCCGGCCCCTGCCAAAATTATCATCGAATTGAATCTGATGGCCCAATTTGATAATTTGAAACAAACGCCCCACGAACGATTCATAGCGACATTGCACATCATGGCCAATACTCAACTCGTCGCCCAAGATGGAGCATTTGAAGAGATAAGAGGGCGCTGGTTTGAAGCCGATCGTGGTGCCAGGAATCATGAGCGGCGACACCACGCGATTGTCCGCCACAATGCGGTACTGTTTGTAGGAGTTATGCCGACGATAATTAATAAACAGGTTTGAATGGATGCGAAGGCTCGGAGCGATCGGAAAGCTGGTTTGATAGTTATAGGTGAACCTGAAGCCGCGATCTGCGCTTGCCATGGCATCGGGGTCTTGGGGATTTTGTCGGACTGCTTCGATGAACTTGGTATAGCCGAACCGGTGCTGAGTGACTGGTTTATTTTCAGCAGCTTGACGAATCACCTTGAGCTGGGCAGCGAGTCGTTGGGTGTGATCGTAATCTTTACGCAGATCGCGCTGGCTGAAGGCCCAATTCAAGTTGTAATTCATGCTGGTTCGACCGAGGCGGAATTTGCCGCCCCAATTGATCTCTTTGGTGTCGGGATTGTTCTTTGCCTTGAGCCGATGACCGACCTTGGCACTGGCGCGCGTGGTGACCGTGACCAGGCCGGAGAGTAGATCGCCGTGCTCGGCTGGGGCAACGCCGCGAATCACTTCGATGGCCTCGATGGGATCGGCTGGGATCTCGCGCAGATCAACCCCATTGCCCGTTCCAGTAAATACGCCGCTCAACAATGGCCCCTGCAAATTGGAGTTATTTGTATAGGGGATGCCATCGATCATAATCTTGGTTCCGAGGCCAGACATAAGGTCGGCAGGCCGAGGGTCGCGGAACTGCGCAATCCGAGGGGCTTTAAGATGCGGCTGATTTCTAAGCTCCACGCCCGGCACAAGATCTAAGGCATCCCCCAAACTGGTAGCCTGAAGATGCTCCAGCTCGCTGGAGCGAATGATGGTGCTGGTCTCCAGGTTGTCTGGTAGCAGGCGTTTATCGGCAAGGATCTCGATTCCACCGATCTGAATGACATCGCCAGCCATTCCCTCGCTTGGAACCAGTTCCACTCGAAGCGTTCGCATCATCCCAGCGTCAATTGACTGATGCATGAAGATCGCGGTGAGATAGCCATCCTTGAGAAATTGGAGCTCATAAGTCCCAGGCGATAAATTCGACAACAAAAATGTGCCATTGCTTTTGGTGATCGTCGTGATAGAACCCGGTTCGATCCTCACCAAGACCTGCTTGACCGGCTGAAGGGTGCGAACGTCCAGCACGATTCCCTGGACAGCGCCAGTGGCTTGTTGGCACCATACTTGGCTAAAAGGGATGCTGATAAGGGTAACGACCAAAAAACAATGTGCCATCCAAGCCCCTGGCCAGCGATGGCTTGTTGGCGGTGACATCCCAGCTCTATCAATGCAACCCACCATGGAGGGCCCGCGGATAAGTTCAAAATTAATTTTAAGTGAAATATAAAGACAAAAATTTTATCAGTCAATAAGAATTTTGCTTGACAATTTGAATTGAATTTTTTATCATAGCCGGTCGTTTTTGAATGAAATGAATAACAATATCTAAAGCAGGATGAGGCAGTAATGATCGGCTATTCTCCGCAGAACATTTCCGCGAAAAAAGCTTATCGCTTGATAAAAAAATACATTCGGGTGACTCCCCTGGAGCCCTGTCGGCTGCTGTCCCAGCTCACCGGGGGACAAGTGTTTTTGAAGATGGAGCATTGGCAAAAGACCGGTTCATTTAAGGTCCGAGGCGCACTCAATCGCCTACTGAACCTGTCTCCGGCCCAGAGGGAGCATGGCGTCATTGCGGCCTCGGCTGGTAACCATGGCCTTGGGGTCGCTATGGCTGGGGCGATTGCTGGGATCAAAGTTCGAATTGTGTTGCCAATAAATGCAGCGCATACCAAGGTTCAGATGCTCGGACAATACGGCATCGAAATCATCCAGGCTGGCCGCGATTACGATGAGGCAGAAGATGTGGCCATGCAGATCGCCCGAGATTGTCAATTGACCTTTATCTCCGGGTTCGATGATCCTGAAGTGATCTCAGGCCAGGGGACCCTCGCAATTGAAATCTTTCATGATCTGCCTCAACCAGATGTGATCCTGGTGCCAGTGGGGGGAGGAGGGTTGATTTCTGGTATTGCGATTACCGCGAAACAGCGCAGCCCAGCAACAACCATTATCGGTGTCCAAAGCGAAGCCTCACCTGCGATGTATCGCGCCCTCCAATTGAACATGGTGGTGGAAACTCCCATCGAAGAAACCATTGCCGACGGATTAGCTGGCCGATTGGTGAGTCCGACCATTTTCGCGACCATCCAACATTACGTAGACGACATGGTTTTGGTCAGTGAGCAGGACATTGTTGCAGCGATCTTGTGGCTGCTTCAGTACCATCATACCCTGGTGGAGGGCGCAGCAGCAGTGGGAGTTGCCGCGCTGCTATCCCGCAAAATTAATATTGAAGGGAAAAATTGTGTGGTCATATTGACTGGCCGAAATATAGATATTGACCGAGTGAAGGACATATTGAATCATGCGGCTTTGAATAGAAAAGATTGATGCGTCTCTATGGCAACATCTTTAAAACCGGGTGAAAATTCGGTGTTGCATTTTAATCAAAAGAAAAGCATATTTTTTTTGAACCAAAGATCTTTTGATCAAACTTTTCTATTCGCGAAATGCCAAACGGACTGATATCATCTTACTGCATTTTGATACTTGCACCAAAGATAACCGAGCACTTCAAATAACAAGTCCTATGCGGATTGAAATCCTTCGACCATTGCAATAAAAATCAATAATGCCCATCGGTGTTCATTCATCCAATTGGCTGATAAAACATGGTCACCTTCGCTACGACGCCGATCCAGGACAGCGCAAAGCTTACCCTTGTCATCGAGAATATGAATCAAAATGGATATCAGCCAATTTGGTTGATCATCGATGGATCATAATAGACGAGCAAATGAATTAGCTTGGATTGATTTGGTCCAAGAGGATAATGTGTGAGAAACATTATTCGAGTTAATGGCGGAGAAGCAATTTCGTTGAATTGATTCGGTCCAGGAGGATAATTTTTAAGGGATTGATCCTTCCGACGCTATCATCGCGCTCCAGCGAGATAACTTTCATCTGCTTCGACGATTTTGCCGGGTGGATTTTTCAATTAGTTGACATGTAATTGTAAAATGACAGACTCAATCTTTTTCCCATCGGATCATTCCACCATCGATGCGAAAATCGGGGCTCCTTCCCGAAATAGCGCGATCGCCAAAGCCAGTTAGCGTCAGAAATATGCGAAACAACCCTCTTTTGAACTGCTGCTCCTGTTGCTGGGTGTCGTCTATGTTCTCAAGCTTAAAATCTTGTGCTTTGCCGCTGAGCCAACGTTTGATCTCCTGATAATTTTCCAGCGAGAGCGGCCGTAGGATCAATTTGATGTTGACAAAATAGCGATGGTTCGATTTCAATTGATCGATTGAAATGAGGTCGAAATTTTGAATCTCAGAGCATCTCTGTTGCACGGTTTCGAGGGAGCTGGTAAGCCGTTTTTCCTCGGCGCTCATCACCACATATTTGTGCTCCCATGGATCATAAAACACCTTCATCCGGATGGCCCGCTGTCCTAACAAATGGTTGATCAATTTGCCTCGCTTTTCCCATAATTCAATCTGGTATTCGATCGTGCTGGTAAGGCCTTTCTGCAATCCTTCAATAACTTTATCGTCAAGAATATCAACCGCATGAAAATCCAGGCACAATCGCCCCGAATTGACCGTCACGGAATCGATCACCAAACGCTTTCCCGCCGCTGCACCAAGACGAATGAACAGGAGTAGAAGGAACAATGTCAGCAGACATTTTTTCATGAGTCCCCAAGTTTCGATTACGAAATTAGATCTCGACTTTTTCCAGGAAAAATGGCCGCCAATCCTTTAGTCATAAGAATCATGCTTTCTCTAAAAAATTAAATTGAAAGTTGAACCGCTGACTATTCCTGGCAAAGAATACCAGTAGATTTCCACAGAGCCGATTTAGATGGTGGCAACCGTTGCCAAGCCTGCTGCGCCTTGGAAAGGCACGATCCTGAATTTGCCGATTGGTACGATCATGTCCATCAACAGAGCGTTATGGCGCTGATCGCGTGACCACCAATGCCGCCCACTCATCCTGCTCTTCTTCAGTTATGATGTGAAAGCCATGACGCAGGAGCTGTTGTTGCACCAATTTTATTTCATCAATGAGGATGCCAGAAAATATTGCTCGCCCGGTCTGTGTTAAATGACGTGAAATTGTAGGCAATGATTCAACGATAGTCGACCGATTGATATTCGCTAATAGCAGATCGAATTGGATTGGTTTCAATCCATCGATGGTGCCGCAGAAAATCTGAACGTGATCTGCAACTCGGTTGATGCGGCAATTATTCAATGCCGTGGCTGTGGCAATAGGATCGTTATCAAAAGCAACGATGGTTGCGGGACATAGTTTGGCGCAGGCAATGGCCAAAATGCCAGTGCCGGTGCCCATATCGAGGATGCGAGTCGGATGATCGAGATACTTAATGAGCAGCCGCAGCATCAATTGCGTGGTTGCGTGAAAACCAGTGCCAAACGCCATCTGAGGATCAATTTCGATCACATGCAACGATGGATCCGCTGGTATATCAATCCAGGTTGGCTTGATTATAAACGTATGGCCGATTGTTATCGGTGTAAGGTTCTTCTTCCAGGCGGCGTTCCAATCCTGATCCTCGAGTTCTTCGATCCGAAGCGACTCGGGATGCACCGAAAATTGCAGCTCAGCTAACTGCTGCAAATAAATGCGCAACTGTTCGACCTTATCCTGATTCCAATCTGATGATGAGAAATAGCCATAAAGCCATTGTTCCTGGTGAACACACCCCTGAGCCCCGAGTTCAAATAAAAAGTTGCTAATGGCGTCCTCGGTTTCTATGGTCACTGGCAGGCTAATCACAATCCAAACGGTCGATGACGTAATGGCGAACTCCTTTTTGAATGATGAAAAATATCACTGAAAGAAATGAATGTGCCCTTTTCCTCCATCGCTGGAATGGCAGCGAGCGACGCATTTGATCATAGAAAAACAAACAATTGCTTTTTGTGGATGCGCATTGGATAGCACCTATTCCCCATGCTGGATAGACTAACATCGCCAAATATCGATTACCGCTTTGCAGGAATATGAAGTGCCATCCCATCGTAAGCACCATCCTCAATCATTGCTCATCGTATCACCAGTTGCCCTTCAAGCCGATCTCCATATAAAATCCGAGACTGGGATAATTTTCCCACAGCTGGTATTTTTGATTGAACAAATTATTGATCTCTGCATAAGCAGCGATGTTTTTCAGCACCTGCTTATCGCAGCGGGCGGAGACCAATGCCAGACCATCTAACTTTTTTCTATTGTTTCGATCGGCATAGCGCGGGCTGGTAATCGTCAGCGATAACTGCGCTTTTGTGGAGCGGTCGATTTGATATTCACAATTCAGCGGTGCTCGCAATCGCTCCAAATACGGGATCCGATCGCCGAAATGAGCCGTGGAGTCGTGATGGATCTCTTCGAATTGCAATTGGACGCCAGCGTCAATGGTTATGCGGGGTGAAGCACGAAATCGCCCCTGAGCTTTAAGCGTGGTGAGCCGCACACGATCGATTGCTCCCAGTTGCATGAATCCCGATTCCGCATCGCGGGTCCAATAGCCAAAGGATCGCCAATTCTGCCGAATAAGCTCTGCGGTTAAAGACAGTTTTGGTGCTGGGATAAATTCCGCTCCCAGACGCAGCTCCAATTCATTGCGCATGGGAACAAACATGGTTTGGAGCGATAAAAACGGATTTTTCTCGATCAGCTCAGCATAATTGTAGGGCGATAGCTCCTTGCTGAATTTCAATCGTAAACCAAGTTGTGACATCGGCATGGCAACCAGCTCGAGCGAAGGCCACAATTGATAAACTGAGAGGGAATCATTGACATCGAGGTTTTCGAATAGGAGACTCGGTTGAATGGTGACATAATGCTTCACCGTGTACGAACAGGTTGCTCCGAGATAAAAATAATTCTTGGTGTTGCTCGAATCGGTCCCATCTGGTCTCAACATTTGGAATTGGTACCCGGCACGCCATTGAGCTGGTATTCCCCAATAATGGGTTTGATAGATAACCGCCAGTTCAATATGGCGTTGCAGCCCGTTCCGATTGTAGCTATCTTCATTGCGATCGCGGTAGTTCGTTTGCTGATAGGTGAAGTCGAAAGCGGCCGAACGATTGGTATCGATGGTCCATTGGGACTCGAGCGTTAGTGCGCCCCCGGTTTTGGTGCGATGCAGTCGGTCGATAATCGATCCGTACAAGCCATAATTGGCACGATGCCAATCGACCTCACTGGCGAACGAGACCTGTGGATGAATAGGAAAACCAACCTGGGCGTGGAGGGCGCCTTGAGCGAACTGGCTGTTCTGATATTGCCCAGAGCTGCGATTATACGTGCCATGAAAACCGAAATGATAGTCCCTAATTTCTTGCCAATGCCCGGCGACGATATTGAATTTTTGGAACCGGCCAACATCGATTTGGGCCAGAGTTCGCGATCTGATCGCTCGTGTCGAGGATTGAACATGGTTTTTCCTATCGGCCAATTCCGATTTATCTGTCAATGGTTGATAGCTAATCCTGGGAGCTATGGCCTTGGCATCATCCCAGGGCTGAGTTAATTTGTCGCCGCTAATGCGCAGAGAGCGGTCGCTGCCATAGATCAACACATCGGGCAGCTCCAGCGGTGCCGGCTCTGAAGCTGGAGTTAGTTTTTGGTCCGGCTTTTTCGTCGTATCCGCAACACTTGTTTGGTTTTGGGCAAATAGCAGCACTTGGTTGAAATTCACCCAACAAGGGCAGACGAGAAGAAAGATCGTGACAAAGATGGCTCGGTTCATTCATTTACCAGCGATTTCTTGTAATTTTCGATGCGCTTTTTGTTGATATTCCTTATCCGGATATTGTTCGATAATGGTGCGATAGAGCAGCCGCGCCTCACCAAATCGACCTTGCTGCTCATTGGCAAGAGCAGCCTGAAATATTCCACGCACGATCCATTGCTCCTGAGTGGGGAACAGATGTTTTATTTTAAGATATTCAATAGCTGCCTTGGAATATTCGCGTTGTCTGAAAAACAATTCGCCGAACCAATACTGAGCTTCGGCAGACAGTTCTGGAACATGATAATCGATGGCCTGCTGGAGCAAATCGGCAGCCAGGTCGTATTGGCGCAGAAGGAGGTAAGATTTGCCAAGCTCCAACCTGGCCCAATAACCAAATTCTGCTTGAGGAAATTGGTCTATGAGCTGTTTGAAGATCGATTGTGCTGTTTCGGTGCGATTCGAAGCGGCATAACAGCGCCCCATTTCCAGTTGGGCAAATCCAGCGTGTTCGGTTCCTGCATAAATGGACTGCATCTGGTGATAGATTTCAATCGCCCGGTCATAATCCTGCTGATGCTGATACAATTCGGCGATCTTGAGGAACGCGGTCGGAGAATATGCGTTCTGAGGAAAGTTGTTTACCTGCCTGTGAAATGCAGTGAGGGCGCGAGCTGGGTCATCCATTTTTAGATAGCATTCGCCGATCCAATACCATGCTGCCTTGGCCGGTTCAGAAGCTGGATAATCTTGAAGCAATTTTTGATATTGATCGATCGCCCGATCATACTGCTTTAAATTGAACAATAAATCAGCTCTTCGATTTTGGAGGTCGGCTGCCAATTTCGTTCCAGGATGCTGGCGAATATAGTCTTCAGCAATGGCTAACGCTGCCTCAGTATTCCCTTGCTGCAATAATGACCATTGAATGCCACTGATGGCATCATCAACGAGGTCACCATTGGGATATTGATTCAGCACGCGGTTATAATGGTCGATGGCCTTGTCGTATTGTCCCATATTGTAATAGCAATCGGCCTGGGCATAGATCGCGTCGGCGACGAGCGGGCAAGCAGGGAATTGATCGATCACTTTTTGAAAATGGTCTAGCGCCGAGGCATAGTCCCCGGCTTGAAAAAACGCTTTTCCAACCATAAACTTCGCCTCAGCGGCCCAACGGCTGGTGGGGTAGAATTCCAACACCTTTTGAAATTCCAGTGCGCTGGTCCGATAATCATTTTGGCGCATATAGCAGTGGCCGATCTGAAATTGGGCTTCGGCGCGATCATCGGTCGCGATGTTGAAATTTTGCACGCGGCGATAGCGATCGATCGCTTGGTCATATTGCTTTAAATTGAAATAACTATCTCCGCTACGCAATATCGCATCTGATTTGATCGTGAGGTCTTTTGCAAGTTGCTGGGCGTGATCGAACGCCTCAACCGCTTGAGCAAAATTTTGAGTTTTTAGATGACACCAACCCAATCCATAATAGCTTTCTGCCAGTTTGCTGGATGTGGGATAGTGGTTGATCACACTCTCATAAGCATGGCTGGCCTCAGCGAACCGATTCACATGGAATAATGCCTCGCCCTTCCAGAACCAACCAAGGTCGGCAACTTCATGATTGGGATATTGGGTCAATAACTTTTCCAGATAGCCCAGGGCTGTCTCATAGCGCTGTTGCTGGATGAGGCACCAGGCCAGCTTTTGCAACGTGCTGGGAATAGCCATTGAACTGGCGTAGCGGCTCAACACCAGCTCGTACGCTTTGATCGCGGCATCGAATTGTTTGGTCGCACGAAGGCATTCCCCGATCATGAAGCCAGCTTCGCCAGCGACGTTGCTTTGGGGATAAAGTTGCAGAATTGTTTCGAAGGCCGAGCGTGCCGGCTCGAAGCGATCCTCGCTGAAATCAATCACACCGATCTCATAATAGGCCTCGGCGAGCTTCTCGCTATTTGGATATCGTTCGAGCAGCATTTTGAAAGTGGTTCGCGCTGCTTGAGAGTTTCCCAGGAGACTGTAGCACCGGCCTTGATGATAGAGGGCTGTGGCAGCCAATGGGCTCTGAGGGTGGTTGCGGACCAGCACATCGAAAATGGCGATGGCGGAATCGTATTTCTGCTGCTGGAAATATGCCCAACCCATACCATAATAGCAATCATCGATGAAATCAGGGCTGATTTTTTGCCTAATCAAATCGCGGTAACGTTGAATCGCCGGGTCATATTGTCCGAGATTCAGAAAAGCTTCGGCAATCAAAAATGCGGCGCGGTCGCGATATTGATCGGTGGGAAATTTTTCGATAGCGGTGGAAAGCAGCCGAATGGCAAATTCCCATTCACCATTACTGATCGCGGCAAAACCGATTCGATAGACGACGACAGAGTAAAGTTTGCTATTTGGGTAATCCGACATTAATTTTTTATAAGCGGCCACGGCTTGAGCATAACGCTTTTCGGTTTCGTGGATAAAACCGATCGAATAAAGCGAATAATCTCCCATCCCGCCCTGCGGGAATCGGTCCACCACCATTTGATAGAGTTTCAGAGCTTCCGATTTATTCCCCAGCCGAAATTCAGATTCGGCCAACCAATAAAGGGCATCATCTTCCAATTCTGGATTTTTATGGGTATTTAGGAATTGAGTGAAGGTGTCACGGGCGCGGCCAAATTGATTAAGGTGAAAATAGCTTTCGCCAATGCGCAGCATGGCGGGTTGGCGATATTGGATCGCAGGGGCTGCGGTGATTAGTTTCTGATAATGGTCAACCGCTTTCGCGTATTCGGCGCTCTGGAAATAAGACTCGGCCAACATAAATTCCGCTGCGGTGGCATAGGCACTATTCGGGTAACGAGCCAGAAAATCGGCCAGTTGACTGATGGCCATCTTGTACAATCGATCTTGATAAGCGCCTCGAGCCGCCGTAAATGCACGCTCTTCTGAGATCTGGCTGTATTGAGCCCACCCGATGGCAACTGTGAGGCTCACACAAATAATCCCACCGAAAAGAATGATCCCTTTTTTCATGATGCAATCGACCTGCTGATGAAAGGTGGTTGGTTCCTGTTCAATGTTGCTCGATGTGTTAAACGATCCAGATAGAAAAAATATTCCAAGAAAGTTAGCTGCCAGAGGCCCCTCGGCATCAATCCGATATTGCCAATTGATTTGATCTATTGCAATTGCCTATTGGTGGGTCGAAACCGCCACACCACGAAAATTGTTATATCCCGATAGATGATCAAAATGATTGCTCGTGAAATAGCATGCTAATTTTTTCTTAAGCGATTCCTTCGAGGATTCCGCGCCTGGCGCTCCACCTCATCATTCGTCCGAATCGACGGGCTTGGAATGGCTTCCAGGGTTGGTCTGGTGATTCCATCAATGAAGCATGATGAACTACTCCTCCGATGATAAAATTTGCACCGGGTACTATCCCAGATTTACTGCAATTAGAAGTCAGGGTCTTTGACGAGCACTTTCAGCGCGCTGGGGATCATCGAGATCGACAGGTTCTTTTTTCCTTCAAATACTTCGCCATCCAGGGTATATGGGGCTGGGAACTCGCGAATGATTCGGAACTTGGTGGCGCGGTAGATGCGCGTGAATGGAGCACGATCAATATGCCCGGTGAAGAGCGTGGGCAGATAGTACATCGCCGAGACAAAACTGGTCGGCTCAATGATCGCTAAATCCAGCAATCCATCGTCGGGTCGGGCTTTTGGAGCAATGATGGCATTATTGCCATATTGTTTGGTATTTGCCACTGCCACCACTAAGGCGCGAGTCCGAATGGTCTGGCTTTCGAATTTGATCACATATTCGGGTTCGCGATAGCGAAAGAATTCCCGAACCCCAGCGATGTAATAAGGTGCAGGCCCCCGAATTTTCCCCTCTTCAAATCGCTTGCCGATCATCGCATCTAAACCCAGACCGGCGATCACAAAGAAATAGCGATCTTCGACCAGCCCAACATCAATGGTTCGGATTGAACCGCGGGTAATGATTTTTGCCGCGCGGCGCAGGCTAATCGGAATCCCCAAACCCCGTGCCAGGCCATTACCGGATCCATTGGGCATGATCCCTAATAATGTCTCTGAATTCACCAGGCCAGATGCTGTCTCATTGACTGTGCCATCGCCGCCGATCGCAACAACGATATCGTCGCCTTGTTCGGCCGATTTCCGAGCAATTTCATAGGCATGACCTTTGCCTTGGGTAACAAAAAACTCGCAATGGCAAAGGTTTTTTGGAAAATAATAGGCAATCACCTTTTTGACATAATTTTCCGGATGGATAAATCCGGAATGGGGATTGTAAATGAATTTGATTCGTTTGCCTCGATCCATTCCTCCGTCCAATTTAATATGAATCATCCATTGCACGCCCTCACGTGTCATTGCCAAAGGCATGGGAAAAATAAAGAATTCGTGTTCAAAAAGCAGGCAAAATAAAAAAACCGAAATGCAAAAAATTATACTTGACATCTCAATTAAAGTTTAATATATTTTGTGTTTTTTAAATTGCAATGGTTTTTGTTCGCATACCAGCCTTTGGCTTTTTAAGTATTCATAACATCATTGTTAAGGAGGAACAGCAATGGTAATGGAAGAATTAAGAAAGCAGGTCCTGGAGATCCTTCAACAAAAGGATGTTACCGGCAAAGAGCTGATCAAAACCATTATCAATGAAAACAAGGAAAAGATAAAATCATTGGGACTCGCCAAATATGATGTCGAGAATCCCGCAGCCATGGGGAACTTCATCGCTAAGGAGATCATCCCGCATCTGGGGGTCCCTGTTTACAAAGAGAAAATCAATATCCGCGGCAAAAAACGGACACTATATAGTCTCAATCAGAATGAGAAGCGCATCCCAGTGGTGTGAACTTGTCGCTGGAAAGACAATCAAAAAAGCATATTCGGAGAATCGGTGGTCACGTGGATCACCGATTTTTTTTATTGGCCAACTGGTAAATAAACTCGTAGGCGCGCTGAGGATTGTATTCATCTTTGAGGATCTCTTCGGTCCGGCACTGGATGCGATCCACCAATTGGTCGTAGTGATAGCTAATATGGAAATGATCGAATAGCTCTTGGGCCAGTTTGCTCATCAGGTTCGCGCGAACCGTTTTGATGCCGAGATGCATTTGAACCAGAGCAGCAGCTCGACCGACGATTTTATCCACAATAATTAAATGGGCTGGTTCTATCTGGTTTTGAAGGATAAATTGCTCCAGATCAAACAGCGGATACAACCATTTGCCGTCGCTATAAAAAACCATTCGCTCATTTAGATAAGCTTCTAATGTATGATTCATGCGTCCCTCAAAGCAATGGAAATTCAATAGACTCGCCATCATCTGCTACGCATTTTTTGATCGCCATCGGCTGGTAAAATTCAGTTTCGTGCGCTCCTCGGTCAATAGTGGCGATGAGCCGCTGTGCGCCATCGACAGAAGAATCGCTCGTTCTAACGAGTCGAGGGCAAATTTGAAGTGCCATGGTCATTTCGACTCCGCGCGGTTTTCAGCCGTTGCCAGAACGGTTTGAACAGGAAGCTCGATCGATCCAACTGGCAGAGCCGTTCGAACATCGGCCGGGTAACTGTGAAGGCGAGCAGATCTGGTGGCAAGTAATGTCGCATCGCGATATCGGTGGCACCAACGATGGCTTGGGAGATTGAGAGATCTCGAAATAGCGGGGCCAATTGTGAACATCCCGAGCCGAATGGGGCAATGACCGGAGGCGGATCGTCTGGAGCGCTATGATACTGCGCCCCGATCAGCAATAGGCTGAGCTGATCTGGATTGACAAAAAAGGTGACGGTCTTGAGATATGGATATTGGTCCGCTTTCAATGGCCCAATTAAAATATGCGAATGCACTGGCTGATAGAGTTGTGCCCGTTCGATCCATTCATTCATGAGCGTCCGGGATGCTTTTAATCCCTCCTCATCGACGAGAAATGTGATAAAGTCGTTGCGATTCCTGGTTTCACGACCGAATAACCAGTGGCCGGCGCCTCCGCAACCATAATTCTCGCTGGTAAGATGCAGCGTAAATCCATCGAGCCAGCGTTGATAGAACGCAAAAAGACAACTGCGAATGCCTGGCTGGGGCGTGATAATTGGTGCAAAGGGCGCGATCTCGGGTGCGTCATAAAATCCGATCAGCGGCGGAGAAATGCCACTTCGTTCTAAAAGTGTCGTGCTGTCTGGCTGCATCATGTCCTCCTTGTGATGAACCGTCTTGGAATGGTCGCCCAATTGAGCGGAATTTGAGTGGCCGTTGCTTTGGCCGAGAATTTTGCTGGGCAAATCATCCATATCGTCCTTCAATGTAATCGGCCGTGCGAGGATCGCGGGGATTAATAAATAGATCTTCGGTGCGTCGATGTTCGATGAGTTCGCCAAGCAACATAAAGATGCACTCATCGCTGACCCGGCGCGCCTGAGCCATATTGTGGGTGACGATTACGATTGTATATTCCCCGGCAAGTTGAAACATCAGTTCTTCGATATGCCGGGTGGCTTCGACATCCAATGACGAGCACGGCTCATCCATCAAAATGATCTGCGGTTTTAGCGGCAGCAGGCGTGCAATGCACAGCTTCTGTTGCTGCTCCAATTGCAAATTTGTGGCCTTCATGTGGAGTTTGTCCTTGAGCTCATTCCACAAGCCAACCGCTTCTAACGCCGATTGAACGGCCTCATCCGCCATGGCTTTGGTGTAGTCACTTTTTCGTTGATGGATCCGAAAGCCAAAGATCACGTTTTCATAGACCGAAAGCGGCAATGGATTGGGGCGTTGAAAGACCATGCCAACATTTTTGCGGAGCTCGATGAGCGAGACATCCGGGGCATAAATATTTTTGCCCAAAATATTGATTTCGCCGGTGGTTTTGACATTGCCATAGCGCTCATTGACGCGGTTGAAGCATCGGAGCAAGGTGGTTTTGCCGCAGCCCGAGGGCCCGATTAGCGCCGTGATCTTGCCGCGTGCAATTTTGGTATTGATGTTAATTAGCGCCTGAAAATTATCGTACCAGAGATTCAGATCTTTCGTTTCAATGCTGTACTGTATCTGACTCATCCGAAGATTCCGTTCACATAATCATAGGTTTTCTGATTTGCTGGGTGATCGGAGAAGATCACCTCGTTGCGATCCACCTCGATCAATTCGCCAGCCATCAAAAAGGCGGTCCGGTCGGCCAGCCGTCGGGCCTGCTGCACCAGATTGGTCACCAGAATGATAGTCATTTGCGAATGCAAGGATTTCAACACATCTTCGATCCGCATGGTGGTCACTGGATCAATGGCGATGGAGAACTCGTCCAAGCATAAAATTTGCGGTTGGTGCGATAGCGCACGAGCAATGGTCAATCGTTGCTGCTGACCACCCGATAGTCGTGTTCCCAACGTGTGCAGCCGATCCTTGACTTCATCCCAAAGGGCAGCCTGGGTGAGGCATCGTTCCACAATCTCGTCTAATTTTTTCTTGTCAGTTACCCCGGCCATGCGAGGCGCGAAGGCCACGTTATCGTAAATGGACAGCGGCAACCCCACTGGCAAGGGCGACACCATTCCCACCTTGCGGCGCAGTTCATAGACATTTTTTTGTTGGTAAATGTCGCGACCATCGATTTTCACCGTCCCAGAGATGCGGGCCGATGGAATGAATTCGACGGTTCGGTTGATCACCTTAAGCAACGTGCTTTTGCCCGATTGGGCGGGACCAATGATGCCCAAAATTTCATGCTCGAACACGTCCAGAGAAATATTATGAAGCGCCTTTTTATGGCCGTAATGAACGGTCAAATTGGATATCTCTATTTTTTTAGGGCTCATTACCATTTCTTTTTCGATCGAAGATAAACTCTGAAAATAATCGCTAAGGCATTAACGACAAGGACCGTGCCCAATAAGACTACCGCAGTTCCGTAGGGGAGCGCCTCTGGTACATTCGGGACCTGGGTTGAGATCGTGAATAGATGCATGGACAACGCCATGCATTGGTCGAATAGCCCATACGCGAAAATATCGCCCTCCCGAATCGCCTTGAAGAACACAGCTCCAGTGAACATGATCGGAGCGGTTTCCCCGGCGGCGCGCGACACCTGCAAAATGATCCCAGTAAGTATGCCGCTAATAGAGTTGGGCAGAACCACATGCCGGATCGTCTGCCAGCGGGTCGCACCAAGATTCCAACAAGCCTCACGAAATGCCATGGGAACTGAAGAAAGCGCTTCCTTGGTGCTGGCGATGATGACGGGCAAGGTCATGATCGCTAATGTCAAGGATGCGGCCAAGATCGATCGGCCAATGCCCAGAAACAGCACGAAGGCCCCCAGGCCAAATAGCGCATGAACAATGCTGGGGACCCCGGCCAAATTCACCACCGCCAAATTGATGATGCGGGTGAGCCACGATTCCCTAGCATATTCGTTCAAATAGACAGCAGCTAACACACCAACCGGCGCCGCGATGAGCAGCGATATGACGATCAAATATAACGTGCCCAACAAAGGTGCCCAGATCCCGCCAGCGCGCATTCCACGAATCGGATTTTTCAATAGAAAATCAAGCGATAAAATCGGGTAAGCTTTGTAGAATAAATAGCCAATGATGATCAATAAGGGCAGGATCATGAGCAGCGTCATGAGAAGAAATAGACTTTTCGCGATGAGTTCAGTCGATCGTTTTGTTCGGTCGAAATCAGTTTCATTAAACATAAAATGTTTTCAAATTGACCAACAGGTTCTATTCTTACAAGGATTTTGCCGATCGCTTGCCGACAGGGACATCACGTTCTTCTGCCCTACGGCATGTTAGGTCGCTTCTGAGGAATGGCTCCTATGGATGCGCCCTTATTTTTTCTCCTGCATCCGGCAAGTTGGATATGGCATTTGATTTCCATTCTCAGCGCCCCAGCCAACGTAGAATGAACGATAAGGCCGAGGTAAACATGGCAATGGGCCTGAGCCATTGGGATGTCCGCATTCCAGCGTGGATCGGTGCTGAGACTTCGCATTTCGAAACGCAATGTGAATCATTGCGGGTTGTTCATCAAGCGGATTAGCGATTCCGAATCCCCTTGATAATCAAATCTGCAGTTAGGTTGACCATAAAGGTGATCGAAAATAATAGGATGCCAATGATGAACAACATCTGATAGTGCTCAGAATGCACGGGAGCCTCTCCCAGTTCGGCCGCAATAGTAGCCGTTAATGTTCTCACCGAATCCAGCAGGCTGGTTGGAATCCTTACGGAATGCCCGGTCGCCATGAGCACTGCCATGGTTTCGCCTACGGCTCGGCCGACCCCCAGTAAAGCGGCAGCCAGTAATCCGTTCTTTGCCGCAGGCAAAAGCACTCGATAGATCAATTGCCAGCGCGTTGCGCCCAACGCAATGCCAGCTTCACGGTAATAATCGGGTACAGCCTTCAGCGCATCCTCCCCGATGGAAACGATGATCGGGACGCTCATCAGGGCTAAAATGATCCCGCCATTGAGCACGGTAAGCCCTATTGGAGCATGAAATAGTTTGATGATGAGTGGATTCATCACCGTCAATCCAATAAATCCCCACACCACCGATGGGATCGCAGCCAATAGCTCGATGATAATTTTCAAAGATTCTTTGAATCGGGGCGAACAGAATTCTGAGATAAAAATTGCGGCTCCCAAACCGAAAGGAACTGCAATGATCATGGCCAATAGGGTCACGCTGGCAGTCCCAGCAATCAAAGCCAATGCCCCATAGCGAACATTGGTTTGGGATGTGGGATACCACTCAGGACTGGTAAAGAATTCAATTGGATCAAAGCCATGGAATAGAAAACTTGCGCCTTCTCGAAAAACGAAAAAGAAAATTCCAAAGATAAAAAGTATCGCGCTTATGCCGCACATCCAGATAATGCGCTCGATAACAAATTCGATGATGGGCTCAAAGTGTCGCCGAATTGCCATGGATATGTTTCACCTGCCTAATGATTGATTGATTTGGTTGAATCGTCCTTCGAATATATTTTCAAAGGGACGAACCCATTATCGATGACCACTTGTTGTCCCTGGGGTGAAAGGATCCAATCCAAATATTTTTTTACGGCTTCGTTGGGAGTTCCCAAGGTATACATAAATAGCGGCCGCGCAATTGGATAGCGACGAGACATGGTATTTTCAATGCTCGGGGCATACGCAGTATCTCCTAATTGCCGGGCAATTTTTAGGATTTTCACATTCGGGGTAACGTACCCCATGCCACTATATCCGATGGCTCCCGGGGTTCTTGAGATCAATTCGACCACATCTTTTGACCCGTGGAGGTCCAATGTACCCAGCCGAAAATCGCCCGTATGACCCAGAACCGCCTCGCGAAAATAGTGATACGTCCCTGAATTGGATTGCCGGCTCACCAGGATGATCTTGTCATGAGCGCCCTTGGGCAATGTCACGGATAATTGCGACCATCGCGTAATCTTGCCATGTTCACCGTAGATATCCGCCAATTGCCCGATCGTCAATTCCTCTAAAGGATTATCTTTGTGTACGTATATAGCCAGCGCATCGTAGGCCACAATAAATTCTATCGGTTCTTTTCCGGTATTTTGGCGTGCCTTTTCTAACTCATCCGGTTCAATCTTCCGGCTGCAATTGGCAATATCCACTGTGCCATTGATCAAAGCCGCGATGCCGGTCCCAGAGCCGCCGCCAGATACCTCGACCGAGACCGTTGGTTCGATTTCAGCATAGGCTTCGGCCCAGGCCTGGGCCAGATTGACCATTGTGTCTGAACCAGTATTTTGAATCACCACTTTGTGATGGGAAATGGTGTCATGTTCCACCTCGCCGCAGCTCAACCACACCGAAGTGAATACTGTGATGATAACCAGAGAAAAACGAGTCATGTAAGATCCAGAGAGATAGTAAGATAATGATTGCATATTTCTTCGCCTATCGCGGATAATCATTTTCTCCTACCATTACATGAACCAGTTCCTGGATTTGATCTTTTAAATATTGAAATGTCTTTTCAAAATGAGAGGTGATCGCTTGATCAGCCCAGTCTGGTTTGCGAGTTGGCGCGACTGGCCAGAATAATTTGATCGTTCGAGTGGCGGTTGGAGGCAGAATGTCCTGAATGTTGGGCGTTAAAGCGATCATGACCTCATAATATTCGATGCTGGGAATATCCGCAATGGTTTTTGTGGTCTGATTGGAGATGTCAATCCCCTTTGCCGCCATAAACTTGATCAAACGTGCGTCGATCGGCTTAGCCTGTTTGTAGGCTACGCTGCTAAAGCTAAAATTGGGCAAATGCATGGATCTGGCGATCCCCTCTGCCATTTGGCTGTAACAGCTATTATCTTCATCCACAAATAGGATTCTGAAACGATCCGCCCCTGAATGTTTTACCACCTCTCCCGTGGTCATGTAGACGATCTCTTCGCAGATATTTTTGGCCTGATCGGTGGTGCGCTCCAGTCTTCGGGCTACGGTCAGAAGAGAATTTAATGCCACTAGCGGGATTTCTCCTTGTTGCTCCAGTTCCAGCAAGAGTGAATTGATAGCGGAACGAATGGCGTCAGCCTGACTTTCCACCGCCATCATCTCTCTGGCTAAACCGGCGTCGCGTTGCTCGTAAGCCTGCATCGATCGGCGCAGCATCGGAATTGACAGATTGGCTAACTCCAAAAATTTATCAATATAATTTTGGTTATTTGGAACTGGCTCGATTGAACTGAGGAATACTACCTGCCTTGCAATGCTCTCAGCGTAATCGCCGATCCGCTCAAGGTCATTGACAATTTTAATCGTCGAAAAGACGAACCGCAAGTGCCCAGCCACCGGTTGGTGACGAACAATGAATTCTAAACACAGCCGATCCAACTCGGTCTCCAGTTCGTCAATTAGCCGATCGCGAAAGATGACCGCATAGGCCAGCTTGCGGTCATAATTCACCAGAGCGGCCAACGCATCTTGGATGGCCTTCTCATCCCGTTTTGCCATCTCGATTACTGTTTGAGAAATCCGGGTAATATCCCGTTGCAATGATTCCTCGAAGCGCTTAAAATCAGTCAATGTATCTCCTCGCCCAAAAATGAAGTCATGGCTCTGGGTTGGTTATTGCTGCTCTCCAATGCAATTCTGGTTCGGTCAGATTTAGTTTCGGCAATCTCATCCTTGCCCGCTAACGAACTTATGTTGCACCAATCGCATTTTCCATCAGCGGTGCCATTTCTGCAGAGGCAGTCGTTTTGGTGTTCACGGATCATCCAGTCGACCGAGGAAGGACACGCCTTGCTTTACAGGCATGGCAATAAATCCGGCTGTGATCTTTTGCGCCACAAACTAACCAGCAGGAGAAGTTGTTTTTGCTCGAGCCAACGGAGATGCCGAACAGACCCAAACAGGTTTGTACATGCATTCGGCAACCAGAATTATGATTGGATCATTGGTTCGCGCATGCTTGCATGCTTTGAATCGTTTTAAACAGCAACAATATAAAACGAATTCATCAAAATGTCAATAATTAATTTTTCAGAACGATTCATTCGGTGGCGATTTTCGATTCCATTTATGCCACAACTAATCTGTGATGAAAAGGGTTTAAGAAATGAAGTTCAGTTCAGTTGAAGCATCGATGGGAAGCGTCGTCAGAAAGGTTTAAAAAAGTCGTGAAAAAAAACTTGATTTTAATCGATTATTTTTTTATATTCGGCAATTCAAAACTCATCATCAAAAAATAAACGAGAGGAGGTTAGTTGTGAATGCCTAGCGTGAAGGTAAGGGATAATGAAAATTTCGAGAAGGCGTTTAGAAGATTTACCAAGGCATGCGAAAAGGCTGGGTTGATGTCTGAGATAAAGAAGCATCAGCATTTTGAAAAGCCGAGCGAGCGTCGCAAACGCAAAATGAACGCTGCCAGACGCAAAATGCGCAAGATGCAAATGATGGAAAATTACTAAACCGAACCCCAAGGTGAGCTTCTCCACTTCAGCAATCAATTTCGAGGGCGAAGCTGAAATTATCCCGGAGGTCGATTAATGTCATTATTGCAGCAACTGACCGAAGACATGAAACAAGCTTTGAAAGCTCAAGATAAGCTGAAATTGAGCACGATTCGACTGCTGATTTCGCAATTGAAGAACGAGCGAATTGATTCTGGAGGGGAGTTAACGCCTGATCAGGAATTGCAGGTACTGATGAATGCCGCCAAGAAGCGAAAAGAAGCCATTGAATCGTATCAGCAGGCCAATCGTCTGGACTTGGCAGAAAAAGAACAGCAGGAATTGGCCATTATTCAGCAGTACCTGCCGGCACAATTATCTGACGAGCAACTTGCCGCTAAAATCGATGAAATCATCGCCGCGGTGGGGGCCACGAGTCTCAAAGACCTGGGCAAGGTGATGGCCGAGGCAATGAAGCAATTAAAAGGTAAGGCGGACGGCAAAAAGATGCAACAACTGGTCAGAGAAAAATTAGCTTAGCTTTGGAACGAAATCAATTCGAAAAAAGTGAATAGGGCTGAAGCATGCTTTATTCGCTTTTTTTGTTTTGAGAGGAGTTTTTCTATTTCGCTGGTAACGCGGCTATTCAATTTGGGTTACGCTGACGAAAGCCCTCACGCGCAAAGCGTGATTGAGGTGATGAATTCGACCAGCCTAATTATTTTCGGCAGATTTGGAATTCGGGCATAATTCGTTCATTGGAGCGGATTGAAAGAGGGTGTCAGTTCGGATGGCTTGGCCGAAATTATTTATCTGGACCAAAGCCAGCGGAGCAGCGCATCTGAAATTAGATGTCAATAAAAAGGTAGCTTGCCGATAGATCGCTCTATTGCAAGCGCTTAAGAAAGATCCAACAGTACTTAATGTATGGTTATCTGTGATGATAGAAGCAGCAATTGCCGTAATTGATCTGATCATCATTATCGTTTTAGCCTATTTTATCTATCGCGGCTATAGGGCCGGTTTCGTTAATGAGTTCACCCAAGTGTTTGGAACGCTCATTGGGTTGATCGTGGCATTTCGATATATGTCCGATCTGACCATTCCGATCTATGGAGCAACCAGCATTTCCCCGACCTTCATTATGGTGCTGAGCTTCATTTTGATCTTTACCACTGTGGTGCTTGGATTTAATTATTTGGCCCAGAAATTTTTAAAAGCGATCAAGTTTTCGATCGCGTTGGGGAATATGGATCGACTATCAGGGCTGGCATTTGGCTTGGTGAAAGGCTCGATTTTTGTTGGCTTGATTTGTGTATTGGTTTCTCTGGGCTCCTTTTCCAACGTCATTAATCAAGAGATCAAGCAATCGATGTTGTTCAATCCGATGCGGAACGTATTGCCCCTGGCCTACAGCACTGCCAAATTGGTTTTTCATACGACCTATAAACCATTGTTCCGAGAGATCGAAGAAAGTCTCTCTGGGCAACCTATTGAACGGCGCGGAGAAGCGCAGGATCTAATCGATTTTTATCGGTCGAAATAGTACGGTTGATCATTTTGAATAACGATACATTTTTGACATTAGAATTCGACAGAATTGTTGAGCATATATCCCAGCTAACTATCACATCCGCTGGAAAAGAGCTGATTCTTCAATTACAACCGCTATTTCCCCTAAGCGCTATTGAGCAACGTTTGAGCGAAGTGACAGAGCTGCGAGATATTTTGGATTTTGACGATCCCTTGCCGATATCCGATCTGCAAGATATTCGGACTGCGCTTCGCAAGGCCCAGATCGTCGGCAATTTTCTGGCCCCTGAGGAATTGGTGCGTGTGCTGAGCACTTGTCAGGTGGCAAGAAAAATTGTCGAATATTTTCGCGAGCGATCCGAGAAATATCCTAATTTGTGCCGCATTGTCAGCCAAATCACGGTCTTCCCAACGATCGAGAAGGCCATTTCGCGATGTATCGATCCAGCTACGATGGAAATTTTGGATAGCGCCAGTCCGCAACTCAGTCGGCTGAGACGCGCCATTGAAGTTCAAGAACAGCGGATTCGGAAAAAGCTGGACACACTGCTGAGCGAGTTGTCACGCAGCGGCTATCTTCAAGAGAACCTTGTCGCCGTTCGGGATGGCTCGTTGGTTCTGATGGTGAAGAGTGAGCATCGCGGTCGGGTGAAAGGTTTGATTCATGATCAATCGGCCAGTGGGTCCACATTGTTCATCGAGCCTTTCGAGACGCTGGAGTTGAACAATCAGATTCGGTCGCTCAAGCTGGAGGAACGCCGCGAAATTGAGCGCATACTGACTAGTTTGACAGATATGATTCGCGAGCAACTTCAGCCGATGCAACAAAGCATGGCAGCGCTGGCCCAGCTGGACTGTATTTATGCCAAAGCGCGATTTTCGCAGCAGATTCAGGGATGCCAGGCCGCCATTAATGAGGACAATCGGCTCGAACTGGTCAAAGCCAGGCATCCACTATTGGTTTTACGATTCGAAACAGGACGGCCAGTGGTGCCGCTCGACCTATCCATGGGCGAAAATTTTTGCACGCTGGTGATCAGCGGTCCGAATGCCGGGGGAAAGACCGTTGCCCTGAAGACGATCGGTCTGCTTTGTCTGATGACGGCGTGTGGCCTCCATATCCCGGCCGATCCCAGCTCCAATATACCGATTTTTCAGTCTATTTTTGCGGCCATTGGGGATAAGCAGTCGATCGAAAATGATCTATCCACTTTTTCTTCGCATATTGCCGACCTGCGCAAAATTATGGAACATGTCACCCGATCGAGCCTGGTATTGATCGATGAAATTGGCGCTGGGACGGATCCAGATGAAGGCGCCGCATTGGCGATTGCCATATTGGAGCGATTGACGGCTATCGGCTGTCTTACCGTGGTTTCGACGCACCAGAGCGCTCTCAAGGTGTTTGCTCATGAAACCCCAGGCGTAGAAAATGGCTCCATGGAATTCAATCGGGAGACATTAGAACCGACCTATCATTTTCGGCTCGGCATTCCTGGATCGAGTTATGCCTATGAAATCGCGAAGCGATGGGGCCTGCCCGATTCCATCACTGATCGCGCCAGGGAATTGATCGGTGCTAAAAAGAGCAGTTTCGAAAAATTGCTTGAGGATTTAGAGAATCGACTGCAACGCAATCGGTCCATATCCAACGAACTTTCCATTAAACAGAGCGAGTTGGACGGTTTGCTCCAGCTCTACCGGAATAAATATGATGAACTGATTCGTCATGAGCGAGAGCGAAAACGCCAGGCGATCGAAGAGGCCAAACAGATTGTTCAGGAGGCGAATCGAGCGGTAGAGCAGGCAATTCGGCAGATCAAAGAGCAGCAAGCCAGCCGATCCGCCATTCAAAACGCGCATCAGTTAGTGAAACAACAGCAGGAGAAACTCCACCAGCTAAGCCAACAGGTTGCGGAGGCCCAGGATTCAGCTGCATCATCGCCGGTCCCATTGGCTTTGGATCAGATCTCCATCGGCCAGCCAGTTCTCTGGACGACTTATCAGTCCATTGGAACAATTGTTGCCGAACCCGATAGCTCTGGAAAAGTCCTGATTCAAACCGGCGACGTTAAAATCAAAGTCCCAATCTCAGAGTTGCGGGCCACCCAACAGCGTCCCCAGCCATCCAGTTCGGCCAGAATCAGCGTGAATTTTGAACCAGTGACCACGGATGAAATCGACGTTCGCGGCCTTCGCGTTGATGACGCGTTGATCGCCGTTGATAAATTTTTAGATGAAGCAATTCTATCCGGGCTGGAAAAAATCTACATCATTCATGGCAAAGGGACCGGGGCATTGCGCCAGGCGATCCATGAATATCTTGATAAACATCTGCGCGTCAAAAGCAAGGGGTTTCCCAAATGGAGCCTGGGAGATATGGGGATGACGGTCGTGGAACTAAAATGATCTTCAAAAAGAGCATCCCGCAATCCTAACTGGAATTGTTCAAGAGAAAAAACGTTATTTGGCTAAATGATATCGGTTATGGCCCACAGAGATCAGGCAGAATCTCCGAGGTCATAGGGAGATAGGCCCACAACAGATGCTCTGGACTCTTTGGGCTTGCTTTTTGAACGCTATTTCAAAAAAGAGATTGCTCCATGACCAGTGCCCGTTAGAAATGGAGATATTCTTTGCACAGGGATTTCGGCAGAGTTCTTTAAAAGGAATTAAAAGCTCATCTTATACCATAGCGATTGGTTATTTATATCAAAGCCCAGCCTTTGGTAATCCGGTGGGCGAGAGCAATTTTAAATCGAATTCTTATTTTGGGCCGTTATCAAATAATTGTTGAGAAGTAGCCGCGTGATGACTGGCCTGCGTCGGTGAAGACATGAAATAGAATGGCGAATTCATGAAAGGTTTAATTAATATGGATGATAATGATGTTCAGATAAGCCGAGCATGTCGCTTTGTTGGGGGACGAAGCGAGCTGATTCAGCGCCTGGAGCAGCAAGGAAAACTCATCTCGCCCCAATATTATTGCCTGGCAAAAGGAGGATACTGTGCCGATACGGATGTATGTGTTGCCTTAGTTTCTCGCGCTCATTTGCCGACACGATATGGTGATTTTGAAATATGCGTATTTGAGAATAATCGAGATCAGGAGGAACATCTGGCCATTACGCGGGGCAATTTGGAGGGTGCGACAAGCGTCCCGCTGCGGGTTCATTCGCAATGCCAGACTGGAGACATTTTTGGTTCATTGCGGTGTGATTGCCGAGATCAACTGGAACATGCATTAAAGACTTTTGGGCAATTGGATAAGGCAGTGCTGTTGTATTTAAAGCAGGAAGGCCGTGGGATTGGACTCGCCAATAAAATTCGGGCCTATTATCTCCAAGAACAAGGATTGGACACCGTGGAGGCGAATTTAGCGTTAGGGTTCAAAGATGATTTAAGGACCTACGAGATCGCTGCTGCCATGATTCGGCTGTTGAAGATCAAATCAATTGTACTATACACGAATAATCCAGAGAAACTGAAGGGGCTGGCGGAAAATGGCGTAGAAATTGTTCGACGCGAGCGCATCGTTATGCCGCCAACGCCATACAACATCAAATATCTCGATACGAAAAAGAAAAAAGCGGGTCATTTGCTCGATTGATCTTTGGTTGAAAATGATGATGCACTTCGATGGGTGCACAATTTTTTGCAAGAACCAAATTACCAAATTGTCGTCAGAATGAGTTCTCGTTACGAATAAGTTGATCTTATCGAATTAGGCAAGTGGCGCATCGGGTTGCCCAATCGAAAATTGCCAAAGAAAATAATTGACAAAGAGGTTTTTTTTCCTTACATTTCGCCAGCCTATATCTATTAACTTCAACAAGTAATGTGCCACAAAAAATACAGCCAGTTAATATGTCATTGATCGAACGAATGGGTTAGACCAATTGGAGAATGGTGTGCTCGATGCCTCATCGCAGAGCATAGGCGTCTGCCGGGGCACCGAGTGAGGTCGGATTTTTGGGTTAAATGAATGTAAAGGAATCGAATTTGAGAGGGGTGGTGTGCGAATGAACCATGTGTTGGCGATTGAGGTGGATCCTGCAGCGCATCGAGTCGATAAATTAAATAACGACTCTCAAGTTTCTGGCGCATCTGCAGTGATGGAGATTCAAGCAAAATCCGATGACGTCCAGCCCAATCAAACGGCGTTATTCGAGAGATTCCATCAGCTTGAAGCCGCTGTAAAAACTGAATTGGACAATTTCAAAAAAATTGTTCAAGGAATCGAACAACAACTCGACCAGTTCCAGAAGCAAATTAATAATCCCGGCACCATATCTCATGCTGAGCTGTCGCAACTTGACCAGATTCGTCAGATGATTGCTGAGCATGATCAGCAGTTGAAACGACTACAGGCCCAGCGAACTTCCATAGCATCATCATCCATTTCTCCGGAAAAGCTTCGAGAGGAATTAGTTGCGGGAATTAGAATGCTGGGCGAACGTGTCACCAAGGCGATCGCCGAAATGAACAGTCGCCTCGATCAATTTACCAAAGACATCCAAGAACAGCTCAGCCAAAGACCGAGCGCTGCTGAAAAAGCTGAATCGGTGGTCTCTGGTGAACCGAACGATGAGTTTGCAGCCCTCAAAGAATCCAAACTTCTTGATGCCGATGAATTCGAAGTCGTGCCACGAGAGGCGATCCAACGATTAACCGAATTGTTCAAAAAACAATCCGCTGCGGTGAAAAGCTATATCAGCAAGCATGAAGAGCGGATCCAGGAGTTCGAAAAGATTTTAAAAGTCTATGATGAGGAAAATACTAGGCTGCTGGATCTATTAAATCGCCGAGTGAGAAAAAATTTAATGATTTCGCTTGCGATGGTGCTGCTTGTGGTGCTGTGGCTTATCATCCGCGGATGGTTATAATTTTCCCCTCTGATATTTTGTATGCCTATTGCTGGATCCGAAATTGTGCTTTTTGAGGATTTTCATTATTTCAAATACCCTCGTTTCATTTTTCAACGGTAATTCATCATAGCTGAATAATTTTTCCGTGGCAATTTGGATCGAATTATCGTTTATGTGGAAACCCGCTTATGCTCAGGGACTTGAAAAAGTGAACATAATCGATGATTCGGGAAGGATAAAAACGATGGTGGAATATCGGTTCATTTTGAGACCACAGAAAAGGAACGGCTGTAAAAAAGATTTCTATGATTGTTCGTTTTCTATGGTCGATTATTTTCTGAACGCTTTCAATGATGAGAGCTTTAGAAATTGCGTTTTAATGTGGTACCAAATCTAAGCCGAAAGATTCCTAAGTCGGTCTCTCGATAATCATCCCATACGATGAAGAACGATCCATTAGGGGCAATGGCGGGACCGGTGTTCCAATAATGACTCGGATTGTCATTGACCTGAAAGTTGCTGCCGAGCTCGGTGCCATTGGCCTCGGACCGCTGGCCAAAAATTCGGGCGGCTCTCATCGAGACCTCGGCTTTCCAGGCCACAATGAATGATCCGTCGTTCGCCATAGCCACGTCGGGGTTGCGATGATATTCCATGATATGGCTGACATCGAACGCTTGCCCCAATGCATCCTGCAGATGGATGTACTTTTTACCTTGAATGGGATAGCCATTCTTGAAGATCACTCCATACGAGCTTATGAGTGAAATAGCGATATTTGGATTATTGCCAACGCTGCCTTAAAATTATTCCTGATCCGCTGACCGCTGGTATTATAGGGTCGGGCACATGCAGCATTGAGCGTCAAGCTAATGCTTAATATCCGTGATCCTTGTGACCGATAAACTTGCCAGATATTTTTTTCTAACTGAGGCGCCTGCTCAGTACAAGCCAGATAGCTAAGGGGTGTAAAAAATTGAGCAGGATGACCTGGCTTCGAAAGTCAAACAGCGAAATGGAATCGCCATTTACTTCGGGCAGCGTGAAATCAGCAACGGCGTCCCCGACTTTACACTGAGAAAAAGCAGGTTGACCATTTATTAAAGAAAACAATAGAAAAAAGTTGTAATGATTTTGATGAGAGATGTTCTCATATTTTCTCTTCGTTGATATGGAGGTAGGAAAAATTGGCAATTTGTCCAACAAGATCATTTCAAAACCACCAGAATTGGCCCACGAAACACGCGAAAAGATACGGAATATATTTTGGCGGATTACCCTTTCGCGTTATTCCGTGTTTTTCGTGGGCAAAATTCTTTTATCACCAGGTTTGAATTCATTTTAGAAAGTTAGGTTAAAAATTAATCCACCTGGATAGCAATTTTTCCAACATAATGCCCCAATCCTGGTGCAGGATTGGGGCATTGATTTAGCGGTGGGACAAAATTGATTCCTGTCCGCCCGATTTATTTCATCAGAATCATCTTTTTGACAGCCAGGAACGAGTGCCGTTCGCCATCTTTGACCACCGCTTCCAGTCGATAGAAATAAATTCCCGAAGCCACTGCCTGTCCGGCATCATCGCGGCCGTTCCAGGCTACCTCATGCAATCCCGCTGAATTTGTGCTATTGAGCAAATTACGCACTTGCCGACCCTGTAAATCAAAAACCTTCAAATTTACTTCTGCGACAGCAGGCAGGTAAAATTGAATTGTAGTGGTCGGATTGAATGGATTGGGATGGCACTGGTACAGCGCAAACTCGGTCGGTGTGGTCTTCGGTGGGGGGGACGCAACACGAGTGACGCATTTCAGATTCGTCGTATCGATTTTGAACTGAATCTGATTGCCATTGGGATCATTAGCAAAGATATTAGCGAACCACAACCGGGTTTGACTCTGGTCAATAATCGCAGTGGGCAACATATAGGCTCGGATCCTGGTTACCAGCCCACTATCCGCAGTCACTCCGCTTTGGCCGAATTTTTTCGAGATGGCAACACTCAGTTTTACCGTGTCCTTATGCGTCGTATCCGCCATCGAGAAAAAGATCAGATCATTCCCCAGAATATTGTTGGGCTCCATCTTCACTGAATCCGTCGACATATAAATTTTGGGAGAATAAAGCAACTCGTAAGACAAGCCAAATAGGTCGGTCACATGTTTCACCCAAACATCAATATAGAAATGTTGCCCGGGATTCATGCTTCCGTTGAATTTTAACTTGATCATTGCGGTGTCCGATTGTCCCAGTGCGGGCGACTCCTGGCCAGTAATTTTTGATAGAATCGGAGTAGCCAGTTGGAGCAATTCCGACTCACCGTCAGCCACGTTGGTCAGCGATTGCAAGGTGTGCGTTTTGCTCCAATTGAGCCCAATCACCAACACATCCGCCTGATTGACGACACCGTCGCCATTGGCATCAGCATAGGTGGCATTCTTATCCGGCATCCAGGGCGTAGCGGTATGTGGCAGCCACATCATTTCTTGACCCGGGGGATGGCAGGTTCGTTTCGGCCCGGTTTTTCCCCAATGCAGACCAATCGGCAGTACATCGGCCTGGTTCACGACGTTCAGCGGATCCATGGGATCATTGGTGTCCCCGGGCCAGACAATAATACCACCGGAGATAACTACCGTCGTGGCGCCCGGAGCCAAAGCAATGGCGCCACCACCGGGATCATTGGCCGCAACGTTGCTGATGGAAAATTGAATCAGCGTATTATTCGGCGTTGCGATGTCCGATTTAAATTTGATTTTGGCCAAGGTGCCTGAACCATTGACTCCACCAGCGCCGGCTTTTCTGGTGATGGCAAGATTCACTTTCCCGGTGGTTTCATCGACATTAAAGAAAAATACCACATCGTTGCCTAAAAAATCGCCCGCCAGCACATTGCTGGCATGAGGAGTGACCACATCGACATAAGCAGTATTGGTAAAATCCAGATCGAAACTCACCCCAAACAGATTAGCCACCGGATTGGTGGTGGTGCCCACATCCACATTCACCCAGAATTCACTGCCCGCAAACTGGGGACTGGCTGCGACGGGATTAATAGGAACCCCGACCACGGCTTTGCTAATCAGCACGGTAACATTTTGATTGCCTCCATTGGAGCTAACTAACAACGCACCCGTGTCGCTGTCGCCGGCCAGTTGATTGCGATCCACCGTGACGGTGACCGTGGCATTCCCGGTCCCGGCAGTGGGCGTACTCGAAATGATCCAGGGCTTATCGGGATTTTCCGTTACTGTCCAGGTCAACGTCCCTCCGCCGCCATTGGAGATCTGGAACGTTTTGCTATTTTCAGTCGTGCCGAAATCCAGGGTCGTTGGAACGACAACGAGGATAGGGTTTTGAGCAGGACCGGCAATGGCCGCGAAAAACCCGGCGGCTTCTTTAAAATTCGGGCTGCTGGCCAATCCCAATGGCGCTGGTTGCCCCACCGCGTCTCGCACTTTGTATTGAGACGACTGCGAGGGTGCGCCACTTTGATCCAGGACTGACTTCTTGATTTTAAAATTGGTGCTGGATTGGGCAGAGGCAATTCCCCAATTTATCAATAGCAGCGGGAATACCAGCAGGATGCCCAGCCATTGTTTATATTTAATCATTGATGGGCTCCTTTCTTACGATTATTTTTTTCA
>Ga0209227_1000435_pt1 | contig 36064 bp, 26 predicted proteins | sample YNPBryantNP2012_FD_185815 | JGI IMG/M metagenome (GOLD analysis project Ga0209227, IMG submission 185815) | Anoxygenic and chlorotrophic microbial mat microbial communities from Yellowstone National Park, USA - YNP Bryant NP 2012 (SPAdes)... ...
TGGCTGTGACGAAGCGTACCTCGATGGTCTCTGGCCTGCCGCTCTCCAGCAGGCTTTGGACGTGCCGGTTCAGCCTGCTCTGGTCGTCCGGGTGAACCAGCGTAAACCAATCTTTGAGCGCCTCCAGCTCGGCCTGGGTGATGCCCATGAGGCGCTGGAAGGCGTCGGTGATCCACTCGATGGTCATACGACCTTCTGGCTCGACGCGGACGCTGTAGGCAAAGTCCGAGGTCAGCTCGGAGATAGCGCGGTAGCGTTCCTCGCTGGCCCGCAGCGCCGCCTCGATCGCTTTGTAGCGGGTAATGTCCTGCGCCGCGCCGAACACGCGCACAACGCGCTCGTGGGCCGCATCCCATTCCGGCCAGCCGGTGGTGCGCAGCCACCGTTCCTCGCCCGCTACCGTCCTGATGCGGAACTCGGCCTCGGAGGATTGTCCGGCAAAGAGTCTGCGCATGTTCTGCGCGGCGATGGCCCGGTCGTCGGGATGGACCATCTCCAGCCAGCGTTCGCCGAGCAGGGTGCCCGACGGGAGGCCCGTGATGCGCCAGTAGGCTTCTGTCACCCATTCGGTGGTGAACGTGCCGTCCGCATGGACGCGGGTGGCGTAGGCATAATCGGAGGTGAGTCGAGAGACGGTGCGGTAGCGGGCCTCGGATTCGCGCAGCGCTTCTTCTGTCTGCTTGAGCGCGGCGAGGGTTGCCCGGTAGATCTCCTCCTGCTCGTGCAAAAGGAGAGATTGGGTGCGCTGGCAATAACCGGCGGCGATACTGGCCCACGTCGCGGCCAGACGCGGCAGGAGCGCGGCGGTCTCTCCCTCCGTCAGTCCGCAGGCGATCTCCCCTGGCAATCCCGCCAGGGCCTGCTCCAGAGCTGTCGGGTCGGGGAGGCGAAGGTCTGCCAGCGCCTCGCCGACAGCGCGGGCGCGCTCTGGCGCGAAAGGTTCGCCGGCCAGGCAGGCGATGAGCTGGTCGGTCAGCTCCAGGGTGAGCTGGCGGAGTTGGGAGGCGTCGAGTGGGGCGGCGCAGAGGGGGTAGAGGCGGGCAAGCCACCCCTCGGCGATGGTTTCCCGGCGTTCGCACAGCGCCTTGTAGAGGGGCGAGACGGCGTTCACGTCAGAGCTTTCTTCCCACTCCGCAGTAATTGAGCGTGCGCTCTGGGTGCTCGAAGAAGAGGGTGTCTTCTTGATCTGGCCGCCAGAGGGGGATAAAAGTCAGGCCTGGTTCGACCAGCTCAAAGCCCTCGAAAAAGCGCAGGATTTCCTGACGGGTGCGCATCTTGGTTGTGGCCGCGCCGGCAGAGATTTTCTGGATCTGTTCGAGGACATCAGGAGGGGCGCACTCGTAAGAGGTGTGAACGATGGCCATATAGCTGCCCGGGGCCATTCTGTCGCGCGCTGTGCGCACAGCCCCATAGGCCTCGTCATCGTCGGGGATAAAGTGCAGCAGGGCCAGGAGGATGAGCGCAAACGGTTTCTCGTAATCGATCAGCGCCCGCACTTGCTCATGGTCCAGGATGGATTCGATCTGGCGAAAGTCAGCCTGGATAGCTGTGGCCAGGGGGTTGCCCCTCAGGATCGCCAGGCTGTGGGCTATGGCGATGGGGTCGATGTCGACGTAGACGACGCGGGCGTTGGGATTTCGCGCCTGGGCAATTTCGTGGACGTTGCTGGCGGTTGGGATGCCAGAGCCGATGTCGATGAACTGGTCGATGCCCTGGTCGGACAGGAAGTGGACGATGCGGCGCAGGAGGGCGCGGTTGGCGCGGGCGACCAGCGGCAGGTCGGGGTAGAGCCGTGCGATCTGGTCCGCCATGACCCGGTCGACCTCGAAATAGTGATAGCCGCCGAGCATATAGTCCCACATCCGCGCCACGGAAGGCCTGTCCACAGGGACCTCGGGGGGAGACCAATCAACTTGCATTGTTCCTCCTCAAAAAAACAGCTTGATGGCGATTGTAGCATGGTCTGGGCGATTGGACAACCGAAATTCGTAGGACAACTGCTCGCAGTTGTCCTACACCGCAGCGCCCGCTTGCCCCCTCTCCCCTCCGGTGGTAGAATGAGCGCATCACAGCAACCCGGCAGGAATCGCGTGCATATTCGCAAAGGCCGTCCAGCCGATTTGAAAGCCTGCTTGCAGCTCGATCACTCGATCAGCAGTGAGTACGCCTGGCGCATGGAGCAGCAGGAGAACGAAGGGATCATCACGGTCACCTTCCAGCCGATCCGCCTGCCGCGCAAGGTCGAAGTGGCCTACCCCCGCCAGGGCGAGGACCTGTTGAACGGCTGGCAGAACTGTGATCTCTTCCTGGTCGCCAGCAACGGCCAGCGGATTTGCGGCTACGTCGCCGCCCGCGCTCTTCCTGGCCATGGCCTGGCCTGGGTGCAGGACCTGGTCGTTGGCGCTGCCTTTCGCCGCGCCGGCATCGGCGGGCAGTTGTTCCGCGAAACGGTCGCCTGGGCCCAGCAGCAGAAACTCAAGCGGCTGGTCGTCGAGGTACAGACCCGCAACTACCCCGGCATCTGCTTCTGCCGGGCGATGGGCCTTTCCTTCAGCGGCTACCATAATTGCCACTGGCGCTCGCAGGACATTGCTCTTCTGTTCGGCACCACGCTGCGCTGAATCGAACGGGAATGAGTTGGCTGACTTCCATTGACTGGGTGGGGCTGCTCTCGCTCATCAACGCCGTTCTGACTTCGGCAATCGTTATCTCTGCCTTTGCTCTGCTGGTCTATATCACCATCTACAACCTGCGCAGCAGCGTCGCGCGCTCTTTCTCCATCCTCCTGGCCTGCGTGCTCTTTGTCTATTTCGTCGATCTGGCCGTCGCCGGCGCCGCCGTCGAGACGGTGCTGCACTGGCTGCGTGTCCAGTGGCTGGGCATCGCTTTCACCCCGGCAGCCTACCTGCATTTCAGCGATGCCCTGCTGCGGACGACCAACCGCCACAGCCGCGCGCTCTCGGCCGCCGTCCGCGCCGCCTATGCCCTGGCCGGGCTGACCCTCCTGGTCGCGGCCTTTACCGACCTGCTGGTCTGGGACGGCGTGCAAGAGGTTGGTGCGCCTCACCTGCGCGCCGGGCCTCTTTTCCCTCTCTTTTTCTTCTACTTTGCCACAGCCGTCATCTGGAGCGGGATCAACGTCATCCTGGCCTGGCGGCGTTGCCTGACCTCGACATCGCGTCGGCGCATGACCTATCTAGCCCTGGCCTTTGCCGCCCCGGCGATCGGCTCCTTCCCCTATCTGCTCGTCACTGGCTGGCCGCAGCAACTGCCCGGCGTCATATTCTGGCTGCTGCTCATCCTGGGCAACCTGGCGGTAGGGCTGATGCTGCTGGTCATGGCCTACCCGGTGGTGTTCTTTGGCGCTTTCACACCCGACCGCGTGGTCAAGCACCGCTTTGTCCGCTTTCTGCTGCGCGGTCCGGTGCAGGCTGCCGCTGTGGTCGTGGTCATCATTGCCGCCTCGCGCGCCGACGGCTTTCTCGGCCTGCCTGCCCTGCGCCTCTCCCTCTTCGGCGCGGTGATCGTCATCCTGCTGGTCCAGCTTGGCGTGGAGCTGGTCAAGCCGTTTATCGACCGCCTGCTCTATCGGCGCGACCGCCAGGAGATCGCCTGGCTGCAGGAGATGAGCAACCGCCTGCTGACCAGCACTGACCTGCGCCAGTTCCTGGAAAATGTGCTCACCGCCCTGTGCGACCTGCTGCGCACGCCGACGGCCTTTGTCGCCGTCATCGAAGGCGGACAGGCGCGCCTGGAGGTTGTCTGCGGTTCGCTGGAAAGCGGCCCTTCCCTGCCACCCGGCGAAGCGCTGGACAGCCTGGCTGCCCCGTCTTCTTCCCTGACCGCGCGCGGCCGCTTTTTCATCTGGGATGGCTACTGGCTGCTGCCCTTGCGCGACCGCTCCGGCGAAGGCATGCTGGGCGTGCTGGGAATGGTCGCCCGCGCCTCCGCACCCGACCTCTCGCCGCAGGAAGAGGCCGGGCTGGATATCCTGGTTCGCCAGGTAGAAGCGGCGCTGGAGGACCGCCTGGTCCAGCAGCACCTCTTCAGCGCCCTGGGCCAGATGATCCCCCAGATCGAGGAGATCCAGCGCCGCCGCGCGCTGCTGCGCTACGAGGGCACACCCGCCCTCACCAGCCTGAACGAGCCGATGGAAGACGCGTTCCAGCAGTGGGTGCGCGACGCGCTGGCGCACTACTGGGGCGGCCCCAAGCTGACCAGCAGCCCCTTGCTCAAGTTGCAGGTCGTCGAGCGGGCCATCGAGGAGCACGGCAGCCCTGTGAATGCCCTGCGCGCTGTGCTGGAGACGGCCATCGAGCGGCTGCGGCCGGAAGGGGACCGCAGCATGACTGCCGCCGAGTGGCTGCTCTACAACATCCTCGAACTCAAGTTTCTCAAGCGCTACCGCGTGCGCGATATCGCCATGCGCCTGGCGATGAGCGAGTCGGACTTTTACCGCAAGCAGCGCATCGCCATCGAAGAAGTCGCCCGCACGCTGGCGGCGATGGAGCAAGAAGAGCGCAACGCCAGAAAGAGTGCGTGAGCCGCGAATGGCTATCAGGTGCAATCTGTGTAATCTGTGTAATCTGTGGCAAACCACACGTTTCGGCTTTGTGCCAGATGTCGGCAACAAGGTGCAATCTGTGTAATCTGTGTAATCTGTGGCAAACCACACGTTTCGGCTTTGTGCCAGATGTCGGCAACAAGGTGCAATCTGTGTAATCTGTGTAATCTGTGGCAAACAGGTACGAATTGAGCACAAGCAGGGGTCATCATCTTGCCGTCGTCAAGGGCGGCGGCGACCTGGGGACGGGCGTGGCCTGGCGCCTTTGTCGCTGCGGCTTTCGCGTCCTGGTGACCGAGACCGCGCAGCCCACCGTCATCCGCCGCGCCGTCGCCTTTGCCAGCGCCGTCTATGAGGGCGCTGTGGTGGTAGACGGCATCACTGCCCGCCTGGTAGCGGACGACGACGCCGCGACGGCGGCGTGGGCGGCGGGCGAGGTGCCGGTGATGGTGGACGCCGAGGGCGCGGTCATCCGCCGCCTGAAACCTGTGGTCGTCGTCGACGCCATCCTGGCCAAGCGCAACACGGGCACGCGCCGCAGCGACGCGCCCATCGTCGTGGCGCTGGGGCCGGGCTTTGTCGCCGGCGTCGACTGCCACGCCGTCGTGGAGACCCAGCGCGGGCACGACCTGGGCCGCGTCATCTGGAGCGGCAGCGCCGCGCCCAACACGGGCATCCCCGGCGTCATCGGCGGGGAAGGCGCCCGGCGGGTGTTACGCGCTCCTGCCGCTGGCCTCTTCCACCCCGTGCGCGCCATCGGCGAGCGGGTCGCCGCAGGCGAGATCGTCGCCTATGTCGACCAGACACCGGTCCGTTCCAGCCTCGACGGCGTGCTGCGCGGCATCCTGCACGACGGGCTGACGGTCCAGGCCGGCATGAAAGTCGGCGACGTCGACCCCCGTGGCGAGGCGGCTCACTGCTTCACCATCTCCGACAAGTCGCTGGCGGTGGCCGGCGGCGTGTTGGAGGCAGTGCTGACGATGCTGGCCGCTCAGGGCGTGCCGGCGGCGCCGCGCGATTGACGCCGCAGCAGCAGCGGCCCCAGCCGGTCGATCAGCCAGCCAAAGGCCGGCTCGATCCAGGGGACGAATCCCAGCACGCGCGGCACGTAGGCGACGCGCGCCGGTCGACGCAGGAGCTGCCAGATGCGCTCTGCCACCGCCCGCGGCCTGACCGCCAGCCGTTCGACCGGCATGCGCAGCGCGCCCGGCTGGGCGGCGGCGGTGGGGAACATTTCGGTGGTGACGGCGCCCGGCCGCACCACGCTGGCGCGGACGTTGCTGCCGCGCAGTTCGCGGTGCAGGGCGGTGGTAAAGGCGTCGATGAAAGATTTGGTCGCCCCGTAGAGCGCCACGCCCTGGCTCGGCAGGCTGCCGACAACCGAGCTGACATTGATGATATGCCCGCGGCCTTTTTCCTTCATGTCCTGCAGAAAGAGCAGCGTCAGCCGCACCACCGCGCTGACGTTGACCTGCAACATCTGCCGCGCCAGCGCCCAGGGCATGTTGACCCCAAAGCCGTACCAGCCCAGGCCGGCGCTGTTGACCACCACATCGGCCCCGCCGTAGGTCGAGCGGACGTGCTCATAGACGCGCAGGCATTCCGTCTCGTCTGCCAGATCGGCAGCAATGACCTCGGCTTTCCCTCCCAGCTCGCGGATCTCGTCCGCCAGTTGCGCCAGCCGCTCCTGGCGGCGCGCCACCAGGATGACGGTGAGGCCGTGCATGGCCAGCTTTTTCGCCGTCTCTGCGCCGATGCCGCTGGAGGCGCCGGTCACCACCGCCACCCGTCCGGCCCAATCGGCGCTGATCTGGCGCGATCTGGCCACCTGGTAGTAGACGGACTGCCGCAGCAGATAGGCGCGGACGAGGGGACGAAAGAGGCGGATCAGGTGGCGGCGGAAGCCGGCCAGCCTGACCATGTCGTTGACATAATCGTCAAAATCGCGCTGCTGGTAGTTGAGCAACCGCTGGCTCTCGGTCGAGTCCACCCAGTCGGTGGCAAAGGGCACGGTGCTGAAGGCTTCCTCCGGCAGCATGCCGACCCCCATGGCCTCCAGCACGCGCTGGACGATCTGGCGGTAGGTGAGCTGGCAGGCAGGGCCGCCGCCGATGAGCAGCGTCTTGCCCCAGATGTCCCGGCTGCGGGCGGCGTTGGCAAAGGCCAGCCCCACGTCGCGGGTATGCGAAAACTCCATGCGGTTGTCCAGCGGCACGTCGAACATGCCGGGGTCGAGCTGGATGGCGATCGGCAGCGTTGCCGCCAGGCGCAGGATGGCCCACTCCAGCCCTGAGGCGCGCACCATCTCTTCGCACTCGACCTTGTGGTGGGCATAGTGCTCGATCGGCTGCACCGGGTCGGCGACCGTCCGCGGCGGCGGGAGGTGCTGCGTCCGTCCAAAGACGTGGTAGGAGGAGGCAAAGACCAGGCGCGGCGGGCGGGGCTGGGCGCGCATGGCCTCGATCAGGTTGCGGGTGCCCCCCACGTTGACCTGGCGCGCCCAGTCGGGGCGGTCCTCCGACTCGACGCCGGTGGCCGACAGCTTGGGGATGATAAAGGCCAGGTGCAGCACCACGTCCTGCCCTTCCACCGCAGCGGCGACGTCCTGCGGGCGGCGCAGGTCGCCCCAGACCACCTCGATCCGTCCCGCGTAGCGGCGGGCGATGCGCTCGTTGGCCGGCGTGCGCAGGTCGAAGCAGCGCACCGTCTGCCCCTGGGCCAGCAGCGCGTCGAGCGTGCTGCGGCCGATGTTGCCAAAGGCTCCTGTCAACAAAACTTTCATTTGATCTCATTTCCTTTCTACAGCATCAAGAAAGAGGCGCACGCTCTCCTGGGTCACCTGGCCCCAGTCGGCGCCGGTGGGGTCGAGGACGCCCTGTAAGACCAGTCCCACGGCCATCGAGACGAGCAGGTGGGCGGCGATCTGCGGATCGACGGGCTGCAGGGTGCCCTCGGCGATGCCCGCCTCGATCATGGCAGCAAAGAAATCCCGATAGTGGCGGTAGGGGGCGATCGTGGCCTGCCAGATTGCCGGTTCGCGGGCGGCCTGGCCCCAGAACTCGAGAAAGATGGGCAACTGCTTGTTGGCGGCGGTCAGCACCTGACCGACCATGCCGGCCATCTGCATCAGCGCCTGGGGGACGGAGAGGGCGCTGTTGCGGACAGCCTGGAACTGGGCGTCGAGCGCGGCCAGCCATTGCTGGAGCAGCTCGAGAAAGACGGCCTGCTTGGAGGGAAAGTGGTGGTAAAAGCCGCCCTTGGTGACGCCGGCGCGCTGGCAGATTTCGGCGACGCCGGTCGCATCGTAGCCGTGCAGGGCAAAGCACTCTGCTGCAGCAGCCAGGATGCGGGCGCGCGTCTCTTCTCCACGGGTTCGGGCCATGCCCTGCTTCTTTCTGTTCATATCATACCGACCGGTTGGTATGATTTTACCACAAAACAGACTCCCTGTCAACCTCACGACCTCCAAGGGGTAGAAAAGCAACAAGACCCTAAAGGTCTTGGTTCGGACAGAAAGTATGACCGGGTCGCCAGAAAGTCAGTGTCCGCGGACAACTTTGACGGCGAAACTGGCTACCCGACAGTTTGAAATCAGGACACGGATACACACGGGTTTCACGGATCAGCACGGATGAAATCTGTACCATCCGTGCCCATCCGTGTCCCATTGAACGGGAAACAAAGACGGGCATTTACGGGTTAGCAATCCGTGTCTATCCGTAGCATCCGTGTGAATCCGTGTACTGCCCGATCAAAAGTGTCAGGTGACCAGACACAAATTCACAGCAGTTGGCCTTTTTTGCCACGAATTGCACGAATTTACACGAATCAGCCGCCCTGATCTGCCGGCTCTTCCCTGTCCTCCGACTCCGGCGGCGCGGGCAGCAAGGCCGCCTCGAGCACCTGCCCCATCCGCTCCACCAGCACCACGTTCAGCTTGCGCAGCACTTTCTTGGGAATATCTACCAGGTCGTGCTCATTCTGCCTGGGGATGATCACCGTCTTGAGTCCGCCGCGCTGAGCAGCCAACACTTTCTCCTTCAGCCCGCCCACCGGCAGCACCCGCCCGCGCAGCGTGATCTCGCCGCTCATCCCCACGTCCCGCCGCACCGGCCGCCCGCTAAAGGCCGAGTACAGCGCCGTCGCCATGGTGATCCCCGCCGAAGGCCCGTCCTTGGGGATCGCCCCCTCCGGCAGATGGATGTGGATGTCGGTCTTGTCGAACATGTCCTCCGGCAGGTTCAGCTCGTCGGAGCAGGAGCGGATAAAACTCAGCGCGGCCTGGGCCGATTCCTGCATCACCTCGCCCAACTGCCCCGTCAGCGTCAGGTTGCCCTTGCCCGGCATCAACGTCACTTCGACCTGCATCAGATCGCCGCCAGCCTCGGTCCAGGCCAGGCTCGTCGCCAGGCCGACCTCGTCCCGCTCCTGCAGGCGGTCGTGCAGATAGCGCGGCGGACCCAGGTAGCGCACCAACATGGAGCTTGTCACCGTGCGCAGGGGCCTTTTGCCCTCGGCAACGCGCCGTGCCGCCTTGCGGCAGATCGAGGCGATCTCCCGCTCCAGGTTGCGCACGCCGGCCTCATAGGTGTACTCGCGGATCATCTGCTGCAAGACCGCGTCGGGAAAGCGCGGCGCCCTGCCGACCAGGCCATGCTCTTCCACCTGGCGGGGGATCAGGAAGCGCTGCGCGATGTAGATCTTTTCCTCTTCGATGTAGGAGGGGAACTCGATCACCTCCATGCGGTCGCGCAACGCCGGCGGGATCGGGTCCAGCACATTGGCGGTAGTGATGAAAAAGACCTTGGAGAGGTTATAATCGACCTCCAGGTAGTGGTCGGAAAAAGCGTGGTTCTGCTCCGGGTCGAGCACTTCCAGCAGCGCCGCAGCCGGGTCGCCGCGAAAGTCGAGCCCCAGCTTGTCCACCTCGTCGAGCATAAAGACCGGGTTGATCGTCTCGGCGCGGCGCATGGTCTGGATGATGCGCCCCGGCATCGCGCCGATGTAGGTGCGGCGGTGGCCGCGAATCTCGGCCTCGTCGCGCACGCCGCCCAGGCTGACGCGCACAAAGTTGCGCCCCAGCGCCTGGGCGATCGATTTGCCCAGGCTGGTCTTGCCCGTACCCGGCGGCCCCACAAAGCAGAGGATCGGACTGCGCATCTTGTCCGGCGCCAGTTTCTTGACGGCGATGTATTCCAGGATGCGCTCCTTGGCCCTGGGCAGCCCATAGTGGTGTTCCTCCAGAACCCTGGCCACGTGTGCCAGGTCGAGATTGTCCTCGCTCTCCTTGACCCACGGCAGCTCCAGCAGCCAGTTCAGATAGGAGCGGATGATGCCCACCTCTGGCGCCATCGGCGGCATCGCCATCAGGCGGTCCAGCTCCCGCTCGGCCTGCAGCCGCGCCGCCTCCGGCAACTGCGCCTCGACGATCCGCTCGCGGAAGCGGTTCACCTCGCTGGTCAGCGAGTCCGCCTCCCCCAGCTCGGTCTGGATCGCCTTCATCTGCTCGCGCAGAAAGTACTCGCGCTGGCTGCGGTCCAGCTCCTGCTGCACCTGGGAGTGAATCTTGTCCTCCAGCTCCAACACGTCCAGTTCTTTAGCCAGCAGAGCATTGACCTTTTGCAGGCGCGCCATCGGATCGAGCGTTTCCAGGATTTCCTGCCGCTCGGCTGTGTCCAGGTCCAGGCTCTGCGCGATCAGGTCGGCCAGCGGTCCCGGCTCGTTGACGTTGAGGGCAAAGACATAGAGGTCTTCGGGCAGGGTGCGGTTCAGTTGCACGACCTTCTCAAAGAGCGCCAGCACGGCGCGGATGAGCGCCTCGCTGGCCATGGAGCGCTCCTGGCGCTCCAGGATGGGCAGAGCGCGCACGCGGATGTACGGCTCCATGTGTAGATACTCGACGATCTGCACCCGCTTGTGGCCCTGGGCCAGGATGCTGATCGTCCCATCGGGCATGCGCAGCATCCGCCCGATGATGACATCGACGCCAAAGGTGTAGAGACCGTCTGGCTCGATGAATTCGTCTTCTGGATCGCGTTGGGCAGTAACGATGAGCGGTTCATCCCGTTCCAGCGCCACTTCCACTGCCTCGATGGAAGCCTCGCGCGCGACGATGAGCGGCGAGACCATATGCGGGAAAAAGACGAGATCGCGCAGCGGCAGCAACGGCCCCTCGATCATCCCCTCGACGCCCTCGTCGAGCTCCTCGTCTTCGAAATCAAAGTCGCCAAAGGGGAACAGCGGCGGCTGCGGCCAGCCCATCTGCAGCCACCACTCGCCCATATCATGATCCCACGTCATGTTGATGCTTCTCTCCTCTGTTCTGACAGACCGCCTCAACGGTCGTTTTCGGGCAGCTCGGCTCCCTTGCGCGCCTGCCAGGCTTCGCGCGCGTCGGCGGCCATAAAGATCGAGCCGGTGACCAGCACGCCGCTCTCCGGCGTCGCCAGCAGCAACCCTCGCTCCAGCGCCCGTGGCACGCTGACCGCTACCTCGGCCCCGCCGCCTGCTTCAGCCACTATATCGGCCAGTTCGATCGGCGCCGTCGCCCGCGGATGCTCCGAGCGGGTGACGATGACGTGGCCGGCAATGGGCAACAGGGCCTCGATCATGCCAGGAATGTCCTTGTCGCTGGAAGCGCCAAAGATCAACACCCAGCGACGCCCCGGAAACCATTCTTCCAGCGCCTGCCGCAGGACCTGCGCCGAATAGGGATTGTGCGCGCAGTCCACGACCACCAGCGGGTCACGGCTGAGGATCTCCATCCGCCCAGGCCATTTTACCGCCGAGAACCCCTCTTGCACTGCGGCGCGGCTGAGGGCATAGCCGCGCTCTTTGAGCACCTGCAGCGCCGCCAGCGCCGTGACGCTGTTCTCCACCTGATGGCGACCCAGCAGGGGAATGTGGTACGTGCCGGCCAGGTCGTTGTCTCCGCCGTCCAGCCGCTTGGCTGCAAACGATTGCCCATCCCAGTCGAACGGCCCCGCTTCCCACGTCCAATCCCGCCCCACCTGAATCAGCGGCGAACGCCGCTCCTGGCTGATCTGGACGATCACCCGGCTGGCCTCCGCCTGCTGCGGCGCGCTGACGACTGGCCGACCCGGCTTGATGATGCCGGCTTTTTCGCGGGCGATCTCGGCCAACGTGTTGCCCAGCAGGTAGGTGTGGTCCAGGCTGAGAGAGGTGATGACCGCGACCTCGGGCAAGAGCACGTTCGTGGCGTCCAGGCGACCGCCCAGGCCGACCTCGGCCACCAGCACCTCGACGCCCTGGCGGGCAAAGTAGGCAAAGGCCATCGCCGTGACCGCCTCGAAGGTCGTCACTCCTGGCGTGTTGGCGATGAGAGGGCGCAGCTCGTCGAGCAAGGCGACAACCTCCTGGCGGGCGATCAGTTGCTCGCCGATGCGGATGCGCTCGCGGAAGGTGTGCAGGTGCGGCGACGTGTAGAGGCCGGTGCGGTATCCCGCCGCGCGCAGCGCCGCCTCGATCAGCGCAGCCGTGGAGCCTTTGCCCTTGGTGCCTGCCACGTGGACGGAGCGAAAAGCGTGGTGGGGGTTGCCCAACGCCTCCAACAGCCGCTCGACGCGAGTAAGGTCCAGCGTGTCGGGCGCGTAGCGCTCGATGCGCCGCTTCTCGTAATCGGTCAGGCTGTGAAGGTATTCGATCGCTTCCCGGTAGGCCATCTGCCCCTCTCCAAATAGTCTGCGGATTGTACCGCGTTTGGGCAGAAATGCAAGCAGGAGCACACGGGAGGGTTCGAAGCAGGCTATGTCACCCTGACCCTGAACGGAGTGAAGGGGAAGGGTCTCGTTGCGACGGGTGTTCGTAGCAGCGCCAGGGTGGGGCACCCCACTACCCGGCGTGGGCTGTGACCCCCGCCACGGACGCCGCCGCTTTTTGGCCACAGATTCCACAGATTTCACGGCCTGTGACCCCCGCCACGGACGCCGCCGGCTCACAGACGCGGCAGGGGCAGGGCGGGCAGGGCGCCCCCTTCTTCTGCGCGGGTAAAAAGCTCCCCTAACAAACCTCGATCAGATAGCGCGGCGCCGCGGTGAGCCAGCGGGCGCCGTCATCCCCCACAACGGCGCTGTCCTCCACCTTGACCATCAGCCCGGCCGCCGGCGCGCCGACCTCGATCTCGACCGCCAGCACCATGCCCGCCAGGATAGGCCCATCCTGGCGGGGCCAGAGCACGGGCGGCTCGTCCAGCTCCAGCCCAATGCCGTGGCCGACAAAGCCGGGCAGGGCCAGTTCGCCGGGGGCAAAAAAGGGCGACGCGCCCCGCGCCAGGGCCGTTTCAGCGGCGGCATAGACGTCGGCAACGGGTGTGCCGGGTCGCAACGCCCCCAGCACCGCCGCCTCCACCGCCAGCGCCGCGTCGAAAAGGGCGCGCTGGGCCGCCGTGGCCGGACCCACCACATAGGTCCGCGACTCGTCGGCCGTGTAGCCCATGCTTGTGGCGCCAATGTCCAGCACCACCAGGTCGCCCGCCTCGACGCGACGACGGGAAGCGCCATAGGGACTGGCAGCGCTCAATCCGGCGCCGGTCACGACCAGCCCATGTCCGCCGCGCACGGTCAGGTTCTCGCCGCTCATGAGAAAAACGCCGCCGCCGCGCGCGTGGGGGTGACGCAGCGGCTGGTATCCCTCGTGGCCGGCCTGGCGGAGCGCCGCCTCGACGACGGTTGCCAGCTCGAGTTCGCTCACCCCTGGCCGCAGCGCTTCGGCCAGCGCCGCGTGGCCAGCATCGGCAATCGCCGCTGCCTGTCGCGTCGCCTCCAGCTCGTCCGCATCTTTGACCATGCGCTGGGCCAGCACCAGCTCGCTGATGTCCACCAGCGTCCAGCGAGGGAAAGCCTCGCCCAGCCGCAGATAGAGCTGGGCCGACAGCACGTCGAGGGTCACGCCCAGCCTGCCGCCGCCCGGCACCTGCTCACCCAGCGCCGCCACCACGCCGCCCCATCCGCCTCCCGGCTCGACCCGCTCCACCGTCGCCTCGCGGCGCGCCCACTCCAGGCCGCGCCGCACGTAGAGAACCGCCTGGCGCGGCCCTGCCAACAACGTCGCCGGGCGCGCCGTCCCGGCATAGTACAGCACGTCGCGCGGATGGGTCAGCAGCGCCGCATCGACCCGCGCTTGGGCCAGGCGCTCCAACAGTGCCGCCAGCCGCTGCTCCATCGCTCCTCCGTCAGCGCCCTGCACCGACTGGAAACAGGGCGCGTGTATGGCGCAGGCGCTCCACTTGGACCAGCAGGGCAGCAGCGATCACCGCCACACCGCCGAGGATCTGCAGCCAGCCCGGCCGGTCGCCCAGAAAGATCACCGCCAGCATCACCCCACAGACCGGCTCAAGCGAGTTGACGATAGCCGCCCGCGTCGCCCCGATCGCCCGCGAGCCGACCAGAAAGGCAAACATGGCCAGGACGGTCGGCAGCAGGGCCAGGACAACGATGGGCCACCAGCCCACGGGGTCAAAGCCTATGTCGAGCCGTCCGCTCAGCGCGACCCACAGCCAGTAGAAAAGCGTCGAGCCGCTGATCACATAGGGCATAGCTACCAGCGGCGAGATCGCCCGGATGACCGGCGCGCTGAGGACAATGTAGAGCGAATAGAGGACCGCCGCGCCGCCCAGCCCCAGCAGCCCCAGCGGGTCGGCGACGCCGTTTTCGCCGCCCGCCAGCAAGACCGTCCCCACCACGGCCAGCGCCAGCGAGAGCCAGCCCAGCAAGCCCAGCCGCTCGCCCAAAAAGAGCCGGGCCAGCAAGGCCACCAGCACGGGGACGAGGGCAATCGCCATCGCCGCCAGCGTGCCGGAAACGCGAGACGTGCCGTAATAGTAACAGAGGGCATTGGGGGCATAGAAGAGCGCGCCGAGGGTGGCCGCGCCAGCCGCGTGACGCCAGCCGGGCCACAGCGGCCTGACCACTGCCGCTGCAATCACCCACCAGACCAGGCAGGCAATGGTGAAACGGAGCGCCAACGCCGTCTCGGCATTGAGTCCCGCCCGCAACGCCCACTTGATCAGCACGACCAGGCTGCCATAGCCCATCGCGGCAACGATCAGGCAGGCGATCCCCATCTGGCTGACGCGATGCCCTGTTCGCTCTTCTCCCACAGGCTTACCTCCAGGTCGCCGTTGCGACGCAAGACGGTATACTACACCATTGTCCATTTTTGAGCAATCTGTGCCGCAGCAGGTGATGCTGCCACCCCGAACCACGTTCCCTGGGAGCGCGGGCATCCCCGCCTGCCGTTCTGTGAAGCGAGAAACGGGATTCTTCAACAAATAGACAGCGGAGGCCTCCAGGACCTCCGCTGTCTGCTGCCGCGTTAGCTGATGTGCAGCTCACAAACGCGGCGGAAATGATAGCCGTAGATGGCCAAGGCAACAGCCGTCGGCAACAAGCGCGGGCGGGAGAACAACGTCCACAGCAAAAGCCCCCAGTAGTGCAGCCGCTCTTTGCCCAGGATGCCCAGATGGATGATCGAACGCACGAACGCCCCCGCCTGGTCGCAGACGTAACGCAGGCTCCACGGCGTCTTGATGCGCGGCGGCCTGTACTCTTCCAGGAACGTCCGCACGCGCCGGTAATAGGCCGCCGGCGAGTAGAGGTAGCTCATCAGCCAGCGGTATCCCTGGCGCAGCGTTTCCATGTTCATGCGGGGGATGATGTTGGTCGTGCCGTCGGCGTTGTCGCCCGATATCTGCTCGCGCAGGCGGCCAGCCTGTTTCATGCGCTCATAGAGCCGCGTGCCGGGCGGGGCCTGCAGCAGGCCGACCATCGCCGTGACGATGCCGCTCCTTTGGATGAAATCGATCTGCCGCTGAAAGATGGAGGGTGTGTCGCTGTCAAAACCGACGATAAAACCACCCTGCACCTGCAGGCCGGCCCGCTGCAAGCGCCGGACATCCGCCACCAGATCGCGGTTGAGGTTCTGCTGCTTGCTGCACTCGGACAGGCTCGCCTCTTCCGGGGTCTCGATGCCGACAAAGACGGTGGTGAAACCGGCCTCGACCATCATCCGCATCAGCTCTTCATCGTCGGCCAGGCTGACCGTGGCCTCGGTGTTGAAGGGCACGCCGCTCTTGTCCCGTCGCCAGGCGATGAGCGCCGGCAGCAGTTCCTCCTTGAGCACCCGCTTGTTGCCGATGAAATTGTCGTCGACGAAAAAGACCCCACCTCGCCAGCCCAGCGCATAGAGACGGTCCAGCTCGGCGATGATCTGCGCGGTGCTCTTGGTGCGCGGGCGATGGCCCAGCAGCGCGGTGACGTTGCAAAAATCGCAGTTGTGCGGGCAGCCGCGCGAGAACTGGACGCTCATCGTGTAATAGCGATCCAGGTCGGCCAGTTCCCACAGCGGCGTTGGCGTCTGGCGGATGTCGGCAAACTCGCCAGTCGCGTAGACGTGCTGCGCCTGCCCGCGCTCCAGGTCGGCCAGAAAGGGCGGCAGGGTCAGCTCGGCCTCGTTGAGCACCAGGTGATCGACATCGTCGAACTGCTCAGGCTCGACTGAAAAGAGCGGGCCGCCAGCGACGACCTTGACGCCGCGCGCCTGGCAACGCGCGATGACCTCCCGCGCCGACTTGCGCTGCACGGTCATGGCGCTGATAAAGACGTAATCAGCCCAGACCAGGTCGGCATCGCTGAGCGGCTCCAGGTTGAGATCGACCAGCCGCCTGGACCAGTCCGCCGGCAACATCGCCGCCACGGTCAGCAGGCCCAGCGGCGGCGCAGAGGCTTTCTGACGGGTGAAACGGAAAGCGTGCTTGAAACTCCAAAACGTATCGGGAAACTCTGGGTAGACCAGCAGAATGTTCATTGACCCCTCCTCCGACATACCCTCCCGCAGGTTAGAAACAGATCGTCGTCCCGCCCTGCCCCTGCACAAGCTGCCTCCAGTGTAGCGCAAAGGGAGCAGGTCTACCTATCGACCAGCTAACAACTGGCTAAAGGGCAGCGTCAACGATCAGACCATCTTGTACCCCAGCCCCCGCACCGTGACGATCAACTGCGGGGCGCTGGGGTCGCGTTCCAGGCGGGTGCGCAACCGCCGCACCAGATTTTCCACCTGATAGTCATAGACCTCGCTTGCGTACTCGGGCCAGACCGCCGCAGCGATCTCGTCCTTGGAGCAGACCTGACCACGGCGCTTATACAGGCAGACCAGCAGGGCAAACTCTTTGGGCGAGAGGACAACCAGCCGTCGGTCGACGCGCACCAGGCCCGCCGCGACATTGACCTCCAGTTCGGGAAAGGGCGACTCGCCCAGCGTCGCCCCCGGATCGTGAAAGATCAGCGTCACCCCGCCAACGGTAATCCGGTCGCCGTCCCACACCTTGACCGGGGCCAGGACGCGCTCGCCGTTGAGAAACGTGCCATTGGCGCTGCCCAGGTCCTCCAGCAAGAGGTACTGACCCTGCCGCCGGATGCAGGCGTGCTGCCGCGAGGCGCGCGGGTCGCGGATGACGACGTCATTCTCCGCCGCCCGGCCGATCGTCGTGACCTCGCCGTTCAGCGGGTGCTTTTCCCCCTCGGGGTCGATCAGAAATGGGATGGCTGTGGACATATCCACCTCAACAGGGCGCGTATTTCTTCGCTGCCCACGAGGGACGCCGCCAGCACATAGACAGCCCCCCCCACCGCCAGCTCGACCGCCGCGCCGACAAAGGTCGACAGGCCGGGCAGGGCAGCGCGGACCAGCAGCAGAGCGGCGCCCATCGCCGCGGTCGCCACCGCCGTGCGCCCGAGCGAAAGCGCCAGCCGCCGCCCCTCCAGTCCCTTCAGGCGGAGATGCGCTATGGTCAGCAGGATGCCCACCTGCAGCCAGGCTCCCAGGCTGTTGGACAGGGCGATGCTGCCGTGGGCCAAAGCGGGCAGGAGCAGCCAGCCCAGGCCGGCGTTGAGCGCCAGCCCGGCCAGCGCCGCCCACAGCGGCGTCCACATATCGCGCCGGGCGTAGAACAGCCGCGCCACAACTTCGAGCGCCGCGTGGCCGACCAGGCCCAGGGCAAAGAACTGCAAAGCGTGATAGACCCTGGCGGCGGCGACGGCGTCGAAATCGCCTCCCTGGAGCAGGATAGCGATCAGGGGGCGACCCAGCAGGAGCAGTCCCAGCCCGGCGGGGATCGCCAGGGCCAGGATGAGGCGCAGCGCCCAGGAAAAGACGCGCCGCAGCTCGTCGAGCTCGCCCTGGCTGGCCAGGGTTGCCAGCGTGGGCAGGACAACGATGCCCATTGCCGTGCCCAGCACCGTCTCCGGCAACTGCATCAGCTTCCAGCCGTACTCATAGGCCGCGATCGCGCCCGGCGCCAGCAGCGAGCCCAAGACCGTGGGCAGGACAAAGTTGACGTAGGTGACGCCCATTCCGGCCATGCGCGGCATCAGCAGGCGCAACAGAGGGCGCAGGTCGGGGTGGCGCAGGGCAGGCGTCCAACGGGCGCGGCGGTGGATCAGCCAGGGCACCTGGATCAGCAGATGACAGGCCGCGCCGGCCAGCCCGCCCCAGGCCAGGCCAAAGATGCCCAGGTGTGGGGCCAGCACCACGGCCCCCAGGATGCGCCCCAGCGTGTAGAAGAGGGGCGAGATCGCCGGCAGCAGAAAATGGCGGTGCGCCTGCAACACGCCGGTGATCAGCGTGCTCAGGCCAAAGACGAGCGTCTGCAACAGCACCAGGCGCATCAACTGTACCGTCAGCGTCACCTGCGGCGGGTCAAAGCCGGGGGCCAGGGTCATAATGATGGGGCGCGCCCAGACCGCGGCGACCAGGCTGACGGCGCAGACGATGCCCAGCACCCAGTTGACCACTGCCGAGACCAGGCGCCAGAGGTCATCGGGGTCGTTGCGGCTGATGGCGGCGGTCAGGATGGGGATGAGCGACGTAGTCAGGGCAGCGCCGGTGACGACGATATTCAGCCCTTCGGGGACCTCGAAAGCAGCGATATAGGCATCCAGCACGGCCGAAGCGCCAAAGGCGTTGGCGACAGCGCGCTCGCGGACGACGCCCAGCAGCTTGTCAAGCGCAAAGAGGCCCGCCACAAGCGCAGCCGAGCGGGCGACGTGGGCGCGTGCTGTTTGCTGATCGAGGTTGGCCGGGTGCATGGTTGGATTATAACAGGGGCGGGGTGGATGGGCAAGGCCATCAAAGGAAAAAGCCCCGTGATGAACGGGGCTGATACAAGCCAAGAGGTCTCCTGGCAACGACCTACTCTCCCAGGGGGCTGCCCCCCAAGTACCATCGGCGCTGGCGGTCTTAACTTCCGGGTTCGGGATGGGACCGGGTGTTTCCCCGCCGCTAGAGTCACCAGGAGACCTCAAGCTAGTCTCCCTACAACAACTGAAGATGGCGAAAACCTCAATTTCTCTGCGCCACGAGCAAGCCCTCGACCATTAGTACGGGTCAGCTGAACGCATTACTGCGCTTACACCTCCCGCCTATCAAGCTGGTAGTCTCCCAGCGGTCTTACCCGATTGCTCGGTGGGGGACCTCATCTTGGGGCACGTTTCCCACTTAGATGCTTTCAGCGGTTATCGTTGCCAGACGTTGGCTACCCAGCAATGCCCCTGGCGGGACAACTGGCACACCAGTGGTCTGTCCACCCTGGTCCTCTCGTACTGAGGGCAGCTCCCCTCAAGTCCCCTACGCCCACAGCGGATAGAGACCGACCTGTCTCACGACGGTCTGAACCCAGCTCACGTACCGCTTTAACGGGCGAACAGCCCGACCCTTGGGACCTTATCCAGCCCCAGGATGCGATGAGCCGACATCGAGGTGCCGAGCTGCGCCGTCGATATGGACTCTTGGGCGCAACTAGCCTGTTATCCCCGGGGTAGCTTTTATCCGGTAAGCTACGGCCCTTCCACTCGGAACCGTAGGATCACTAAGCCCGACTTTCGTCCCTGCTCGGCTTGTAGGCCTCACAGTCAAGCTCCCTTATGCCTTTACACTCTGCGGTGGGTTTCCATTCCACCTGAGGGAACCTTTGGGCGCCTCTGTTACCTTTTAGGAGGCGACCGCCCCAGTCAAACTGCCCACCTGGCATTGTCCCCCTGCCGGATCACGGCCAGAGGTTAGAGGCAAGACTTAGCCAGGGTGGTATTTCAAGGATGGCTCCACCGAGACTGGCGTCCCGGCTTCATAGCCTCCCACCTATCCTACACAAACTAAGCCCTAACTCCGTACCAAGCTGCAGTAAAGCTCCACGGGGTCTTTTTGTCCTGCTGCGGGTACACGGCATCTTTACCGCGACTTCAATTTCGCCGGGTCCCTCGTTGAGACAGTGCCCCACTCGTTACGCCGTTCGTGCGGGTCGGAACTTACCCGACAAGGAATTTCGCTACCTTAGGACCGTTCATCTACGTTACACGGACAACAGGCTTACGCCCTGTCTGTGCGGCTCGTGGCTTGAGCCCTCTGTGTCGCCACAGAGATCGGACCATCTCATCATCTCGCTGAATTGGCGGCTTCCATACTATTCAGCGGATGCCTGGCGTATGGTCTCTGAGGATTCTCCCTGGACGAAACGGCTCATGATCTCTTCATCCGAGTATTTGCGCCGTCCCGCCCCTCCATCGTTCATCTCGGCCCTGATCTTGAGGATTTCTCGCACTCCGTCCTCGGTCAAGTGTCGCCCCTCTTGCATCAAGCGGGCGATCTTCTTGAACCTGGCGAAATCTCGCTTCTTCTTCGCTGACAGGAAGCGAAACCGCTCAAAGAACGGAATCACATGCTCGCAGATGGCATTCAGATTGTTGACTTCATAGTACCAGACTCCATCCTCTCTCCCTCGCAACGTCCCGCACTGCAGATGCCGCTTGAACAGCGCCAGGATGACGCGATCTTTTTGCGAAACGTTGAAACAGAGAGATATTTTCCATGGAAGCCGGTAGTCTTGGCGTGGTCGAAAGGAAACATTAAAGCTTCCTTCTCCATCTGCAAACCCCGCCAGATAGTAGCCGATATGAGGTGGAATGATCTTGACATTCAGAGCCATGGAACACTTCCTTGGGAGTCTACTGGAGACTTTCCTGCTGATTGCCCGCACCTCACGGATTGTCACTGCTCCCCAGGGGAGCGAGTACCGGAGGATACACCGGGGTTTCCAGCATATGGCCAGGTTTATTAGCGTAACTACAGCGGTCCACTCTATCTATAGTTACGGCCGCCGTTCACCGGGGCTTCGGTTCAGAGCTTTGCTATCCGAAGAAAGCGAACCCCTCCCCTTAACCTTCCGGCACTGGGCAGGCGTCAGCCCCTATACTTCCTCTTGCGAGTTAGCAGAGACCTGTGGTTTTGTTAACCAGTCGGTAGGGCCACTTCACTGCGACCTCCTCGGGCTCCAGCCGCGGGGGCTTTCACCCTACTGAGGCACCCCTTCTCCCGAAGTTACGGGGTCATTTTGCCTAGTTCCTTAACGAGGGTTCTCCCGTTCGCCTGGGTATACTCTACCCGTCCACCTGTGTCGGTTTGCGGTACGGGCACCGGAGATTCATCGCTTAGAGGCTTTTCTCGGCAGCCTGGCTCAGCCACTTCTGGCTCAAGGCACCGCCATCACCCCTCAGGCTCCGGGGGCGGATTTTCCTCCCCCCATCGACGCCCTACAGGCTTGGCACCCGAATCCAATAACGGGCTGGCTTACCATACTGCGTCCCCCCATCGCTCCTCTCTGGTGGTTCCGGAATATTAACCGGATGTCCATCACCTACGCCTTTCGGCCTCGGCTTAGGCCCGACTAACCCGACGAGGACTGACCTTCCGCCGGAAACCTTGGACTTGCGGCGAACACGGTTCTCACGTGTTTTACGCTACTCATGCCGGCATTCTCACTTCTGCGCGCTCCACCGCTCCTTACAGTACGGCTTCGCTGCGCGCAGAACGCTCCCCTACCGCCCCCGCCGAAGCGGAGGCCCGTGGCTTCGGTGCCAGGCTTAGCCCCGTTACATTTTCCGCGCAGGATCGCTCGACCAGTGAGCTATTACGCACTCTTTAAAGGGTGGCTGCTTCTAGGCCAACCTCCTGGCTGTTCTAGCAATCCCACATCGTTTCCCACTTAGCCTGGACTTGGGGACCTTAGCCGTCGATCTGGGCTCTTTCCCTCTCGACTACGGATCTCATCATTCGCAGTCCGACTCCCGCGCTGTAGAGTATCGGCATTCGGAGTTTGGTTAGGTTTGGTAAGCGATAAGCCCCCTAGCCCATCCAGTGCTCTACCTCCGATACTGAACGCGCGAGGCTAGCCCTAAAGCTATTTCGGGGAGAACAAGCTATCTCCAAGTTCGTTAGGCATATCACCTCTACCCACAGCTCATCCCACCCTTTTGCAACAGAGAAAGGTTCGGCCCTCCACGAGGGGTTAGCCTCGCTTCAGCCTGGCCATGGGTAGCTCACCTGGTTTCGTGTCTACTCCTTGCCACCAATACGCCCTATTCAGACTCGCTTTCGCTACGGCTCCGGCTGTAACTGCCTTAACCTTGCGACAAAGAGTAACTCGCCGGCTCATTCTCCAAAAGGCACGCCGTCACACATTGCGTTCCTTCGCCCCCGAAGGGGCGTCAGAGACGCCATAGTGCTCCGACCGCTTGTAGGCATACGGTTTCAGGTTCTATTTCACTCCCCTAACAGGGGTACTTTTCACCTTTCCCTCACGGTACTTGTGCACTATCGGTCGCCAGGGAGTATTTAGCCTTGGGAGGTGGTCCCCCCTGCTTCCCACAGGATTCCTCGTGTCCCGTGGTACTCAAGGTCACCAGCAAGAGTCTACCCGCTTTCGCCTACGGGACTGTCACCCTCTATGGTCCCCCTTTCCTGAAAGGTTCGGCTAGCAGGCAGATTTGTAACTCTTTTGGGGTTGAACGGAACCCCCGCTGGGCCTTACAACCCTGTTGCCACATAGGCCCGTTCGCCACTCAGTGACAACAGTTTGGGCTGGTCCCCTTTCGCTCGCCACTACTCAGGGAATACTCTCTTTTCCTGCGGGTACTAAGATGTTTCAGTTCCCCGCGTTCCCCCCAACCGGCCTATAGATTCAGCCGGCGGTGCCTGGGTTTTACCCAGGCGGGTTTCCCCATTCGGACATCCCCGGATATAACACTTGCACACAGTTCCCCGAGGCTTATCGCAGTGTGCCACGTCCTTCATCGGCTCCTGGCGCCAAGGCATCCACCGTACGCCCTTAGTAGCTTGCCGTGACGCAGAGAAATTGAAGTTCTCGCCAATCATTCAGTTGTTAAGGTGCAACCTGCTCTTCAAGCGAAACGGCCTGGGTATACCCAGGCCGCCAGAGCGCCTACGTATACCACTGCTTGCTGTTTCTATCCGCTTTCTGTTCTTGGGATCTCAATCCCCTTCAATACTCACCTCTGTAGCGGTGGGGTAGTATACTCCAACTTGTCCTTCTTGTCAAGCACCCCTTTGCTGGTGGAGATGAGGGGATTCGAACCCCTGACCTCCTCCGTGCAAGGGAGGCGCTCTCCCGTCTGAGCTACATCCCCGGACCTGGTGGGCCTGAGTGGACTTGAACCACTGACCACTCCCTTATCAGAGGAGTGCTCTAACCGACTGAGCTACAGGCCCGCTGGAAGCGAGTGGAGAACGGACCTTAACAACTGAAGAGTGGTAGGAAAGCCGTGGCACGGGGCGCTTTGGCTTGCGGTGCCGTAGCACCTGCCGCCATATTCCCTAGAAAGGAGGTGATCCAGCCGCACGTTCCCGTACGGCTACCTTGTTACGACTTCGTCCCAGTCACCAGCCCCACCCTCGACGGCTGCCCCCCTTTCGGGTTAGCCCACCGGCTTCAGGTGTTGCCAGCTCCCATGACGTGACGGGCGGTGTGTACAAGCCCCGGGAACGTATTCACCGCACTATGGCTGACGCGCGGTTACTAGCAACTCCAGCTTCATGCAGGCGGGTTGCAGCCTGCAATCCGAACTGAGACCGGCTTTGGGGATTGGCTCCGCCTCGCGGCTTGGCAACCCATTGTACCGGCCATTGTAGCGTGTGTGTAGCCCTGGATATAAAGGCCATGCTGACTTGACGTCATCCCCACCTTCCTCCCAGTTACCCCGGGCAGTCCCCCTAGACACATGTAACTAGGGGCAGGGGTTGCGCTCGTTACGGGACTTAACCCGACACCTCACGGCACGAGCTGACGACAGCCATGCAGCACCTGTGCACGCTCCCGAAGGTCGGTCACCTTTCGGATCCCTACTACGTGCATGTCAAACCCAGGTAAGGTTCTTCGTGTAGCATCGAATTAAACCACACGCTCCGCTGCTTGTGCGGGGCCCCGTCAATTCGTTTGAGTTTTAGCCTTGCGGCCGTAGTCCCCAGGCGGGATGCTTAACGCGTTAGCTTCGGCACGAAGGGGTTTTTCCCCCCCACACCTAGCATCCATCGTTTACAGCCAGGACTACCGGGGTATCTAATCCCGTTCGCTCCCCTGGCTTTCGCCTTCAGCGTCAGGGACAACCCAGGAGGCCGCCTTCGCCACTGGTGTTCCTCCCGATATCTACGCATTTCACCACTACACCGGGAATTCCGCCTCCCTCTGCTGCCCTCAAGTCCTGCAGTATTGAACGGCCTCCCCGAGTTAAGCCCGGGGCTTTCACGCCCAACTTACAGGACCGCCTCAACGCTCTTTACGCCCAGTAAATCCGGATAACGCTCGCGTCCTACGTTTTACCGCGGCTGCTGGCACGTAGTTAGCCGACGCTGATTCCTGGGGTAACGTCCTTACTCCTCCCCCAGAAAAGGGTTTTACAACCCGAAGGCCTTCATCACCCACGCGGCGTCGCTGCGTCAGGCTTTCGCCCATTGCGCAATATTCCTTACTGCTGCCTCCCGTAGGAGTCTGGCCCGTGTCTCAGTGCCAGTGTGGGGGGCCGCGCTCTCACGCCCCCTACCCGTCTTTGCCTTGGTAGGCCGTTACCCTACCAACTAGCTGATGGGCCGCGGGCCCCTCCCGAAGCGCCGGAACTTTACTCGACAGAACGAACCGCCGAGCACATCGGGTATTAGCCCTCATTTCTAAGGGTTATTCCCGTCTTCGGGGCAGGTCACCCACGTGTTACTCACCCGTTCGCCGCTATGACCCCCGAAGGGATCACCGCTCGACTTGCATGTATTAGGCACGCCGCCAGCGTTTATCCTGAGCCACGATCAAACTCTCCATAGTGTCTCGGTCTATTGACCGTAGCTTTTTGACGTTGCCCGTTCCACGTTCCCTACCACTCTTCAATTGTTAAGGTCCTGCCCTGCCGGACGGTGACTATACCACAAACTGCTTTCTCTGTCAAGGGACAAAACGACCGATGCCCAGGCATCGGTCGGGCAACTTGCAGACATCTGTCTCAGTCTTGCCCTCTGTTCTCGTTTGTGCCCGTTATTATAGCAAAGCTTCTGTTTCCTGTCAAGTCCCTGATGTGGTATAATGGAAACGAAAACAGGGAGGCCGCCATGACTCAGCTCGAGTTCGAATTCCGAGTCTACCGCACCCGCGAGCCGGGCGGGAAACGCGAATGTATCGTCGCCCGCAGCGTGCCCCACGCCCTGCAGGTCTGGGGCGAGAGCGTCGACGCCTATTCGCGCAGCCTGGAGCTCGTCATCAGCGGCAACTGGCTGATGAAGCTGCTCGAAAATTACGAGCCAGGCGGACCGCAAGCCGGCCGCCCTATCGACGAGTGCGACCGCACCCGCATCGGCCAACTGTGCATCGATGGCCTGCTCACTGACGACGACGATCTCCGCCGCCGCTGCCTGGAGCAGGTGTTGACGATCCTGGGCTACGACCTGAACGCCATCCGCAAAGAAGGAGATCCCTCCACCTAAAACGGCACAATGACCAACAGCTTCATGGTGATCTCCCTCCCCCGTACCGGCTCGACGAATGACGTCCTCAAAGAGCTGGCCGCAACCGGCGCCCCCGAAGGAACGGTCGTCATCGCCGACGAACAGACGGCCGGCCGCGGCCGCTTCGACCGGCGCTGGCTGGCCCCCCCCGGCACCTGCCTGCTCCTCTCCATCCTCTTCCGCCCCTCGCTGCCCGCATCCCAGGTGTCCCACCTGACCATGCTCACCGCGCTGGCAGCGACCGACGCCATCGAGACCCTGACCGGCCTGAAGGTCGCCCTCAAGTGGCCCAACGATCTGATCGTTCCCGCGGCGACCGGCTGGCGCAAGCTGGCCGGCATGCTCACCGAGACGTCCTTCGCCGGCCAGGAGGTGACATGGGCAGTGGTGGGCATCGGCATCAACGTGAATGTGCCCCCCGCCGCCGTCACCGAACTGGCTGCGGACGCCACCAGCATCCTGGCCGAAACCGGACAGGAGACCGATCGCGCGGCGCTGTTGCAGCATCTGCTGGCCGGCGTCGAGCGCCGCTACGCGCGCCTGCGCGCCGGGGAAACGCCCTGCGCCGAGTGGGCCAGCCGCCTGGCGACGCTGGGACAGCGGGTGCAGGTCGATGCCAGCGGCGAACGCTACAGCGGCACCGCCGAGGCGGTCGACGAGGACGGCGCGCTGCTCCTGCGCACCGATGACGGTCATCTGCGCCGCCTGCTGGCCGGCGACGTGACGCTGCTCAGACCGCTCTAGCGGCCATCCTGGCGCATCGTCCCCTCGACAGCCGGAACGATCGAAGCGGACGGCGCGCCAATGTCTCTCAACGTCCCTCTCAAATTGTAACCGCGCTGTGCGCCAGCCGCAGGGCAGTGGCGACAGCCTCCTCCGGCGTGTCGACGCGGTGGATGGGCGGCGGCGGGTGCCCGGCGCGCTCAAAGTGCCAGGTGTTCAACCCCACCAGCGGCACGCCGAACTGGAGGGCGTAGGCGATCTCGCTCAGCGTGCCATAGCTGCCGCCGATGGCGATAGCGGCCCGAGCAGCGCGGACCACCAGCGCGTTGCGCGCCAGGCCAATGCCGGTGGGAATGGCAACGTCGACATAGGGGTTGGCCTGGCTGGTGTCGGCGCCGGGCAGGATGCCGATGGTCAGCCCGCCGGCGGATTTGGCCCCACGACAGGCCGCTTCCATGACCCCCGTCCGTCCCCCGCAGACGAGCGTCGCGCCAGCCAAGGCCAGGCCACGCCCGACCGCCTCAGCCGCAGCCAGCTCCTCTGCCGTCGCCGTCGACCCGCCGATGACGGCAATGAGCGGAGCGCGGTTCACTTTCTCGCCTCGATGATGCGGGCCGCCTCTTCGAAACCGGCCTGCAGAGCGCGCAGGTTGAGCTCGGTGGTCCCTTTGGGCGCGCGCGCCCGCACCGCTGCCTCGACCGATTCCCGGCTGACCACCCCCGTCAGGCCCACCAGCAGCCCCAAGGCGACAATGTTGGCCGTGATCGCCCGGCCGGTTGCCTCCTGCGCGATCTGGGTAATGGGGGCGCGGACGGCGTAGGTCGTCGGCGCGCGGTCAACCTGCGTGTCGTCGAGGATGATCAGCCCCCGCTTTTTCAGCAGAGTGCCGTAGCAGTCGCAGGCCATCTGGCTCATACAGAGCAGAATATCGGCGGAGAGCACTTTGGGGTAAAAGATTTCCTCGTCGGAGATAATGACCTCGGCCCGGCTGGCGCCGCCGCGCGCCTCGGGGCCGTAGGACTGGCTCTGGACGACGTATTTGCCATCGCGCACGGCGGCGTCGGCCAGGATCACGCCGGCCAGGATCAAGCCCTGTCCGCCAGTGCCGGCGAGGCGGATTTCGACACGCTGGGCCATCACTCCACCTCCCCTGCCTTCGCCCGCCGGATGACCTCCCCATAGAGACGGGTGTACTCCTGCAGGTCCTGGCGGTCGGCAAAGATGCCGCGGATGATCTTGCCTTTTTTCTCTTCGTCGGACAGCTTTTCCGCCTGTTGGACGGTCATACTGTTGTCCTTGAGCGCGCGCATCATCTGCGGCGCGGCCCCAAGGCGGTTCAGGCGGCCAAAGGTTGTTGGACAGTAGCTGATCGCTTCGACCAGCGAAAAGCCATCTTTCAGGATGGCCTGCTCGATGTACCGCTGCATCTCGGTGACGTGATAGACCGTGCTGCGGGCGACGAAGGAAGCGCCAGCGACGGCTGCCATCTCGGCGATATGGAAGGGGGGTTCGATGTTGCCGTAGGGAGCGGTGGTGGCGCGCGCGTTCAGCGGCGTCGTCGGCGAGTACTGCCCGCCCGTCATGCCATAGGTCTCGTTGTTGACAACGATGGCCGTCAGCCCGATGTTGCGGCGCGCGGCGTGGATGAAATGATTGCCGCCGATGGCCATGGCATCGCCATCGCCCATCACCACCAGGATTTTCATGTGCGGCTTGACCAGCTTGAGACCGGTGGCAAAGGCCAGCGCGCGGCCATGGGTGGTGTGCAGGGTGTTGAAATCGACATAGACCGGCATGCGGCCCGTGCAGCCGATGCCGGAGACCATAGCAATGTCATCTTTATCGATCCCCAGTTTGTCGACGGCGCGGATGATGGCGTGCAGGACGATGCCGATGCCGCAGCCAGCACACCAGACGTTGGGAAACTTTTTGCTGTGGCGCAGATAGCGCTCGTGGACTCTCGATTCGGCCTTGGGCATCTCTTACCTCATTCCTTCGATAGCGCTCAGGATGTCGTCGGGGTGGATCATCTCCCCGTCGGCGCGATTGACCCGCCTGACCTTGCTTCGCCCGGCGATGCGCTCCACTTCCAGAGCGATCTGGCCCAGATTCATCTCTGGCACGACGACGCGGTGGATGCGCCCCGTAGCTTCTTCGACGATCTCTTCGGGGAAGGGCCACAGGGTCTGGAGCTGCATAAATCCAACGCGGCGGCCGCGCTGGCGGGCCATCTCGACGGCGTGACGGGCCGAACGGGCGGTGGCGCCGTAGGAAATGACCAGCGTGTCGGCCTCCCTGACCCCATCCTGTTTGACCAGCAAGATGTGGGACAGGCTGCGCTCGATCTTGCGGTTGACCCGTTCCAGCCAGAGGTTGACCTCGTCCGGCCGTTCGGTTGGATAGCCCCGCTCGTCGTGGTGGAGGCCGGTGACGTGATAACGGTAACCCTCGCCAAAGGGCACCAGAGGCGGCACGTCGGAGGGGAGGTTCTCGAACGGTTTGTACCACTCTGGCGGCACCAGGGTCTTTTCGCGCTCCACGCGCTCGATCGTCTCATTGGCGGGCAGTTCGATCCCCTCGCGCATATGGCCGATCACCTCATCCATCATCAGCAGGACCGGCGTGCGGTAGCGCTCGGCAAAATTAAAAGCCGTCACCGTCAAGTCGAACGTCTCGCGCACCGACGCGGGGCAAAGGGCGATGATGGGGTGGTCGCCGTGGGTGCCCCAGCGGGCCTGCATGATGTCGCCCTGCGAGGGGCGCGTCGGCTGACCGGTCGACGGGCCAACGCGCTGGACATCGACGATGACGCAGGGGATCTCGGCCATTGCCGCATAGCCGATGTTCTCCTGCATCAGGCTAAAGCCCGGCCCGGAGGTTGCCGTCATCGCCTTGGCCCCGCCGACGGCGGCGCCGATGACCGCCGACATCGAGGCGATCTCGTCTTCCATCTGAATGAACACCCCGCCGACCTGCGGCAGGCGGCGGGCCATCACTTCGGCAATTTCGGTGGCCGGGGTGATGGGATAGCCAGCGAAGAAACGACAGCCGGCAGCAATGGCCCCTTCGGCGCAGGCCTGGTCTCCCTGCATCAATACCCTGGTCATGCGACCTCCTCCGGCGACACTTCGGTCACAAAAATGGCAAAGTCCGGGCAATGCAGTTCGCACCACCCACAGGCGATGCACTTTTCGGGATGGGCGACGATGACGGTCCCGTCGCTCTCCTGCTCCAGCGTCTGAGTGGGGCAAAACTCAACGCACAGGCCGCAGCCTTTGCACCAGTTGGGGAAAATGGTCACGCGGCCACGGCGCTTTTTCCCCTTTTTCTTCTCGCTCTCCTGTTCGGCGTTGTCGCCCTCTTGCGGTTCGGGCATGCGACTTTCCTCCTCGAAGGGTTGTGAGCCGATTATACCATAGATTCCGCCGAGACCCCAAACCTGGATGTTCGTGGCAGTGTAGGATAACTGCGAGCAGTTGTCCTACGCCGCTTGGTGCTCTTGCCCAACTGTGGTAGAATACGAGTAAAGGTGCAGCAGAGGGAAAGGAAAATGGTCGTCAAGCGCAAAGATTTGGCAATGACGGAACGGCCAGCCTACGCAGGCAGCGAGCGATGGCTGGGCGAAGGATGGGTCACCTACCGGCGAGCGCGCGTCTGGGAGCCGCCCACCGACGTGTACGAAAACGAGGAAGGACTGGTGGTGCAGATCGAGCTGGCCGGAGTGAACGAGCGAGATGTCCAGATCACGCTGAGCGAGCGTATGCTGGTCGTCAGCGGCGTGCGCCGCGATCCCGAATCCAAGCAGGCCTACCACCAGATGGAAATCCGCTACGGCGAGTTTCGCACAGAGGTCTACCTGCCCTGGGTCGTGGATGCCGACCAGGTGGACGCAGAGTACGAAGATGGGTTTTTGCGCATTCTCCTGCCGCGCCCACCGCGGCGACGCCTCACCGTGCTCTAGAGAAAAAGACGAGATTCGAGCATGGACAAGATGGATTTGTTCGAGGGTTTTTTCAAACCGTTCCAGGGCGCAATCACGCCGCCGGCCGAGGCGCAGAGCGGGAAGGGCGGCGAAACCGAGCCGCGCATCCCGCCAGAAGTGCCGATCCTGCCCCTGCGCGGACTGGTCGTCTACCCGCAGACCGCCGTACCGATCCGCGTGGGACAGCCGCGCTCGATCCGCCTGATCGACGACGCGGTGGTCAGCAAGCAGCCGATCGGCCTGGTGGCCAGCAAAAACCCGGAGATCGAAGAACCAGGCCCGGACGATATCTACCGCGTCGGCGTTGTCGCCACCGTCCATCGGCTCTTCAAAGCGCCCGACGAGACGATCACGCTGATCATGCAAGGACTGCAGCGCATCCGCATCGACGAGTTTGTGGCCGCCGAGCCCTATCTGAAAGCCCGCGTGACGCCGATCCCAGAAATCCTCGAGCACTCGCTCGAGGTCGAAGCGCTGCAGCGCTCGGTTGTCGAGACCTTCCGCCGCCTGACCGAGCTGTTGCCGGCGGTGCCCGAAGAGCTGGTGCTGATGGCGCTCAACGCCGAAAGCCCGCTGCAACTGGTCTATGGCATCGCCACGCACATTCGCATCGGCCTGGAGAACGCCCAGCAACTTCTCCAGATCGACAGCACGCGCGAAAAGCTGCACTTTTTGCTCTCGCTGCTGACCAAAGAGCTGGAAGTCGTCGAGCTGGGGCGCAAGATCCAGAGCCAGGCCCAGTCCGAAGTGGAAAAGGCGCAGCGCGAATACTTTTTGCGCGAACAGCTCAAGGCCATCCAGACCGAGTTGGGCGAGGCCAGCGAGCAGCAGATGGAGGTCGAAGAGTTCCGCCGCAAGATCGACGAGGCCGGCATGCCCGAAGAAGCGGAGAAGGAAGCGCGGCGGGAGCTCGACCGCCTCAGCAAGCTGCCCACCGCCGCCGCCGAGTACGGCGTCATCCGCACCTACCTCGACTGGCTGGTCAGCCTGCCCTGGCAGCAGCAGACGCAGGACAATCTCGACATTGCCAACGCGCGCAAGGTGCTGGACGAAGATCACTATGACCTGGACGAGATCAAGGAGCGCATCCTGGAATACCTGGCGGTGCGCAAGCTGAAGGAAGAGCGCAAAGAGGAACGCGAGGAAGAGGTCGTCACTGACCTCATCCGCCGCGAGCGGGAGGGCGTCATCCTCTGCTTCGTCGGGCCGCCGGGCACGGGCAAGACCAGTCTGGGCCAGTCGATTGCGCGCGCGCTGGGCCGCCAGTTCATCCGCCAGTCCCTCGGCGGGATGCGCGACGAGGCCGAGATCCGCGGCCACCGCCGCACCTACATCGGCGCCCTGCCGGGGCGCATCATCCAGGCGTTGCGGCGCGCCGGCACCAAGAACCCCGTCTTTATGCTCGACGAGGTCGACAAGCTGGGCACCGATTTTCGCGGCGACCCGGCCTCGGCGCTGCTGGAGGTGCTCGACCCCGAGCAGAACCGCGAGTTCCGCGACCACTACCTGGACGTGCCGTTCGACCTCTCCCAGGTGATGTTCATCTGCACCGCCAACCTGATCTACCCGATCCCGGCGCCGCTGCAGGACCGTATGGAGATTTTGGAGCTTTCGGGCTACACCGAGGTCGAAAAAGTGCGCATCGCCCAGGGCTATCTGATCCCGCGCCAGCGCCGCGAGAACGGGTTGAAAGCGTCCGAGATCAGTTTTACCGACGGCGCGCTCAAGCGCATCATCCGCGAGTACACCCGCGAGGCTGGCGTGCGCAACCTGGAACGGCAGATCGGCAGCATCTGCCGCAAAGTCGCCACGGCGATCGCCGAGGGAAAGAGCGTGGCGCCGGTGCGGGTGACGGTGCGCGACGTGCCCAGGTACCTGGGCCGGCCGCGCTTCTTCCCAGAGACGGCGCTGCGCACCCAGATCCCCGGCGTGGCCACCGGCCTGGGCTGGACGCCGACGGGAGGCGACATCCAGTTCTTCGAAGCGACGCGCATGAGCGGCCAGAAGGGCTTTCAGATCACGGGGCAGTTGGGCGATGTCATGAAAGAGTCCGCTCAGGCCGCCCTCAGCTATGTCCGCTCCAAGGCCAGCTCCCTGGGCATCAGTGAGGACTTTTTCGACAAGATGGACATTCACCTGCACGTGCCGGCCGGCGCCATCCCCAAGGATGGCCCGTCGGCGGGGGTGACCATCGCCACGGCGCTCGTCTCATTGCTGACCGGCAAGACCGTCCGCCCCGACGTGGCCATGACCGGCGAGATCACCCTGCGCGGGCAGGTCCTGCCTGTGGGCGGCATCAAAGAAAAGGTGCTGGCAGCCCACCGCGCTGGCCTCAAGACCGTCATCCTGCCCAGGCGCAATGAGCAGGACTTGCAGGACGTCCCGCCGGAGGTGCGCAAGGCGCTCAAGTTCGTCCTGGTCGAGCATGTGGAAGAGGTCTTTGCCGCGGCGCTCAGCAACGAGAGCAACAAGGAGGCCAGGTCCCAGCCACAGAATAAGGAGGAAGGGTGACGAAAATCCTGGTTGTAGACGATGACAAAGAAATGGGGCGTCTCTTGCAGACTCTTTTCGAGCTGGAAGGATACCAGGTCACCATCGTGCGCAACTATGATGAGATCAAGCCAGCGTTGATCGAGCAGCAGCCGGACGCCGTGTTCATGGACGTCCATATTCAGGATCGAGACACGATCCCGCTGTTGGCCGAGCTGCGCCAGGAGACGCAGTTCGCCCACATCCCGGTCGTGATGGCATCGGGGCTGGACTGCCGCGAGGCCTGCGAGCGGGCCGGCGCCAACTGCTTTCTGATCAAGCCGTTCCTGCCCACCGATCTGATCCGCGTCGTTGGCGAGATGCTGCAGGCGGGTTGACGCCATGACCAGGCGATCGAAAAGTCACGCTCAATCGCAGTGGAGGCGAGTCGACCTGCACCTGCACACGCCCGCCTCGGCAGATTATCAGGAGGCCAACGTTTCCTATCTGGACATCCTGCGCCAGGCGGAGAGCCGGGGGCTGGACATCATCGCCTTTACCGACCACAACACGATGGCCGGCTACCGGCGGATGCTGGAAGAGATCGAGCAGCTCGAGCTGTTGGAACAGCTCAACCGCCTGCGCGGCGACGAGAAATCCCGCCTGAGCGAGTACCGCCGTCTGCGGGCCAGGGTGCTGGTACTGCCGGGTTTCGAGTTCACCGCCACCTTTGGCTTTCACATCCTGGCCCTGTTCGACCCGCAGGTCGACGTGCGCGAACTCGAGTTTCTGCTGCGGCGGCTGAATGTGCCGCTGGAGAAGCTGGACGACGGGAGTTCGGAAGTGGGCGCCACCACCGACGTCCTCACCGCCTACCGCCTCATCGCCGAGGCGGGGGGGATCGTCATCGCCGCGCATGCCAACTCGACCAACGGCGTGGCCATGCGCGGTTTCGATTTCGGCGGGCAGACGCGCATTGCCTATACGCAGGATCCGCACCTGCACGCGCTGGAAGTGACAGACCTGGACAAGAAGGACCGCAACGCCACGGCGCGCTTTTTCGACGGCTCCAAGCCCGAATACCCGCGGCGGATGCGCTGCATCCAGGGCTCGGACGCCCATCGCCTGCTGCGCGATCCCAACAACCCCCGCCACCTGGGCGTAGGCGACCGGGCGACGGAAGTGCTGCTGGCGGAGGTCAGTTTTGCGGCGCTGCGCGAGGTCTTTGTGGGGGACGATTTCACCCGCACCCGTCCCTACCGCCCGGCAGCCAAGACGCCGTTCGACCACGTCAAGGCGGCGCAGGAGGAGGGGGTCTCGATCGTGCGCGATTTTCACCCCCGCTACACCCAGCGCGGCGGCTATCTCTACGCCATCCTGACCGACATCTGCGCCTTTGCCAACACCAACGGCGGCACGCTCTACATCGGCGTCAGTGAGGCCCCCCAAGAAGAGCCGCCGGGGGTGAACAACCCACGCCAGGTGATCAGCAGCATCCTCGACGAGGTCAGCCGGCGCATCACGCCGCCGTTGGAGGTCTCGGCGGACGTGCTCGAATCGCGGGGCAAAAAGATCGTCCGCGTGACGGTGCCCCGCGGCAGCGACCTGCCCTATGCCATCGACGACAACAAGATTTACGTGCGCAGCGAGTCCGAGACGGGGCTGGCGGTGCGCGACGAGATCGTCAGCCTGGTGCAGCAGGCGGTCGCGCCCCCGCCGGTCCAGCCGCCGGCAGCCCCGCCGCAGCCCTCGCCGAGCGGTCCGGTCGAACCGCCGCGCACCGGCGTCGAGATCGTCGCCACAGAGGAGCGCGGGGGCATCCTCTACCACACCATGCGCGATCTGCGCAACAACAGCGTGGTCAAGAACGTGACGCGCCAGTCGGCGCGCAAGCTGTGGCACTATGCCATCACCCAGAAAGAAGACCACCCGTTCGACCCCGATCAACTGGCCTGGGAGGGAGGGCTGGCGGTGATCCGCCGGCGGGAGCGCGGCGGGCAGGCCCGTTATGACCTGGCTCAGCGGGACGGCGAAAGGGTGCGTATCTACTACGGCGTCACCGAGGACGGCGTCCACGGCCCGTGGGCCAAACTGGTCGGCGCCGAAGCGGAGGTGAGCGGAGAATGAGCGCCCCACGGATCAGGTCAAGCTACCGCTGGTTCGTCGTCCTGGTCTTTTTCCTGTTCATGCTGCTGCACCAGGCGGACAAGCTGCTGATCGGCCCTCTGACGACGCCGATCATGGAAGAGTTTGGCATCAACCAGACGCAGATGGGGGCCGTTTCGACCGTCGCCATCCTGGTTGCGGCGGTGCTCTTTCTGGTGTGGGGCTATCTGTATGACCGTTACGCCCGCGCCAAACTGGTGGCGCTGGCGTCGGCGATCTGGGGGACGACGACCTGGCTCAACGCGCTGGCGCCCTCGTATCCCATCTTTCTGGTGACGCGGGCCAGCACCGGCATCGACGATTCGAGCTATCCGGGGCTGTACAGCCTGCTGGCGGACTATTTCGAGCCGCGCGTTCGCGGCAAGGTCTATGGGCTGCTGCAGATCGCCCAGCCGCTGGGCTATATGCTGGGCATGGTGCTGGCGCTGATGTTGGGCAGCGTCATCGGCTGGCGCAATGTTTTTTTCATCACCGGTGGGATGGGCATCCTGATCGCCCTGCTGATCTTTTTCGGCGTGCGCGAAGTGCCGCGCGGGCGCAGTGAACCTGAGCTGGCCGATCTGGCCGAGGTGGGCACTTACCGCATCGACTGGAGCAAGGCGCGCCAGCTCTTGAAAAGCCCCACCCTGCGCCTGATCATGGCCCAGGGCTTTTTCGGCGTCTTTCCGTGGAATGTGATCAGCTTTTGGTTCTTCCGCTACCTGGAGGTCGAACGCGCCTATGAGCCAGGGCAGGTGATGGTCACGATGATCATCGCCATCCTGGCGCTGGCGTCAGGCTACTTTGTGGGGGGGGCCATAGGCGACCTGTTCTTCCAGCGCACGCGGCGCGGGCGAGCGCTGACGGCAGGGGCAGGCGTCCTGGCCGGGGCGATCTTTCTGGTGCTGGCCCTCTCTGTGCCGGTGACCAACCACCTGCTCTTTGCCGTCTTTCTCTGCGCCGCCGCAGTGACCATGTCCATCGCCTCGCCGAACGTGCCGGCCATCATCCACGACATTGTCGTTCCCGAAGCGCGGAGCACGGCGCAGGCGCTGACCTATTTCGCCGAGAACATCGGCTCGGCGGCGGCGCCGCTCATGGCAGGGTTCATCGCCGACCGTTCTTCGCTGGGGGTGGCCATCCTGACGATCTGTGTGAGCACCTGGCTGGTCTGTGCGGCGCTCTTCGCGCTCGTGGCGCGCCACGTGCCGCACGACATCGAGCGACTGCGACGGACGATGCAGGAGCGAGCCAGCCAGCTCTGATCGGTCGAACGATAGCACAGAGACACGGAGAAGATCCTCCGTGTCTCTGTCGTTAACGGCTCCCCCCCC
>Ga0209227_1000438_pt1 | contig 36016 bp, 31 predicted proteins | sample YNPBryantNP2012_FD_185815 | JGI IMG/M metagenome (GOLD analysis project Ga0209227, IMG submission 185815) | Anoxygenic and chlorotrophic microbial mat microbial communities from Yellowstone National Park, USA - YNP Bryant NP 2012 (SPAdes)... ...
GGCCGTCCTTGCTTGGCATTCCCACCAACATCCGCTATAATGGCACACGATCCGGAGGTGTCCAATGTCCGACCACCAACACACCGTTCGCTCCAGTCTGCACTCACTGCCGCGCAACATCTGGGCCGTCAGCCTGACCAGCTTTTTCACCGATATCTCGACCGAGATGGTCATCAATATCCTGCCCCTCTTCCTGGCCAACGTCCTGCAAGTACGCACCTCCATCATCGGCCTGATCGAAGGGGTTGCCGAAGCCACTGCCAGCCTGCTCAAGGTCTTTTCCGGCTGGCTCTCTGACCGGCTGCGCGCCCGCAAGTGGCTCGCCGTTGCCGGCTATGCCCTCTCCGCTTTCTCCAAGCCCTTCTTCTACGTTGCCAACTCGTGGGGCGCCGTGGCTGGCGTGCGCTGGGCTGACCGCGTGGGCAAGGGCATCCGCACCGCCCCCCGCGACGCCCTCGTCGCCGATGCCGCGTCGGAAGAGCAGCGCGGGCTGGCCTTTGGCTTCCACCGCGCCGCCGACACCGCCGGCGCCATGGTCGGGCTGTCGATCGCCCTGGCCGTGGTCTGGCTGGCCCAGCGCGGCGCCGCCGCGCTGAGCCGTTCCACCTTCCAGACCATCGTCCTGATCAGCATGATCCCGGCCTTTCTCGGCGTCCTCTCGCTGGCTCTCGGCGCGCGGGATGTGCCGGTCAAGGAAGGCAGCAAAGGCCAACGGATCTCCTTCCGCCAACTGGGGCCGCGCTTTGCCCTCTTTATGCTCATCGTCGGCCTGTTCGACGTGGGCAACTCGTCCGACGCCTTCCTCGTCCTGCGCGCCCAGGAACGCGGCCTGAGCGTGACCGGCGTGCTGGCCATGCTGGTCACGTTCAACCTCGTCTATACGCTCCTCTCCGCTCCCGCCGGCTCCTTCTCCGACCGCGTCGGACGGCGCAGGCTCATCATTGGCGGCTGGCTGGTCTATGCCGCCATCTATCTGGGCATGGCCCTGGCCCGCAGCGGCTGGCAGATCTGGCTGCTCTATGCCCTTTACGGCGTCTACTACGGTCTGGCCTTTGGCGCGACCAAAGCCATGGTCGCCGACATCGTCCCCCAGCACCTGCGCGGCACGGCCTATGGTGTCTACAACGCCGTGCTCGGCCTGCTCGACCTGCCCGCCTCGCTCATCGCCGGCGTGCTCTGGGGCGGCGTGGGCGCATGGCATGGCTTTGGCCCCGCCGCCCCCTTCTACTTCGGCGCGGCCATGGCCCTCCTGGCCGCCGTCCTCCTGGCAGTTTCTACCCCGCTGCTGACGGGAGGGGAACTCCAGACCAAAGGGTAACTGTCTACCCTCCCGCAGGCTTCGCCGTGAGCTCAGCCGAACGGTTTGGACGCAATCTCCGCATGGGAGTGCGCCGCAATGAGTCGCTTGCCCTCTCAACAGCACGTTCTAACCTGCGGGAGGGTAGGAGATAAGGTTTGAACTGATGACAACAACCCTGTTGACCCGCGGCTCGATCCATACCATGGACCCCACCTGTCCCCGCGCCTCCGCCGTGGCCATCGACAACGGACGCATTCTGGCTGTTGGAGACGATCTCGACCTGCCCGGCGCCGCCCGCATCGACCTGGGCGGTCGCTGCGTCCTCCCCGGCCTGACCGACAGCCACATCCACCTGCGCTGGTCGGCCATCACCCTGCAGATGATCGACCTGGGCGGCTGTCGTTCGCTGGAAGAGATGCTGGCGCGGGTCGCCGCGCGCGCCGCCCAGACCCCGCCCGGCGAGTGGCTCAGCGGCCACAGTTGGAACCAGGAGGAGTGGCACGAACGCCGCTTCCCCACCGCTGCCGACCTCGACCGTGTCGCCCCACACTGCCCGACGGTGCTGACCGCCAAAAGCGGCCACGCGCTGGTAGCCAACAGCGCAGCGATGGCCGCCGCAGGCATCACCGCAGAGACCCCCAACCCGGCCGGCGGGCGCATCGGGCGGGACGCCAGCGGACAGCCGGACGGCCTCTTTTTCGAGGAAGCGATGGACCTGGTCCTGGACTCCATCCCCCAGCCTGACGCCGCCACCGCCGCCGCGCTGACAGCCATCTTTGCCCGCGCCTGGCAGCTTGGCCTCACCGCTGTCCACGACGTCGATAACCTGGCCGCCTTCGACGCCTTCCAACGGCTGCGCGCCGAGGACAAACTGGGACTGCGCGTGGTCAAGTACCTGCCCGCCGAGGCGCTCGATCACGCGCTGGCGCTGTGCCTGCGCGCCGGCCTGGGGGACGACTGGCTGCGCATCGGCGGGATCAAGCTCTTTGCCGACGGCGCGCTGGGCTCTCACACGGCGGCCATGCTGGCCCCCTACGAGGGCGAGCCGGACAACCTGGGCATCCTGACAGTGGAGCGAGAGGCACTGGAGGAGACCGTGCGCCGCGCCGCCGCTGGCGGGCTGCCCGTGGCCGTCCACGCCATCGGCGACGCCGCCAATCGCATGGTTCTCGACGTCTTTGCTGCCGTCAGGCCGGCACACCCCACCCTGCGCCAGCGCATCGAGCATGTCCAACTGCTCCACCCCAACGACATCAGCCGTCTGGCCGAACTGGGTGTGGTCGCCTCGATGCAGCCGCTTCACGCCACGCAGGACGCCGTCATGGCCGACCGCTACTGGGGCGCGCGTGCCGCCACGGCCTACGCCTGGCGCAGCCTGCTCGACGCCGGGGCGGTGCTGGCCTTTGGCTCGGACTGTCCGGTGGAAAGCCCCAATCCCTTCCTGGGCATCCACGCCGCGGTGACACGGACGCGCGCCGACGGCTATGGCGGCCCCGACGGCTGGCAGCCGCAGCAGCGCATCACCGTCGCAGAGGCCATACGCGCCTACACGTGGGGCGCGGCCTACGCGGTGGGCCTGGAAAAACGGCTGGGTTCTCTCTCGCCGGGGAAATGGGCCGACCTGGTGGTGGTCGACCGCGACCCCTTCACCTGCGACCCGGCCGCCATCGCCGGGGCGCAGGTAGAGGGCACAATGATCGGCGGCGAGTGGGTCTACCGGCGCTTTTAGGCCAGCACCCGCTCGTCCCCCACGCGGCGCGTCACCCCGCGCTCGTCCAGGTGCTCCAACAGCCCCTGGGCATACTTGCGGCTGGTCTGCAAGAGATCGCGCGCCTGGGCCAGGGTGATGCTCCCTTCCTTCTGGATGTGCTCGCGGACGCGGCGCACCATCTCCTCGTAGGTAGACGCCAGAAATAGCACTTCGGGCGAGACCTGCACCAGGTCGCCGCGGGCCAGCAGGACAGAGAGCACCTCCTCGCCGACGGCAGCGATGCTCTCTTTCGTCGAGGGGGGTGTCTGCGGGTCACGGCGAAAGCGGGCCAGCAGTTCGTCCACTGCCCGCTGTTGTTCGGCGTTCAGGCGCACCTGGTGCTCCGGCAGGCGCACCGTCGCGCTCTGTTCGACGAGCAGGCCCTCCCGCGCGGCGCGGGCCAGCAGGCCGTTGAAAACGCGCGCGTCGAGGCGCAAGAAACTGCGCAGCTCTTCCCGTCCCATGCCCGGCCGCAGGGGATGGCGGCGGTGGTAGGCATCGAGCTGCACTGCGATGCGCTCGGTCATCGCCGACCACCAACTGCGCGAGGCCACCAGCCGGGCGCTGGAGAGGCCCTCGTCCCTGTCCAGCACCACAGCGGCGCCCTCCGCCAGCAGCGCGTCCAGCGCCGCCGCTGCCTCTTCGCCCAGGCCGGAAGCCTCCAGCGCCTCGCGCGCTGGCAGCGGCCCGCGGCGCTCCAGTGCCTGCAGCAGCACCTCCGCCGGCGTCCCCCGCGACAGCGTCTCCAGCCGCGCCAGCACCTGCGGCTGGAAACGGCGATGCTTGCGCCCAGGGTTGGGATCGACCACCCGCCCTCCGCCGACCGTCGCCGGCGGAGAGGGCATGCGCACGATGAAGCGGTCGCCGCGCGTCAGCGGCAGCGGCTGGTCCAGCTCCAACTGCACCCAGCCCGACTCGCCGGGCTCCAGCACTTCCTGGCCCAGCAGCCGCACCCGGCCGACCGCCTCCGCCGAACCGCAGAAGAACTTGAGGCGCGTGTTGTGTTTCAAGGGCAACGCAGCATCCGGCAGATAATCGAGCCACACGTCGGCCAGGATCGTCGGGCGCAGACGGCCGGGGAGGGCGATCAGATTGCCGCGCGCCAGGTCGGTCTTGGCCACGCCGGAGAGGTTGACCGCCACGCGGCTGCCAGGGACGGCGCGGCTGATCTTTTGCTTGTGCGTCTGCAGGCCACGGATGCGGGCGCGCAGGCCCTGGGGCAGCACTTCGACCTCCTGCCCCACTTCCAGGCTGCCGTCGAGCAGCGTGCCGGTGACAACCGTGCCAAAGCCGCTGATGGTAAAGACGCGGTCGATCCACAGACGCGGCTGACCACGGTCGGGGCGGGGGGCGGTGCGCTGCAACACCTCTTCCAGCGCTGCCAGCAGTTCCTGCAGCCCACGGCCAGAGCGCGCCGAGACAGGGACGATGGGCGCACCTTCCAGCGCCGTCCCTTCCAGCACTCCGGCGACGTCGGTCTCTACCAGCTCCAGCCATTCGGGGTCATCGATCAGATCGGCCTTGGTCAGCGCGACGACGCCGTTGGAGATCTCCAGCAGGTCGAGGATGGCCAGGTGCTCGCGGGTCTGGGGCATCACGCCCTCGTCGGCGGCGACGACAAAGAGGGCGGCGTCGATGCCGCCGACGCCGGCGAGCATGTTTTCGATAAAGTCGCGGTGGCCCGGCACGTCAACGATGCCCACCGCCTCACCGCCGGGCAGCGTAAGCCAGGCAAAGCCCAGGTCGATGGTCATCTCCCGCTCCTGCTCCTCGCGCAGGCGATCGGGATTGATGCCGGTAAGCGCTTCCACCAGGGTCGATTTGCCGTGGTCGACGTGGCCGGCAGTGCCGATGACGCGCATCGTTACTTCTCCTGGTTGGCCTTTTCGCGCAGGGCAATCAGACGCTGATCGATCTCAGCAAGTTGCGCCTCATAGTCGTCCTGCGCGTACTTGAGGCGGCGCACCAGCTCCTGCCGGCGCAGCTCCCAGGAAGCGTCGAGCTGTTCCTGGTGCAGTTTGAGCAGATCGGAGATCGGCTCGAAGCGCCTTGCCAGACGGTCGTTCTTTACCTCCTGCTCGCGCCAGCGCTCGTCGGAGGCAACCTGCCAGTTGCGCCACTCTTTTTCCTGCTTGCCCTGCCACTCCTCCCACTGCCGCTTGATGCGCTCCTCAGAGACGCGCAGCATCTCGGTGGCCTCGTTCTGGCGCGTCTCCAGCCGCTCCTGGAACGCCTCCAGCCGCTTGAGCGCCTCCTGCACGTCGCGGTGGCCGACGAGCAGGCGCTGGCGCTCTTCGCGCAGGCGTTCCATCTCGGCGCGGGCCTCTTCGGCCTGGCCCAGCCACTTTTTCACCTCCTGATTGCGGCGGAAATCGGCCGCCTGTAACTCCTCGACGACCCGGGCAAAGTCCTGGATAGGCTTGAGGCCTTCCTCGATACGCGTGCGCTGCTTTTGCACGCTCTCTTCGATCAGAGACAACTTGGGACCAAAGGTCTCGATCCGCCGGCGCAGCTCTGGCATTTCGGCTTCCAGGCTGGTGATGCGCTGGTGGTCAGCGCGGCGCTGCTCTTCCAGATAGACCACAGCCTGGAGGCGGTCGTCGGTGCGCTTGCCCAGGTCGGCAAGCGCCGCGTCGATGCGCTGCAGGTTCTCGTTCAGCCGTCGCTCCTCAGCCTGCATCACGTCAACGCGCTCCGTCAGGCGAGGGATGAGGCGAATATCCTCAGTCAGGCGGGCGATCTCCTCCTTGATCGCGCCGACCTCCAGTTGACGCGCCCTTTCTGTTTCGCGCTGCTCTTTGCGCCGCTGCTCGTCGCGCTTGTCGAGCATCAGCGCCATATCTTTGCGCACCCCTTCGACAGCCTGGGTGAACTCGGTGACGCGGGTCAGCAGGATTTCGAGCCCCACCACCGCCTTTTGCAGCGCAGCGATCTGCTCCTCCTGGCGGGCGAGGGTCTGCGCCTGGCCTTCCAGCCGCTCCTGCAACGCCGCGATCGTCGCCCTGTCCTTGCGCCGTTCTTCGTCCAGCCATTTGAGCATCTGGCTGGTTTGGGTCGGATCCATCGTCATAAGAATCCCCTCCGCTTGCGGATAGCGAGGGCATTATAGCATAATCCCCCTGCTGAGCAACGACGGCCAAATCGTGGGACAACTGCGAGCAGTTGTCCTACAAGTCAGGCGATTTGACACCTTGCCCACCTTGTGTTATGATTATTCCGCGTGCGCCGCTATGGCGTGCGTTTCAGTTCAGGCTCTCGACAGAAACGGAGGGAGGCGGGCCATTAGAAGAAGACATCCGAAAAAGTTCAGGAAGGACCTGCGGGCGTCTTTCCGGATCAACCATCAGATCCAGGCAGCGGAAGTGCGGCTGATTGGGCCTGAGGGCGAGCACATCGGGGTCGTTCCCCTGCGCGAAGCCCTGGAGCGATCGGCTGAAGCCGGGCTCGACCTGGTGGAGGTTTCCCCCAACGCCGAGCCGCCTGTTGCGCGAATCCTGGACTATCCCAAGTTTGTCTACGAGCAGACCAAGAAAGAGCGAGAGGCGCGCAAGGCCCAGAAGCAGGTCGAGGTCAAAGAGATCCGCTTCCGTCCCAAGACCAACGAGAGCCACCGCGACATGAAAGTTGCTCAGGCGCGCGGCTGGCTGCAGGACGGGATGAAGGTCAAGGTGCGCATCCGCTTCCGGGGACGGGAGATCACCTATCCTGAACTGGCAAAGGAGCAGTTGGAAGAAGTTGCTCGAGACCTGAGCGAGTGGGCAGTGGTCGAGCAGGAACCCAATATGGAAGGGCGCACGATGCTGATGATCCTGGCGCCCAAGAAAAAGTAGCGGGGGAGAAGGAACGTGCCAAAGATCAAGACACACAAATCTACATCCAAGCGCTTCCGCCTGACCCAGGGTGGCAAGGGCAAGCTGATGCGCACCCGGCAGGGCAAGTCGCACTTTCGGCGCAAGAAGCCGACGCAGGTCAAGCGCCGCTATGACCGCATGATCGGGGTCGAGTCGGCGGCCGTCGAGCGCCGTGTGACTCGCCTGACACCGTATCTGAGAGAGAAGGGGTAAAAAGCCGTGAGAGTCAAGGGTGGAACCAGGACGCGATTTCGCCACAAGAAAATCATCAGCCAGACCAAAGGCTACTACGGCACGCGCCATCGCCTCTGGCGGCGCGCCAACGAGGCCTGGCTGAAGGCCAACTGGTACGCGTATCGGGACCGGCGCATGCGCCGGCGGGACATGCGCAAGCTGTGGATTATGCGCATCAACGCCGCCGCGCGGCAGCACGGCCTCTCGTACAGCCGCCTCATCGCTGGCCTCAAGCAAGCGGGCGTCGAACTGAACCGCAAGATGCTGGCCGACCTGGCAGTGCGCGATCCGGGGGCGTTTGCCCGCCTGGCGGAAATGGCCAGGGGCGCGGCGTAAGATTTCGCCGACAAGAGATCCAGGCGGGGGACCTCGTCCCCCGCTTTTTGTTGGGGTGTTCGCAGCAAAAGGTTAGAGCGCCCCGCCCGCCCTGCTCCCGCCGGGTCTGTGACCCGGCGGCCCCCCACTGGCGGGGGTCACAGACCCCCGCCGAGCAGTGGAGTGCCCCACCCTCGCGTTCTACTACGAACACTCGTTGTAGCCAGACTTGCCCCCTCACCGACCCGTGCTACAATCGCCGCCATGAGCGCTTATCCTCATGCGACCTGGCGGCTGCTTGTGTGGAGTGCGCCAGCGGACGGGGCCACGCAAATGGCCACGGACGAGGCGATCTGGCGGGCGGTGGGAGCGGGCCGCGCGCCGGCCACGCTGCGCCTCTATCGCTGGGCGCCGCCCTGCCTCTCGCTGGGTCGCAACCAGCCAGCCAGCGAGGTCGACGCAGAGGCACTGGAACAGAGCGGCTACGAGCTGGTGCGCCGGCCCAGCGGCGGGCGGGCCATCCTTCACATCGACGAGCTGACCTATGCCGTTGCCCTGCCGCTGCGGGACCCCCGCGCGCGCGGCGGCGTGCTCGGCAGTTGTCACCGCCTCAGCCAGGGGCTGCTGGAAGCGCTGCGGCTGCTCGGCGCCGAGGCCGCCGTCCAACAGAACACCGCCCGCCCGGCAACAGCGCCGGTCTGCTTCGAGCAGCCCGGCGCCTATGAGATCGTCTGGGGAGGGCGCAAGCTGGTCGGCAGCGCGCAGGTGCGCGGACGCGGCGCGCTTCTTCAGCACGGCGCCCTCCCCCTCTACGGCGACATCGCCCGCATCTGCCGCTTCCTGACCCCTACCACCAGCGCCGAACGGGTGCGCGCCCGCGCCATCACCCTGTCGGAAGCATTGGGCCGCGCCGTCTCGTGGGAGGAAAGCGCCGCCGCCATTGCCCAGGGGTTTGCCAGCGCGCTCGACCTCTCCCTCCTGCCCGGCCAGCTCAGTGACGAGGAACAGCGGCTCGCCAAAGCGCTCCGGGAACGGAAATACCGCGCCCGCGAGTGGAACTGGCGCATCTGAAAGGCCGGGACGCTCACGCCCTGCGACGGGTAAGAGGCTGGAAAACCTGCCGCGACGATCCCGAGGTCTCAGGGCGCCGTGACGTTGAGCGGGGTGGGTAACAGGATATAGTCGCCGCCGCCTTCGACCGGCACGCGGCCCACGTCGGGGACATAGATGCCAACCGCGAGCTGGGCCACGCCGCTATAGTCCGCCGTCACGAAAGCCAGCTCATGCTCATCCACGACGATCTCGCCAGTGACCCAGATGGTCGTCGGGCGCGTCCCGCCCGCCGGCCGGCTGTCGTGTTGGGCCACAATCCGCGAGAGGTCCGGCGGCACGAGATGGGTAAAGACCCAGTAATCGGCGATACCCGCCCCGCCCAGCGCCCGCCAGTAGAGCGTGAGCCTGATCGGCTGGCCAACAACGACCTCGGTCGAGGACAGATCATAGCCCAACAGCTCAGCCACGTTGCCGATGCGGGCGTAGAGCGGATAGGTTGGCTCGGGCAAGGGAGGCACAGTCGGCTCAGGCGTCGCGCCCTCCGGCGTGGGCGACGGCTCAGGGGTAGGCGTCGACGTCGCCAGCGGCAACAGGCCCATATCGGAGGCCACCGTCACCGCTGGCGTGGGCGTCGCCGTCTCCAGGCCAGCACGGGGGGTCGGCGTGGGGACAATCAGGACATCCGGCAGCACACGCGGCAGGAGGTAGAGCTGGGCAGCAAAGAGGGCAATGCCGACCAGGAGGAAGGTAGCGGCGACGCGCCACAGGCGCAGAATGTGTGCCACTGCCATTTCGCGCTCAAAGCCGGTCAACGTGCTGCTCATCCGCCGCTGCGCGGCCAGAGCGCGGATCACATAGGTCAGCACGCCGAGCGCACAGGCAGCGTAGGCAATCCACGCAAAGTCGGCCAGCCAGCGCAGCAGGATGATCATAGGCGCCGCAAAACCCCGCGAATCAAGGCCTCCAGGCGTGGAGTCAACAGACGACCGGTCTCCAGCACCTCCTCATGCGTCGTCTCCCTGGCTTCCTCCGGATCGGAAACAGCGACATTGGAAATGCCGGAAAAGCCCAGCACGCGCGTCCCGCCGTGCCGGGCCACGGTCACCTCCGGCGCCGTCGACATCCCCACGCTGTCACCGCCGATCAGACGCAGAAAACGGATCTCGGCGGGCGTTTCGAAGGACGGGCCGGAAAGCGACACATAGACCCCCTCCCGCAGAACTATGCCCGCTTCGGCCGCCGCCTCGCGAGCCAGCGCCCTCAAAGCAGGATCGTACGCCTGCATCATATCCACAAAGCGCGGGCCCAGCGCATCCAGATTGGGGCCCCAGAGAGGGTGGAAACCGGTCATGCCGACCAGGTTGATGTGATCGCAGATGAGCATCACGTCGCCAGGGCGGAAGGCGGGATTGAGGCCGCCAGCGGCGTTGGTGACAATGAGAATCTCGATGCCCAGGGCCTGCATCACCCGCACCGGCAGTGTGATCTGGGCCATCGAGTGGCCTTCGTAGAAATGGATACGGCCCTGCATGACCACAACCGGCTGCCCCTCCAGCCAGCCGATGACGAAGCGCCCGGCATGGCCAGCGACGGTGGAGGAAGGAAAGTGGGGAATCTGACTATAGGGAACGGCTACGGCATCCTCGACCGCATTGGCCAGGTCACTGAGGCCGGAGCCCAGGATGATGCCCACGCGAGGCGCAAGACGGATGCGCTGGCGGACAAAGCTCGTCGCTGCGTCGATCATCTGCAACGTGATCGGTTCGTTCATTGAGACGACAATCTTTCCAGCAACTGTTGCTTCTGGCGGCTGAACTCTTCTTCGGTCAGCACGCCCTGACGGCGCAACTCGTCCAGTTTGGCCAACAGCTCGGGCACGTCCCGAGGGGACACCTCTCCCGGCTCCGGCCGAGCCGAACGGCTCAGGTCGGATTTCTGATCCAGCATGGCAACCTTGAAGCGAATGGGATGAGCGATGCGCTGGAAGAGATTGACGCCGACATCTGAGCCGGTGATGATGCGCACATCGCCATAATCCAGCATTCGCCCCAGCGCGCTCTGTTCCATCACCACGTCGTTAACCTTTTCCAGCGACGAGTCCGAGACGTGCTTCTGAAAGACTCCCCGCACCTCCATAACACGCCGGTTGGTGACGATGTACTGGGCATTCCACCACACCACCAAGCGGCTGACCAGATGGGCAATGGGCACAAGCAAGAGCAAGAGCCCGAACAGGGGAAGCGGCGGGGAAACCAACGTAAAACCGATCGAGAGAGCCAGAATCACGATGATCACGCCGGCATCGACCAGGATCACCGGCAAGAGAGCGATCCAGTGCCTGCGCGTGACCAGGACGATTTGTTCTCCCTGGGCAAGAAGTTGGCGAATATAGTCCATCACATCACCTCATGATTCGAGATTTGCCTGATAGTCGGCATGGGCGAGTTCGAGATAGGTCTGGGTCGTCGCCAGATTGGCGTGGCCCAGGCATTCCTGGACCGCTTCCAGGCTTTCGCCCTGAGCGAGCATGTGCGCAGCGAAGGAGTGGCGCAGCACGTGCGGCGTCACCCCCTGCCCCAAGCCAGCCGCTTCAGCGCGCCCCTTGATGATCAGCCACAGCCCCTGACGGGTCAGCGGCAGGCCGCGATGGTTGACGAACAAGACATCCTCCTTCTCGTCCTGCAACAGGCGCGGCCGGCCCTCTTCGAGATAGCGGCGCAGCGCCTCGACGGCCCGCGGCGAAAGGGGCAACCGCCGGCGCTGCCGCCCCCCGCAGACAATCTCTCCCCGCTCCAGGTCCAGGTCATGAAGCGTCAGGCGGACCACCTCGCTGACGCGCATCCCCGTCGCGACCATCAGCTCCAGCAACGCCGCGTCGCGCAGCGATTTGCCGTCATCCCCCACCGGACAATCCAGGAAACGGCTGACCTCCTCGACGGTCAAATAGCGAGGCTGGCGGCGAGGGACAGGCGGCGGCGGGACCGCCGTGGAAGGGTCGTCCCTGAGCACATTCTGCCCGACCAGGAAATGCAGACATGAACGCACTGCGGCGATCTTGCGCGCCACGGTCGATACAGCATAGCGGTCCTGCAGCCACGAGAGAAAAGCGGCGACATGCGCTGGCGTGACCTGGCCCCACGCCCTGACATCCTGGGCCGCCAGGTAATCCAGAAACTGGCCCAGGTCGTTGCGGTAGGCCGCAATCGTATGGGGCGAGGCCTCTTTCTGCCCAACCAGGTAGCCCAGAAACGCTTCGATCGCCGCCCGCATCGTGGTCTCCGACGTTTTTCATTATACTACAACTTTGCATAAAGTCACACACCAGACGACCGGGGTGTTCGAAGCAAAAGGATAGAGCGCCCCGCCCACCCTGCTCCCGCCGGGTCTGGGACCCGGCGGCCCCCAGCGGTGGAGGGCCGCCGTTTTTGGGCCACAGATGACACAGATTGCACAGATTTCGCTCGCAGGGGGTCTGTGACCCCCGTCTGGCCGCCTGAGACGACGTGTTCAGGCCGACGGCGCCACTCGCAGACCGGCTGGGAGCTTTTGAGCCACAGATGACACAGATTTCACAGATTTCGCTCGCAGGGGGTCTGCGACCCCCGTCTGGCCGCCTGAGACGACGTGTTCAGGCCGACGGCGCCACTCGCAGACCGGCTGGGAGCTTTTGAGCCACAGATGACACAGATTTCACAGATTTCGCTCGCAGGGGGTCTGCGACCCCCGTCTGGCCACCTGAGACGCAGACCGGCTGGGAGCTGCTGAAGCAGCCCAAAAAACCTGGCTTGATGCCTATGGGGTCACAGACCCCCGCCGAGCAATGGGGTGCCCTACGCCAATATTTTGCTACGAACACCCCAAAGACCAGGCGCCCAGCTTCACTCGAAGCTGATCACCCCACCGCCCAGCACCACATCGCCGTCGTAGAGGACCAGGTATTGCCCCGGTGTGACATCGCGCTGCGGGTGAGCAAAGCGCACGTGCAGCCGCCGGCCCGGCAGCGGCGTTGCCACCACGACGACCCGCTGGTGGCGGTAGCGAATTTTGGCTTCCGCCGCAAAGAGCGTCGTCGGCTCGACGCCGGAGATATAGTGCATCCCCTCCACCATACACGTCTGGCGGCCCAGCGCCCCCGCCGGCCCGACGATGAGCGCATTGCGCGCCGGGTCGAGAGCGACGACATAGAGCGGATGAGCCGCGCTCAGGCCAATGCCCTTGCGCTGTCCAACGGTGTAATCGAGCAGGCCGCTGTGCTGGCCCACCTCCCGCCCTTCGACGTCCAGGATCGGGCCGGGCTGGAACGCCTGCGGCGCAACCTGGCGCAAAAAGCGGCGGTAATCGCCGTCGGCGATGAAGCAGACGTCCTGGCTCTCCGGCTGCTCCGCCGTCGGCAGGCCGCGCGCGCGGGCCAGTTCGCGCACCTGCGGCTTGGTCAGCTCGCCCAACGGAAAGCGGACGTGAGCCAGTTGATGCTGGTTCAGGGCATGCAGCACGTATGACTGGTCCTTCTGCCGGTCGACGCCGCGCAGCAACTGGTAGACATCGCCCGCGCGGCGGACGCGAGCGTAATGTCCCGTGGCCAGCGCCTCTGCACCCTGCTCCAGCGCCCAATCGAGCAGGAAGCCAAAGCGCACGTCGCGATTGCAGAGGATGCAGGGGTTGGGCGTCCGCGCCGCCGCATACCCGGCGACGAAATAGTCCACCACCGTCCGGCGGAAGAGGTCAGCAGCATCGACGAGTTCGAAGGGAATGCCCAGCCGCCCGGCCACCGCGCGCGCCCGCTCGACGGCGTCGGGCGTGCAACAGAGGTTGGCCCCCTCCCGCGCGCCGGGCTCGGCCCACAGCCGCAGCATCACCGCGCGCAGCGACGCCCCCTGCTCAGCCAGCAGCGCCGCCGCCACCGCGCTATCGACCCCGCCGCTCAGGGCGACGACAATCTCGGCCATCACAGCAAACCAAAGACGCGCATGCCGGTCCAGATCGCTCCCGGCTGCAGATCGTAGGCCAGGGAGATCTCGACGTGGGCAGCAAAGCCGCACGAGGCGCAGGAAATCTCAGCCCGGTTGAGCAAATAACAACCCTGGGTCACCGTCCCGTCCGGGTCGACGCTGGCAATGAGCCACGGATGACAGCGCCACGTGTTCTCTTTCAGATGCTCCAGCGCGGCGCGCGAGTCCAGCAGCGGCAGGCCCTCCCGCTTGAGCGCGATCAGCTCGTCCAGCACCGCCCGCCGCCGCGCCGGCTCCAGCCAGAGTTGCTCCGTCTCTGGATAGGGGTAGTAGAACTGGATGGTGATGCCGCGCACCTTCGAGGCCAGAAAGCGAACGAGCTGGGCTATCTCGCCGGCGTTGGCGCGGCTGATGGTGATGTTGGCGTAGAGTCGCGGGTGAGGGGAGCGCTCGATATGGGCCAGGGCGCGGCGAAAGGTGCCCTCCCCCCGCAGACGGTCATGCGTCGTCTCCAGCCCATCAATGCTGACCCACAGAATGTCCGCCGCGCTCTCCAGCGGGAACGAACCGTTGGTGGTGATGCCGACGCGGAGAAAACGGCGCTTAGCCTCGATGACCAGGTCCTCCAGCCGCCGCGCCCCGTCGCGCCAGAGGAACGGCTCGCCGCCTTCCAGCACCAGCAGCTTGACCCCCGCTGCCTGCAACTGGTCGAGGGCCGCTACTGCCCGTTCGAAGGGGATGTCCTCCCCGCCGTTGCGCCAGAAGGGACAGGCCAGGCAGCGGCAATTACAGCGGTGGGTCACTTTGAAGCCGCTCATCAACGGGCGGCGGCGACGCAAAAAGCGCGCCGCCAGCAGGTGTTCGGCAAAAAGCAACAGCGTCATTCGCCGGCCCGCAGATGAGCGACGATGGGCGGCAGGGCTTCCAACAGCGCTTCCACGTCTGCTTCTGTCGTGGCGCGGCCCAGCGAGACGCGCAGCGCGCCGATCCCCCACTCCCGTGGCAGGCCCATCGCCTGCAAGACAAAGGACGGCTCCGCCTCGCCTTCGGCGCAGGCCGCGCCAGAGCTGACGGCAAAGCCCTCCACGTCGAGGGCAACAACCAGCGAATCGCCCTCGACGCCGCGAAAGGCAAAGCTGGCATGGTGCGGCAGCCGCTGCTGCGGATGGCCGGTCAGGCGGACGTCGGGGACCGACGCCAGCACCCCTTCGATCAGGCGGTCGCGCAGGCGGCGCAGGCGCAGCTCCTCGGCGGCGCGCTCGGCCTCGGCAAGCTGAAGCGCCGTCGCCAGCCCCACCGCCCCGGCGACGTTGACCGTGCCGGGCCGGTAGCCGCGCTCGTGGCCGCCGCCGGTGATCGCCGGCACCAGCTCCACGCCACGGCGGACGTAGAGGACGCCGACGCCCTTGGGGCCGTAGAACTTGTGCGCCGAGAGGGCCATCAGGTCGACGTTCATCTCGTCCACCTCCAGCGGCAGGCGACCGGCGGCCTGCACCGCGTCGGTGTGGAAGAGCACCCCCCGCTCGCGGCAGACGCGGCCGATCCTGACCATCGGCTGCACCGTGCCGACCTCGTTGTTGGCCATGATCACGCTGACCAGCACCGTGTCCGGCCGGATGGCCGCGGCGACGTCGTCGGGATCGACCTGACCATGGCCGTCTACGGGCAGGAAGGTCACTTCAAAGCCGAACAGGTCGCGCAGTTGTTCGACCGTGTGGCCGACGGCATGGTGTTCGACTGGTGTGGTGACGAGGTGATGGCCGCGCCCGGCCTTGCGCGCCGCCCAGGCCGCGCCGCGCAGGGCCAGGTTGTCGGCCTCGGTGCCGCAGGCGGTAAAGACGACCTCCATCGGGCGGCAGCCCAAAATCCCCGCCACCACGCCGCGCGCCCGTTCCAACGCCGTCGCCGCCTCCTGCCCCCAGGCGTGGACCGACGAGGTGTTGCCAAAACACTCGTTCCAGTACGGCGCCATCGCTTCGACCACACGCGGGTCGGTCGGCGTTGTGGCGGAATGGTCGAGATAGATCCTGCGCTGCTCCATATGCCACCTTCCAGATTTTTGCTTCAGTGCTGGATGATCACCGGCGTGCCCACCTCGGCCCACTCGTAGAGCAGGCTGGCCTCATAAGTGCCGAGAATGATGCAGCCGTAAGAAACGGGCGTGCCCAGATAGCCTTCCCACAGTCGCTGTCCGTTGGAGAGGATCGGCAGGGCGTGGATGCCGTTTTCCAGCGAGCCGGCCCAGTAGACGCCCAACCAGTAGGGCATCTGCAGGTCCCATGTCGAGGCGTAGGCGTTGGGAATCTTGTCCAGCACGCGAAAAGTGCCGGTGGCCGTCCCCAGGCCAGGCATGCCGGTCGATGCGACGAAGGAATAGACCAGCATGCCGTCCTGGTAAGCGTAGAGATGTTGCTCAGAGATGTCGATGACGATGCGCTTGCCTCCGCCGCTGCCGGCAGGCGGCGCAGTCGCCGTCCCGCTGAGCGGGATGGTCAGGGTCTGGCCGGGAAAGATCAGGCCGGGGTTGGCCAGGTTATTGGCCTGCACCAGCGCCCACGTGGTGACGCCATAGCGCGCGGCGATGCGCGAGAGGACCTCGCCCGGCTGCACCACGTGGGTCGTGGCGGCGTGGGCCGGCTGATAGCCTGCCACCGGCGCCGTCGGGCTGCCCGGAATGCGCAGCGTCTGCCCGGCAAGGACGTGGTCGATGTTATAGATGCCGTTGAACTCGGCCAGCGCCTGGGCAGTGGTACCGTAGCGGAGGGCAATGCGAAAGAGGTTCTCCCCCGGCTGGACCACATGCGTCGCCCCGGCACCAGCCGGGACGGCCGGGGCGCTCGCCGCCGGGATGACCAGCCGCTGTCCGGCATAGATGCGCGACGGGTCGCTCAGGCCGTTGGCCGCGCGGATGGCCTCGACCGTCGTGCCGTAGCACAGGGCGATGTCGGACAGCGTCTCCCCCCAGGCGACGACGTGGACGACCCCGCCGCTCTGCGCGGGCGGCGCCGCGCTGACCGGCACTGCCAGGAGCAAGATCAGCAGGCCACAGAGGGCGCAGAGCACACGCCCTTTCCGTGACCGCTTTGGCCGTTCAGAAACCACTACTGCCTATCCCTTTTCGTATCTGCTCAGTCTGACAGCTGGCTTTTACCGTGTTTCTTACACCACGAAGGACACAAAGGACACCAAGGATCAGAGCACAACACGGCGGAGTGTGAGTTCGTAGCACAGGGCCCCCTCATAGACCCGCTCTAAAAACCCGGCAAGTTCTTCCCCGCATGCATCCTTCGTGTCCTTTGTGGTTTACTCAAGCACAGGGGGCGTAAACAAATACCACGGCTTTTTACCACCAGGTCAAGACACGAAGGGAAACAGGCGGATTACCCGCAAGACTGGGCATCCCTTCCCTTCAGCCAACGATCTGCGCCAGCTCGGCAGGTGTATAGGGCTTGAGCACCACATCGCGCGCGCCGTGCTCCATCAGCTCCATCGCCCGCTCGACGCGCAGGTTCGAGGCGACGACGATCGTCCGGCCCCCCACCCCAGCCTGCTCCAGCCGCCCGAGCACATCCAGCACGTTCGCCCGCTCCAACACATTGTCCACCACGATCAGGTCAAAGTGGCGCGGGTCGATGCTGCCGTCGGCAGAGCGGGTCACCTTGTTGCCCAGGTCGGCCAGCGTGCGCATGACAAAGCGGCTCCAGGGGTCATCGTCATCGATCAGCAGGATCGACCGGCCCGCTGGCGCCGCCGGCGCCGGGAGCGGCCCTCCATAGACCGGGATCAGCAGGTCGAACACTGCGCCGCCGCCGGGGGCGTTGGCGGCGACGATCTTGCCGTCGATCTGCTTGAGGATCTGCAAACAGGCCGAGAGGCCCAGGCCGGCATGGTCGCCGCCCTTGGTGGTGTAGAAAGCAGCCCAGATCTTGTCCAGCTCCTCCTCGGGGATGCCCGGCCCCTCGTCGGCGATGCGCACCAGGACAAAGCCCTCCTCGTCGGCCGGCCCCACTTCCACCGTGATGCGCGGCTGCTCCTTCTCCGCCATGGCCTCCAGGCTGTTCTGCAGCACGTACTGGAAAGCGCGGCTCAACTGGGTCGTGTCGGCCAGACCCAACGGCGGCTCGTCGGTGACGACGTAGACGATAGCGTCCCCCGGAATGCCCATCGCCACCGCCGTGTCCCGCACCACATCATGGGGCAGGACAGGGCGCGGCTTTTCCTCCCGCGCCGGGCCGATGAGGTGCTCCTGCACCGAGACGATGAGGCGGGCGCTGTTGTCGATCAGCGCCAGGTCCTCGCGGATCGAATCCAGCAGGGCGGGGTCGGCCCCTGGCAGCCGTTCGACATCTGCCCGCAGGCGGTTGACGGCAGTAGAGATCGGCAGGGCCTTGTTGCCGATCCAGTGGATGGCCTCGATGGTGGCGGTGGCAATGGCCTCGTAGGTCTTGGTGCGTACCAGCTCGGCATAGGCGGCTTCCAGTTCAAGCAGCAACTGGGCGTTGCGGATGGCGACGGCCAACTGGTCGGCCATGGCCTGCAAAGAAGTGATGTCGTCCTCGCTGAAAGCGGCCTCTTCGACGCTCTGCACCGTCAGCGCGCCGATGGCCTGGCCACGGACGATCAACGGCAGGGCCATTTCAGAGCGGGTGTGCGGCAGATGAGGGTTCTTGAAATGTACCGGCTCCTCGCCCACGTCGAGGGCAATGCGCGCCTTGCGCAGCTCGATCGCCGTGCCGATCATCGAGTGGCCGCCGACCTTGAGCTTGTGGCCCTCGGCGAGCATCGCCGCGCCTGCCTCGCCGCGCCCGGCGCGCAGCACCGCCCATTCCCCCCTCTCGTCGAGCAGAAAGACGCCGGCATAGTAAAAACCGTAGGTATCGCAGATAATGTCGACCGTCCTGTTGAGCAGCTCGTCCATATCGAGGATCGAGGTCACATCGCGCCCGACACGCGCGGCCGCCTCCAGCAGCCTGGCCCGCCGCTCTGTCCGCGCCAGCAGGCGCTGATTCTCGGCGTGCAGCATGGCGTTGTTGATCGCCACGGCCAGTTGGTCGGCCATAGCCTGCAGAGAGGTGATATCGTCCTCGCTAAAGGCGGCCTCTTCGACGCTCTGCACCGTCAGCGCGCCGATGACCTCGTCGCCGATCATCAGCGGCAGGGCCATTTCGGAACGGGTGTGCGGCAGATGGGGATTCTTGAAGTGGACCGGCTCCTCGCCCACGTCGAGGGCGATGCGCGCCTTGCGCAGCTCGATTGCCGTGCCGATCATCGAGTGGCCGCCGACCTTGAGCTTGTGGCCCTCGGCGAGCATCGCCGCGCCCGCCTCGCCGCGCCCGGCGCGCAGCACCGCCCATTCCCCTGTCTCGTCGAGCAGAAAGACGCCGGCGTAATAAAAGCCAAACTCGTCGCAGATGATATCGACCGTTTCTTCGAGCAGATAATCCAGGTCAAGGATCGAAGTAATACTGCGGCTCACGCGGGCTCCCGCGTGCAGCAGGGCCGCGCGCCGTTTTGCCAAAGCTGCATCGTCTAGCATGGGTTCACTCCTTTCATGGTTTACCTGGCAGGTATCTGCCTACCCCTACCCTCCCGCAGGTTAGAAAGTGGCTGGTAAGAGGGCAGGCAGCTCGTTGCAGTGCACTCCAGTACGGAGATCGCGTCCCAACCTGCAGGAGGGTAAGCCATCACCGAAATCTGTGTAATCTGTGGCCAAAGTCCAACCCTATCACTGAAAAATTGTCTCGACCTTTTCCACCAGCCTGTCCTCATGCCCCTTGACCAGATAGGCGCGGGCGCCGCGGCGGACGGCTTCTTTGGCCCGCGAGACATCGTCGAAGGCGGTCAGGACGATCACCGGCAGGTTCGCGTCGACGGCCAGCAGATCGCTCAGCAGATCCAGGCCAGCGTTGGGGTTCTCGCGCCCTTGTGCATCCGGCATCTGCAAGTCCAATACAGCCAGGTCGAAAGGCGCGTCGCTGCTGTGGGCCGCCTCGAACAGCGAGCGGGCATCGACCACGTTGCCGGCCGTCTCCACATCAAAGCCGGCCCGCAGCAACGTCTTTTCCAGGCTGCGCCGCACCAGCTCTTCGTCATCGACCAAAAGAATCCTGATTTCCCTCTCCACGAGACCCTCCTTGCTCGGCTCTATCTGGCCCAATGGGCAAAAAGACACTGAACGTCGTCCCCAGGCCGACCTCGCTCTCCACGGTAATCTTGCCGTTCAACTGCCCAATGATCTGGGCGCAGGCGGGGAGACCCAGGCCGGTGCCGCCCCGATCGCCTTTGGTAGTGTAGAACGCCATCCAGATTTTGTCAATCAGCTCAGGCGGGATCCCGCTGCCGTTGTCGATCACGTCGACCACGACAAAGCCCGGCTCGTCGGCGCGGCGGGCCCAGACGAACAGCTTTTTGTCTTCGACGTGCTCCATCGCCTCCATGGCGTTCTTGATCAGATTGACAAAGACGCGGTTCAACTGCACGGGGTCAGCCACCACCCGCGGCAGGTCAGCGGCAAAGAGCGTGCGCACGTACTCGGGGCGGATGCCCATCGAGGCAATCGTCTCGCTCAAGAGAGCGGCCAGGTCGACCATTTCCAGATGGCGTTGGCGGGCAGGGCCGATCAGGTCCTCTTTGATGTTCAAAATCGCCCGCGCGCTGTTGCGGATGATGTCAAGGTCCTCGAAAATGGAAGCCACGCTGAGCATACGGCGCAGCCGCTGAGGGGATTGGGCCTGCAGGTCCGTCAGCACCTCATCGACGCGGATGCCCGCTTCCTCCAGCTCTTCGGTGGCCTGGGCCAGCACCTGGGCAAAGGGATGCTGGCGGGCCTCGGGCGGCAGATCGGCCAGCAGGGCAACCGCCATGCAAAGATAGCGCGCCACGTCGTCAGCCACGCGGTCGGCGCTGCCGGGGATCGGCGCGGCCTTGTTGCCAACCCAGTGAATGGCCTCGCCGGTGGCGTTGGCGATGGCCTCATAGGTCTTGGAGCGCAGCAACTCTTGATGGGCCCTGTCCAGGTCGCGGACCAGGCGGGCGTTGTCGATGGCGACGGCCAGTTGGTCGGCCATCATCTGCAGCGCGGCGACATCGTCGTCGCTGAAAGCGGCCTCTTCCGTGCTCTGCACCGTCAGCGCGCCGATCACCTTGCGGCCCGCCATGAGCGGCAGGGCCATCTCGGAGCGGGTGTACGGCAGATGGGGGTTTTGAAAGTGCACGGGGTCATCGCCCACATCCAGGGCGATGCGCGCCTGGCGCATGTCGATCGCCATGCCAACGGTCGACGATTCGCCGACCTTGAGCTTGAAGTTTTCCTTCAGCATGGCTGCACCGGCCTCGCCGCGTCCGGCGCGCAGGACGGCCCACTGGCCCGTCTCGTCGACCAGAAAGACGCCGGCGTAGTAAAAGCCGAACTCGTCGCAGATCATATCGACCGTCGTTTTGAGCAGAGCGTCCAGATCGAGGATCGAGGTGATGCCCCGGCTGACGCGGGCGCCGGCCTCGAGCAGGCGCGCCTTGCGCCGCATGCTCTCCAGGAGGAGCGCGTTTTGGCGGTAGAGTTCTTCGTTGCGGCGCAGCGCCTCGCTGACCTCGCGCACCTTTTCCTCCAGGCGCGCCACAAGCGTCTGCAGGTAATCGACGCGGAACTGCTCGTCCTCCAGCTCCTCGCGCTTGCCGGCCAGGTAGGCCGCCACCTGCTGATCGAAGAGGTCGGGGTCGAGCGGCTTGGAGATGTAGCCGTCGCAGCCGGAGGCCAGGGCGCGTTCGCGCACGTTGCGGGTGACGTCAGCCGTCAGCGCGACGACGGGCACGTCGGGCATGAGCGACTTGAGGCGTGTGGCGACTTCATAGCCGCTGAGGTGTGGCATGTGCAGATCGACGAGCACCAGATCGGGCTTTTCTGCCGTGGCAATCTCGATGCCCTCCAGTCCATCGCGAGCTTCGACGATCCGATAGTCCCGCCCCAGCAGGCGTCGCACCAGCAGGCGCACTTCTGGAGTGTCGTCGATGCACAGAATGGTCTGCACAGGCCTGGCTCGATCCATAGCGAGCATCTCTCGCATTGAGTGCAAGCTTCTTTGGCAGCATTATAGCGCAAAGTTGGGAAATGGGTAGTTGGAATACATCCCGGGGGTTCGAAGCAGAACGGCGACGTGGAGCACTCCTTTGCCCGGCAGGGGTCTGTGACCCCCGCCAGTGGGAGGCCGCCGTTTTTTGGCCACAGATTACACAGATTTCACGGCCTGTGAACCCCGCCAGTGAGAGGCCAGGGCGCCCCGTTTCTGGGTCGGAGACGCGATCTGCGATCAACGATCAGCGATTTGCGATCAGCGATTTGCGATCAGCGATTTGCGGGAATCGTTTGCACGGGCGGGCGAACTGTGGTACAATATCCCTCGAGCATGACCCGGCGGGGCATAAGGTGGCCCCGCTGCTGTATGAAAGGAGAAAGGACGTGCTAAGCAAGAACGAAAAGCAGCAGGTCTTTCAGGAATATGGCCGCTCTACCGAAGACACCGGTTCGCCCGAAGTGCAGGTGGCCCTGCTGACGATGCGCATCAACCAACTGACTGAGCATCTAAAGACGCACAAGCATGACGAGCACTCGCGGCGCGGACTCTTGCGCATGGTCGGCCGCCGCCGCCGCCACCTGACCTATCTGAGCAGCCACGATCCGGAGCGGTACAAGGAACTCATTCGTCGGCTCGGTCTGCGCAAATAAAATCGGCGCCACGGACGAGAGTCCCTCTCGTTGCGGAGGTGCAAACACATTTCGTGGAGCACGGCGCGGGGTTTGGAATTGGGACATGGCCCGGAAGGGGCTTTTTCTCTTGCGAGCCATGTCCCAGTTTCTAACCTCCGTGCCATTCTCCACTACGGAGGAAAAATGAAGAAAACGTTTACAACCACGCTGGGCCCACATCCGCTGACGGTGGAAACGGGCCACCTGGCTCAGCAGGCGGGCGGCGCAGTGACCATTCGCTGCGGCGACACCGTCCTGCTGGCCACGGCAACCATGTCTGCCCAGGAGCGACCGGGGCAAGACTTTTTCCCCTTGACGGTCGACTTTGAAGAGCGGCTCTATGCCGCCGGGCGCATCCCCGGCTCGTTCTTCCGCCGCGAAGGACGGCCACCCGAATACGCCATCCTCGTCTCCCGCCTCATCGACCGCCCCCTGCGCCCGCTCTTCCCCAAGGACATGCACAACGAGGTGCAGGTCATCGTCACGCCGCTCTCCCAGGACGAGCTGCACCAGGCAGACATCCTGGCGATCAACGGCGCCTCGGCAGCGCTCACGATTTCGGACATTCCTTTCGGCGGGCCCATCGGCGCGGTGCGGATTGGCTATATCGACGGCGAGATCGTCATCAACCCGACAGTCCCCGAAATGGAAAACAGCCTGCTCGACCTGCGCATCGCCGGCACGGCCGACGCGATCCTGATGGTCGAAGCAGGAGCCAGCGAGGTGAGCGAAGAGGTGATGCTGGAAGCCCTGCGCCGTGGGCACCAGGCGATCCAGGACGTCATCGCCATGCAACACGAGATGCAGCAGGCGGTGGGCAAGCCCAAGCGCGCCTACGTCTCCCATGCCCTCGACGAGGGCATCCTGGCGCGGGTGCGCGAGCAGATGGGGCCGCGCGTGGGCCCCGCCCTCGACGGCGTGTCGACCAAAGAAGCGATCGCCGCTGCGCTGCAGGCGCTGCGCACCGAGCTGATCGATGGGCTGGGCGAGGAAGACGACGCCGCGGCGTTCGCCGCCGCCTTCGACGAGGTGGTGCGCGAGGTGGTACGTCGCCGCATTCTGGAGCAAGGCATCCGCGTCGACGGGCGCGACCCGCGCACGATCCGCCCGCTCTCTGCTGAGGTCGGCCTGCTGCCGCGCACGCACGGCTCGGCGCTGTTTACGCGCGGCGAGACGCAGGCGCTCTCGGTGCTGACGCTGGGCACCCCCCGTGAGGAACAGACACTGGACGATCTCTCCCCGGAGGAAAAGAAGCGCTATATCCACCACTACAACTTCCCGCCCTTCTCCACCGGTGAGACATGGGCCCTGCGCGGCCCCAAACGCCGTGAGATCGGCCACGGCGCCCTGGCCGAGCGCGCTCTCCTGCCGGTCATCCCGCCGGAAGAGACCTTCCCCTACACCATCCGCATCGTGACCGAAATCCTCTCCTCCAACGGCTCGACCTCCATGGCCTCGGTCTGCGGCTCGACGCTGGCGCTGCTGGACGCGGGCGTGCCGATCAGCGCGCCGGTGGCCGGCATCGCTATGGGCCTGATCAAGGAAGGCGAGCGCTACCAGGTGCTGACCGACATCCTGGGGATGGAAGACCACCTGGGCGATATGGATTTCAAGGTCGCCGGGACGGCCCGCGGCATCACCGCCCTGCAGATGGACATCAAGATCAAGGGCATCTCGGACCAGATCATGAGCCAGGCGCTGGAGCAGGCGCGTCAGGCGCGCCTGCAGATCCTGGATGTCATCCGCGCGACGCTGCCGGCGCCGCGCCCCGAGCTCTCACCCTATGCGCCGCGGATGCTGATCCTGCACGTCGATCCCGACAAGCTGGGAGCCGTGATCGGCTCCGGCGGCAAGACCGTGCGCGCCATCCAGGACGAGTTCGGCGTGCGGGTGGACATCGAGGACGACGGCACCATCTATGTCGCCTCGACGGACGGCCCCAGCGCCCGCCAGGCACAGGAGCGCATCGAGCAGCTCACCGGCGAGGTCAAGCTGGGCGAGATCTATACCGGCCGCGTCGTGCGCATCACCGACTTTGGCGCTTTCGTCGAGCTGTTGCCGGGCACCGACGGGCTGGTTCACGTCTCGCAGCTTTCCGACCGCCCGGTCAACCAGGTGCGCGATGTGGTCGACATCGGCGACGAGATCATGGTGATGGTCACTGACATCGATCCGGAAGGCAAGATCCGCCTCTCCCGCCGCGCCGTGCTGGAGGGCTGGACCGTCGAGCAGGCCCGCGAGCAGGACCGCCCGCGCCGCAGCGGCGGCAGCGGAGGCGGACGCAAAGCGGAAGATCGTCGGCCACCCCGTCGCCGCTAGTCCGGAGAAACGAGTTTCAGGGCGATGGAGACGCCGGAAAGTGAACCCATCGAGCTGGTAGAGCAGCAGGAGCAGCCGCCTCAGCCCGGCCTGCCCAGGCGAGTTGGCCGCTCCTTGCTGCACGCCCTGAGCGAGCTGGTCAGCACGATCCTGCCCGCTGTCCTCATCGCCCTGGTCATCAACCTCTTCCTGGCCCAGGCAACCGTTGTGCAGGGACAGAGTATGGAGCCCAATCTGCACAACGAAGAACGGCTGATCGTCGAAAAGGTGACCTATCAGCTCTTCCACGGCCCCCGCCGTGGCGACGTGGTTGTGCTCCAGCCGCCGGGCCAGGATGAGCTGCTCATCAAACGAGTGATTGCCCTGCCTGGCGAGACGATCCAGGTGCAGAACGGCGTGGTCTATATCAACGGCGAGGCATTGGACGAGCCGTGGGCCGTGAACGGGGGCGGGCCAGATTATCCGCCTGCGGTCGTCCCGCCGTTGCACATCTTTGTCATGGGCGACAACCGCGGCCATTCCAACGACTCGCGCTCTTTCGGCCCCGTCCCGATCGAACGCGTCATCGGGCACGCCTGGTTCATCTACTGGCCCCCGCAAGAGATCGGCCCTGTACGCTGAGCCGCATATCCGATGAGCGAATCACATGCCAAATGGGATGCCCTGACCAAGCGCATCGTCGCTTTGATCCTGGCGCTCGTCCTGGTGTTGATCGTCTATCGTTTCCGCGCTCTCCTTTCCCCCCTGCTCCTGGCATTCCTGATCGCCTTCATCCTCGACCCGATAGTTGACTGGCTGGAGCGCCGTCTCCACATGGCACGGGCGCTGGCGGCGGTGCTGGTTTTCGCCCTGCTGATCCTGCTTGCCGCCGCCGCAATGGCTTTGGCTGTGCCGCCAGCGGTGAGAGCGATCCGCTCGCTCAACCTCGACTTTGTCCAGATCGCTGCGGATGTCGAACGGATCATCGCCCGCCCGGTCGTCATCCTGCACTATGAGCTCGACCTGCGCTCGGTCTATGAGCAACTGCGCGAAACGCTCCAAGCGTTTGTTTCGACCATCGCCAAAGGAACGGTCGAGTTTGTCTTTGGCTTTGCCTCGACCATCTTTTGGCTGATCATCATCCTGCTCTCGGCGTTCTACCTGGTCAAGGACGCTGACCGCATCACAGCCTGGCTCGACAATCTGCCCCCGCCAGCCATGCGCGACGATTTCGTCCGCCTGCGCCACCAGATCACCCAGGTGTGGAACGCCTTTTTGCGCGGCCAGTTGTTGATGGCTCTCCTGATGGCCCTCATCACCTCGATCGCCGCCACGATCATCGGCCTGCCCAACGCGCTGGCCGTCGGCATTCTGACCGGCGCCATGGAGTTCGTGCCCAGCCTGGGACCGGTCATCGCCGCCGTCCCGGCAGTGCTGCTGGCCCTCTTTCAGGGCTCGTCGTGGATCCCGCTGAGCAACTTCTGGTTCGCCGTGCTCGTGCTGGGCGTCTATGTGGGTATCCAGCAGATCGAGAACTATGTGCTCATCCCGCGCATCATGGGCCACAACCTCAACCTCCACCCCGTCGTCGTGCTGCTTGCGATCATCGCCGGCGGCAGCCTAGCCGGCATCCTCGGCGTGCTGCTGGCAGCACCGATGGTGGCCACGCTGCGGGTGCTGACTATCTACGTCTACAGCCGCCTGACGGACCAGGACCCCTTCCCCGAAAAAGAGGCCCAAAAACCGCGCGCCTGGCTGGGGAAACGGCTGCTGAACTACCTACGGCGGCACCTGTGGGCCAGGCAGTGGGTGATCCGTCCCGCCCTTCCTTCGGACAAGGCGGGCATAGAAGCTATCTGCGCCAGGATTTGGGAAGGCCACGATTATGTGCCCCAGGTCTGGGAAGAATGGCTGGCTGACCCGCATGGGGAACTGACGGTGGTCGAGCGCAAGGGGCGGCTGGTGGCGCTGGGCAAGCTGACCCGTCTGGCCGAAGACGAGTGGTGGCTGGAGGGGCTGCGCGTCGACCCGGCCTATCGCGGCCTGGGCATAGCCCGGCTGCTGCAAACGCATCAGCTCCAGGTCGCCGAACGGATAGGAAAGGGCGTCCTGCGCCTGGGCACGGCTTCTGACAACTATGCCGTCCATCACAACGTCGCCCGCGATGGCTTTCATCGCGTGGCCGTCTTTGGCTACTATGGCGCCGAGGCCCTGCCAGGGCCATGCTCCCTGCAGCCATTGGGCCGGCGCGACCTGAAGCGCGTCTGGCAGCTCATCGAGAACTCGTCCGCGCTCGAGCGGGCCGGCGGACTCTACGAAGTGAGCTGGCGGTGGATGCGCCTGTCGCCGGAGCGAGTGGCCGCCCATCTGGCGCGCAAGGAAGTGTGGGGCAGCAAGCTGGACGACCGCCTGGCAGCCGTCGCCATCGTGCCGCAAGCCGACCGGGAAGAGCGCGAGCGGCTGGTCGTCGGCTACATCGGCGGTGAGCCCGCTGCCGTCACTGCGCTGACCCAGGGCCTGCGCATGCTGGCCGGCCAGCAGGGCCTGCAGGGGGTACGCATCAAGCCGCCCAACGACCCTGCGCTCCGACAGGCGCTGGAAGCCGCGGGCATGCGACGAGAAGACGAGTTCGAGCTGTGGATCTTTGAACGCCCCCTGCCCGGCAACGGGGGACAGGGGACAACAAACGCTCCCCAATCAGCGATCAGCGATGCGATTCGCAATCAGCGATGCGATTCGCGATAAGCGATATGCGATACGCGATAAGCGATATGCGATACGCGATGCGATAAGCGATACGCGATACGCGATAATCGAGAAAGGAGACCCATGGACGAGATCGAAGTTTTGGCCGAAACAGAAACATTCAGTATCTGGCGAGTCGAGGAACCGGACGGGGAGTACACCTATCACCTGGAGACCGGAAGCGTCACTCTGCACTTTTTTGCCGAAGAGTGGGACGAATTTATGGCCCTGGTGAGCCAGTTGCAGACACTGTAAAAGGACAAAAGGCAGCACATGTACCGCTGAGAACGCGGAGTACACAGAGATTTGGATTTTCCTCTGTGGCCTCGGCGCGCTCTGCGGTGAGATGTGGGCAATCCCCAAGGAGGAACCTTGCTGAGACAGGGCGGACATCCGGCTGGCCTGCAGGAGTGGTTCGACAGGCTGGCAGGACGCATCGCCGAGGCCCGCGCGCAGTTGGGGCAGGTCGCGCCGTCCAAAGTGGCCCTGTACAGCGGCTGCGACCTGGACGCGGACGCCGCCTTCCGGCTGACCTTTTTCTGGCGGGACTATCTCATCCGTCCGCCCGATTTTGTCGTCCGGCGGGCGGACACGGGCGAGGAGGTCACGTCCTTCATCCAGGCGCTGATCCTGACCTACATGACCACCGCCGACGGGACGACGCCTTCGAGCCGCTGGATCGCTTTCCGCGAGCTGCCGGACGGCATGTTCTACGCGCAGGCCTTTCGCGGCTACGCCGAAGACTGGCTGGTGCGCGAACTGGGCGACGGCGGCATCAGCGCTTTCCGCCGCGGCGCCGAAAAGCTCGGCGGCGCGCCGCTGGAGCTGGGCGACGCTGGCTATGCCTTTGCGGTCCTGCCGCGCATCCACATGGCCGCGCTCTACTGGCTGGGCGACGACGAGTTCCCCTCACGGGCCTCGATCCTTTTCGAGGATACCGCCTGCCGCTACATGCCCACCGACGGCCTGGCCATCCTGGGCAGCCATCTGGTTGGCGCCCTGGTGAGGGCCGCGCAGGGGTGACAGTCACCCGATAGGGAAAGGAGACGCAGGAAATGCCTTTTAGCCTGCCCTCGCTGAACGTCATCCTGGCACGCTTTCTGGTGCTGCTCATCGGCATGCCGATCCACGAGTGGGCGCATGCCTGGTCGGCCTACCAGTTGGGCGACGACACGGCCAGCCTGCAAGGGCGGTTGACTCTGAACCCGCTGGCCCACCTCGACCTCTTTGGCAGCATCCTGATCCTGCTGACCGGCTTTGGCTGGGCCAGGCCGGTGCCGGTCAGTCCCTACCGCATGCGCACCTCGCCACGGACGGGGATGGCCCTCAGCGCGCTGGCCGGCCCGGCCTCGAACTTTTTGGTGGCCATGCTGTGCGCAGTCCCTTTCCGGCTGGGACTCTTGAACCTGAGCGACATCTGGTCGAGCAGCTCGCAGTTCCACCCCGCTCCCCTGCTCTGGACGATTGCCCAGATCAGCCTGGGCCTGGCGCTGTTCAACCTGATCCCCATCTATCCGCTCGACGGGGAAAAAGTGCTGCTTGGCCTCCTGCCGCGCGGCTGGGGGGACCGTCTGCTGGCGCTGCAGCCTTTCGGTCCCTACATCCTGATGGGGCTGATGGTGCTGGGCATTCCTGGCTTCCTGATCGGCCTGGTGTGGGAGCCGCTGCTGATCCTCCTGTTCATCCTGTGATCGCGCGGGCGGCCTACCGGGTGCGCCAGTTCTTGCACACCGTTCTGGCCCCCTTGCGGCGCGCCGAACTGGAGGGGCTCGAACCGCTCCTGCCGGCGGCGCAGTGGGCGCTTTTCCGGCGCATGCCGCTGGCCGACCAGCGGCATGGGCTGGCGGTCTACCGCGCTCTGCGGGCCAGGGGGGTTCAGCAGCCGGACCTGCTGGCAGCGGCGCTGCTGCACGACGCGGGCAAAGGCGCGGTGCGGCTGCGCCTGCCGTTGCGGGTGGCGGCGGTGCTGCTCAAAAGAATCGCGCCGCGCCTGTGGGAGCGCGTCAGCAGCGGCCCGCCGCGCGGCTGGCGACGGCCCTTTGTTCTCTACCGCCGCCACGCGGCCATCGGCGCACAGTGGGCTGCCGAGGCGGGCTGTTCCGCGCTGACCGTGCGCCTGATCGGCGAGCACGAGGAGCCGCCGGGCAGCGACGTTCTGCTGTCGCTGCTGCGGCAGGCAGATGAAGACTCATAACCGAGGAGCGACATGAAAGGTCGAGTGACGATCATTGGCCTGGGTTGCGTGGGGGCTTCGATGGGCCTGGCGCTGCGGGCGCACGCGCCCGAAGTCGAGGTCATAGGCCACGACATCGAACCAGAGCGCGCGCGCCAGGCGCAGCGGATGGGGGCGGTACACAAAACACACTGGAACCTCCCCGCCGCCTGCGAGGACGCCAGCCTGGTCATCCTGGCGCTGCCGCTGCCGGCGGTGCGCGACACGCTGGCCGTGCTGGGGCCCCACTTGAAGGAAGACTGCGTGGTCACCGACACGGCCATGCTCAAAATGCCGGTCCTGGCCTGGGCGCGCCAGTACCTGCCTCCCCACGTCCACTTTATCACCGGCGCTCCCATCCCCGGCCCAGGCGTGGCAGCGACAACAGCCCTGGTCGGTCCAGAGGCCGCCGACGCCGACCTCTTTCTCGACGGCCTGTACTGCGTGGCTTCGGTGCCAGAAACCGACCCCTCTGCCGTCTCGGCGCTGCTGGCGCTGGCCGAGGTGTTGGGCGCGCAATTGCTCTTCCTCGACCCGCTGGAGTACGATGGCCTCCAGTCGGGCGCGGCCGAGATGCCGGTGCTCCTGGCTATGGCGCTGACGCGGACGATGATGGGCACCGCCAGCTGGGCCGACATGCGCAAGATCGCCGGGGCTGACTTTGCCGTCTCGACCAGCCTGGCGGCAGGCGATGCGGCCGGACTGGCCGAAGAGGCCATGCTGAACCGCGAGAATCTGGCCCGTCGCCTGGAAGTCATCCAGGGCGAGCTGGAGCGCATCCGCCAGTGGCTGCTCGGCGGCGAGGGGGAAGCGCTCAAGACGGCCTACATCGAGGCCGCCGAGAGCCGCGCCCAGTGGCTGCGTGAGCGCGCCTCAGGCAGGTGGGATAGCCCTGTGGAGCAGCCCGCCATCCCCAGCGCGGGCGAGCAAATGGCGCGCATGCTGTTCGGTCAGCTTTTCCGTCGACCGCGGCGGGAGGAAAAATAGCTGCTCACGAGAGGCGGTGTTGGACAGGCCATTGCGCATCTTGATGATCGCCCCCACTTCCTTCTTCCTCGACTATGGCTGCCACGTGCGCATTCTGGAGGAAGCGCGGGTCCTCCAGCGGCTGGGGCATCGGGTCACCATCGCCACCTACTACCTGGGCCGCGACATGCCCAACCTGGAGATCGTGCGCACGCGGCCCACGCCCTGGCGGGCCGACTATGAGGTAGGATCGAGCCTGCACAAGCTGGCCTTTGACGTCTTTCTGGGCTGGCGCGTCCTCGGCCTTGTCCTCAGCCGCTCTTTCGACCTGATCCACGGCCACCTCTACGAGGGCGCGCTGATCGGGGCAGTGCTGGGGCGGCTGCGGGGACTGCCCCTGGTTTTCGACCGCCAGGGCAGCCTCACCGCCGAGATGATCGACCACGGCTTTTTGCGCCCGCAGGGGCCATGGTATCGCTGGATGCGCCTGCTGGAGCAGCGCATCGACGAGATGGCAGACCTGACCATCACCAGCACCCAACACGGGGCGGTCCAGTTGACCCAGTCGCTGGGGGAGCGGGCTGCTCGCGTGCGCCCGTTGCCGGACTGTGTCAGCCTCGACTATTTCCGGCCCGACGTGCTGACGGCGGAGCAGGTCGCCATGCAGCGGGCAGCACTGGGACTGCCGCCTGAGGGGCCGGTCATCGTCTACCTGGGCCTGCTGGCCGACTATCAGGGCGTGCCGCAGCTCCTGGAAGCGGCGCGCCTGCTCAAAGAGCGCGGCGTGGCAGCCCATTTTCTGGTGATGGGCTTTCCGGGCGTGGATCACTATCGCCGCCTGGCCGAGGAAATGGGCATCGCCGGGCGTGTGGTCTTTACCGGCAAAGTGCCCTACGAGGAAGCGCCGGCGCGGCTGGCGCTGGGCGATATTGCCGTGGCGCCCAAGCTCTCTGCGACCGAGGGGAGCGGCAAGATCCTGAACTATATGGCCATGGCGCTGCCGGTTGTCGCTTTCGACACGCCCGTGGGCCGCGAGTACCTGGGCTCGCTGGGGGTCTATGCCACACCGCCGGGCAACGCCGCCGCCCTGGCTGACAGCATCCAGGAACTGGTCAACGCCCCCGAGCTGCGCCGCCGCCTGGGGCAACAGTTGCGCCTGCGCGCCGCCCGCCACTTTTCCTGGGAGCGCGCCGGCAGACAGTTGGAAACGATCTACCGTGAACTGATCCAAGCGCGACGGAGAAAGTCGGCATGAGCATCCTGGACAAGCTGCGCGAGCTCTGGCAGTACCGCGAGCTGATCCGCAACCTGGTGCGGCGCGACCTCAAGGCCCGTTACAAGAACTCGATCCTGGGCATCGCCTGGTCGTGGGTCAATCCCTTGCTGATGATGCTGGTCTTTACGGTCGTCTTTAACTTCCTCGCCGGCCGTTCCGACCTGCCCAACTATCACGTCTTTATCCTCTGCGCCCTCTTGCCCTGGAACTTTTTTTCCGCGTCGGTGAATGGAGCGACAGGCAGTATCGTCAACAACGCCTTTTTGGTCAAAAAGGTCTATTTCCCCCGCGAAGTGCTGCCCATCTCGATCGTCCTTTCCAACCTGGTCAACTTTTTCATGGCCCTGCCGGTTTTCTTCCTCCTGGCCCTGCTCTCCGGGGCGCGGATCAGCCCCTGGGTGCTGTTCCTGCCCGTGCCGATCGCGATCCAGCTTGTCTTTACCATCGGCGTCTGCCTGCTGCTGGCGACGCTCGATGTCTTTTTCCGTGACACCCAGATCATTATGGACGTTCTGCTGCTGGCCTGGTTCTTTGTCACGCCGATCTTTTACTCCATCACCGACGTGCCTCAGGCGGCAAGAATCCTGGGCGTCGAGTTCAACCCCCAGTTGTGGCTGCACCGCCTCAATCCGATGGCCTCGATCATCGCCACCTACCGCGATCTGTTGTACTGGGGAGCGCCGACAGCGCTCGATTTCCTGTTGCGCACCGCCCTTACTGCTCTGGTCGTCCTGGTCGTTGGCTACCTGGTCTTTCAGCACTATAGCCCGCGTTTCAGCGAAGAAGTGTAAGCAGCGATGTTCGTCCGCGTCGCCATCCTCTCTCCCCTTCGCCTGGCCGAAGCACGGGAGCCGCTTTTTGACTATCACCTGCCCCCCGAACTGGAAGGGCAGGTTGAAATCGGCTCGCTGGTGACGGTCCCCTTTGGCGCGCGTGCGGAGTATGGGCTGGTCGTCGAACTGCCCCCCACCCCAGAGGTGCCAGAGACGCGGCCCGTTACGACGCTGGTCGACCCGCAACCGGTGCTGACGCCGGCGCAGCTCGAATTGGCCCGCTGGATCAGCCACGAGTACCTGGCCCCCTACTGGCGCTGTCTGACGATGATGCTGCCGCCGGGCGTGGTGGGCCATTTCGACCTGCAGGTGGCGCTGGCGGAAGGGGCGCAGCGGGAGCAGACGCGCACCGTGCCGCAGGAAGAGCTGTTCACGGTGCTCGATCGCCAAGGCCCCCTCTACGGGCGGCAACTGGACCGCCTGTTGGACCGCCAGCGATGGCGACAGGCAGCGGATCAACTGGCCCGCCGTGGCGTTGTGGTCAAGTCCCACGTCCTGACCCCGCCCTCGGCCAGGCCCAAACGGGTCACCACCGTCGAGTGGATCGGCTACGGCGTCGACCCGCAAGAGGCGCTGCGCGGCCTGAAGAGCGAGTGCTACCCGGCCATCGTCGATTTCCTGCGCCGCGAGGCCGCGCCGGTCGACGTGAGCTGGGTCTATGCCGAGACCGGCTGCCAGCGTACCCACCTCAAGACGCTGGCCGCGCGGGGCCTGGTCGCCTTCGACACGGAGGAGGTCTGGCGCGACCCGCTGGCAGACGAAATGTTCGTGCCCGACGTGCCGCCCGCGCTCACCGACGACCAGGCGGCGGTCTGGGAGCGGCTGCGGCAGGGGTTGAACAGCCCGACGCCCCGCGTCTATCTGCTGCACGGCGTGACCGGCTCCGGCAAGACCGAGATCTATTTGCGGGCGGTGGCCGAGGTGCTGGCGCAGGGGCGACAGGCCATTGTGCTTCTGCCGGAGATCAGCCTGACGCCGCAGACGGCGCACCGCTTCGGCGCGCGCTTTGGGCGGCGCATCGCCCTGCTGCACAGCGGCCTCAGCGACGGCGAGCACTACGACGCCTGGCGAGCCATCCGCGCGGGCCTACGCCAGGTCGCCATCGGTCCGCCTTCGGCCCTCTTCGCCCCCTTCGACCGGCTGGGCCTCATCATCATCGACGAGGAGCACAGCGCCAGCTACAAGCAAGAGGAAATCGCTATCGACTGGGGCGATGAAGACGAGGACAGCCCTCCACCGGCTGGCCCACTGCTGCCTTTCTACCACGCCCGCGATGCGGCGCTGGAGCTGGCGCGCATCACCGGGGCTACGGTCATCCTGGGTTCGGCGACGCCCAGCCTGGAGTCGTACCACCGCGCCCAGCGCGGCGAGTTCGAGCTGTTGGAGATGCCGCGCCGCATCATGGGCCACACTGACCGCCTGCGCGACCTGCAACAGCGCTATCGCGTCCCAGAGGTCGTCTATCGAGCGCTGCCCGACGGCCCGGCCGAGGCGCGCGTGCTCCCCCTGCCGCCCGTGCAGGTGGTCGATATGCGCGCAGAGCTGCACGCCGGCAACCGCTCGATCTTTTCGCGCGCGCTGCAGCAGGCGCTGGACGAGGCGCTGGCGCAGGGCGAGCAGGCGATCCTCCTGCTCAACCGGCGCGGGCGGGCAACGTTCGTGCTGTGCCGCGACTGTGGCTATGTGGCGCAGTGCCCCCGCTGTCAGGTGCCCCTCACGCTGCACGGCCAGCAGGCGGACCTGGTCTGCCACCACTGTGGCCAGCGGGAGTCGTCGCCGGACAGGTGTCCGCGCTGCGGCAGTCGGCGCATCCGCCATTTTGGCCTTGGGACGGAGCGAGTGGAACAGGAGGTCCTGCAACGCTGGCCGGAGGTGCGCGCGCTGCGCTGGGACAGTGACACGGCGCGCAACTATGCCGCCCATGCCGCCATCCTTGACCTGTTCAGCGCGGGGCTGGCGCAGGTCCTGGTGGGCACGCAGATGATCGCCAAAGGCCTCGACCTGCCGCTGGTGACGGTGGTGGGGGTGATCTCAGCCGATACGGCGCTCAACCTGCCCGATTTTCGCGCCGCCGAGTGGACGTTTCAGCTTCTGGCGCAGGCGGCTGGACGGGCAGGGCGCGGCCTGCGCGGCGGGCGGGTGGTGATCCAGACCTATCACCCCGACCACTATGCCATCCGCGCCGTGGAGCAGCACGATTACGGGCTGTTTGCCCGGCAGGAGCTGGATTTCCGGCGGCGGGCCGATTACCCGCCCTATGTGCGTCTGGCGCGGCTGCTCTATCAGCACCAGGACCGGCAACGAGTCGAAGCGGCGGCGAAGGACATGGCCCAGCAATTACGGGCGGCGCTACAGCGCAGCGGCCTGCCGCTGACCGACCTGATCGGCCCGGCACCGGCCTTTTTCAGCCGCCTGCGCGGGCGCTACCGCTGGCAAATCCTGCTCCGTCACGCGGATCCGGCGGCTTTTCTGCACTCCATAGAGCTGCCGCCAGGCTGGCAGGTGGACGTCGATCCCGTGTCGGTGCTGTGAGGGGGGATACTTCCCTGTTCAGCGCAGCCTCTGACCGCACCGACTTTACGGCATGACGAACGACTCCAGCCAATCTTCCACGTCGCTGAACGTGATCGTTGAACCTTCCAGGCGAGTCAACCAATATGGCTCGCTGCTGCTGCATTGGCGTGGGTAAGAGCCGTAGAACGTGCGCGTGGCTACGGTGCGACCTGTTTTGGCTGCAACCAGGCGGATCGTCGCCGTGTAGCGATAGCGGGTGATGTCCGGCGCGCGTTGACCACCGGAATAGTAGGGGCCGCAGACTTCCACAATCTGTTCCCCTTCGGAGACGCAGACAACCAGTTCGGTGAAACGGATGCCCATCGGCTGCCAGGCTGCAGGTACGTTGTTGTTCCAGTAGTGAACCAGCCCGCTCTCGTCGTAGAGGATCACCAGGGGATGCTTGCCTGGACCGGGCGTATAGGAGGCAGCCGCCTCGACGCCCTGCCCCACGCAGACGCTGCGCATGACGGTGAGAATACGATCCATGCTATCCAGCCGCGCGCCCTCAAGGTCGGCGACGCTCGCCAGCATCTCGTCAGTGACACCAGCAGCGCCCACCAGCCTGGCCTGTCTGAGGTTGGCGCCGCTCAAATCGGCGCCGGTAAGATTGGCCAGGTCCAGCGTTGCCTGCGTCAGATTTGCACCGGCAAGGTTAGCGCCGCTCAGATCGGCCAGGTCCAACCAGGCGCCGCTGAGGTTAGCACCGGAGAGGTTCGCCCCCATCAGGCGAGTGTAGGAGAGATCGGCATCCCTCAAGATGGCTCCGCTCAGATCGACCTGCGAGAGGTCCAGGTTCTCCAGGGACACCCCGGTCAGATCGGCATTGTTCAACACCGCCTCAGAAAAGCTGGCATCGACCAGGACAGCCTGACGCATACTGGCGGCGGTCAAGTCGGCGTGGTCGAGCGCGGCCAGAGCCAGATTGGCCTGCTGCAAGT
>Ga0209227_1000441_pt1 | contig 35824 bp, 20 predicted proteins | sample YNPBryantNP2012_FD_185815 | JGI IMG/M metagenome (GOLD analysis project Ga0209227, IMG submission 185815) | Anoxygenic and chlorotrophic microbial mat microbial communities from Yellowstone National Park, USA - YNP Bryant NP 2012 (SPAdes)... ...
CGCCTGATGGTGAACCATCAGGCTAAAATATGAAAGCATTCTGAAGCATGCTATTTTTGAGAATCATGTCGTATCTCAAAAATCAAATTCTGAGCCCTTTCAATTCTGAGACCAACTCTGTACCAACGCCTGATGGTGAACCATCAGGCTAAAATATGAAAGCATTCTAAAGCATGCTATTTGGAGAATCATGTCGTATCTCAACAATCAAATTCTGAGGCCTTTCAATTCTGAGACCAAATGAACTGATTCCATCGCTTGGAGCGATGGAATCAGTTGAGAGTGAGCATTCCCACGAACCCGCCATAAGGCTGGATCTTTGTTTCGATTGGCGTTGCGTTGGTGATCGAAATCATCCGCTGGGTAAATTCTTTCGGATTGTCCCCGTCAGTGATGATGAATCCCCTCCAATCTCCCTCGGGCAAAAATGGCAGGGCGAAGCTGTAATCTTTGGGTGCTGAATTATTGAAAATACCAGCAAAATAGATCTCGCCATTTTTCTGCCTCGCCAGCACGGTGAATTGGCCAGGATAGCCATCGATAAACCAGGTCTCGTCCCAGGGCACGGGCACTTTCATCAGAAATTCCTGAACATACAGTGGCGTCGAGCGAAAGCCCTCGATGCGGTCGGCCAGATGCTGGATGCCGCTCTCGAAAACCACCGACAGCGCCAGCTCATGGGCATGGCTGGTCAACCGCTGCTGCGAATCATTGTAATTGGTAAAAGTCACTGGGGTGTAATCCATCGGGCCGATGGCATTGCGGGTATACGGATAGACATTATTGAACCAGGGGAATTCGATCGGCTTTTCGTATGTATAAGCTTCAGCGCCTTTAACGCCCTCCATGGTTAAATAATTGGGATGGGTGCGGCTCCAGCCTCGGGGGATGGTGCTGCCATGCGTATTGACCACAAGATGGTATTGGGCGGCATCCCTGGCGATATCGAGATAGAGCTTGATGATGTCCTGTTTTTCGCTCTGGAAGAAATCGACCTTCACGCCTTTCACGCCCCAGCCGCTGATCTTTTCGAATTCCGCTTGGCGGATTGCAGGATCATACATGCGATCTCGTGGGCCAGCGTCCATGACTCGAGTGTGCGGCCCGCCCGAATTGTACCACAGCAAAATGCCGACCCCTTTGGAATTGGCGTAAGCCACCAGTTGCTCGATGTTGCCGCCGTTCATCTCATGCCAGCCTGCATCCACCAGAGAATATTCCCAGCCCATCTCGGCCGCAAAGTCGACGTATGCCTTGAGTTTTTGGTAATCGAGCGGACTATCATGATCGCCCCACCAGCTCCAGCTTGCCCGCCCAGGTTTGATCCATGAAATATCTTCCAGCCGATTCGGATCGGCCAGGTCCTGGACCAGATTCGATTCGACAATATCTCCCAGATCTCGGCTGAGCAAAATGAATCGCCACGGCATCACCCAGGGCAATGACCAGCTCGGCTGGCTCGCCCCCAGTCCATAGTTTTCCCAGTCCCAGGGGAACTGGATCCGATATTCGCCGTTTTCAGCCACCCCATTGAGATGCGAGCCACAGTAGTTTTCATAAACCCCTGCTTCGGAAATCAGCACCCAGGTGTCGTTTACCTGAAACAGCCCAGGGAACCCCCAGCCAGTGGTCAGAGGACAGGGATCGCCGATCTTCAGATCACGGACATAGCCTCGCTCATAAGCAGGGCTCCACAACCCCAGCGTATCATAGGGTTGCAGCCAGGCATTGCCAGGCTGGGGCAGATTGAAGCTGGTGAACTCCTCTTCGATGACAAAGCGCTGCGAGCTGGTATCGGGAAAAACGTAGCGAAACGCCACCGCTGTGTTGTAGGCACGAAACACGATATCCAATGGCTGCGCCTGCTGGTTTTTGAACGACAGGGTGAGCTGATTGGCATGATTTCGGTTCTGCTTGCGCCTGCCCGAGATGAGGGTGTAACTTTCGTCAACAGCTTCGATGGCCGATGCCTTCGCCAGCGTCAGATAACTGAAAAAGTCACCATCAGTTCGTTTCAACCCCAGAGCGGAAGGCTCGATCACCTGAGATTGCTTGCCCTTCTCATTCAGGTAAACCGAATAGACCCAGTGGCTGGAGCTCGATTCCTCAGGCTTCGAAATGACCACCGAGAGCCGTTTGTCGGGGGATTGTAAAACGATCTTTTTTTCTCGGCTGCAGGTGACGAGGAGGATCATCAGAACAAACAATAGCGTCTTTTTTGAATTTGCCATAATTTATCCTTGTTTTTGATTTTTATTTTCCTGATCTTTTTTCTTGCATCGTCTCCTATCATTTGTTAAGCCAGAATTAAACACGACGCTTTAAATTTTGAAATCTTATTTTCATCAATTCAAAAATGGATGCCAGTGTCATTGCGAGCGTAACGAAGTGGAGCGAAGCAATCTACCAAGTATATGCACTATACTATAAGATTGCTTCTCCGCCAATAAGCGGATCGCAATGACATACTTGCTTACCATTATTTATTGAGTGGGTAACCCTATTTTTATCTTTCTGACCTTAATAGAATAATATTATCCTGAAAATTCAACCTTATTGGTTTATTGTTCGCCCAAAATAAGGTAATAAGGTCTGGGCGGGCTAGATTTTGCTGGCTACTAAGGTGAATAAGGTTTTTTATCAGCCTATATGCCAAATTAAATCCAGTGAACCTTGGTGACCTTAGTAACCTATGATGCTCCCCCACAATTTAACCTTATTCGCTTCTTTTACGGTTGCTCTACATTCCCGACTACCTATTAAGGTCTGCGTCATCCTGAGTCTCATTTGTCACTCAGGTTTCAAAATAATTTAATTTGACTGCTTCGCTTCGTTGCGCTGGGAGCTCAATTACATTGTTATCTGAATCCGATTTCCCGACGTATGCTTGATGCGCAATACACCCCCATGCGCCAACGGCTGCCAGGTCCAGCCTTCTTTTTCAAGACTGTCACTTTCGCTGATCGGCTTACTGTTGACGATGATCTCAACTGGTTTGCTGACCAGACGGAATGTTTCAGTAGAAGCAGAATCATAAGTTACATAATAGATCTGCGGCCAGTGCTTTTTATTTTTTGTCAAGTCTTCCTTTGATAACGCTATTTCCCAATGCCCCCAGATCATATTGGGATAATAATCCATCCGTTGTATCACCGAAGTGGTATGGATCAGATGATTGGCATTATCAGGAGCCAGCGACGGCCAGACCGACATGCTGCGGAGATAATGTCTGATATAATCGCCGTAGCCATCGGTCATCCAGATGGCTTCGACGGGATATTGATTTTTGCCGTCAAAATCGACCATGTATGTTGCCCAGTTGAGCATGCGGATGGCATTTTCGACATAACAAGAATCACCACTCAATGTTGCATACATCAGATCAGAAGATGCCTGATGAGCAGAATGGGAGCTGCCTTCGTACATGAAACAGGTTTGCTCATTAATCACCTTTACCCCAAATTGGGCCCACATCGTATTGCCAAACTCCTGATAGATCCAATCGGTAATTGCTTTCACCTCGCTCTTCCAATTCGGAAATAGATGGGGGTGGCTCATCATGAAGATAGTCCAGTTGACTGCATTGACCTGGGTATTGCTCCAGCCAGACACATCCTCAAAATAGGGACCCCATTTCATGTTTTGCATGGGGTATTTTTTCATCCAGACCAGGATTTTGTCATAGGCTTGCTGGTATTTTATAGTGTTCCCCTGTTGGAGACGGATGAGCTCTTCAAACAAGCTGAGCAGCCCCGAATAGGCGGTCGTATAGCTGGCCGCCATGGTAAGCTGGCCAGTCTCCGAATCTTTAAGGACCCCAATTTCGCCAGTCTCTGTGTTCACTTTAAAAGGGAGCGGGGAATTGTTTTCGTCTCCACTGCTTGTTTTAGAAGCCAGCGTATTGGCAATGCCAATGGCCAATTTAAGATATTCTTCATTTTTGGTGGCTTTAAATAGTTGCAGTAATTCAAACCCAAAAGCACCCGCTTTATCAGGCTGAAAATAGCCTTTGCCTAATATCATATCGCCATCGTAAATCCCTGAGTATACCTTCGTGTTATAGGGATGCGGTACATTCGGCCAGGCGGCATGGGCAGGAGATAGCGAATGGGTGATGTAATAATCAGCTATGAATTTGGCGTTCTCGAGCACATTTTCATCACCCGTATAACCATAATAATATCGCCAGCTCTCTAATGCGGCCTGAAACTGGTCGCCGCCAATGCCCCGATGATCGTTATAACCTTCACGGTAAATCTGGTGGTTCATATAATAGGGCAGCCCATTGTCGTCTCGCCGAATATTTATCCAGAACTTCCAGCACAGGCTTATCACACTGTCATAGGCGCAGCCGAAATTTGGATTGCACCAGGGAATAATTTTCCCGTTCTGATCGGTGATGATCTTGTGATAAACCAGATAGTTATTTTCAAGATTGCGGATGTCCCTGGACGAATGGGTGTATGGGATAAATTCAGGTTCAGGCTTGTTACACTCAATGCAGAGCAGGGATAACACCAGTATGCTGGCCAATTTTTTCATAATTTGATACCTTCTTAAATTAGACCTTCAATAAGCTCGCCTCCCAATGATAGCCTTGCGTCGGGTGCGATATTCTCGATGGTTAAATAAAACAGGATAGATTGATGGGCTTCAAGCGATACGAACAATTCATCATTGTCATCGATCGGGGTAAATTTTCCAGGCTGCCAATTAAATGCATGCCAAATTCTATCACCTAAAATTTCTTTAATTGATACTTTTTCTGAAATTCTGGTATCTGAAATATTGGCAACCAGGAGCACATGATTGTCTTGATTGAAGCTTCGGAGCAAATATTTAAATTTCTTTTGTTCATCCAACCAGTATGGAAAAACTGATTTGATATTTTTCCCAGTTGCGGCAACAAAACGCCACAATTTTAATCGATCTGGCTGAAGGCGATGAAAGCGATCGGAAGTGGAAATGATACCTCCCAGCATCCCAGACCAGTAAGCGAGCGTCTGCACTTCGTCATCGCTCAGGCTAACCTGGGAACTATGACGCAAGGTTAAGACATCTGGATCGATATACCACAATACTTGATTGAAATACGAGCTGACTTCGCTCTCCCGCAGCATGTTTACAATATTATCGCTCCAGCTTTGTACTGTATCATACGCCACCCGAACCACATCGGTTAAGCCGATAATGGGGGCAAATGGAGCAATACAGCCGATGATATAAGCATCATCGCCAACTGTCTCACGGATCATTTTCATGACATCATAAAAATATTGAACAGAGGTTTTTCCTGGTGTGAACCTTTTAACCGCCTGTGAGTTCTTGAGTCCCCAATCCAGAAAATCGATAAAGTAGACTGATGTCCCCCATTCTCGATACGTTTCAAAAATATGTTTTAGGTACTGAAAGGCTTCAGGATGACTGGAATCAAGATACATTCGCTTCTCGTTCACCACTAAATTATCGATCATTCCTTTTTTCCCCTCAGAATCAATGATGGGTTTACCTTGCAAATCTTTCAATACCCAGTCAGGGTGTTGTTGATATAATTTGCTTTTATCGCTCACCATAAATGGGCCAGCGTACAAGCCCACTTTATATCCTCGGCTCTTAATTTTTTCCACCTCATGCTTCAGTCCTTTGATGAAAATGCGTTGGTCAGCATCCAGCCAATCACCAAGCGCACAATAACCAGCGCTAATGTAGATGACATCAAGAGGCACTTTTGGTTTGACTGTTTCGAGACCCGTTAAAAATTCATCAAATTTGTAACTGTCGAATTCCTCATAATACTCGTACCAGGAATCCCAATAAACGATGGCTTTTTCTTTAAGCTTCAAGTTGTTATGATGAGCAATTCTTTTTGCAAAATTGCTCAATTCATCATGCGGATTTGTTCCTGAGGTAAAATAGACTTTGGGCAGACTGATTTGTTTATCCCTCAAAGGAATCTTCTCGGTAAGAAAGGCGATGTTTAATAAAAAAATATCCTCAACAGGAGGCTTGGCATCGACCAGACCCTGACGGTGAGCGATATTATAAATACTGGTCCGTTGCTGATAATCCTTGTGATCCATCGCCCCAAAGACGACAACTTCTCTATCGTAAGCAATTAATGCAGTAACCATGTAACTTTCATAAAGCCAGCTTTGCTCGATCAAATTATTTTGATCGTGCTGAAAGACAGATTTTTTTAATGGGAAGATCCCACTTTGACCGCCAAAACCCAGCCCCTGTTTGAAAAAATGATCGGCGCCAATTATTTTGGCATGAGCCATATAGCTAATTGTAGCAGGAGCAGATTCCCAACCGCTTAAGCTGCCTTTGAGAACAGGCAAGCCCTGTTCGATGGTAATATCCAGGAGAAACGTTCCTTTTATCAGTTGATAAAATATCCTGGTGTTATTGCCATCTACCTGTTTTGAAATTTTTATAGGTTTCAAAGCAATATCATCTATCGCTGGGAAGCAGCCTGTAATATTGATCGTTTCAAATAACAAATCAAATGAACCGTCAGCGTGAACCTTACAAATTTCCGAAGCTGGCTGAGTGCGAACGGTCTTGATCAATTGTGGAGTCAACATCACAGAAAAGGCGGCGGCGCTTCCTTTTTTAAGAAATTCCCGTCTTCTCATCGCTCAAAGATCCCCTTTCAAATTCATATTAAACCTGAAATTCTAAAATGGAAATGATTATCAATAGTTGCCCCACGAAACACACGAAAAGACACTGAAATCACTTTTTATTTTTATAATTTCGTGTCATTCCGTTTGTTTCGTGGGCAAAAAGTAATCATTTTCAATCGTCATGGTTCATTTTAGAAATTTAGGTTAAAACTAAAATCAATCTTGTCCAAAATAGGATTCCTCGTTTAGCATTTTGGACAGCAAAATACAGCAATAAGCTAATAAGGTTAAATCGTTAATGGATTTGATCGGTTACTAAGGTTAAACAGGTTTTCTGAATTGGTTTTGTATGTCAGGCCGATTGAAACCTTAGTAACATATAAAAATCCGTGATAGTAGAAACCTTATTACCTTATTGAAAAGCATGCTTGTCCAAAAGAGGTGGAAATAGAACTTTATTTTGAAAAACGAATCAATTTGTTTTCAAACGCCTATTTTACAAAGAGCAAATTTACAAATATAAATTATTTTGGACAGCAATGGACCAAAATATTACTTTATGGCATACCCGCTTTATTTTATCAGCAATTAGTGAAATTGTCATGTCCGATTTCTTTATCGGAATAAGCCCAGCAAAGGAAAATGCGAGCCTTCGGAAAACCCAGTCCCTCTCGTTGCAGGGTTAGATTTTAATTTTAATCTCATTTCCCGACGTATGCTTGATGCGCAATACACCCCCATGCGCCAACGGCTGCCAGGTCCAGCCCTCGGCATCAAGCCGTTTCCGCTGCGGAAGGGATTGATTGTCCACCCAGACGGATTGAGGCTTTTTCACCAGGCGCAAGGTTTCGACGGATTGATCATCATAGGTTCGATAATGGAGCTCCGAATGGCCGTAGCTGATGGTTTGGATGACCGAGGTGGATTTCAACAGGTGATTTTCCCGTTGCGGCGCCCATTCGGGCACAGCGGCAATCCCTTCCATAAAATGCCGAATGTAATCGCCATAGCCATCGGACCACCAGGCGCCAGGCCAATTAGGCCCCACCGAAACATAGCCATCTTTTTGACACATATAGGTGGCCAGATTGAAGAATCGCTCCGCCTGATCTTTGTACCACAACTCGCCCGTCCGCTCGTACCACAGCGCACACAGCGAGGCATAGCGAGCGGTGTGACTGCCCATGGGTTCATAGCACCAGGTCTGCTCTTTGATGGCATCCATGCCTTCCGTAGCGAAAACAGAAGCGACCCAGTGGATCAGCACGGGCACGTTACGGTCGATATTGGGATCGAGCTGGGGATTTTTGATGAGGTAGCGTGCCGTCTCCAGCGGGGTGAGCTGATTTCGATTGGAGCGATCGGGATCATTGGGGATATCCTCGAAATAAGCGTTCCAGATGAAGGTCTTCATCGGCCCGTTGATGGAATACAGCCACGCCCAGGCCAGATCCCGAGCCTGCTGGAACGACGCCACCTGTTCCGATGACAGGCCGATGCGTTGCCTGGTTCGGAGCAGTTCATCGAACAATCGAATGGGTTCGATGACATTGGAACAATATTCGGAGATCACTACATTGGTGCGGGCATTGACCCGAAACGGCCAGGGGGATCTCTGGGTATTGGTCGGGGCAAAAGGAATCGGATCAGGTCGAACATCACGGACGTGTTTGGCCAGCGCCTCGGCACAATGGATCGCCGCTGTCAGGAAACGATCCTCCAGCGTCACCTGGTAAAATTTGAGATAGGCCAGTCCCAGTTCGCCCACTTTATCGGGCTCGATGCCGTGCAGCCCATCGCCTCGCATCCCCTCGTGCTCCCAGCGACTGGCGCCCTGGTAGTCGGCGACGAAGGGATCGGCGCTGGCAAAGGGGACATTGGGCCAGGGCCAGTTTGCTGGCGTGGTGCCGTGCTGCAACTGGTAATCCAGCATGTTGCGCACGATGTCGATATAGCTCGTATCGCCCGAAAAGGGAAAGTAATTCAGCACCAGCCCCTGCACCAGTCCTGCCCAGAGGCAAGCGGGATTATGCATCCAATCCTCGGGGATAAATTGACCCTGCTCATTCTGGTAGAAACAACAGGTGATGAAATACATGGGCAGCTTGAGGGGTTCGTAGATCGGGGCATTTTTAATGAACTCCGATGCCAGTTGGGCGACTTTGAGGTAGCCAGCTCCAGGAATATCGGGTTGATGCCAGGCCAATAAATTTCCCTTCGCATCCCGCTGTATCTGATGGCCTAAAATCGAATCCGCCGTGGTTCGTTGTACAATCTGGGCGCTTGAAAGCATAGGCGCCAGCAATAGACCGATGATCAGAATGAGAGATTTTTTCATCTTTTCTCCTTGTCAGATGTAGTCCACCTTGAAGGTGGACTCCATCTGGCTAATTTGCCCATTATTTCAACAGCACCAACTTCTTTACCTCCCTTTTCTCTTGCTGCTGCAATTTGCAGTAATAAATGCCCGATGGGAGTTGGGAGCCATCCAGCTCGACTTGATGATTGCCCGCAGCCATTTTTTCCGCTACCAGCGTTGCCACCCGTTCGCCCAGTCCGTTATAAATTTCCAGCCTGGTGAAATCATCCACTGGCAAGGTAAAAGCGATGGAAGTCCTGGGATTAAAGGGATTGGGACAGTTGGGATGGAGCTTGAAATCGAATCGGTATCCTGTTTTGTCCTTTTGAACGGCGGTCGGCATCTGGATCGTGACCATGACATCCCCTGCAGCCGTCGGTTTGGATTCCAGCCCACGATCGTCATACGCTTTGGCCGTGATGAGCTGTCGGCCCAGCGGAATCTTATAGCGGGATAGATCCCATTCAAAAGCGAAATTATGATCCTTATCCCTGCTCTCGCCGATGAAATGCCAATCGTAATAATATTCGACCCAGCGGACATCTGGCGAAGCGGTGACCGTCAAAACCACCGTGGTATCTTTCTTGAAAGCTTGATTTTCGATTAAATTCAACGCCACCGTCGGCGGCGAGTTGGGAGTGTAAGCGCTGGCATGCTGGCTGCAGAGATAGCCGTAGGCGAAAATGGCCATTATCTGAGTCTGATGGATCGTAAATTCGCTGCCAGCGATGCTGTTGCGGTTCGGGAATCTGGCCTCCGCATCGGGAAAGGCGCTTATCGCTGGAAAAGCAGTGGAGCGGGAAAAATCTTCATCGCCGACCCAGTTCCAGTTCGGGCCGTTCATCCAGTCGCCAGTCCGATGCATCTCATAAATCACATAACCAGGAAAAATCGGATTGGTGTAAACCCTGCTGTTGTAATCGATCAGATACCAGGAGTCTGGGTGGAATGGCTGGCGTTCGGGATTTTCACCCAGCCCGCTGATCTTGACCAGATCCATCTGATTGCCACCCAGACAATAATCGCAGGTGGTATAGCAAGCGTCGAGGAATTTTCGGTCTTTTGTGAATTCATAAGCCACGGCAGCCAGATAAATACGAGGCGTGCTAAAAGTGCCCAGCATGAATAGAATATCTCTGTCCATCCCGTAGCGGAATCCCCGCTCGTTAGCGGTGGCCACGGTCTCAGAAGTTGCCTTGTTCACAAGATCGACGATGCATTGCCACTTCAAATTCAAATCCAGACCAGGATGGTTATCGGGTATTCTCCCGAAGATGGTGGCGGCATAGTGCCAGGGCTGAATATTGAACCAGAGCGGTGATTTCCACTCGCCATCTTTATTTTTGCAGTTGCGAAAATCGTCCTGATAATTGGTCGCTCCCGTATAGCGATAGAGGGCGGCCGCCGCCTCCATGCGAGCCCGATTCACCTCAGCATTGGCGTCCTGATTCTGGCGGTGGGCCCAGTCGTAAGAATTTTTGGCCTCAGCGATCCAGGTGGGACTATCGGGATGCGTGCCACCCTGAAATTTATCCAGACAAATTGCCAGATAAGCGGCGCAGGCAGCATAGCGATAGGCCATCATCACCGAGTCCCCGCCTTTCAACGCCAGAATGCGGCGATCCTCCCACGACGGCTTGCCCCCGTCTGCTCCCGCATCGACGCCCACATAGCCAGGGACTCCGCCATCGGTGTAGCCCTGGGCAATGAGCGAGTCCTTGACCAACCGATAAAATTTGATCAACCACATCGCCTCGTCGAGAATATCGGGAATGCCGTTCTCACCCTCATTGATCCAGGGGGCGCTATCGGCCAGCTTGTATCTGGGGCTCACGTCCCCATCGCCAAAATTTTCTGGCTTCAGATCGTACAGCGCCAGCAAAGTCATGGACACCCGATAATGGGTTGGATAGCCATCCCAGTCGCCTGCATCGTGATACCAGCCAGATATGCCATGAACATCGCCAGCAGCGGTGGCGGGATCGAATTCCCCTTCGCCAGACAAATTGGGGAAATATTTCATCACGGCGCCGTCATCGGGGTGATAATCTCGGGGATAGTTCAAGCCTGGTTCGATCTCCTGAATGATCCCCTGGCGTTGGGTGAACAGCGCACGGGAGGTGTAATAATAGGGTTCACGATACACATCTTCCCCGATCTCGAATGGATAGGAGCAGCCCAATCGCTCGACCACCACCCGATATTCGCCAGGAATCCTGAAATCAGAGAAATCGCACTGCCAGACATCGGCTCGGGTCATATTTTTATCGGTGAAATCCTCGGTGGTGCGATTGAAATCTCGGTCATTCTTATCCCGCTGTTTGGCAATCGGGCCAGAAAACATGGCCGAATCATCCGACGTTCGCACGATGTGAAAGCGGGTGGTGGCATAATCATTCAGATTCAATCCGCCATTCTGATGGATCGAGCTGTTGAATGAACCCATGAAATGGGAGATATAGGCGTACTTCGGAGCATCGGGCACAAAACCGATTTGATTGACATGCACGGCGGGTGATCGCAGCGATTTTTCATCGTAAGTCAGGGCATGGTCATTCACATTGGAGGCCAGATCATTGAGTCGAACGATGTACGTTTTACCCCGTTTCATGGCAAATGGCAGTTCGATATAGATCCAGTGGTGCAGGATGACCTTTGGCTCGCCAGGATCGTACAGGTTGTTGAAATCCACGCCTTTGGATTTCCGACCGATGTGGATGGGAGCTTGTGGCTGGAGGTAATTTTCATCATCGGGGCTGGTGATGGAGTAATTGGCCAGATCCATGGCCTTGCTGACATTCAGCTTGTCATAATAAATTTTATTGCCATTATACCGATCCTGATGGATGCCGAAATAATCGATATGTCCCTCGTCAAAATGGAGGACCAGGATTTTGTCCGTGAGCGGCTGAATTCGGATGAGATCGGCGGAGTGGAGGGAGGTAATAAACGAAATTAGACAAACAGCGGAAAGGGATCCAATGAAAAGGATTCTTTTTTTCATATCAGCGTCTCTAAATAGTTAATTTGTTAATGTTATTGGTTGGTTGACACTAAAAACGAAGCTCACTATTTCCGCACTGCGAAACGAAGCTGGGCCATGTTTTTGTCCAACGGCTTGAAACACCCCCGAGTCCGAGGAGATTCGCAATTTAACCGTTTTCGCTCCATTCGGGTGAAGCACAATTTTTATTCTTCCATGATTCCAATTCCCATCGACTGAAATTCCATCCAGCGTGTGAATTCCTGCAAAGGAAAATGATTGGTCTTTCCATTCATCGAAAATGCAGGCGAACAAATCGACATACCCCCGCCAATCCTGGACCAGCGCATCGGTGAGCCCTTGCATAAACAAACCGTGCATCGGGAAATAATAAGCTTTGTTGAAATGCCAGCCAGTCCAGAAGCTGGACTCGTAAAATTGGATCCATCGGGGATCGGCGCCGTGACACATCTGAATGGCGGAGAGATCTTTCAACGCCTGGTTCGGTTCTCGCATTCGAACGGAAGCCAAAAAAAACTCGCCAAAGGTCCAGCCCAGAGTAATTGGCCTGGTCGCTTCAGAAGTTAATTCATAGCGCTTTTGATAGGCGAGCGCCACCGGACTCCCCTCGAAAACCAGATGCGGCATGGGCAGAAACGTAATGGGATTCAGTTGCACCGGATGTTTCTGGCTATTCGGGGGACGCATATCTCCCTCGTAGGTAGCATAATAGCCACGATCGGTCAGCAGGGTATTTCGCTCGTAACCGGCGGTCAGAATGCTCTTTGCCCGTTCCAGCAATTTTTCCTCGGCGTCCAGAACTATTTTCGCGGCTTCGAGATAAACTCGTGCCGAATATTCCGCACTGTACGATGCGCAGAGCAGGTTCCGCAAATTGCCCTCGGTGGTCGAGGCTTCATCCTGCCCGCGCGCGTTCTCATGATAGACATCGAACCGACCGGCCGCGTTGCGCTCGCTGATGCTGGAATAGAAACGCCACACTTCCTGAATGACAGGGAAATATTTTTTCAGGAATTCTCGGTTCCCCGTGTATTGATAAAAATGCCAGACCATAGCCAGAACATAAGCCGGGTTATGCAGCTCATACGAATCGGCAGCGACGACACTGTCCTTTTCATAGCAATCCCATTGCTCAAAAGGCGGGGTCCAGGGATAAAAGGCGCCCTCGGTATGCATGATCCGGCGAGTGTATTTTTTCACCTCTGGCAAGATATTCAGCCAGTACTGCAGCGCTTTTTCGGCCCTTTCAAAATGGCCCAGTCGGAGCAGGTTCTCAGCCACATAATAGACATCCTGCGGAAAGGTAAATCCCCAAATATTGCAATTCAAGCCGGTCGGAAGCATGGCTTTTTCTGGGATCAGAGGAAAGTGGGATACGGCATAGTATTTCATTCGGGACCAGATCTTTTGTGCCCGATCATCGGGAAAATCGATCCAGGAGCGTTGCCAGATGGTTTGCCATTCGTGAGTATGAGCCGCAAGAAGCCAAGCGAACGACTGATCCAGCACCTCAAGCCCGGGGCAATCGTCCCTCAGAATCAGGAATTTGATGGTACTCGTTTGATCATTTAAGGTGATATGGACTCTGCTGCCATCAACGGCGATGTGATTATGCTCGCCAGCGTCGATGACCCAGCGGGTTGTCGTGAGGTTCGTTTTGGAAACAATGAAAACTCTCCCTGATTTTCGCTCGAATGATAACTGGACTGGCGGCACCGGCCAGAGAAACCGATTATTCTGGCATACGGACGTTTCACACTCGATAACCAGAACCAGCTTTTTGTTAGGTGAAGTTGCGTGATGGTCGATATGCATGACAAAAAGGTTGGGGATGGTTTGATGGGCCAGGGCCACGATTTCCGTCGGGCCGAAGAGATCGTAACGGGTCGTGAGCACAGCCGTGAACAAATCCAGTTCCTGTTTATATCCCCTGGCGATGAAAATTTGGTCGATCGTAGCGCCATCAGCGAAGCGCGCCTGGATGACCGCCAGCGGAAATTGAATTTGCCGGCTCGATTCATGCATGGCGTAGTGGCGGATGTAACCAAAAACCGTCCTGCCTTGCGGATAGTCATAGTTCGGGGTGCTTTGAAATCCAGTGTGATCGAAACAGCCGCCGATTATGCCGTTGGAAACCAGCAAGGGAACATAGGGGTGCCCGGTCTGGAATTCGCTGGAGTCATAGACCACGTTGGCCTCCCGAACGATTTCGGCGACGGATTTCGAAGGATTCAGCGCCGCTCCCGATTGCGCCTGGCATTCGGTATGGAGTAACAACGACAAGACCAGCGCGCAGACAATGATGAATAGAATCGATTTCCGCTGTTCAATATTCATAGTTTTAAACCAGAGCAACGGAGCAATTTGGTCACTCCAAAATTCGCTGCATAATGGTTTCGCCGCTTGGCTGTATCCGAAAACGATAGCTTTGATAAATTGAATTCGCCCCAATTCGCGAAATTAGCGGTCCCCAACGTCATGAATCAAAATCACTTTTGATACCCATTTTCCATCAAATAGATCATCCCCAGCAATGCCCCCCAATGATAGAAATGATCGCTGCTGGCGCCGGGGTCGCCGCCGGTTTCAGCGTGATAGTTTTCCCGAATGTAGCCTTTTTCGCGCCATTGTTTCAGCAGCAGGGCATTGGATTTTTCCGCCAGATCTTTTCGAGCTTGCGGCAGATCATAATTTCGCAAGCCCAAATAGACCAGAAAATTCATCGGTGCCCAGATACTGCCACGCCAGTAATCGCGGCCGGCATAGGCGGGGTCATTGCGTGCGATGGACGGCAGGATCCAGTCGCCCCAGAATTCCTGTGGATTGTAAAAGTGCTCCCGAATCATCCGCTCGGCCTGCTGCTGAGTGGCTGCTTTTCCGATCAGGGCATAAAAATTGGTCGGCGAAATGCGTCGGCTCAGTTCCTCGGTGTCCAATCGCTTGTTCAGGAATAGCCCGAACTCCTCATCCCACAGGGTCTGTAATTTAGCCCGATATTTTTCTTCCCGGGCCTGCAATTCCCTGGCCGCCTCTTTTCGTCCAAGAATTTTGGCGATCTTGCCCAATGCCTCGCAGTCGCCGATATACAATCCCATCAAGCCGACATCTGCCTGTTGCAGCAGATGGGTGGTGGTATCGAACGGCACGTCATCGTACATGGGGCTATTGTCCAGCCCGGACTCATAGGCTGCGGCTTGAAACTCATTTTGCACCATTTCCCGAGGGTCGTTCCGAACCGGGGAAAATGGATTCGATCCCCAGCACAGATAGCCATCGTGGTCACGATTCTTTTCCCACCACCGGTTCCAGGTCAGCAATCGGTCGAATACCTCTTCAAGAAACCATTTTTCAGGAAATTTTCGATAAATTTCCAGCACCATCATCGAACCCACCGGCGGCTGCGACCGATCCCGGCTTTTCAAATGGCGTGGCGCCGAAAAATTGGGAACAAACCCCAGCTCGTCAATTTCCCGGCACATCTGGATCGCTTCGTTGAAGGCCAGCGCTTTGCTATGAATGGTGTGCATGAACGAGGCGAAAAAATTGTCCCAGCAGAACAGCACATAGCCGCCCTCCTGACCATCGCCCCAGCCATAGGCCCAGGGACGGGAGACCGGGGTCAGGGCGCGGTCTTTCTCCGGATCATAGACCACCAGCCAGTTGAGTGCATTGTGGATGGCGTTCCATGTTTCGCTGAGCTGGCCATAGCTGGATTTCTTCTGACCATAGTCCTGTTCCGATTGGCGAATCCAGTTAGTGATTTCAGTCAGGTCTGCCTCGGCCTGGGTCGAAAAAGCAATTGGGCCAATGAAGGGTTGCTGCAAGCTGTTTTTATTCGGCGCCACAGGGCGGGCGATAATTGTTTTTTCGCCTAATTGCGCCAGAATCCGATCTGGTTCCAGGATAATCTTCCCCGATCGCTGGTAAAGCATCTCTGCGCTTAATGTGATGTATCCGGGATTTTTATACTGATCGTCGGGGGTGATCAGCAGCGTCAGATCCTCCCCCCGGGCCACGCTCTGGATTCGCATCCCGAAATCCCGCCAATACAGCAGAAAATCGGTGTACGAGCCATCGGTGGCATGAGCGATGGGCCTCACATATTCCGCCCCTTTCACCATATTGCCAGTGAAGGCGAATGTGAGTGAGTCGCCAGCAAGTGAATCATGAATTTGAACCGTCAGCGCTAATCCATCGGGCAAAAGGACGTGGGTGAGGATGCTGCGATTATCCCAGTTATTCCAGCCATGCAGCAGGTGTCGTTTCAGTTGCTCGGAGTCTGAAATTTTGTCTGATCTGCAACCATCGAGCAGTAAGAATACAGCGATGGTTATCAGAGATATTCCTCTCATGATACCTCCCTATTTCAATAACAGCATCCATTTCTCTGCTTCATAATCACCGATCCTCATCCGGCAAACATAAGCCCCACTGGCAATCGGTTTTTCTGCGGTGTTCCATTGAATTTGATATGATCCTGGCAACTGATGCGCCGAAATCAGATTGTCAACCCGTTGTCCCAGGGCATTGTACACATCGATGGATACGAAACCAGCGCGGGCGATGAAATAAGGAATCATGGTGGTGCTATTAAATGGATTGGGGTAATTATCGAACAGATGATGGTCTTTCAAATTAAGTTCGGCTTTCTTTTTCACGGATGTGGTTGTATTTTCCACGATCATATACATAGCATCGGGAGGTAACTCGATCTTTACATATTCGCCTTCGTCAATGATGGGAATGGCTGCTTTGGCATAGCCGGCGGCATCGAGCAGGGTTGCCCGGTTCAATCCCTTATTTTTTATCTTCACGGTGACCTGGGTGTTGGCACATTTCCAGGGCATCCGGCCGGTATTTTCGATTTTATAACCTGAAACCATTTTTCCTTCCAGCTCAAAAGTCGTCGCCACTTCAGCCCAGGCCGTCGGCCGGTAAACCGTGCCGATTTGAATAAGAATCTTTGATGATTCACCGACCGATTTGTCATCCATTGCCACCACATTGACGACTGCATAGTCATTGGTTGATTGAATAATGACCTCATTCAGATCGAAAGATAGCTTGTTTTTGACAAAGCCACAAACGCCTTTTGCCGAGGGCGCGTTCACAATACAAACGCCGTTTTTATAATCCCACTCAATCTGACCATTCGTGGCTTTGATAATTTTGTTCTGATAATCAATGCTGTTGTCTATCTCTGGAGAAACCACCGATGCAGAAGCTACGGTGTCATAAACCACCTCGATTCTGCCGGTGAGATGTGCCAGCGGAGAAACCGGGGTTTCTTTGGCCGGATTGATGTTGCTGTAACTGTCGCGGTTGGGATCGAAACTGTTTTCCTCGCTGATGAGCGGCATTTTGCGTTCAAAGATCGCTGAAGGCGTGCGCACTTCATGAACCATAGTTCCCCCTTCACGGATGAGCCCTTTTCGGAAACTCAGAGCGTTCGCCGGGAACATCGCTAATTGACCCGGAGTTGAGATGGTCCAGCGGTACATCGGATGCTGACCGCCGGGCAGATTGGCCCAGGTAAAATAAGGATTGGGATCATACATCGGTGACGTTGGCGAAAACCAGTAATAAGAATCCACACCGGTTAAGGACATAAACGCCGCCACCAGAAATGGTCCCTCTGCCTGGTATTTATGCGGAAGGTTCCAAGCGCTCTCGGTGACCAGCGTCGGGTGAGCGGCCACCTGTTTGATATTGACCGGCAGCTTGTGAGGATCAAACAGCACCGATTTTCCTTGATAGCAATCGCCCGGGTCGATACGCCAGCCAGCATTTGGCCCGACATGGCCGGGATCATAGTAACGGTTAATGGCAATCAGCTCGCAAGGGGTGTTGGTATATCTTTCGGCATCGAAGAGCAGCGTGGCATCGGCAGTTTTCCAATTGTTGGCATAGATCAGTTGTTTGCAGCCCAGCGAGCGGTAGTAGTCGTGTATTTCCGCGTAAAAACTTTTTTGGGTTTCGGCCAGAAACTGAATCTGGTCGTTCAGGCGCTTCGCCTTCCCGCCGAATTGCGGCTGCGTGGCGTCCCAGATGTGGTATAAACCCAGCTCGCCCGCAGACCAGTTGTCCTTGCTTTCGGCGGCATAAGACCACGCCACCTTCACAGCCGTTGGCGATCCGTATTTCGCCACTGCCCATTGATAAAATTTTTGCCGGACAATGGGCATAAAGTCCTCTTTCATCATGGAAACCGTCCACCAGAACAGCCCATCTTCGTTCATCACGGCAATCACCCCAACCGCCGGATCATCCTTTAGCGCCACTCCTGTATAGGGATTTTTTTCAGTATAAAGATATTTGACCCAGGTTTTGTAAGCATTTTTCAGCGTGTCGCTGAAATAGATCACCCCCCACAAATCATCGTTGCCGGTGTAACCGGGAATTCCCCAGCCGCTTAGCCTGGGTTCGCCCATGTGTCCATAGTGCGGCCAGAATGGCGAAATGGTGGAATAGATCCCCTCTTTTTTCATGGCGGCCACCATCCGCCAGATGCCATGCACATCATCTCTATCAACGTCGTTGATGTTGGGGCCAGTTGGGTTGATACTACCATGATACCGGATCATATTCACCCCCATTTTTGCCAGGAACCTGGCAAATTTGGCAAGGTCAGCATCGCTCATGCTCCTGGTGCCCTCGCCGCCGTTGATGCTCCAGAATCGGATGGGCTTTCCGTTTTCTGTCTGGAACGAATTCCCATCGGGCGAAAGCTTGATAAAACCATTCTCGCCGGCGACATTTTCATTGAGGTAGCGCAAATCAAGCAAGGCATCGCTGGTGAAATTGTCGGCTGGATAGGAAAAGCTCCAACCGTCTTCAGGCGACTGGGCGTTTAGTTTTAATACTGAAATAATCAGTAGCAAGGCAATGAATAATCTGTACATCGATCTCACCTTCCATAAAATAGATTGGCTGATTTGCGCAATTCGATTCATTCGTGGAATTGGCCATCAAAATTTTTTGACCCGACTTAGAAGACTTTTGTCATTTAAGCCCCGACTCTCCCATCTTCACTAAAACTTCATTTTTATCCTTTAACCTCTCGACCGGCAGAAAATTGCCGCTGATCACCTCACCATTGAGCCGCAATTCTTTCACCCCCTTCTGCACGCCAGCCCGGTTGTCCACCTTGATCTCGATCCTCTTGCCCCGGAAAACCCGGCGCACCTCGAATTCTTGCCAGTGCGATGGGATGCAGGGATCGATCCGTAGCCCATCGTATTCCGGACGAATGCCCAGAATGTACTGGCAGATGGCGTGGTAAGTCCAGGTCGCCGATCCAGTGAGCCAGGGAATTCGCGACGCCCCATGTTTCGGGCTAAATTCTGCATGGGTCAATTGCGATAGCACATACGGCTCGATCTCGCGGATTTCTGCTTTGTCATTATAGTAGGCTGGCAGATAGGCCCGCAAGTATTGATAGGCCCGATTGCCATGACCGAGCATGGTTTCGGCCATAATAGCCCAACCCTGAGTATGGAGAAAAATGCCGCCGTTTTCCTTGAGGCCGGGGTTCATCAATTGGGCACGGACGACGTGAAAATCGGAATGAGTGTAGGCCGGATCGCACAGCCGGATGCCGTATGGGGTGGCCAGTCGTTCCTGCACATTTTTCATGGCGAAATGAGCTTGCTCGGGAGAGGCTGCCCCGCTGATGATAGACCAGCTCTGTGGATTGAGATAAATCTGGCCCTCGTCGTTTTCCCGCGAGCCGAATTTCAGGCCATCAGCCCGATAGCCCCGCAAAAACCACTCGCCATCCCAGGCATGTTTTTGAATATTTTCATCCAAGGCAGTTAAAAGTTTTTCGGCCCAAATTTTTTCCGACGGTTCATGGAGCAATTCCGCCACTTCAATGTAAACCGTTAAAGCCAACCGCAGTTGCATGGCCACGAAAACGGATTCACCATTCGCCCCAAACCGGAGACAGTCGTTCCAATCCGCGGCCAGGCCACAGGGCAAGCCATGTTGGCCGCTGCGCTGGACCGAAAATTCGATCGCCCGCTTCAGGTGACCAAACACCGTATCTTCGCCCTGATCGGCATAAGGAAGCACTTTTTGATAGAAACCAATATCGCCGGTCTCTTTGACATAGGTGGGAACCGCATTGAACAACCAGAGGCAGTCATCGGAGCGGTAGGCATGTTCTGGCGGGGCTTGCAGTCTGCCCGGCTGGTGCGAGGTCGGCAGCACCACCGGCAGCGCGCCCCCGGTCGATACCTGGCCGGTGATCATCAGCTCCAGGGTTTCGCGAACCTGTTCCGGGATGAGTTGCGTCGCGCCAACCAGATCCTGCACCGTGTCGCGATAGCCCAGTCCGTCCCGGTCGATCCCGGAATAGATCAAGCTAACAGCGCGCGACCAGGTGAACGTGATCAAATTGTTATAAGCGCCCCACATATTGATGGTGCTATTCAATGCCGCATCGGGCGTCCGGGCGGAGAAGGCCGCCAGCTTTCGCTGCCAGTGCGCCTTCACCTCCACGAGTTCGCGGCCTGCCAATGAGATGTCGCGATAAGCCCTGGCAATTCTTTTTCCGACTTCCTCCGCCTTTCCTACGCCAACGATGACCAAAAACTCTTTGGATTCGCCAGGATTCAGGTCGAACCAGGTCTGCAGTGAGCCGCAGGGATTGTCCCCATAGCCCAATGAATTTTTGCTGCGCCCCTGCTCCACCGTTTCTGGATTCGCATAAGATCGATATGGGCCCAAAAATGTCTCGCGATCCGTATCGTAACCGATGACCTCAGCTCCAACCAGGGCCATAAATGTGTGGCGCCCCTGATCCTTTTCATTGAAATTATCCGGCATTTCCGGAATATAAATATTGGTGCCATGATCGATGATGCCATCGATGACCTTCATGATGGTGGTGAACTGGACATACTGGATATTCAAGAGATCGTCGATGGCGTTCCAATTCCCTGCGTATTCCACGTAAGTAAAAGCGCTCAATTTTCTAACTTTCGAATCCAGATTGGAGATTTTCACCTTCCAGATCTCATAACTCTTTCCCAACGGGACAAAATAGGCGGTCTCCGATCGGATCCCCTCGTATTCGGAGCAAATGATGGTATAGCCAGCGCCATGCCGACATTCTGATTTGAACCGCTCCAGTGGCTTGCCCACTGGCTGCCAGGAGATCGACCAAAAATCCCCAGTCTCATCATCTCGGAGATAAATATACCTTCCTGGCTGATCCATGGGGATGGAATTGAACCGGAAGCGCATAAAGCGCCCCATCCCGCCGGATTTGTAAAAGCTAAATCCGCCGGCGTTATTGGTAATGATGGCGCCATATTCCCGTGAGCCCAAATAATTGCTCCAGGATTTCGGCGTCCGGGGATCGGTGATGACGTATTCCTTGTTTTGGTCATCGAAATAACCAAATTGCATGTCAATTCCTTCCTTTCAATTTTTCGTTGATGAATGCAATATGTGCCTGAGGGGTGGTTTCGCCATCATATTTGAACAACTGCCATGTCTCGGCCATCCGTATCGATTCGCCCGGCTGAAAAGTCTGGTATGGGCCATGGACTTCCAATTCCAGCAATGTCTCGCTGGTGCTAATTAAATTATAAATTTCAACCGGCGCCTGATCGGGATGAATTTGTGCGGGCGGCACACCTTCAAAACTGATCTTGATCGCCTGCCCCTCGCTGAATCCCACCATGAAATTTGCTTTCGGCGTGAGAAATGCCTTCTGGACGTATTTTGATGAAGCATGGCTGAGCGCTGGCGGCAGAAAAGTAAAATAACCCTGATTCAACGCATACGGCAACGGCGTCTCATTCTCATCGCCGGTAACGGCCAGTTTGCGCAAGTCGCTTTCATCCGCCGGAAGGTAGCAACGCGCGAAGCCATCGAGCCGGGTGTTGAACCACAATCCCCATGAAATGGATTGCTCCCGGATGTTCTTCGCACTCGTCTCGAACGTGACCACACCCTGAGAATTGACCAAAACTCTTTTCGTCAATTGGACCCCGCTGACCGGGCTGGCTGGACCGACCATGGTCAGTGACGTATCGGTTCGCTCGATAATTTGATAATCGCCATAGATCAAATATGGATCCGGCGGCCAGATCGCCTTGCTGTCCCGACGTTTCAGATTGATATCCTGCTTAATCCACCACTCGCTCTGGGGACTGAGCCAGACGATATGGCCATTGAAGGCAACGAAATCGCTGAACGCCGACACTTCGGGTCGCGCGTTTGGGTCATCCCATTGCCGGGGATCTGATTTTAAGATATTCTTCATCCCCGGCAGCCTCAGCAAGACCACCCGACCGCCGAGATCAGGGACAATGCCCACCTCGACATGAGCATTTTTCAAGATGATCAATTTTTCCCCGCCATTGTTCTGTTTCGCATTGCAATTGAAAAAGTAACTGATTAAAAGCAAGCAAGAGATCAAGTTTGTCATACGGATTCCAATTGATTATTAACTGTCATTGCGAGGTGTCCATCAGTTGGTGGATGCCGAAGCAATCCTTATATCAGTAGATTGCTTCGCTCCACTCCGTTCCGCTCGCGATGACGTGAATGCTTAATTTAAACCCATGCAAGATATATTTAAGATTTTCCTTCAAACCGGCGTTTCGCCTCTTCGAGAATAGCGACCGTAGCCGTCGCTCCAACACGGGTAACGCCCAATTCCCTGACTTTGAGCAGGTCATCGAGCGTTCGGACGCCGCCGGCTGCCTTCACCTGCACTTCGGGGGCGGAATATCGGCGCATCAGTTTCAAATCATGCTCGGTAGCGCCTTGATAGGAATACTTGCCATCGCTGCCTTTGACAAAGCCATAGCCCGTTGACGTTTTCACAAATGCAACTTTGACCCGGCTGCAGATTTCACACAGCTTGATTTTGAACTTATCGTCTGGCAGATAATCGTTTTCAAAGATGACTTTTAAAATCGCCCCGGCGTTGACGGTGGCTGCGTTGATAGCCGAGATTTCAGTTTCAACATAGCCCCAGTCCTCGCTGAGCACTTTGCCGATATTAACCACCATATCGATCTCCTTTGCGCCATCGGCGATGGCCTGCTCGGTCTCCTTCACCTTGATGGCAATGGTGCTATTGCCATGCGGAAAGCCGATCACGGTGCCGACCAGCACATCGGTGTTTTTCAGCCACTGAACCGCATCCTTTACTGCATAGGGTTTGATGCATACTGAAGCGACATCATACTTCTTCGCCACCTCGCACTCCTGCTTCAAAATTGCATCCGTCATGGTTGGGTGCAATAGCGAATGATCGATCATCTTGGCTAATTCTTTCACAGTAACCATCATGAGTTCCTTTTCAATTTTTGATAATAGTGATTTTTTGAGTGAAAATCTGATTGTTCGTTTCTGTTGTCAGGAAATATATTCCATCGGGAAGATGATTCAAAGTGAATTGAACAGCCCGGCTTGTTGGCGGAATGAGTTCCAGCACCTGCTGCCCCAACAGATTAAATAATCGGATGATTCCGCCTCGGCCAGAAAGCTGGGGCAAACGCAAATTCAACAATCCATCGCTCGGATTGGGATAAATTTGGAAATTAGTCGGTGAAATAGAAGATTTTTGATCGACTTTGGTCGGTTCACCCGTCAATCGAATGGTGCCAAAATAGTCCGCATTCATCCAGTGGTCATTATAAGCTGCCGCTGGCACCCAGACTGAACCGATGAAATTATCCCGCTGTTTGGGCTGCTCGTTGAGGTCGTCGTTGTCGCAGTAGGCGATTGACAGCCCCATAACATCGCCGACTTTCAAGACGACTCGCGAGGCGGAAGGATTGCCTGGCTGATAGGTGTCGTTATAGACCTGCAGCGAAAATTCCCAGATGAACCTGCTAGCCGATCGGCGCAAGGCGAACTCAGGAAAATGATCCGCATAATTAGCGATGTAATAGTTTGACCAGCTTTGCCCGGCGATATCGCAGACCACTTTGTCGTGAGTGACCTGCCCCTCTGGCGCAGCATTGGCCGCGATGTGATAGGAAAAGGCATTTTCTGCATTGGTGCCCCATTGCTGGCCCGTGCTGCCAGTGCCATCGAAGACATGCAGCCCGCCAGATTTGTCCGGATCGATAAAGACCTCGACGATATCATAATCGGGATAGCCACCGCCAACAGCGGGATTTCGATCATATTTATACCCATCCACAAACACATCATCGACGATTTCGACCAGAAAGTAGAGCAGGTTCGTCGCTGGCGACCAGACAATTTTATAGCGACCATGGAAATCGGCCGAATCCATTGAACCGCCATACGGAATCCAGACCTGGTCGATGGCCTGCCAGTTGCAATTTTTCCAGCAGTTGTCATCGCCAATCCCATCGATAGTTGGCAGTTGACTGATCGCCAGGACTTTGACCGTATCGTCCTGGACGGGGACATCCGCCATCAAAGTCGCAGTAAGAAAAAAAATGAAAAGCAATAGGTGTAATAGATAATAATAAGCTTTCATGATTGATCCATTTTTAAAATGATTGATCTTTGTCCCCATTAATTTTGACAGGATGAACATGATGAACAGGATAAGAATTTGTATATTATCTTCTATCCTGTTCATCCTGTAAATCCTGTCCAATAATCCTGTCCAATAATTACCGATTCAAAAACGTTAGTCCTGGTTTATCATCGGTTCGGAACGGAACCGCGGGCAGCATCTCCGAATTGTACAGATTGCAGACCGGATTGTCCGCCCAGGCATAGCGCACCGCCACTGGCTGCGTTATTTTGTCCGACCAGACAATGACCCGATTGCCATCAATTTTCGCATTGGCTTTGACGAATTTATGATCCTTGCCCGCAATAGCAAATCCCTTGACGGTATCGCTGCCCGCCGCCACAAGGCCTTTGGCGGTATGGGTAAATGACACCACAATTTTATCGCCCTCAATTTTCATGGATTGATACAGCGGACCCGAGTATTCCATCTTCGCGCCATAACATTTGGCCAGGGCCCAGAGCGCCAGGCGCTTGCCCACATCTTGCTTGTTTTTGGGGTGAATATCAGTGGCTTCGCCGATATCGATGGTGACCGCCAGGCCGACATTCGGAACGTTCAACGATGTCAGCAACTGGGCTTCGCGCAGCTCAGCCCATTCACTCTCGTGAGGCTCTTCACTGACAGCCATATAATTGGCGAGCTGCACAATCCCAAACGGAAAATCGCCCTGCCCCCACAGCCTGCGCCAATCGCGAATCATGGCCGGCAGCAACGTGCGGTATTGATACGCCCTGCCAGCATTGGTCTCGCCCTGATACCAGATGGCGCCCTTAATGGCATACGGAGCCAATGGATAGAGCATGGCGTGGTACAGTCCGGCCGGGGAATGGGAGTGTCCTGGCCCTCGGGGTTCCTGGGGCAGTCCATTTCTGCCCGGCCCGCTGATCTTTGAAGGATCGAGCGCGGTCTCGATTTTTGATCTCCAGGTTCCTGCCAGCAAAATCGGTTTTGTTTCGGCGACATTGTTCACGGCCAGCTTCAGGGCCGATGCTGGCCCGCCAAAACCGCCCTGACCGAAATGATCGAAAATGCGCACGGCGATCACGGCCCTGCCAGCTTGCACGAGTTCCGCAGGGATCAGATAGTTTCGAGGATACAACCAGAACTGAGGCGTTTCCTCTCCGGTGGAACCAATTGGGACGCCATTGAAATAGGTGACATCGAAATCATCGATGGCGCCAAGAGTGAGCAGCAGTTCTTTCCCGGCCCAATCGCTCGGAATCTCGACTTCCTTTCTGAACCAGACAGCACCATCGATCTGCATGCCCTCCCGATTTTCCCAGAAGCCAGGGACCTGGCATGAATCCCAGTCGCCATCATCGAAATCGACTTTGGCCCAGCCATTTTTATATCCCTTATTTCCCGCATCTTCATGATAGATCGGCATCAGCTTGCCGCTGGCCTGGATCTGTTTCATTTGTTCCTGATATTCGGCCAATCGTTGAGGGTAATTTTTCAGGTCATCTTCATAGCGCTTGATAATCGGCGCCAGCATGGTATCGGCTGCCAGGGTCTGATAACTGGTCCACGCCTCGGCTGGTGTGCCGCCCCAGGAACTATGGATCAGGCCAACGGGCACAAGAAGTTGTTGATGCAAATGCCGGCCGAAAAAATAGCCGACAGCCGAAAAATCGCCCACATTTTCCGGGGTGCACACTTTCCACTCGCCCACACAATCATCTTTCGGCCTATCAGCGACTTCCTTTTGAACGGTGAACATGCGGATTTCTGGATAATTGGCTTCGTTCATCTCAGCCTGGGCATCCTTTGAATTTCGCACCGTCCACTCCATGTTGGATTGCCCGGAGCAGAGCCAGACCTCGCCGACCAGTACGTTTTCGAACACCGTGGTATCGGCGCCGAAAACCTTCATCATATACGGGCCGCCAGCTTTCAGCGGTTTGAGCTTGATTTGCCAGCAGTTGCCACTGTCGGCCACAGCCGCTTTTTTCTGACCAGCGATTTCAACCGTCACCACGCCTCCCGAATCGGCTTTGCCCCATATAGTCAACGGAACGCCCCGCTGCAAAACCATATTGTCGCCAAAGATGGCTGGCAGCGAAATGTTCTGAGCAGGTGGGCCAGAGACTTTGCATGAGAAAAGAATTGAGGTAGCAACGATAAACGAGCAGATGATCCAGAGCAATTTGTGATGGTTCATTTTTTCCACTTCCCTCCTGACTTAATTTAGACCGCGAATTTTGCTAATGAAGCGAATTTCGCGAATTGGCTTTTTTGTGCAATTAGCGTAATTAGCGGTCAAAAATTCTGTGCTTTTTCAAACCAAAGCCCATTTACGCTGAACCGCGAATTTCAACAATGTCGCGAATTAGCTTTTTTGTCAATTGGCGTAATTGGCGTAATTCGCGGTCAAAAAATTTAATAAACCGTCCGATTCAAAATCTCCAGTTGAACATCCCGATCCAGATCGATGAAACGGGCGCTGAACCCCCCGACCCGCACGATCAAATTGGGGAATTCCTCGGGGTGCTCCATTGCCCGCTTTAAATCGGCGTTGTTGACCACATTGATCATCAACTGCGTTCCACCCATTTTAAAATAAGCATCGATCAATGCTGTTACTTTATCAAAATGGTCTTTGAATAAATCGGGCATGAATTTCAAATTTTGAACGTAGCCTGCATGAATATCTGGCTGCGGTTTAGCAATCGAGTTTAGATAAGCGGTAATGCCATTTTTATCCATTCCTGGCGTGGCCGCATTACCATTGGCCATCGAGGTGAACGCCAATCTCCCGTCGGCCGAGGCTGCGGTTTTGCGGCCCAGAATGGTATTGGCGGAATTATTGATGTTCACCACAAGATAGCTGTGCAAGCCAAATCTGGCGGCCATCGACCTGGTGGTTTCGCCCACGTAACGATGCAAGCTGAGATACATTTCGTCGGCCAGATCCAGATCATTTCCGTATTTGGGCGCATTGAGCAGCAGATTTCGCTCCCTATCAAAGCCCTCGAAGTTGCGCTCAAGCATCGCCTTCAGCTTCGATGGGAATATTTTGCCTTGCTCAAACACAAGCTGTTTCATCGCCAGCAGGCTATCAGAGGCATTGGTGAGGCCATAGATCTCCAGTGTTCCCCCCAGGTATCGTGCTCCGCCATCCAATAGCGGCTTGCCGACTTCGAGGCAGTCATCGTACAAGAGACTGGTAAATAAAAATGCGGCTTCTCTTCCAGCAACGTTGTATTCCAGAGCTTCCTGCGCAGCCAGATTTTCGATGAAATAATAAAGCTGCTTTTGATAGGCGTCAAGAAAATCATCGAACGAGCCAAAGCCCTCAAAGCTGCCAGTTGGAAGCCCAGCCTGCCGCTGGGCCACGATGTCATAGCCGTTGAAAATGGTCACCTCCAGCGCCTTGAGCAGATTGATGACGCCGCTGGGCGTGCCCAGGCTCCGACCATCGATCACATATTCGCCGCAGCCGAACGGCACGTACTGCTCCGCTTCTGCCAGTGGAATATTGAACGCTTTTTGAACTGCGGGTATATTGACGTCATCATTGTAGAGCAGCGGAAAGGTGTTGCCCTGAGCAATGCTTTCCAGCGCTAGTTGCAGGAGCTGGGGATTTTGCCCGTGATAAAATCTAAGCGTCAATTGCGGCAGGACATTTCTTATGTTCATCGAAGTTTCGATTGCGATCCGAGCCACCTGGTCCGCAGCCTTCTCATTTTCTCGGCCTCTGCCGCCCACGATGACACGGCCGTCGGTGGGCGTGTTGCGGGCAATCATCAACTGCCACAATGATTCGAAATAGGCTCTGGCTTCGACTTCGGAGATGAGGCGGTTTTCCAGGTCCTGCTCCAGAAAATCGCCGAGATAATCATCCAGTCGGCCGTAGTTGAGCGATCCTGCCAGCGTATTGTACAGGAACATGAGCTGGATGGCTTCTCGCAGATGGGTCGGTCTCTGCTCCGATATCTTTGCCAACACCGTGATCATCTCCGAACCGTGAGAACGCCAGAAAGGATCTCCGTGCTTCATAAGGGTCTGGAGCCGATGGATGTAGTGCTGACAAACGTCCTGGAACAGATCCAGGATACCATTACATGCATCATAGAAACCGTTAGGCCCATTTTTTTGCCGAAAAGAATTTATCCTGTCACGAAGTCCCTTTATGCCCCATTGGAGCAGGCGTTTGTAATTAAGCATCGATCCTGCCAGCCGATACAGCGGAAAAGCTACGGCTGAATCTTCGGTCCAGCGATCGCTGGGGAAGGCATCCCTGATCCCTGGCGGATAGGCGGCTCGGATTTTATAGGCCGTGTGTTCCCTTTGCCAGAAGCTGACCAGATTATCCAATGCCGCCCTGTCCTGGTCATTCAAATTTTCATCCTGCTGCAACAATTCTATCTTGTCGAAATTGATGTAGTACCCCAATCCGCCCATCCTGCCATATTCCTGCGGCGCAAACCCGATGGCTGGCAATTGGTGTCGGCCCACGAACAGATCCCCAGGCTGTGGATCGAGCAGAATGGCTGGAAATTGCTGCCTGAGGCATGCCAGTTCACGCTCGAATTTATTAGCGTCACGGTAACGCTGATAGCACTCCGTGAAGTTCTGTATGATTTTTATTTGGGTTTTTGCATCCATCAAGCTCAAACCACTTGAAATTCGAAATTGGAAATGATCATCAAAGATTGCCCCACTGAACACACGAAAAAACCCGAAAAGCACTTTTTTGAGTTTCGTGTCGTTCCGTGTATTCTGTGGGCAAAGAGTTAGCATTTTTAATGATCATTGTTCATGTTAGAAATTTAGGTCCATCTTTATTTTCCCAACGGATTGATGAAGCCAACGGATGAATGTCAGAAAAAAACATCCATTGGGTTGTTTTAATCCGAAGGAGATATTGTTCGTTCGGTTTAACCTGAAATTCTGATAGCAAAATTATTGTCAAAAATTGCCCCACTGAACACACGAAAAAACACGAAAAGCACTTTTTTTGAATTTCGTGTCGTTCCGCATATTCTGTGGGCAAAGAGTTAGCATTTTTAATGATCAGTGTTCATGTTAAAATTTAGGTCCATCTTTATTTTCCCAACGGATTGATGAAGCCAACGGATGAGTATCAGAAAAAACATCCATTGGGTTGTTTCAATCCGAAGGAGATATTGTTCGTTCGGTTTAACCTGAAATTCTGATAGCAAAATTATTGTCAAAAATTGCCCCACTGAACACACGAAAAAACACGAAAAGCACTTTTTTTGAATTTCGTGTCGTTCCGCATATTCTGTGGGCAAAGAGTTAGCATTTTTAATGATCAGTGTTCATGTTAAAATTTAGGTCCATCTTTATTTTCCCAACGGATTGATGAAGCCAACGGATGAGTATCAGAAAAAACATCCATTGGGTTGTTTCAATCCGAAGGAGATATTGTTCGTTCGGTTCAACCTGGAATTCTGATAGCAAAATTATTGTCAAAAATTGCCCCACGAAACACACGAAAAAACACGAAAAGCACTTTTTTTGAGTTTCGTGTTATTCCGTGTATTCTGTGGGCAAAGAGTTAGCATTTTCAATGATCAGTGTTCATGTTAGAAATTTAGGTCTATATTTATTTTCCCAACGGATTGATGGAGCCAACGGATGAGTATCAGAAAAAACATCCGTTGGGTTGTTTCAATCCGTTGGAGATATTGTTCGTTCGGCTCAACCTGGAATTCTGATAGCAAAATTATTGTCAAAAATTGCCCCACGAAACACACGAAAAAACACGAAAAGCACTTTTTTTAAGTTTCGTGTCGTTCCGTGTATTCTGTGGGCAAAGAGTTAGTATTTTTAATCGTCATGATTCATGTTAGAAATTTAGGTGCCACATTTAATCAACCGATAGAATTTGAAACAGAATATCCAGATGTTTGGCGGCCAGTTGAACCGTCATTTCTGGTACAACGCCATCGATCAGGCAGTCGAGAAAATGTCTGGTAAGCTCGAAATTATCGTCCGTATGATGGCTCATATCCACCATGAGTTTTTCGGTCGTCTCGTTCCCGTGTCGATCAAAAGTGAAAAAATCGACTTCGGGGGCATCCCAGCTACAGAAGCCGAAACGCAAGCTGCCTTTGGTGCCATAAATTCGGGTTTCATTGGGAACCTCGGCGTGAACTCCGCTGCCACGTTCGTAATAGTAGGTCAAGCCAGTATCGAATTCGAGAAAGGCCGCTCCGTGTTCTTCAACATCGGACTGAAAATTCGGATCGGGAAAATGCTTCAGGCCATTGCGGGTAAAAGATCGAATGGATTTGATCTGTGGCCGATCACCCAACAGGCCGAGATGAAAGGACAGATCATAAACGCCCCAGTCGATGAATGGCCCGCCGCCTGAAAGCTTCTTTTGATGCGCCCAATAACCCGCAGGATTGTATTCGATGAACGTCCCTCGCATCAGATGGTTGTGATGGATGTGGTAAACTTCGCCCAGTTTGCCCGCATCGATCATCTGTTTGATGAAACGAAATTTGGGCTGCAGTCGGGCATGGCGACAGGAGCATTCCAGCACCAATAAATTCGGATGCTTTTCCACCTCGGCGATCAATTGCTCCAGCTCCTGGCGATTGGGCACCATGGGTTTTTCCAGCAGCACATGTTTCCCCGCAGCCAAGGCATCTTTGAGTATGGCCAGATGAGTATGCGGCGGCGAGGCGATGATCACGGCATCCAGTGACCTATCGTTAAGCAGCTCCCGATAATCCAGAGTGCCCTGATCAATTTGATGCTTTTTCATTTTGGCTTGCAGAGTCTCTTCGGTCCGAGCTGCAATCCACGTCACCTCAGCCCGACCGTCTTTCCGAACATTTTCGATATGTACATCGCCGATCATGCCTGCACCGATCAGCCCGATGTTTAATTTATTGATCATAGGGTTTGCTCCATTTTATTTGACAGGATGAACAGGATTTACAGGATATGTTAATTAAAAAAAGAAATAGATTGACAAATGAAAACTCTTTATCCACGAAACGCCGAACGACGCAAAGTTTAAATTGCAAAAATATTCTTTATTTCTGAGCCTTGCTGGGAAGAAAAATTTTAATCATAGCATTCGTTTTCGGATCTCAATTGCGATCTCATCCCATTAATCCTGTTCATCCTGTAAATCCTGTCGAATGTTTTTCGCTCGGTTTTTCAGTCCCATTTAAAAACCACCCGCATCAGTTTCTTTTCTACCAATTCCCCATAAGCCTGTGGAGCTTCGCTGGCATCGTAACATGTTGCATTGAGCACCTTTGGCTTTACTTTTTTCTCTTTTAGCAAATTCAACATATCTCGGATATCATCTGGTCGGGTGTCTCTTGAAAAAAGGATGTCCACTTCATCCATGAACAGCGGATCATAATCCATGACAATCGGATCGGTGTAACTGCCCAAAATCACCAGCCTGGGTGAAGCAGGATAGGGTGAACTCCAGGGCATGGGGCGAACCAGCCGAGCTGAATTTTTCAATTCACTCGCAATGCCAGTGGCATCGATGACCACTGAGACATTGGCATTACCGTATTCATTGACCTTTGCTTTGACATTTTCCTCAGCGGCATTGACCAGGAACTCGATGCCAGCCGCTGCTGCCAGTTTTAATCGTTGGGGATTGGTATCAACCCCGATGACCCGTGCCCCGTAGGCTTTAGCACACTGTGCCGCCAGATGGCCGATGAGTCCCAGGCCCACAATGGCCACGGTATCCTGCTGGCTGATGTGAGCCCGTTTCACGCCATGCAGGGCAATCGCTCCCACCTTGGCAAATACCGCATCCAGTGGATCGAGTCCTTTGGGCACAGAATAAGCGTCATCCTCCTTAACCAGGGCGTACTCCACATGCGCCCCCCAGCATTTGGTGAATTCACCCGTGAAACGGCTGCCCGTATGAAAGACAATGTCGCCTGGTTTCAGCGAGGTCGATTCGCCGCAGGCCAGGATCCGTCCAACCGATTCATAGCCAGGGATCAACGGAAAATTTCCTCCAGTTTGCTTGCCGCTGAGCACTCTGGTCTCCGTGCCAGTGCTGACGCCACTGTATAAAGATTGGATGAGAAGCTCACCAGCCTTTGGGTCTGGAATTTCCAGATATTTAATTTCTACCTGATGAGGTGCGGTAAAAACAATAGCTCTTGATTTGATCATTGGAATTTCCTTTTGGCCTAAAATTTTAGTAATTATTAATTGAATTCTCCAACGGATTGAAACGACCCAACGGATGAAATTTCAAATGACAAAAAACAAATTCCAAATAAATTTCAATGCTCAATGCTTAAAGAATCCAAATTACCCACGGATGATAGGACAATCACGGATAAATTTTTTGAGACAGAATCCGTGGCTGTTTTATCATCTGTGGGAAAATGAGATATTTTCTCCAATCCGCCAACTGGCGGAAAACAACCCAACGGATGAAATTTCAAATGACAAAAAACAAATCACAAATAAATTTCAATAAGCAAATCATCAATTTTCAAACCAGTTTTGATCATTGATATTTAATATTGAAATTTATTTGAATTTTAGGATTTGTTATTTGGAATTTTCTTGAATGAATAATTATTTTTGGTCTGACCGAATTTCAACATCCCCCCTGGCCCCCCTTCAAAGGGGGGAAATGATAGCAAATCCGTTGGATTGTTTCTATCCGTGGGCGAAAAAAATCTTCCCCAAGGCGATCTCCAATTTTCATCCTACTTCAAATCTTTATAGCTAATCAATCGAATATTCTTCTTCTTTATCATCTCCAAAATCTTTGAACTGGTGAACACCTGCGTCACCCAGTCCCGATCCTCGGCCACGTTCTCATACCCCTTGTGAAAAATCGCCCGCATTTCGGGAGTGTCCTTTCCTGGGTGGTCGATAAAAATATAAGTGCCTGGCTCCAGCCGTTCCAGATTCCAGGCAAAATAATCGATGCGCTGCTGCAGGGTGGTGGCCCCATTCCAGCCAGGAAAATGCTTGAGGGAATCATCATAAATCTGAACAGCCAGACCATATTCCCGAGCCAGCTTTTCCACCAATTGCTTCAATCTGCGATCGAGGTTGGTAAATGCCATGTGGTCGGAAAGATGCGAGACCTGCGGTAGGTGCTTCAACGCCAGCTCGATCTGAGCTCTGAGTTCTGTTTCGATATCTTTTATTTCCCATCTGGCTTCTTGAATCGAACAGCCTGGCGGAAAGTTCTTGTTCGGCCAGACCATCGGGAAAAAATAGCCATTGGAATCCACGATGCTTTTGGCCGATGTCAACGGTCGCCATTTTAAATTTGACCATTCGCTGGTCAAAGTCAGGTGGATGCCGACATCCAGCCCTGGATTGTCGTTCAATAGTTGCACGGCTTCTAAGAACCAGGGGGTTGGCACCATCAACTCCACCGAGCGAAGGATTCCAAATTTAAATGACTCGATGCAGCCGATATTGGCCGCATGACAAAAACCGATGTCGTCCCCTCGAACCAGGAGCCTGATTTCATCTGGAGAAGTGATCTCCTGAGCAATGGCGTTCGACCAGAATGCCAGAAGCAACCAACAGAGACATAGACATTTTTTCATCATCTGCTTCATGACCTCAAAGTTAAATTTTTAATTTGAATCTTTCCTCACGCCAAGTCGCCAAGAACGCCAGGAGATGGATGCTGTTTCACTTTGCCAGCTTGACGGCTCTACGTGAGAGTAATTTTGGATTGTAGCTTGGCTGGCTTATTCAATCACACCCAATAAATTTCTTATCTTCACACACGGCTCTCCAAAGCAATTTAAATTTGCAAATTTGCTCCTGGTAAAATAGGCATTTGACAGCAAATTTATTCACTCTTATAAATGAGGTTCTATCTCCACTTGCCTTCAGTTTCGGATAATATTTTGCTATCCCGAATGCTCAATGAGAAATCCTTTTTTGGACCGTAGTGTTTTTCAATAAGGTAATAAGCTTCCCACTATCACGGATTTTGATATGTTACTAAGGTTTTAATCAGCCTGGCCAACAAGACTAATTTAATAAACCTTATTGACCTTAGTAACCAAGTGAATCCACTAACGATTTAACCTTATTAGCTTACTGTTGTGTGTTGCTATCCCAAATGCTAAATTGGAAATCTAATTTTGGACCAGAGTGATCTTCACATTTTTTTTAATAATCTCACGCCAAACCGCCAAGAACGCCAGGAGAAAGATGCTGTTTCACTTTGCGAGCCTGGCGGCTTTGCGTGAGAATAATCAAACTGCTGAGTTATTTGGTTGTCCTACCAATATCTCCTATTACGCCGAGACCTTTCATCGCCCCGATGCTGCGGGTCTGTAATCTTTAAAACACGATAATGATCATAAGGGATGGAACTGATGCCACCATCCCAATCCCGCAATTTGCCCTCCCAGGATTTATTCGGATGTCCATACAAGCCTTCGGCATAAATCGGTTGTCCCATGGCCACGTCCACCACGACCATGCCATAAATCTGGAGCGCCTTTGCAATCACTTTCTCCTCTGGCGTTAAATCGAATTGCGACAGATCCAATTCAGGGTCTAATTGAATGACCGCACCTTCTGGTATGCCTCCTTCCACAAAGCCATCGGTCCACGAAGCTGGGTAGACAAATTCCTTGTAGGCGGCGTACCGAGTGGCGCAGGATAATTTATGGCGAATTTCGCCAGCCATCACCTCGTCGTACATGATCAATCCCGCAATCGCTGGCACACCCGCTGCTCGACTGGGGCCGTGAAAATGCACGCTTTCGCCATCGACATAGCCCAGTTGAAACCCATCGAACACACCATCGCCATCGAGACGATAGACCATGCCCGTGTTGGATTCCCACGAGCCATCTGGCAATCGGCGCAAGCCCCACATATCCCAGGCCAATTTGCGTTTCCAATCTACCACTGCAAGATGCGCATCGGAAGCGGAATCGGGCACCGAGCCAGCGGGGATGGGGACTGGATTAAAATCAGCTCCATGACCAAATCGATCCCGCTGGGCTACCGTCACCCAGGTGCCTTTTTCCTCGGGCGTGAGATAGTGATGCTTGACTCGCACCAGGGGGGTAGTTTCATCGACCTCATATACGGGTATGGTGTACTGCCGAAAATTGATGCCGAAATTTTCTCCAGTCGGCTCCTGTTTGAGCATTTCCATCCATTGCGCCGAGCGTGGGTCGATCTCCGCATTAGCTGGGATCGGCTGATTCCAGAAGCTTTGATCAGAAAAAAAGCGACGTGGGGGCTGGATTTCGGTCCTGGTTGAACATGATATCAGGATTGATAAGAAAGCGAATAGAAAAATTGATTTGTGCATAGGATATCCTTATTTTTTTTCCAAC
>Ga0209227_1000446_pt1 | contig 35604 bp, 33 predicted proteins | sample YNPBryantNP2012_FD_185815 | JGI IMG/M metagenome (GOLD analysis project Ga0209227, IMG submission 185815) | Anoxygenic and chlorotrophic microbial mat microbial communities from Yellowstone National Park, USA - YNP Bryant NP 2012 (SPAdes)... ...
GCGCTGCCAGAGATATTGCCCCCCCCCCTGCCCCCTCCCCGTTGGGGCGAAAAAATCTTTCGCCCCAACGGGGAGGGGGATCAAAGGACGGGGTAGTGGCGGGTGGCTTCGCCGCCCGCCGCTACCCCTCCTCCCATCTCCCCCTGCTCACCGCTTTTCGAGGAGAGTATGGGACAAGGAGATGAGAGGGGCTGTTCTCAGGGAACGACGTTACACTTTTGACGACAGGGGAAGCAATGGGAGAGATCAACCTGAATCCCGAAGAAATCTTGAAGATGGAATTCGAGTACGCGCGGACAACGGCGGAGCAAGCGCAAGATGATCGGATGGCGATTTTGAATCTGTACATTTTGCTTGCCGGCGGCGTCGGCTCGATCATCATCGGTTTGGCGCAAGCGAGTGGCGCGGATTTGCCGCGCGGCGTGTACGTCATCGTCTTTAGTTTGCTCGCCGTGACCGGTTTCTTTGTGCTGATGAAACTGGTGCGCTTGCGCCAGGCATGGCACGATAGCGCGCTGACGATGAATCGCATCAAGGATTTTTACATCGAGAAATTTCCCGACCTGGCGCCGGCGTTTCGCTGGCGCACGACGACGATTCCACCGCAAGGCAAAATCGGAACGATTACGTTCAACCTCGCGCTGCTCGTCGCGATTATTGACAGCACCGCGCTGGCAGTGGCGATGTATTTCACCGGCGTACGCATCCCCCAGAACGAGTACGCCGTCGCGCTCTTTGCCGCGCTCATTTTCTTCGCGTGGCAAGCGTGGTTCTACTTTTTCCAGTTGCCGCTCGATGAAAAATGAACACGCCACAATTTCAAGCGTGTGGTTTTGGCTGGTTCATTGCGAACGGTCGCCGCTACGAGAATGATCACATCGTCACGGTGGACGGCGAGATTGTGCCGCGCCCCAAACACTTGAGCAAAAAGTACGGCGGCTGGCACACCGCGCTGGGTCCCGAAGAAGTGGAACACGCGCTCGTCGGCGCGCCCGAAATCCTCGTTGTGGGCTGCGGGCATTTTGGCGTGTTGCCGATTCGCGCGGAGGTGCGCGCGCTACTCACTGCGCGCGGCATCGTGCTGGAGACGCTACGCCTGCGCGAAGCGCTGGCGCGGTACGCGGAACTCGCGCGCGCGGGCAAACGCGTCGCCGCAATTTTTCACGTGACGTGCTGAAATGCATCGGGGCGCAACCTGTGCGCCCCGATGATTTATCGTGATGCCAATTTGAACGCGTCGCGCAGTGGCGCGAGTTTTGTCGTCACCGCGTTCTGCGCGACAATGTCCTCCGCGCTGGCGTTGACGAGCGCGTCCGCAAGTGGCACTCCATCGAATCCTTTGAGCGGAAACCCCATCACGCGCGCAATCGTCGGCGCAATGTCCACCAGGCGCGCCGGCGCGTTCGATGTGACCCCGCGCCGAACGCCGGGTCCGGCAATAATCAGCGGAATGTGCTGATTTCCCCACACAATCTCGCCGTGACTGCCGTGCGTGTTCGGCGGCTCCTGGCTAATCGTCCAATTCTCCCGGGGCATCAACACAACATCGTGACTCGTTGCGCCGACGTACGTGCTGAGCAGATACAAGTACGCCTCGTTCAACGTGGGCGAGAGCGCGGCGCGCGTCGTTGGCGCGGGCTGATACTCGTACCGATCTCCCACCTTGACTTTGGCATACGCGCCGATGATGCCTTCGATGTTTTTCCGCGCAATCGCTTCGGCGACCGTTTGCGCTTGCGCGGGCTTGGGCAGATACGCCGTCAGTCCACCGCCGCCCTGCGCGCCTGCCGCGCGCGCGGCAAGCCGAATTTGTTGCGCATCAATCAAATGCGTGTTCGGCATCATCCCGTGATCCGCCGTAACGACCCACAGCGTTTGATCGAAAATGCCTGCCGCGCGATACGCCTCCATCAATCGCCCGATGTGCGCGTCGGTGGCGAGCATCAATTCGCGCATCTTGTCCGGCGCGATGATGCCGCCCGTTTGATGTCCCAAGCCATCGGTTTCGGGCAGGTTCAGCAAGAGCGCGCGCGGTTTGTATTTTTCGAACAGCGCGAGCGCGACGTTGATCACAAAACCATTTTCGTCACCGCGCTTGTCGTACGTGATGTTCAATCGCCGATCATTCATCACATCGGCAGGTGGTTCGTGTCCCTTGATTGCCATCGGCACGACCGAACCGCTGGCAGGTTCGTACGCGCGATCCGGTGTCGGCGTCGGTTGTTTGGCTTTGGGATTCGCCTTAGGTAACCTGTGCGCGTAGATGATGAAATCGGTGGGACCCATTCCCAGCCCTTGCGCGGCATAGTACTTGTGCGCGGTCACTGCCGCGACGATGGCGTTCGGTGTTTGTGCTTTCACCAAGCCAGCCAGCGTCGGCACGCCGCTTTTCTCGACGATGCGCTCCATCTCACCCGCGTTGATCGCGTCGAGTGTCGTTGGATCGGTTGTTTCGCCGGTCTCGGAATTCTTCCACGTGAAACTCAAAATGCCGTTCGTCCGGGGAAACGTGCCGGTGCTCATCTCGGTATGACCTGGCGGCGTGTTGCTCACGAGCGCGCCCACCCACGCATCGCTGTACGAGATGCCGTTCTCCATCAATTTTTGCAAATTCGGCAACGGCGCGAGATCAAAATACTCGGGGCGACACGCATCGAGCGAGATGAGAACGAGGTAGGTTGGAGGTTGGGGCGTAGAGATTGGGGGTGTAGCATTGGGCGATAGCCCGGTGCACGCTCCAAGCCCTATGAGGATAATCAGCGCAACAAAAATTTTCCGAAACATTCATTCCTCCTCATCATTCGTCCTTCGTCTTTCCTCTCTCATCTTTCCCCCTGACACGCTGCCAAAACTCTTCCTCGCGCGCGGCAATCTCGCGCAAAATCTCGCGCGCGGTGTGCCACTCGGCGCGCGCGGCATCGTCCGATACGCGCTTGAGCGCGAGCGCAAAGCGTGTCCACGCGTCGGCAATCTCCAGCATTGTCTCCGCCAGGCGCGCTGCGCCCAACTCTGGCACGTACGCGTCCGCCTCGCGCAAAAACTCGGCGTACATTTTGCGGAACGCGCCGCCTCCCGTACCGCGTCGCTCGATGATTTGATAGCCAAAGCGCGCGCAGAATTGCCCATCGGGCGCATCGTCCCAGTTCGGCAAATCGTCAGCCAGCGTTTTCATTCCGGCGATGCCGCTGTACCGATCGCGCGTGTCGAGCATTGCGCGCGCGTTCTCATCGAGCGCGAGGCGAATCGCCTGGGCGAGTGGGGTGGGGTGGTGCGCGGATTGGACAACGAGCCAATCGTTGCGGAGAGGAAAGAGCACGGAGGCAATAGAGGTTGAGCGCGCCTCACGTAGCGCGTCGAACGAAATTTCTTGAAGTTGGTCGAATGCGTTATCGGCAAGGAACGCGACGGAGCGCGTGTCGTCGTAGCCTGCTAACACAACGCGATGGCCGGGGAACGGCGTGCGCGAGTTGTAGTACGGCAGGCAACTCAATTCGACGTTGAGCAACACCGGCACATCGGCATCAATGAACGCGCGCGCGGTATCCCACGCGTGGTCGGCGTCGTCATCCGTACCTTCAACAAAGTCGAGCGCGAGATGGCGGCACAAATCGCGTTCGAGTGTGCCGGTGCGGCCGTGAAAAAAGTACGAGATGCCGGTGTCGGGGATGCGGGCAAAGTAGTGAAAGCCCAAGCCACTCCCCAACCCAAAGCACATCGGCTCGCTCAACGCCAAGCCCGCGCAGCGCAACAGGTCACGCATCGCGGTCGAGCCGCAATGATTGCCGCGCGTGTGACAAAAGTTGGCAACGATCTTCATACATCCCTGCGCGTTTCAGAGTGACGCGTCATCGCAGGTCATTCCGATACAACACAGAAAGGTGGCGTTTTCTGTCGCGCTGAGATTGCGGATACTGTGCGGCTCCATCCCGGGCACGAACACAAAATCGCCTGCGGTCAGCGTCTTGTTTTCGATTGGCGCATCCGTTGTGATGTCATAAGCCGTCGCACTCACCGTGCCGCTCAAAATGTACATCGTTTGGTGATACGGATGATTGTGAATGGGAATTTCGCCATTGGGACCGAGTGTAAAGAAACGCAAGCCGTACTCGGGTGCGTCTTTGGGACCTGCCTGCGAAAGCCAGCGAATGTACGTTTCCCTCACAGGCAAGGGTTTGCCTTTGTAAGGATAGGTGGTGATCTTGCGTTCTTCCACGTCTGAAGCGGATTTAACAATCATTTTTGTTTTCTCCAGAAGTGTGGTGTAGTGCATCAGTCTGCACCGCTGTTAAAGCGAACGAGTTTTTCCCAATCAATGGAACCATCTTCCTTGCAAAAATCATTTGTAAATTCGCGAACATAACGATTGACGGCGTGTTGATAATCTTTCTTGTACTGCTCACGATGTTGAGCAATGATCTGATCTTCCATATATCGAATCAATTTTACATAGAACTCTGAATCACCCGTCAATTCCTGCCAGAATTTTTGTCCCGAGACATCACGGTAGATCTGTCGGCTGGTAGGCAATGTTTGCTTTTTGCCGTAGCAATGCCCAAGAACTGGATCGAATTGTTTGCGTAATTTCATCAAACGTCGGCGTAGAGAAGCAAACTCGTCGCTCTGACGTTTGACCTGACTCGCGTTATAGGGATGGGGGCCCGACTTGACTGCAATAGCGATGTAGCGATCCTTCGTTTCGATAGCGATGTCAACCCCCTCACTGGGAGAAACCACTCCACCAGATACGGCTTTGGCAATCGGTTCAAAGAACACCTCACCAAACAATCCCTCGTCCGACGCGCTCAAATATGCTTTGATGATTTCTTCAACGATCTCCGTCGCGCTTTGTGTACCCAAGGCTTTGTAAAGATAAGGATTTTTTCGCGCCAGGACATTCTTGAGTTTTAGTTTCTCCAGCCGTTTAATTCGCCGGTGGTAGAACTCTCCAAGCGATTGAGCAATGAGTCCACGGAGTTCATCATTAGTCATTTTTTCTACCTCTGCGTGACGATGGAATCGGCGAGTCCGCGAGCAAGGCGGGTTGGATAGCTTGTAAAGTGCGGTTAGCCAGTTCAACATATTCTTTGCGAATCTCAATGCCAATGTATTGCCGCTTTAATTTGAGAGCTGCACGCGCGGTCGTACCTGATCCCATAAATGGATCCAGAACAATATCGCCCTCTTGCGTGAACAGGCGAATGAACCACATTGGCAATTCCAGGGGAAAGACGGCACTGTGATTCTTATTGGAGACCTCGGTAGCCAGATGCAAAACGTTGGTTGGATAAACCCACTGGCGCCCAACCCAATTGGCAACCCGTTTACCAAATCCGCTCTGAGAACGTGACTCGTCACGTATCAGATCGGTCTGGCTCAGTTTTTTTAGCCGCTTTTCTGCCCACTCCCCCATTGGCACCATCACCGCTTCTTGATACATCTTAAAGACCTTCTGCTTGGTAAAATGGTAGCAATGTTCCCAGGCATCGCGAAAGCGATTGGGCCATTTGCCGGGGTAACAATTCTTCTTGTGCCAGCAATAGTCTTCGGTCCAGAGCCATCCTTGTTTGCGCATCGCCAGCACCAGTTCGATCACATACGTGCCGCGTTCACCATTCACTACACGTTCTTTGATATTCAAGATGAAGGAACCGTGAGGTTTCAAAACGCGTTTCAATTCAGCCGAGATCGGGAGAAACCACTCAACGTACTGCTCAGGTGGAATTCCACCGTAGGTATGCTTGCGCCGATCAGCGTAAGGTGGGGATGTAACAATCAAATCCACACATTCATCTGGCAATGTCGGCAAAACCTCGCGACAATCGCCATGATAAATAATGTTGGTCTTCAATTTCTGTTCAGCCATCGAAACCATCTCCCCTTCAAGAGCCTTCACTTTTATTTTACCACAATCCCACGCTAAACAAAAGACCACACGCGCGCGTGTGGTCTTTTGCTCCTAGCGTACCTGAAACAACGTCCCGATGTAGTAGGTGAGGACACCGACGCCTAAACCGATCAGCAACATCTCCATACCACTCCGAAACCAGTGCCGCCCTGTGACAATGACCTTCGCCGCGCCGACGACAAAGTATGCCAGCGCACTGACGATAAACGACGCAATCACTGCCGGCATTCCATCGGCGAAGAAAAATGGCACAACGGGAACGAACGCGCCCAGCGCAGTGAATACTCCCGCGCTCAATCCTTCCCGCCAGGGATTGGGGAACGTCTCCGCTGAGAGTCCTAACTCTTCTGCCGCGAGCGTTTTGAGCATTTGTTCCGGACGTTCCGCCACTCGCGCAGCCAGTTGGCGCGCTTCGTCCGGGGTAAATCCTTTCAACTCGTAAAAGAGTGCCAGCTCTTCGCGTTCTTGTTCTGGATTCAATTCGATTTCCTCGCGTTCGCGCGCCAATTCGGCTTCATACACCTCGCGTTCCGACTTCGTGGCAAGGTATGCGCCCGCGCCCATCGAAAGCGCGTTGGCAATGACACCCGCAATGCCGCTGACGATGACAAACACCGATGACGCGTTCGTGGCACCGGCGACGCCCGCCACGACACCAAACACCGAACCAATGCCATCGTTCATACCGTAAATCGCTTGACCAATCCATCCCCCGCCGCGCACGTGCCATTTTTCTCGCTTCAAGATCACGTCCAGACGGGCTTGTGGTGTGACCATCTCCGTCAGCAATTGACTGTGCACGTGTTCTTCGAGTTCGTTGGCGCGCAAGGCAGTGCGATCACGTTCGGTAGTAACCGATGCGGCGAGTTCGGCATAAGCGTTGGTATCACTCTCCTCACTTTGTTCGATGCGCCGCAAAGCGTTCTCAGTGCCTGATTGCACCAACAGCCAGCGCCAGAGGCGTTCGCTGAACGATTCGCGGAATGGCGGTGGCGCGCTCCCTAGTTCGCGCAGACGCGCCTCCCACGTTTCCGCGTGGCGTTCCTCCGCATCCGCCAAGCGATTCAACACATCGCGCTGTTGCCTGGAGCGCGCGCGTTGTGCTAGCGCACGATACGTCTTGGCACCCGCCTTCTCGCGTTTCCAGGCGGCTTGCAATCCCGCAATCAGTTTTGCTCTATCTTCGGTCATACCGTACTTTCCAGATGTTATGCAATCCTACTTTCGCCAGTTATTGCTGGGCAGCAATGTAACCCAGCGGTGCACGTGTGATGTGTTCGACGGGCAATACATCAATCAACTCGTACTCGCGCGATCCCAGGCCGAGTTGTTCACCATACTCGGTGACCTTGTATGGGTCTTTAAGTGGACCGTGCAACCATCGAAAGGGATGCCCTTCGCGTGTATGCACTTCCATCGAAGTAGGAATGTTTTCTTCAATGAGACGTTCACGCGCGGTCAGGTCGAGGACAGCTTGATCAATGGCTACAATGTCGTCCGAACCGAAAATGCCTACGTCGCGCAGAATCGGCATACTCGTAAAGCCGAAACAATCGCACACCGGCGTCATATGCGTCGCCAGACTGATGTGGACGACTTTGCCCGGGGCGAACGTCGAAAGCACGATGCTGGCGCCGATGGCACACGCTTCCTGAAACGCATTGAAATTCGCCGGGTCAATTTTCAAACTCCCTGGCGGCGCAACCTGCAAACAACGTTTGCATTGATTGCACTGCTCGATATGCAAATGCATCTCACCCGGTTTATCCTTGTCCTCCACAATCGCCGCGTGGGGACATGCCGCCGCGATTCGCTGGCGCGTTTCGGCGTCAGGGCACTTGTCTGCGAACCAGTAGCGATCATAGTGCATGGCGTCGTGCATCGCGCTGCGCGTTTTGCCAATCATACAACCGACGGCGATGTTTTTAAAGGCACCACCAAAACCACACGTGGGATGCCCCTTGATGTGCGTCAAATTGATGAGAAACGTGGCATCCTCGATCATTCCCGCGACGCCCCACTCTTGAATGTTCTTGAATGGACGGGTGTGGTTGTAAAAATATTTTTCGTCCGGACCCGCTGCAGGATACACGCGACAACCCAGCGTTTCGGACGAATAGCCGCGTTCTTCCGCACCTTTGACATCCCAGTTCACATCGGTAACAAAGGGCTTGCCACCACCTTCTTTCACGGCTTGAACGATCTTACGCACAAACACTGGATGAACAGTCGAATAGCCAATGTTGTTGCCAACGTGCATTTTGATTGCCACTGTTTCATCTTTGACGCGTTCGCGCAGACGCAAGCGTTCCAAAATCAAATCGAGTTTCGCGGGCAGTGTTTCTTTTGCCTCCAAACGACACTGCCGCGCGGATCCAAAATAGACAGGACTGGCCATTGCTCTACCTCCCTTGGGGATATGTATGCCATCGCTTCAGGGTGAATTATACCTGGAGAAGGAGATTGCTGCAAGCGGAATGTAGACATAGGTTCTGACAGGGAAACAGGGACGCGATAACAGAATCAACATTCTGGAAACTGGAATTTCATCGCTTGACAAGCGGTGGATCCTGGCTATAATCTAATTGAAAATTATTTTCAATTAGGAAATATGCCTCCCTGTGAACCTCTCGCCGTACGTGCCGGCTTGCGGCAAAATCAGCGCAAATGGACGCGGGCGCGTCAAGTGGTGCTGGACACTCTCAGCAGCGCCAGGCGGCATTTAACACCTGCCGAAATCTATGACCAGGCCAAAGCCCGGTATCCACATCTGGGCTTGACAACAGTGTATCGAACGCTCGATCTGTTGACCGAATTGGGATACGTTCAACGCGTCCACGCGACTAACGGATGCCATAGTTACACGCTCAGCGCGCAAACCCATGGCCATCAACTGATTTGCTCGTTGTGTGGACGCACCGAAGAATTCAGCGATTGCGATCTGGAAGCATTAATCGAATCACTCCAAAGTAGAACGGGGTTTGAAATCAACGTGCATATGCTCGAATTGATGGGGTATTGTCCAGCGTGCCAGGCAAAACAGCGCACGGCGAAACGCAGAGCGAAAAGAAGAAAGTGAGAGGTATGGCGTAGTGCGTAGTGCGTACTGCGTAATACGCACTACGCACTACGAAACAGGACAAAATGTCAATTCCGGTTTCTCCGTCTCCACTCTCCCTGCAAGTGGATCATCTGACTGTCGCGTATAACGGGCAACCAGCACTGCGCCAAGTATCGTTTGTCATCCCGCACGGTGCGCGCGTGGCGGTGGTGGGACCCAATGGCGCGGGTAAATCTACCTTGTTCAAGACGCTCGTGGGTTTGTTATCGCCGCGCGCTGGCCAAGTGATTTTGCACGGGCAACCTTTGCAGCATCACAAAGAATGTGTGGCGTACGTGCCGCAGCGCGAACAGGTAGATTGGAGTTTCCCGGTCACGGTGTACGATGTGGTGATGATGGGACGTTACGGTCATCTGGGCTGGCTACAACGTCCGCGCGCGATGGATCACGAAATTGTGACACGCAGTTTGGAGCAGATGCAAATTGCCAATCTCGCGCGCGTGCCGATTGGTGAACTTTCGGGTGGGCAGCAGCAGCGCGTCTTTTTAGCGCGCGCGCTCGCGCAAGAACCGCACATCTTGCTGATGGACGAGCCGTTTACCGGCGTGGATGCCACAACTCAACAAACGGTGCTGAGTTTGCTGGACCAGCTGCGCGCGCAAAGTGTGACGGTCCTGGTTTCCACGCACGATTTGAATCTTGCCGCCACGCGCTTTGACTTGATTCTCTTGCTCAATCGCCGCGTGATTGCGTTTGGCAATGCCGCCCAGGTCTTTACGCCTGAACATATCACCCAGGCATTTGGCGCGCGGACATTGCGACTGGATGACAAAGGAAGTTTGATTGTGGACGAGTGTTGTCCGCCGGAGGAGAGATAAGAGATGAGAGAGGAAAGATGAAAGAGGAAAGAGGAGAGAGGCGAGATGGATTTTCTGGTTGCTCCGCTGGCGTATGAATTTATGCAGCGCGGTTTACTTGCCTCGCTGATGGTGGGTGTGCTGTGCGCCGTGGTGGGCTGTTACGTCGTCCTGCGCTCGATGGCGTTCCTGGGCGATGCGCTCGCGCACGCGATTATGCCCGGCGTCGCCATCGCGTACCTGCTCAAAGGCGATTTGCTCATCGGCGCGCTCGTCGCGGCGATTCTGGTCGCGCTCGGCATCGGCTGGCTCTCGCGGCAAGGCACGCTCAAGGAAGATACCGCGATTGGCATTTTGTTTGCTGGCGCGCTCGCGCTCGGCGTCGCGCTCATCAGCACGATTCAAACCTACGCGCTCGATCTCACCCACATCTTGTTCGGCAATGTGCTGGGCGTCAGTGTGAACGATCTGTGGCTGACGGCTCTCCTGGGTATGATCGTCCTGACAACCATTGTTTTGCTCTACAAAGAATTTCTGGTTATCTCGTTCGACCCGGTGCTGGCAGCGACGTTACGCTTGCCGACCGAGTTACTGCGTAACGTTTTGTTGATTCTGCTCGCGCTGACGATTGTCGTTTCGCTCCAGACCGTCGGCGTGGGCTTGGTCGCCGCGATGCTCGTCACGCCGGGCGCCACGGCGTACCTGCTGACGCGCCGCTTGCCGATGATGATGCTCATCGCCGCGAGCATCGGCGCGTTCTCCAGCGTCGCCGGCCTGTATGCCAGTTTCTACATCAACGTCGCCTCTGGTGCAGCGGTGGTGCTCATCGCCACGGCGATCTTTCTCGTCGCGTTTTTGTTCGCGCCCAAGTATGGCGTGCTGTGGCAAGCGCGGCGAACGAGAAAGGAGGTGGAACAAACGCAGTGAAAAAAAAGAGCGCAGAGGTAGCGGCTCTGCGCTCCTGCAAGAGAAGCACATCCCAGTTTTTACGCGTGTCCCTTGCGCTGTGATTATAGCACAGAGCGGGACACAGGCAAATTTTTGATTTCAGGAGGATGCTTGATGTTTCGCTCGATATTTCGTTTCCTCGCGCTCGCGGTATTTGTCGGCGTGACCGCGTGCGCGCCCACTCCAACGCCGACTAGTGCACCTCAACCGACACTCGTTCCGCAAACGACCCTCAAGGTGCTTGCCACCGAGTCGTTTCTTGCTGACATTGCGCAGAACGTCGCGGGCACGCGGCTCAAGGTGGAGACGCTCATTCCCCTCGGTGTTGATCCGCACGCGTTCGAACCGACCCCCGCCGATGTGCGTCGGGTTGCCGATAGTCAGGTGCTCATCGCCAACGGCGCGGGGCTGGAAGAGTACCTCGAAAAACTTTTGGCGAACGCTGGCGGTAAACGTCTCGTCATCGAGGCATCTGCAGGTTTGAAGAGTCGCACCGCTAAAGAAGGTGAGAAAGCCAAAGTCGAAATCACGGAAGCCGAGTTGGTCAAATCGCTCTGCGATATGGCAAGTAGCGAATCGCCCAAGCACGTGCCTTCGGGCAAAGCGGCGACGACCGCGACGCTCTTGCCGGGCGAAGAAGGTGTGTTTGCGATCACCCTGACCAAACAAAGCGATGGTACCTTTGCGGGCTATGTCAAGGTCGAAACGGATGCCGACGGCGAGATGCAAATCGCGATTAGCGAGGGCAAGATCAGCATCAGCCAGCAAGGTCGCAACATCGAGAGTGAAAAGCAGTTCGCGCTCAAATGCGCCGGTTTGACGCAAGGTCATCTCGTCGAATTGCGCAAGGGCGAAGCGTTACTTACATTGACGGGATTCAAAGCCGATAAAGCGATCCTGCTCGTTGCGCCAGCGGGCGCGCATGCGCATCACCATCACGGAGGGCATAGCCATTCGCACGACGAGGATCCACATTTTTGGCTCGACCCGAACAATGTCATTCGGTACGTCGAAAACATTCGCGACGGTCTGAGCCAAGCCGATTCTGCCGGCGCGGCGACGTATCGCGCGAACGCCGACGCGTACATCGCGCAACTCAAGGAACTTGATCGGTGGATCGCTGAGCAGGTCCAGGCGATTCCGCCCGAACGTCGCTTGTTGGTGACCAATCACGAAAGTTTTGGCTATTTTGCGGATCGCTATGGTTTCAAGATCGTGGGTACGATTATGCCAAGCGTCAGTACCGGCGCGTCACCTTCGGCACAGCAACTCGCCGCGCTGGTCAATCAAATCAAAGCGGCAAAGGTGAAAGCGATCTTTCTGGAAACCGGCACGAATCCGCAACTGGCAAAACAGATTGCGCAAGAGACCGGCGTTCTGGTGGTCACCGAGTTGTACACGCACTCACTCACGGATGCGAAAGGACCCGCGCCAACGTATCTGATGATGATGAAATACAATGTTCAAGCGATTGTGAACGCGCTCAAATAACCAATCACACCTAGGAGTGGATAAAATGAAAATCAAATATGGGCTCGTGCTCGCGCTCTTGATTGCGCTCACCCTCATCGTTTATCCGACGCTCGCCGCGCCGCCCCAACACGGTCCCGCGCCAGAGTACAAGGAACTGTGGCAAGGCGAGGCGCGCTTGTTCGTAGCGGATAACGCACGTAACGAAATCGTCGTCGTGGATTTGCCGGACGGCCAAGTTACCGCGCGACTCAATGTGCCACCCAAGACAATGACGATGGGCGTGACACCTGACAAGGCGTATCTGATTGTCGCGCGCGGTCGCGATGCGGATCGCCAACATGTCAGCGTCATTGCTACCGGTGTGGAGAAGGAAGGACTCCGCTTGCCCTTTATCGCCAAGACTCTGCTGCTCGGCAAGGCGATTGGCGGTTTCCATGGTAGTCATGTCCATGAACTGTGGGGCAAGTTGTTTCTGGTGGTCGAATCGCAGGGCAAGATCCATCGTTTCGATGCCAAAGTGCTCGATCCTGCGGCCGCCTTTGAAACCAGCGTCCTCGACGTGAAAACACCCGATCACTATGATCTGGAAGAGATCGGCGAGCGTGTCTGGGTTGGCGGGATTCGCTCTGGAGTGCGCTTGTTCGATCAGCAAGGCAAAGAGGTAGTGCGCTTTGAGTGCCCCGCCAATCACGGGTTGATTCACGATGCCAAAACCAAGCGCATGTTCTTTGCCTGCGCGCAAGATGTCCTCGTTGTCGAGGACACCACACTCAAGACGCGTATTCCCTATCCCATCACCGAACGAATCGGCGCGTTCACCCAGACCAACGGTGCGATCTTTGGCACCTCCGAAGGTGTGCAAAACTTGCAGTTGATTGATGCGGCGGCGCTCACCATCACACCGGTGCCGTTGAAAAGCACGCTCTATGCACGCGCCACCACGCCGGACAAGGAGAACTTGCTTGTCTTGCTGCAGAATGGCGAACTGCAAGTGCGTGATGGCAAGAAAGGTCAAGTGATTCGCACCATTCCGGTAACTCAAGAGTTGCCGGAAATGGACGAGACGGTTGCTGGCGCGATTATGCCGAGTATCGCCACCTACAAGGAGCGCGCCTTTGTGTCGCTGCCCCATCGCGGCTGGATTGCCGAAGTGGATTGGCAACAAGGCAAGTTGTTACGCTACTTGATGATCGGTGGAATGCCAACACGGTTGGTACTCGTTCCAGCCAACTAGAATGAAAAAAGAGCGCAAGTCCATCCAACGGGACTTGCGCTCTTTCGCGATAACGTGTAGTATAATTGCATCAACTTATCCGAAGGAGTTGGTCATGGGCGCAATGCGCCCGCCACAACGGATGAAAAAATCCACGAAGGACACGAAAATTCACAAAGATTTTTTCTTCGTGTTCCTTCGTGACCTTCGTGGACAAATGTATTTTCGTAAGGAGGTGTAGGTTATGTGTGCGATTTGTGCGGCTGTCCCCGCTGTGGGTGCGTTGGGAATCGCGGCGGAGGGTGAACAACGCAAACGCCAAAAAGAACTGCGCGCGCGCGGCGAAACGACGCTACCGCGTCAGTATCCGATTCGCGTGATGACCGCGCTGGCAATGCTGGTGCTGTTTCTGCTCTCGGCGATTTATCACATCCACCAACCGAGTGGCTAGGCGCGCGACGCGCGCGCATAAAACAAGCACTCGCCAACAATCTGTGAGCGAGAGCCTGGCTCTCTTGTGATTTTCCCTCCCCACGCCGTAGAGTGACGTAAGGAAGGGGAAGCAAAGGAACGAAGGTGTGGGCAGAACTGTTCCCAGAAAACGATGGCACCCTTGATCAGCGCGCGTGAGGCTATCACTGGCAACAGCCGACAGACGTTCAGGCGGAATGGTGGCTTGAGTTAAAAACCTGCCCATTTGAAGCATAACTACTACCTGGAATATCCAACGCAGTGGCTTGCCCGGTGGGATTACACCGGGATAATCAAATCTGCCAGGTCGCGTGGATAGTAAGTCAGAAGTTCAATTCCGCCTTGGGTAACCGCCACGGTGTCCGAGTGTCGAAAGCCGCCAAGGTTTGGGGCATACAATCCCGGTTCAACGGTGAACACCATACCCGGAGCAAGTACCGTATCGTCACCGGCATCCAGGAACGGAGCTTCGTGATAACGCAAGCCGATGGCGTGTCCCGAGTGATGTCGCCAATACGGCATCAGGTCATTCTTCTCAAAGTACGTACGCACTGCCTTGTCCACATCGCTGCATTTTGCGCCAGGTCGCATTGCTGCCAACGCGGTTTCTTGCGCGCCCTTCATCCAATCGAAAAATTTTTTCTGCTCCGCATTCGGCTCGCCGATAATCATCGTCCGTTCCAGTTCAGAATGATAACCCCACATTGGACAGCCCGCGCCGGTGACGAGCACATCGCCCGGCAGAAAGGTAGCGTTCGTCGTGAGCGAATGCGGAATCGCCGCGTTGCGTCCGATTTGTCCACGATAGCCGGCGTGAGGTCCATTCGCAAACATACTTTGCGAACGATACAAATGCCCCAGCGTGTCGAGCATCGTCAGCGTGGCTTCATGACTTGCCCGCTGACTCACTTCGACCTCGTTTGCGCCGACGCGCGTGTACTTTTGCAGCAAGCGATGTGCCAGATTCGCCCATTTGCAACTCTCACGAATCAGTGTCAGTTCCGCATCACTTTTAATCGCCATTTGCGCTTCGATGAACGGATTGCTGTTGACAATCTGTGCCCCGGTAAGCGACGATAACGCTTCGCCTTGATAACCCAGAATCCAGGGATAACCATCATAGTCAGCGCCAATTTTTGCTTGAATGCCCATCGCTGCGAGTATCTCGCTAAACCGTTGCATGGGATGCGGCTTGCCAGGATATTCCGAATACGATTCGATACGATCAACGTGCGCCTCGGCGTGGGCGTGTTCCACTTCAAGGCGCGGCACGTACAACACGCGCTCACCATCGGCGTTCATCGCAAACGCGATGGGACGTTCGGTAGGAATGAACGCCAAGCCTGTATAGTACGTGATATGATAGTTATCAAACAAAACGACACCATACCACTGTTGCTGTCTGACGTATTCGAGCAAACGTCGAGTGCGAGCCTGAAATTCGGTAGAGGGTAATCGCAAATCCATCGCATCGCTCCTTTCCTTTCACGGTTGCCCAAGCACGGTTGAATTATATCTCGATTGCCCGAACCCATCAAACGAGCAACCATGCAAATTTTGTAGGGCATGTGCAAAGTCGCTTGACAAGCCGCCGGGCGACTCAAGTCGCAGCAACAAATACCCCAAGCCTGCCTCCGCAGGCTGCATTCTAGCCGCCGAAGGGCGGCTTCGGGTATGTGTTGCTGTGGTTTCAACCGCCCGTGCCCGACTTTGCACAAGCCCTGACAAATTTTGCCGTATGAATTGACCGTTCACCCAACTGTGCTATAATTGCCTCAATGGATGCCATCCTCACGCACGAGAACGCCGACTTTGATGCGCTGGGCGCGTTGCTGGGCGCGAAAAAAATCTACCCCTCCGCTCTGGCGATTTTGCCGCGCCGAATGAATCGTAACGTGCGTGATTTTTGCGCCCTCTACTGCGACGTGCTCCCTTTCACGCGCCCGGAAGATTTGCCCCGCCAGCGTTTTCGCCAGATTGTGGTGGTGGATAGCCAGGGGATTCAATCCGCGCGCGGCGTCACCCCGCAAACGCGCATTCATTTCATTGACCATCATCCTTTGACGCGCGATCTCAAACCCACGATGACCTTTTCGGGCGGCGAGACCGGCGCTACGACGACGCTGTTCGTGGAGCAGATTCGCGAGAAAGAACTGACCCTGACGCCCATCGAAGCCACACTTCTCCTGCTGGGCATCTACGAAGACACCGGTTCGCTCTCCTACATCACGACCACGCCGCGCGATTTGCATGCCGCCGCGTTTTTGCTTGAACGCAATGCCTCGCTGGCAGTCGTCAACGAGTTTTTGCATCCGCCACTCACCGAAGCGCAACACAAATTGTACCAACAACTCATCGAAAAGATTCAGATTCGCGACATTGCCGGGCACGCGATTGCGATTGCAGCAGCACGCGCAGAGAACTATGTCGAAGAAATTTCCGTCCTGGCGCATCAACTCCGCGAGATGTACGACCCTGCCGCGCTCTTCCTCCTCGTGCAAATGGACGACCACATCCAACTTGTCGCGCGTTCCGAACGCGCCGAAATTGACGTAGCAAAGATTGCCACCGCGTTTGGAGGTGGAGGACACGACAAAGCCGCCGCCGCGTTGATTCGTAATCTCACTCTGCGTCAGGTGAAAACACGTCTGGTGAAACTACTCAAAGAAATCGTGCAGCCCTCGTTGACCGTGCGTGATGTGATGTCGTTTGGCGTGCATACCCTCGACACGAGCACCACCGTAGCCCAAGCCGCCGAGGCGATGAATCGGTACGGGCACGAAGGGTTTCCCGTGTTGCAGCGCGGCAAACTGGTCGGCATTGTCACCCGTCGCGAAATTGATCGAGCGGTTCGTCATAAACTTTTGAACACCCCCATCAAAAACTTGATGCAAAAACCCGCCTCGGTTGCCCCGGACGATTCGCTGGAAAAAGTGCGCGCAGTGATGATTGAGAACAATCTGGGGCAGGTGCCCGTCGTCCAGGACCGACGCATCATCGGCATCATCACGCGCACCGATTTGATCAAACCCTGGAACAAACAACCTGCCACACGCGCACAAGAGATCGCGGCGCGTCTGGAAAAATGGTTGCCGCCTGAACTGCTCGCGCTCTTGCGCGACGCCAGCCACATCGCGCGCGACCTCGGCTATAGTTTGTACATCGTAGGGGGCTTTGTGCGCGATTTGCTACTCAATCAACCCACGCTCGACCTTGACCTCGTGGTGGAAGGCGATGCGATCAAACTGGCTCAGGCGTTGCAGCAAAAGTATGGCGGACGTGTGCATGGACACACGCGCTTTGGGACCGCCAAGTGGATCATCAAAGAGACGAAAGACGAAGGACGCAAGACCAAAGACGAAAAATTGTCATCTCTTGCCGCTCATCTTGCCTCACTCGATTTCTCGACGGCACGCACGGAATTTTACGCGCATCCTTCCGCTTTGCCCGAAGTGGAAACCAGTTCCATCAAACAAGATTTGTATCGCCGCGATTTCACCATCAACACGCTGGCGATCTGTCTTGACCCCGAACGCTACGGGCAGCTGCTCGATCCGTTTGGTGGCGAAGCCGATTTGCAGCGCGGACTTGTGCGCGTGTTGCACAATCTGAGTTTCATCGAAGACCCGACGCGCATTTTGCGCGCGGCGCGCTTTGAACAACGCTTTGGATTCAAAATCGAGCCGCGCACCGCGCGCCTCATTGGAGACGCGCTGGGGATGCTGGCGCGCGTTAGCGGCGAGCGGATTCGCCACGAACTCAACCTCATCTTTCGCGAAAACGAACCCGAAAAAGCTCTGGCGCGCGTCCATGCGCTCGGCGCGCTGACAGCGATTTTTCCCGCGCTCACGTTTACCGAGTGGCACGCGCACAAGTTTGTCCAGGCGCGCGAACTCGACGCGCGTCCCGGTGAGTTGATGTACCTTGGGTTGTTGACCTATCATTTAACCCTTGCGCAAATCAAAGAACTGAGTGCGCGCCTGCGCCTGCCCAATGCCGAGATCGCCACGCTGACGCAACTAGCGACTTTGCGCGAGCAGGTGGAGCCGCAACTCTCGGTGGACGTGCTGCCTCGCAGCGCGATTTATCGTTTGCTCGAAGACTATGCGGATGCGGCGCTGGAAATTTTCGCGGTGGCGACCGATAACACCCGCGTGCGCGAGCGCGTGGGGCTCTTCCGCACGCAATTGCGCACGGTCGCACCCGCGTTGACAGGGGACGATCTCAAGCGGATGGGGCTGCGCCCCGGACCCGTGTATCGCGAGATTCTCGCGCGTCTGCGCGCTGCACGACTCGATGGGGAGATTACCACGCGCGAGGAAGAGGAAGCGTTGGTCAGACAGATGATCAACGCGCTGAGGAAGTGATATGCCCGGCAAGTTTCTTGTCGCGTCGAAGAAACGCGCGACCGTGAATCTGTTGACCCAGGCACTGCAAGCCGAACGCCATCGCGTTGTGACCACGCCCGATGGTCTCAGTGTGGTGGATGCCGCGCTCGATCATAAACCGAATGCGATTTTTCTCGGTGTCACGCTGCGCGGCACCGATGGTATTCAAATCGCGCGCGCCCTGCGCGCGCTGGCACCGACCGCGAACATCCCCATCATTTTTCTGGCAGAGAATCGCAACGAAGCCCGACAAGTGACGCGCGCCCACGTGCCCCTCGCGGAATGTTTGACCGCGCCGTTCGATCTGGCGGAGGTGCGCACGCACGCGTGGGCAGGCTGGCAGACCGGTAAACACCTTGCCCTGGTGCGTCCCGTGCGCGCGGAAAATGATTGGATGCTCGCGATTCTCGATCCGCTCACGCGCTTGTATCATCGGCGTTACTTGTTGCATCGTCTGGCATACGAAGCCAAACGGAGCGCGCGCTATCAAACACCGCTCGCGGTCTTGCTAGTGGACGTAGACAATCTCCAGGCAATCAATCGCGCGTATGGCATCTTGACCGGGGATAGCGTGCTGATCGAGATGGGACAATTGTTGCTCCGAATGATGCGTCGCGCGGAAATTATCGGACGCGCGGATCGGCAAGATTTTATGATTATCGCGCCACAAACTCAGCCCGCAGGCGCGCGCACACTGGCAGAACGCGTGTGTCAAACCATCGGCGAACATCACTTTGTGCTAGAGAAACTCGATTTGCACGTGACCGTCAGCGTGGGTGTGGCAGCCAATGCGCGCGGCGACGTGGCGGATCATCTGGCGTTGCTGGGCCGCGCCGAGGTCGCGCTGGCGCGCGCCAAAAGACGTGGAAAGAACCGTGTGGAGGTTGAGTGACTAGAGTGCCGCGCGCCGCGCGGCTTTTTCCAACTCATTTTTACATTTGACGCACAGCGTGGTTTCAGGTAGCGCGGCAAGACGTTCGGGGTCAATCGGTTTGCCGCAACGTTCACAAATGCCGTAGGTGCCTTTTTGAGCGGTACGCAACGCGTAATCAATCTCAGCAAGTTTCTGCTCCAGCCGTCGAACCAGCGCGAGATTCTTCTCGCGTTCGTACACCTCCAGATCGGCTTCATCGCTCGACGGTTCAGGCGCAGTGCGCAGGTATTCGCGCAAACGTTCCAATTCGGCTTGCGTCTGGGCACGTTCTTCTTCGAGTTTCTGGCGTTCAACTTTTGTGAGTGATTTTTTCTTTTCCATTGTAATCGTCGCCCCCACATCCGAAATTGGCGCATTTTATAACACACTTTTGGACACAAGTCAACCTTGGACATACTGCACATCTACAAAGACTATTTTCCCGTTGTGGGCGGCATCGAAAATCATATCCGCCTCCTTGCCGAAGCGCAAGCGGCACGCGGGCATCGCGTCAGCGTTCTGGTGACCAGCCGCGATGCCCACACGCACGTCGAAAGGTTGAACGGCGTGCGTGTGATTTTTACCGCACGACTTGCCACGCTACTCTCTACACCGATCAGCGTGGCGCTGTTTCGATGTGTGCGAAACGAAACACCCGACATTGCCCATCTGCATTTTCCCTATCCGTTAGGCGAAATCGCCCAGTACGTGTGGGGACGTGCGCGCGGCCTGGTACTCACCTATCACAGCGACATCATTCGCCAGAAGATCACACGCGCGCTTTATCGTCCGTTGATGGAGCGCGTGCTCGCGCGCGTGGATCGCATCATCGCCACGAGTCCGCACTATGTTGCTTCCTCGCCGATCCTCGCGCGCTGGCAGTCCAAATGCGTGATTGTGCCGCTGGGGATTGACCCTGCGCCTTTCGAGCGTGCGAGTATCGAACGCGCTTCAGTGCCACACGATACAACACGCCTGCTGTTTGTCGGCAAGTTGCGCTACTACAAGGGCGTGGATGTTTTACTCGACGCGCTGCGCGAATTGCCGCGCGCCCATCTCACCATTGTTGGTACGGGTCCGATGGAACGCGCGTGGCGAATGCGCGCACAACAACTCGGCATCGCCGAGCGCGTGCAGTTCGTTGGTCAGGTGTCCGATGACGATTTGCCGCGTTACTATGCCGCGTGCGATATGTTTGTTTTGCCTGCCTCCGAACGGAGCGAAGCCTTTGGCACTGTTCAGTTGGAAGCGATGGCGGCAGGCAAGCCGGTCATCTGCACTGAGTTGGGCACAGGCACTAGTTTTGTCAATCAGGATGGAGAAACGGGGCTGGTCGTCCCCGCGCGCGCGCCGCGCGCGCTCGCGGCAGCCATTGCGCGCTTGAGCGCGGATGCAGAATTGCGCGCCCGAATGGGTGCAGCAGGACGCGCGCGCGTGCGCGCCGAGTTTACGCTGGAGAAGATGGTGACACGCGTGCTGGAGGTGTATGCCAGCGTTCTGGCAGAGCGTTCGAGTTAGAATCAGGGCATGTGTAAAGTCACTTGACAAGCCGTCGGGCGACTCAAGTCGCAGCAACAAGTACGGGCGAATAATGATTCGCCCCAACTACCTGCCTCCGCAGGCTGAATTCTAGCCGCCGCAGGGCGGCTTCGGGTAGTTGTTGCAGCGGTTTCAACCGCCTGTGCCCAACTTTGCACACGCCCTGAGTTAGAATCACTTTGCTTGCATTCTACCTCAAAAAGGAATAGAATGGGGACGAATTTTCTCTGGAGCATTTATGGCATCAGCGGCTATCATCATTCCCACCTACAACGAACGCGAAAATATCGAACGCCTGATACGTGAGATTCGTGCCCGCCTCACCGACGCGCGTGTGATTGTCGTGGACGATAATTCGCCCGACGGCACCGGGCAAATCGTGGATGCAATTGCCGCGCGCGACCCCTGTGTGTACGCCGTGCATCGTCCGGGCAAACTAGGCTTGGGCACTGCCCACATCGCGGGGATGCGGCGCGCCTTTGAACTCCACGCCGATCCGATTCTCACAATGGACGCCGACTTTTCGCACGATCCCAGGTACTTGCCGGCGCTGATTGCCGCGCTGGATCGGTTCGACGTGGTGATTGGTTCGCGCTATGTGCGCGGGGGTGGAATGGAGGGACGCGATTGCAAACTGCGCCTGGTGAGCTGGGGCGCCAATCTGTTTGCGCGCACGATGCTGGGGCTACACGCGCACGATTGCACCGCCGGCTTTCGCGCCTATCGTCGCGCGGTGCTCGATTCGATTGAGTTGGATCGCATCTTTTCAAACGGCTATTCGTTTTTAATCGAGATGCTGTTCCTGTGTCAGGCGCGCGGCTGGCGCATCGGTGAAGTGCCGATTGTGTATCAGGATCGCCAGTTGGGACAATCGAAAATTTCTCGCGCCGAAATTTACAAAGCCACCTACACGGTCATGCGCCTCACCTATCGGCGAATGCGGATGACCAGAGATACCCTGCTGGGACGTGTCCAAAAATGATAGACGTTGGTCTGACCGAAGACATCCCCTGCAATCTGTGTGGCTCACGCAATGCCAGCCTGCTCTATCCGAGCACGCTGAATGGCACGCCACTCAAGTCATCGGATTTTTGTTGCACTAGTTCCGCGTACGGCATTCATCCTCCTATCGTGCGCTGCAATGTGTGTGGTCTGGTGTACGCCAATCCACGCTGGGATTCGGCGGTTGTCCACGAGAATTACAGCGTGGTCGAAGACCCTACCTACGTTGAAGAACGCGAAGGTCGTGTGTTGACTTTTGAGCGCAATCTGGCACCTCTCGAACAACTCGTGGCGTCTATCTCCTCCACGCGTCGTCTGCTCGACGTGGGCTGTCATATCGGCGTGATGGTGGAGATCGCGCAGGCGCGCGGCTGGGAAGCGTGGGGAGTTGAGCCGTCGGTCTGGGCATCAGAGCAAGCCCGCGCGCGCGGCTTGCATGTGATTACGGGTACGTTGGACCAGGCGCAGTTGCCGGAAAACTATTTCGACGTGGTGACGATGTGGGATGTGATTGAACATCTCACCGATCCCGCGAGTGAGATTCGGCAGGTGTATCGCGTCCTCAAGCCAGGCGGAATCTTTGCAATTCACACCATTGACATCGAAAGTTTGTTCGCACGTCTGTTGGGACCGCGCTGGCCCTGGTTGATGGAAATGCATCTGTACTATTTCTCGCCACGCACGTTGAGCAAGATGCTAACACGCAACGGCTTTCAGGTGATTCGCTTTAGCGCGCAAGGACGCTATTTGCGTCTGGGCTATCTGGTCAGTCGTCTGGAACCCTACAACCGCGCGCTGTCTCACCTCCTCACCAGAATCGTCACCACGTTCAAATGGGCGCACCTCCCTGTGCCTGTAAACTTTGGGGACTTGTTCACGTTGTACGCGCGCAAGGTGTGATGGACAATGGCACAATGACCCTGACCACGCGTCGTCTCTTTACGGCGATTCTGTTCTTCGCGTTATTCGTCCTCGCCACGCGCGAAATCAGTGACCCCGATTTCTGGTGGCACTTGCGGACAGGGCAATACATCGTCGAGACGCGCGCGATTCCTCACACCGATCCGTTCTCGCTCACGCGCGCGGGGCAGCCGTGGATCACCCACGAATGGCTCGCCGAGGTGTTCCTCTACACGCTCTACACGCTGGGATCGTTTCCTCTGCTCATCCTCGCTTTTGCCGCACTGATTACGCTCACGTTCGCGCTGGTGTACGCGCGAATGCCGGGCAAACCGTATGTTGCCGCATTCGCGCTACTCGTCGCTGCGCTGAGCACCGCGCCCACGTGGGGTGTGCGTCCGCAAATGCTCACTTTGTTGCTGGCAAGTGTATTTCTCTACCTCCTCGACCGTCATCAGCGACTCTGGCTCTTGCCGCCCCTGATGGTGCTCTGGGTCAATTTGCATAGCGGTTATGCTCTCGGCTTAGTCATCGTCGCTGTCTATCTTTTCGCCGCCATCATCGAAAGTGTCACCTCGCGTTTTACGCTTCACGCTTTACGCCCCCTTGCCCTGACCTTCGTCTTCTGTTGCCTCGCCGTCCTGTTCAACCCGAACGGCGCGACGATGTACGTCTATCCGCTCGAAACGCTGACCAGTCGAACGATGCAGGCGTACATTCAGGAGTGGTTCTCGCCCGATTTTCATCTCGTCGAGTTTCAACCGTTCGCGTGGCTTTTGATTGGCACGCTCGCGGCGATGGCACTGGGAGGCAAACGAGTCGCGCGGGCACAAACGATTCTGCTGGCGGGTTCTGGCTACGCCGCGCTCCGCTCCGCGCGCAACATTCCGATTTTCGCCCTCATCGCCGCGCCGATTCTGGCGGAGCAGGTGTGGCATCTGATTGCCGCGCGCGTCACTGTGGCGTCGCCACGCGCGACGCGCGGCGTTATCCTTCTCAACTGGCTGATTCTCGCCATCGTCATCGCAGCAGGCGGAGCGCGGGTGGTGGCGGTCGTGAACAATCAACCTGCCGTTGAGCGCGCGCGTTTTCCCGTCGCTGCCGTAGATTTTCTGCGCGCGCGCGGCGCGCAGGGCGCGCTCTACAACACGTACGGCTGGGGTGGTTATCTCATCTGGCGATTGTATCCGCAGGTGCGCGTTTTTATTGATGGTCGCGCCGATGTGTACGGTGACACCTTCATTGAGGAGGTGTACTTGAAAGCGTATCGGGGCGGTGCCGATTGGCGCGCGCCGCTGGAGCAGTACGATGTGCGTCTCGTTCTGGTCGAACCCAACGCACCCATCGTCACGCATCTAGCGCGCGATGCACAGTGGCAGCGTCTCTACGAGGATCATCAAGCGATAGTGTTTGAAAGAAAATCGAGTACTCCCTGAAGGACTTATGACACTCTCATTCGAAATCATCGCTCGCGATGCGACGAGTCGCGCGCGCACCGGCATCCTGCACACGGCGCACGGCGACATCGAGACACCGAACTTTATGCCGGTAGCAACGCAGGCTTCGGTCAAGGCACTCACGTCCGACGATCTGGTCGCGAGCGGTGTGCAACTCATCATCGCCAACACCTATCATCTGGCGTTGCGCCCCGGTGCGGAAAGGATTGCGGAACTGGGAGGCTTGCACGCGTGGATGAACTGGCAGCGTCCGTTGATGACCGATAGTGGTGGGTTTCAGGTATTCTCGCTCGGCGCGGCGATTCGTGACGGCGTGGGTAAGATTGCGGACATTTTTCCTGACGAAGACACGCGTCCGTCCGCGCGTCGCACGCGTGCATCGTCGCAAGGCGCGCCGCTGTGCCGCATTGACGATGATGGGGTAACGTTTCGTTCGCATCTCGACGGCGCGATAATGCGGCTTGACCCGGAACGTTCAATGCAAATTCAACATCACCTCGGCGCGGATTTTGTCGTCGCGTTCGACGAGTGCACCTCACCGCTCGACTCGTACGAGTACACGCGCCTTGCACTGACGCGCACGCATCGGTGGGCAGAACGCTGTCTAGTGCAACATGACAAAACGCGGCGCGAGTACCAATCGTTGTGGGGCATTGTGCAAGGAGGGGCGTATCGCGATTTGCGCGAAGAATCGGCGCGCTTTATCGGGGCTTTGCCGTTCGAGGGTTTGTGCATCGGCGGTTCGCTCGGCAAATCGAAACGCGAGATGCACGCGATTCTCGAGTGGACGATTCCGCTCTTGCCGGAAAACAAACCGCGCCATCTGCTGGGAATCGGGGAGATTCAGGACATTATCGCGGGCGTTGCGCGCGGCATTGACCTGTTCGATTGCGCGTCACCCACGCGCTGGGCGCGCAACGGCGCGCTCATCGTCTCGCGCGAGATCGCCGAGAACGCGGAGCAACGCCTTAACATTTCCAACGCGCGCTATGCGCTCGACCGCGCGCCGATTGATCCGTCGTGCGATTGTTACACGTGCCAGCATTTTTCGCGCGCGTATCTGCACCACTTGCATCGCGCTAAAGAGTTGACGTACTATCGGCTGGCAACGCTACACAACGTACGAATGATGATGCGGTTGATGCGCGATCTCCGCGAGCAAATTCGTGCTGGCAAATTTTCGGAAGAGGCGTGGGCGAACAAACACAGAAACCAGGCTTAAACCTGGTTTCTGTCTTTTCGAATGGCATGCGTGGCGGCGTACAAAAGTTTGTTCGTTAGCGAAGTTGCCAGCGCGTCAATCATCTGTTGTTGTTCAGGCGACAGATTCCAGCGCTCTAAAATCTTTTTCACCTCGCTCTGCCGAATTTCCTCGGCTTGTGCGCGCAGGGCAAGGAGACGCGGCGTCAGTTCGCGTTCGCGCTGCCACTCGACGAACGCCTCCACCTCTTGCGCCACAATCGCCTCCGCTGCCGCCATCGCCGATGCCGCGACGGGGTGATGCGCCGCCACCACCGCGCTCAAGTCGTCCATATCGTACAATCGCACATTTTCGATTTCACGCGTCGCAGGGTCCACGTTGCGCGGCACCGCGAGATCAATGATGACGAGCGGACGCGCCGCGCGCGGCGCCATCGCCACGCGCACATCGTTCGCGTGCAAAACGATGTGCGGCGCGCCGGTGGCAACCACCACGACATCCGCCTCTGCCAATCCTTGCGCCAGTCTGTCGAAATGCACCGCGCGTCCTCCCAGCGATTGCGCCACTGCGACCGCGCGTTCAAACGTGCGATTCGCCACGAGGAGCCAGCGCAAGCCGCTTTCGACGAGCGCGCGCCCGGCAATCTTGTTGATCTTGCCCACGCCAATCAGCAGCGCGGTGCGATTCGTCAAATCGCCAAACGTCTCACGCGCAATCGAGACCGCAACCTGACCGAGCGAGCGCGCGCCCTGCGCAATTTCCGTTTCATTGCGCGCGCGTTTGCCTGTTATGATCGCGCGTTGAAACAAGTGGCACAAGCCATCATCCAGTGTGCCAGCGTTTTGCGCCACCTGAAACGCGTCCTTCACTTGCCCTAAAATCTGATGTTCACCAACGAGAAGCGAATCCAGTCCCGCCGCGACGCGAAACAAATGCCGTGCCGCCTCCGCGCCGGCGCGCGTCCTCACGTAACACGCAAAATCACACGCGCTCACATTGCGCGCGGTTGCCAGCGCTTCGACAAGCGTCTTCTGACGCAACGCGGCATCATCCACCGACGTGTAGACCTCAAAACGATTGCACGTCGCAAGGATGGCAACCCCGCTCACGCCCGATGTGGTATGCAGCGCGCGCAGCAGGTCGGGCAAGTGCGTGGGCGTCACTGCCAGACGTTCGCGAATATTCACTGGTGCATCGTGATGGTTGAGACCAATCAGCAAAAGGTTCACGGTAGCAATTTAGTGGTTAGTGGTTAGTGGTTAGTGGTTAGTGATCAGAAAATCTGAATGCTGAACACTAACCACTGAACACTATTTCCTTTCCGGAATCACCGTCCACCCGTTGGTAATCACCAGCACGCTTGGCTCACGTCCCAGTTCATTCGTGATTTGTTGCAGGGCGTCTTCCACCGTTGTCGCGTGGCGTAATCCCAGTTCCTGGAAAACTTCGGGACGCACACACGAGACCACCGTGGTCCTGGTCGTTTTCAAGACATGCGCGGCGATGACGTGTTCAGGTTCTTCTTGCAGCGTCTCTTCAAACATCACCGGCATTGCGCGCATCACCTGAGCAAACCGCGCAGGACCCGTTTCCTCCGCGCAGCCTGCAATCAGCACGATGTAGCCATCGCGTCGAATCACCAGATTCGCCGTCTTGACCGCGCGCACGGCAAGGTACAGGTTCGCATCGCGCGGATGGCCGCCGCACGAAACGATCGCCACATCGCTTTTGGCAGGATACGGCGCACGATAAATTTCGCGCGCGCGCTCGAATCCGATCTCTGTCACCTTGAACGGATCGCCTGCCAGAACATCCACCACTTGATTCGCGCCGCCTATCACTGCGTTGACGACGAATGCCAACCTGGCGGCACGCCCCGCGTGAGCGATGTCCTCTTGCACCGGATTGCCCGCCACTTTGCCGGGACCGGTCGAAGGAAAGACGTTCAGGATGTGGTTCGCGACAATCGCTTCCAGACTTGCGACACCCGGCGAAACACTTTTCGCGCCGCCAGTGAACCCGGCGTATGGATGCGGCGCAATCATCCCAATCGCAACGACTAGACCGGCTTCGGCGACGGCGCGATGGATTTTGAGTGGCACGCCGCTGCGCGCGCGCCCGATTTCGACCAGCGCAGTCTCGTCCTTGCAATTGTGCACCACCACGCGAAGATGCGCGGCAATTTCTGGCGGCACGATGCGCGCCAACTCGCCCGTCGTCGGCGCGCGATGCATTCCGGTTGCCACCAGAATCGTAATCGCCGATTCTGGCACGCGCGCGCGAAAGAGTTCCGCCAGCACTTCGGGTAGCATACGCGCGGTCGGCGTCGGACGCGACTGATCGTCCACAATGATTGTGACACTCGATACACCTGCGGCGAGTTCGGACAAACGTTTCGTGCCAATCGGCTGAGCCAGGGCGGCGCGCAATGCTTCAACGAGATTGGGCACAGCAGGCACCTCGCGCGGCGACAAAATCCCCAGCAAGTGCCCGCGCGGTCGAAACGTGATTTCGTCATGACCCGAACGCACAGTAATATCGGTCAGCGGAAGAGCGGGCGGCAATACGGTCGCTTCAGAGCCGTCCGTCAGTTTACGCACCTCATCGGGCAATTGCTCCCACGCACCGATGCTCTGCAAGAATTCCGTATTTGCGACGATCTGCGCGCGCGTCTCTTTGTCGAAGAGCAGCGTCACGCCACGTCCCAGGAAAAAGCGATAGCGTTCGATGAGCGCGCCGATGAGATCGGTGATCGCAGGAACGACCTGTGTGCGCGCGGTATCCGCATCACGCCCATCAAGATTTTGCAAAATCTTGTAGATGTTCAGGTCAAGCCACTCGATGCGGAAACCGCGCAGAACGTCGCTATGCTTCGCCAGCACCGGCTCAATTGCCGCGCGACCTTCTTTGGTCACGACTGGCAATCCCGCCAGTCCAACAAAATTCGCGTACGCTGAATTGAAAATTTCCAGCAACGCGCGGACGGTTTGCTCAAGTTGTTTTTGGTGATTTTCCATTAGACGTTGAAAAATCTAGAAACCGCGTCAACAAACAAACGATCAAACGATTGAACGATTAAACGAACAAACTCGCGCCCTGTTGACGAACGCAGTTGCCCACTCAGGCGTACTCAGAGCGTGGAGGTGCGTGTAACTGGCTAACACATTTTTGTAAACAATGCCATCGCGCGCGCCATCCAGACCGTACCCGCGCGTGACCCGATAGGCGATGTTCAGCCGCGTCAGGTCTTGACCCGACACGTCCAGGCGCGAATTGTGAAACTCGTGCCCGCGCAGCAACGTGCCGCGCGCGAACAGTGGATTTTCCGCGATGACGTGCAATTCGACGTAACCGTGTCCCTGCGGCTTGTCCGTCATCACCACATCGAACGGCAACGCGCCGACCATCTCACCGCGCTGCTCGCGCCACGTGATTGATCGTGCCAGATACATCAAGCCACCACACTCGGCATAGACCGGCAAACCTGCTTCGATTGCCGCGCGAATCTCAGCGCGCAACGACGCGTTCGCCTCCAGTTCGCGCAAGAACACTTCGGGGAATCCGCCACCGATGTACAGCGCGTCGAGCGCGGGCAGATGCGCGTCGCGCAAACTGTCAACGAACACCAGTTCCGCGCCCGCGTCCTGCAACGCCTCCAGGTTTTCGGGGTAGTAGAAACTGAACGCGCGGTCGCGGACAACGCCAATTGTCAATGGCGAATGGCGAATGGCGAATGGCGGTTCGAGGTTCGAGGTTCGAGGTCGGTCGCCTTGTCCCTTTGTCTCTCCCTCTTCCCCTCTCCCGCGTTCCCCTGCAATCTTCAAAATCGCGTCAAGGTCAAAATTCGCCAGCACCGCGTCGCGCGCGGCGGCAATCACCGGAACGAGCGCATCATCTTCGCCGCGCGGCACCAGCCCCAGATGCCGATCGGGAATCGCGAGCGCAGGATCGCGCGGCAAGACGCCGACAACCGGGATACCGCAGTACCGTTCGATGGCTTGCGTCATCAACGTTTGCTGGCGCGCGCGCGCGACGTTGTTGAGAATCACGCCGGCGATGCGCGTGTTCGGCTCAAAGCGTTGATACCCCTGCACCAGCGCGGCGATGGAACGCGTGACACGTTGCGCGTTGACGACAAGCAAAATCGGTGCATCAAGCCAGCGCGCGAGCGCGGCGGTGCTGCCGGTGCCTTCGAGATCGGCGCCGTCGTACAGCCCCATCGCGCCTTCGATGAGCGCGAGGTCGGCGCTCTGACTTCCACGCGTAAACGCCGCCACTACCACGTCCTCACCCATCAAAAACGGATCGAGGTTGCGGCAGGGACGGCGCGCAGCTTCGGTGAGCCACGAAGGGTCAATGTAATCAGGACCTTTTTTGAAGGGCTGGACGTTCAGCCCCCGCGCGACCAGCGCGGCACACAAACCGACCGCGACGGTGGTCTTGCCGGAACGACCGTGCGGCGCGGCAATCACCAGACGTGGAGGAAACACGCCTTAAGCCGATTCCATAGTGCAATAGTTGGATAGTGCGATAGTTGCATAGTGCGATAGTTGGATGGTTGGATGGTTGAATCGTTGCCTGACCGATTGGCAACCATTGCACCAACAGACTACTGCACTATTGCACTAACAAACTATCGCACTATTGCACCAACAAACTATCGCACTATCGCACTAACAAACTATCGCACTTGCCTCACAACTCGGTCACTTTGATCGCACCCTCGGGACAACCCTCCTGACACGAGAGACAACCCAGGCAATCATCCGGGCTACCTTTGAATATGGCGTATTTCTTGCCGTTTTCTTCGACGAGGGCAAGCATTTGATTGGGGCAAGTGTTGACGCAATCCTCACAACCCTTGCACTTGTCTTTGTCAATGGTGACGATGTACATTTGTGATTCTCCTTAAGAATTCTATTCCATACTTTCAGGCTCGTCTGGTGCGGGATTAGCCACCGCCATGCGTTCCGAAGGCAAAAAGAAGGCAACAACTGGACCCGCAATCAACCAGATGGCTTTGAACACGATCTTGAACACAACGACGACTGGCACGAGCGCCCAATCCAACAACTCGTTGACGTTTGCCATTCCCTGCGCCACCCAGACGAAGATGGGACGTAGCACATGCAGCGGTTTGACGCGTGCATAAACGACGAAAAGGATGAGCGTCAATGCCGAAATGACAAACTTGGTGGAACTCTCAAATTCGATATGCAGAAATTCGCTGAGCAGCAATTCCGTACCGATGTTGAAAACGACCATATACGCGGCGGGTTTGAGAATGGGCTCTTTGGAAATCATCCAGGTAAAGATACCTGCTGCGAAACGCATCGTGAGGATACCCATTGCCACACCAAACATCACGACAAGCAAATCGTCGGAAAGTGCAATGACCGCGACGACGTTATCCAGTGAAAAAGCCAGATCAGCCAGTTCGACCGAAAGCACCACCCCCCAGAATCCTTTACCCGCCACTTTTCTGGTATGAGCTTCGGCTTCTTCGCCCTCTTCCGGTTCGCCCAGGTTCTCGAAGGCGAGTTTGATGAGGTACGCTGCGCCCAGGAACTTGAGAAAATCGTTGTGAATGACGAAACTCGCCATCACCAACATCAAGCCGCGCCCCACATACGCGCCCAGCAAACCGACTTTGAGCGCGGCGGATTGCTGTCCGCCCAACAAGCGATGAATCGGTGGCCCCAAAAACTTGAGCGGACCAGGCCAGGGCACCATCTCCGTCTTTGGCAGCACCGAGACCATCGCGCCCAGCACCGCCGCGTTGTCAATCGAGAGAATGCCTTCCAGGAAGATAATCTGAATGATGATGTACAAAAAACTCAAATCCATTGTGACTCTTTAAACTCCTTCCTTCACGAGATTATCCGTTTTTGTTGAAATCAATGTACGGCTGCGGCAAATCTACCATCGCGTTGACCATCAATTCCACCAGCCCACCGTATGTGATGCGATATTTTTTCCACAAGCCATAGTGGTCAATGCCATCGCGCATCGCGCCTTTACAATTGGAACAAGCGGCAATGACGTACTTGGGAATGCTCGGATCCAGCACGTCATTAAACGCGTCCAGCACTTGCTTGACCTTCATCCGCTCGGAAACATTCTTGCGCCACTGCTCAAAGTTGAGCGAGTTCATAATCGCGAAACCGCTGCCGCCGCCGCAACAGTAATTCCACACGCCGTTGGGCGTCATCTCACGCAGCGGTTGCTTGCAAATCGCCTTGACGATGTTACGTTGTGGCTGAACGATCCCCATCAAACGCACCACATTGCACGAATCGTGCAGCGTGACCGGAAAATCGTTCTTGTTTGGATCGAATTTGACCGCGCCACTTTTGACGATTTCCCACAATAGCGGCAAACAACTTTCGCGCGGCACTGCATCTACACTGAATTCGCCGGGCAGCACGCGATCCGCCAGCACGCACAACGCCTTGTGCGCGTGCCCGCACTCGCCCACGACGATTTTCTTGACGCCCAACTCTTTGGCAATCGAAACGTGGCGCAGTGCGACGCGCGCCAGTTCCACATCGTCGAACCACGCACCATAGTTCACGCCATCGTACCCTTGCGCTTCGCTGCTCAGCGTCCAGCGGATGCCTGCCGCGTCGAACAGAATCGCGAACGCGGCGGGATTTTCGGGCCAACTGATGAATTCGCCGGCGTTATGAATGAGCAAAATGTCCGCGCCCTTTTGGTCAACAGGTATTTTAATCTTTTTGCCCGTTTTGGCAAAAATGTCATCCTCGATAAATTCGATGGTGTCTTTGAACGCGGCAGGATTCATTCCCGTTGACGATCCTGCTTTGAGATGCTGACGCGTGCCTTTCTTCAACAACTCGCTCGGCGCGATGCCCAACTCCTGGCTGAACAACTTGCGAATCTCGCGCGCGATCAGCGCATTGTCCACGCCGACAGGACACACCTGCGCACAGCGACGACACAGATTGCAACGATACGACAGTTCCAGCAAACGCCACACGGTCTTGGCGTTCAACTCCACATCCGCGCCAACGAATGCGCCGAGCAATTTGCCTGATGGTGTAAAATATTTCTGGTAGAGTCGCCGCAACACTTCGGAGCGATACGTGGGGCGATAGATTTCTTGCCGCCCGCTACCGATGTACGTGTGGCACGCCTCCGAGCACGTTTGACACCGCACGCAATAGTCCATCGAGAGACGAAAGATTTTGACAAAGGGCCAGTTGCTCTGCGGGTCGAACAATTTTTCCAGGCCGCGCAAAAAGCCATTGACAAGTCGCTCTTCCTCTTCCTTCGTTTTGGGTTTTGCCATTTCGAACGCGCTGAAACCGTCCAGTGAGAAATCGTAGCGCTCCAGCCAGCGCGCCGGCGGCGGTTGCACCTGTGGCGTCTCGTCGAGTTGCGGCAACGCCATCAGTTCTTCGCGCGTGAGCGTGACAAGCGGTTCATCGCCCGCGCGCGCGATATCTTTGAATCGTATGATTTTTGGTTCGCTCATTTCTTTTCACCTTCGACGTTCGGGGTCTGCGCCTGTTCCAGCCATGATTTGCCGGGCAAAATGTGCGGCGCTGACCACGCGACAGGGTATGCCAACTGTTCCACCACCTTTTTGTCGGTCAGTGAGCCACTGGTCTTGAACGCATCGTCCCACAATTGACTGTGATACGTAAAATATTTCGCGAAATAATGAATCAGTTTCGAGAACGGCATATAAATCACAAACAACTCGAACACCAGGAACGTCAGCGCGACGAGCGGCGGCAACGGCGCGGGTTGGAACGTCAACACGCTGCCGATGTACGCGCGATGCGCGGCGAACGAGCCAGCCATCACAAAGGACGCGAGTCCCAAAACGAAAATCGTCGCGAGCCACAGCAAATTGAAATAGTCAATCGGCGCGGTGTAGAGATTGAGGTTGCGATCCGTCGCGCGCTTGACAACGAGTCCCAGCGCGCCTAACGTTCCCAGCGCGAACGCTGCCGCGCCGACAATCGTCGTGAGCAGTGTGAGCGCGGGCAACGCAATCACATTTTCGATGACGAGGAGCGCGAGCAACCCTGCGCCCAGATACAAGCCCCAGTGCATCGCCAGCGAAAGCAACCAGATGCCATACCGGTTGTACTTGCGAACACGTTGCAACAAGAAAATCTCCTGCCCCATCTCGACGAATTCGGCGACGAGTGACCCCGCGCGCGGTTTACGCGCCCAGTCCACCTCTTCCATATACGACCCACCATAGTGACGGCGCGCGCCCTCCTCGTGCGGCACGGGGTACACTTCCCAGCGCACGTTCAGCGGCGCCGCGGCGACGCGATACATTTTGTACGCTGAAACAATCACAAACAGCGCGGCGGCGAACCAGCCAAACAAAATCAAAAACCACTCCAGACTCATTGCGGCTCTCCTGAGTTAAGTTTCAGGTTCATAAATCAGTAGGCGGTAGACAGGAGACGGGAGGGCGGGCACCGTGACTGCCTCCTGCCTACCCGCCACTGCCTCCGACTTTACTTCTCCAACGCCTCGAACACTTCCGACCGTTCACTCGCTTGCTCTGCCAGCACTTCGCGCATCAGGTCACACACGCGCACCAACTTGGGATTGGCAATCCGATAAATCACTTCCCTGCCCTCGCGCTTGGTGGCGACGACACCGTACGCGCGCAAAATTGCCAGATGTTGTGACACTTTGGCTTGCGCGAGTCCTGTCGCTTCGACGATTTCCGTCACGCGCTTGGGTCCCTCGCGGAGGGAATGAACGATACGCAAGCGCGCCGCATTCCCCATCGTTCGGCACAACTCGGCTTGCAAATCGAAAATCGAACGGGGTGACATCATTCGCCTCACTTTACACGCCATACATTTTGTAACAAAAACGACACGCGGGCGGCGGTGCGGGCAATTCAGTTTGCTCGCTGGCGCCACTCGCCGCAGAAAGCGCGAGCGCGGAATACGCAAACGCTTTGCGCGCGCGAAACGCGCCAATAAACTGGGCGCGTTCCGCCCCTTGCATCGCGGCGAGCAAACCCAGACAAATGTTGCCAAAATTCACGCGCGCGACAGGATGCTCTTCCCCCTGAAAAATGCGCGGCGCCATCTCGCGCGTGGGCAAACCCAGATACACGCACGGCGTCACTTGACCCAGATGATTGATGTACGCCGTTTCGGTCGGTTGGGCATCACATTCCAGAATGTTGTAATCCATCGTCAGCGGATACGCGCGGAAGGTGATGCCCAGCCGCCTGGCTTCGCGCTCTGCCTCTGCAACGAGTGCGAGGTGGCGCGGGTCGGGCGATTCGGCAAAGACGCGTTGCGCTTCGATTTCGCGCGTCGGCGCGTACACCACGTTCGTCGCCACAACCTCATCCGCGCCCAGCGACGCGCCCAATCGCACGAACTCGGGCAACTCGTGAATGTTCGCGCGCAGCATCAAGAAATGCAATTCGAGCAGGGTTTGCCGTTGCCCTGCCTTCAACCGCGCGATGCGCTCGACGTTCGCGGCAAGTTTCCGAAAATCGGAGCCAACGCGCAACGCCTCGTGCGTTTCAGGCGTTGCGCCCGCGAACGAAATCGAAAGAATATCCACACCCGCGTCGAGTAACCGCGCGCCGTTCGTTTCATCGAGCGCGCTGCCACACGTCGTAAAGCCGACGCGGCAACCGGCGTCTTTGGTCGCGCGAATCATCTCCCACAACTGCGGATGCAGCAGCGGCTCGCCCCAGCCCTGCAAGTACACCAAATCGAATCGCGGCAGATGCGGCACGATGCACTCGGAAAAGAGCGACCAGGGCAAATCGCCATAGATCCAATTTTTACCGAGCGTCTTGTTCGGGCAAAATGTACAGCGCAACGGACAGCGGCTTGTCACTTCGATTTGCAGGACGCGCCAGCGTTCCGTTGTGGGCTGATCGCGCTTGAACAATTGACGGAGCCAGGCCATTGGGCTCCTTTGCGACGGACGACAAATGACGAACGACGAAGGACGACCGTTGCGTCGTCAGCCCAACACGATTTGTCGTCGTAAACAGGTAATTACTCAGCCGTGCCATCCATCGAGGCGCGATAGCCTATAGCCCCACCCCCTGCCCCCTCTCCACGCCGTTCTGCGGCGTGGGGAGGGGGAATCGAGGGAATGGGTGAGGGCGGGCGGCGAAGCCGCCCGCCCTCACCCATTCTCCCATCTCCCCCTTCTCTCCCCGCTTTGTGGGGAGAGAAGGGGGCAGGGGGGATGAGTGGGGTTGTTCCCAACGACGGCAGAATTCAGACTCAGCCATCGGCTT
>Ga0209227_1000447_pt1 | contig 35456 bp, 25 predicted proteins | sample YNPBryantNP2012_FD_185815 | JGI IMG/M metagenome (GOLD analysis project Ga0209227, IMG submission 185815) | Anoxygenic and chlorotrophic microbial mat microbial communities from Yellowstone National Park, USA - YNP Bryant NP 2012 (SPAdes)... ...
CGCCACCGTCTCAGCCATGGCCTGCGGGTCCGGCCTATCCGGGTGCGGATCGAACTCCACATCCGCGCCCTCGAAGAAGCGAGCGAGCTTAAAGTCCAGCGTGTCCGGCAGGAGGCCAAAGATGCCGCCCAGGACCAGGATCAGGGACGTGTTCTCCTGGGCCATCTGGACGGCCGCCGGGAAGAACGAGGCCACGGCGACGCCGGAGATGAAATGCGCGATACCTTTCATGGGTGAAACCTCCAAAGCCAGGTTAGTGGGGTCTGCGCATCCGGTATATCTCCATAGTTTACGCTGCTCATGTAGCCAGGTCGAAGGGCAAATAACTGATTGAAAAAGGTCTTGAATGCTGGATCAAGTCCACAACCGACAAAACGCGCACAACCCCCCGGCCGTGGTCGGCTGGCCGCAGCGCGCGCACGGGACCATGGGCAGATGTGCTGGCTCTTGAAACCGGATCGCTCCCTGCTCCCGGGCCTTGAGGAACTCCAGGTAGAAGCTCTGCCGGGCCGCCGGGCTGCGCTCCTCCAGCTCGTTCAACAGCCGCTTGTAGAACAGCGATGGGGCGTGTTCCGCATAGGGGCACTCGTCGCGGATATAGTCAATGCCTTGCAGCAGGGCATAGGCGGCCGTCTCCCGCTCGGCCAGGCGGCAGAAGGGCTTGACTTTGCGGATGAAACCATCATCGGAGGAGAGCACCGGGGCCTGCCGGGCCAGGTAGCCGGTCTGCCAGCGTAGCGTGTTCCCCAGCAGGGTGGCGGCCTCGTCGTCCAGGTTGTGACCGGTGGCGAGCACCGTGAAGCCGCCATTCCGCGCCACCCGGTTCATCTCGTGGCGCTTCACCAGGCCGCACAGGGAACACGGGCTACGCCCCCGGGCGCGTTGCGCATCCCGCACCCTCGCCGGCACTGTGGCCCCGTACTCGGCGGCCAAATCCACCACGTGCAGGGTCAACCCGCGCGCCCCGGCGAACGTCTGCGCCTTCTCCCGCGAACGAGCCGAATAGTCGTCGTGGGCGATGCCCAGGTCAATGTAGACCCCCTCGGCCTGGTAGCCCAGGCTCACCAGCACGTCCCACAGACCCAGGCTGTCCTTGCCGCCCGACACGGCCACCAGCACCTTGTCTCCCGGCCCGAACATCCCATACCGCTCGATGGTGCGTTGGGTGTATTGGCGCAACCAGGCCGGGAAACAGTCTGCGCACAGGGCCAGCTTGTGCTGGCGCATCTTGATGACGGCGTTGTCGCCACCGCAGCCCTTGCATTTCATAGCTTCCCCCGCCGGATGGTAACACAGGGCGTGGTCGCTGTCAAGCGCCGCCGCGCATGACAAAGGCCGGCAGGTGTGCCCTGCCGGCCAGGTGTCTCGCGCCTGAGAGGGTTCACATCACCAGGCGCACCAGGGTATACCCACCCAGCAGCGTGGTGAGGCTGCCGATGGCCCATGTCAGCTGCCCGGTGGAGAGCCGGCTGACCAGGAACGCGGCAAAGGGCACCGACAGAACCGCACCCAGCACCAGCGATGGGGCCAGCCCCCAGGGAAACAGCGCGCCGCTGACCAGATAGGCCACGACGCCCACCGTGCTGGTGATCCCCTCGGCCAGGGAGGCGATGCCGATGGCGCTGGCGCCGCTGATGCCAGCCAGCACCTGCCCGCCGGTGACCACCGGGCCATAGCCGCCGCCGCTGATCCCCTTGTTGAACGAGGCCAAGAGTCCTGGCCCGGCTATCCGTCGCCAGGAAGAGGTCCGCTGGCCTCACCAGGACAACCTCAGATCACCTTCGTCGCCAGAGGATATAGTCCACCAGGATGCGCCCGCCCCGGGCCAGGGCCGCCAGCCCGGCGCCGGCGCAGAGCAACGCGGCCAGCCAGCCCCACGTCGGCTCACCGCCCAGCCGGTCCCACAGCCAGATGAGGAACGGCCCGCCGAGGAGGAGCACTACCCCGAACGCCATCGAGCTACTCACGGCCAGCAGCACCTCCCAGGTCGTCTGGGAACCGAACCCGGCCGGTGAGTCGGCGCGACCGTGGCCGCAACGCGGGCAGGGTGCGTCTGGGTCGGGCAAGAGGCCGCCGCAAGAGGGACAGGTCAGCCGGGTCATGGCTCAGTCCTCCGGGTCTGATGCGTTTGGCGGTGAGGCCGGGCCAGGTTCGCCGTGGGGTTCAGACCCGGCCGGGAACGGTGGCATGGTCAGGTCGGCCGAGTCGTGCTCGTCGGGTGGCACCGGGGCTGGCGGGGGGATGGGCAGGGAATCGGCGATGATCGGGAGTAGCGGTTGACCGGCGTCCGGCGCGGTCGCCGGCCGCCCCGGGGCTTCTTCTTTGAGGACATCGGTGAAGGTGCGACTGAACTCGCCGGTGATCTGGCGGAACTCGCGCAGGGCCTTGCCGGCGGTGCGCGCCAGTTCCAACATGCGTTGCGGCCCAAAGACCAGCAGGGCCACAGCCAGGATCACCAGTAGCTCCGGCCAGCCCACGTCAAACATCTTCTGCTCCCGTTACGGCGTGCTCGATGTGATTGGCGTGCAGCACCCGGCCATCAACCGTCATGGCCAGGGTCACCACATCTATGCGCCAGTCGGCTTCTTCCAGGCCCTGATCTTGCAGATAAGCCCAGGCCAGGGCTACCAACTGCCGGGCCTTGCGCGGGGTGATGGATTCCTCCGCTGTTCCGTAAGCCTGGCTCCGGCGTGCCCGCACCTCCACAAAGACCCAGGTTGCGCCCTCACGGGCCACAATGTCCAGCTCGCCCCGCACATCCCGGGTTGCGCGCCTGCCCGGACGCCAGTTGCGGGCGATGATGTGATAGCCCTTGCTGGTCAGCAGGGCGACGGCGGCCTCCTCGCCGCGCTGACCCAGGGTCCGGCGCCCCGGTCCGGTCACAGTCGGGACTCCAGTCGCTGGCGGATCGGCCCGTAGGTGCGGCGATGGGCCGGGCAGAGGCCCCGCTCGTCCAGGGCCTGGCGATGGGCCAGGGTGCCGTAACCCTTGTGCCGGGCAAAGCCATAGCCCGGGTATTCGGCCTCCAACGCGATCATCAGCCGGTCCCGCGTCACTTTGGCGATGATGGAGGCAGCGGCGATGGAGAGGCACCGGCCGTCGCCGTGGACGATAGCTCGTTGGGGCACGTCCACAGCCGGCAACTCCATGAAATCTATGAGCAGATGGTCCGGGGATGGTGTTAACCGGGCGATGGCTTCCCCCATCGCCTGGCGCGTGGCTGGGACGATGCCCACCTCATCAATGACGGCCGACGGCACGATGCCCACGCCCACGGATTCTGCGGCCTGGCAGATGATCTCGTATAGCTGGCTACGTTGCGCCGGGGTGAGTTGCTTGGAGTCGCGGACGCCGGCCCACAGCAAGAGCGGGGCGGCCGCGGGCGGCACTATGACCGCCGCAGCTACCACCGGCCCGGCCCAGGCTCCCCGGCCAGCCTCATCCACGCCGGCCACTCGCGCATACCCGGCCTGGAACAGGGCTGCTTCCTCCTGCCAGGTGGGTTCGGTCTCCCCATCCCCAGCGGGTGAGTCTGGGCGACGGTTGCGCCGTCGCCCAAACCATACAACCCTTTCTGTTTTTCCCTTGCTGTGGAGCAAAAGTGCATCCTCCCGCAGGTTGGGGGCAATGGCCAGGGCAGACGCCGGTGGGATGACCGACTGTCTCGGTTGTCTGCAAGTGCGAGGCACCGCCTCGCGCCTGCTGTCTGATGGCCCCCGGGGGTTCATCCCCACGAGACGCCTTGGGTCGCCGCACTCTAGTCGCGTTTCTCCTTGAGCCGGGCCTTTTTGCCGGTGCGGCCCCGCAGGTAGTAGAGCCTGGCGCGCCGCACCTGGGCATGGCGTGTCACCTCCACCTTCTCAACACGGGGCGAATTCAGCAGGAACGTGCGTTCCACGCCTACGCCATGGGCGGCTATACGCCGTACCGTGAACGTGGCATTCTGCCCGCCGCCTTTAAGCCCAATGATCGTGCCCTCAAAGACCTGGGTCCGTTCGCGATCACCCTCTACGATGCGCACATGAACGCGGACCGTATCACCAGGGCGCAACCTGGGTGGCTCTGGCCGTAGAACCTGGGCCTCCACCGACTGCATCAAATCCACCATTAGTTCACCTCACATACGCCTGTAACTGTTCAGCGAGGCTTCGCCTCAAACCGACAGGTAGGGGTGTAGGACGCTACGCCCCTACCGCACCGCAGAGCACGCAGAGGGCGCAGAGATTTATTTGCGCGCTCAGTGGCCTCTGCGGTGGGATGATGAAATCGTGGCGCGGGCAAGCCGCGCCAGGTAAGGGAATTATAGCCCAAAAGTTTGCAAATGGCAAGCGGGCCAATCAATCTCAAGGCGGCGGGTATCGCGCCGGTCAGTCCCGCACGATGCGGATCCGTCCCAGGAGCAGGTGGTCTCCCCAGGGCGTGTCGCCGGGACCCCAGACGGGCAGACGCACACCGGTAGCCGGGTCGTAGAGGCCCACCGCCAGGGTGTCCTCCCCGGCCGGCGCATCCAGCCACACCGGGATGACCCAGTGGTCCACGATCACCTGGCCCATTGCCCAACTCGACGTGGGCACCCAGCCCCGGCCCGGCGTGCCATCCTCCTGACCGTGTATCCCCGGCCGGCCATCGGCCGCGATCAGGTGATTGAAAACGTGGAGTTCCTGGCTGATGGGTTGCAGACAACGCCAGTAGAGCGTCAGGTGTAGCTTATCGCCCGGCCGGACCACCAGCGGGGTGTCTGGGAGCACCGGCGACCCGGTCTCCGTCGCCAGGTCATAGCCCAGGAAAGCGACCTGGTCGCCCAGGCGTGCCCCCAGGGGGACGAATGGCCCGCCCACTGGCTCCATCTGGCCCCGGGGCACGTAGAGGTAGAGCGTGCCGTGGGCCTGGCCGTAGCGGTCGAACTCGCGGATGGGATAGTAGCTGGCGCGCAGCGCCTCGAGGATCTGATCGCGCCCCTCGCCCACCCGCATGAAATCCTCGTCGGTGAGGGCGACCAGGCCCGCCTGCTGATGGTGCAGCATCTCCACCAGGATTTCTTTGTTCACCACGCGGAACCGCTGGCACCAGGCCGTCTCGCCGTAGCGGAAATAGGCTGGGGGGCCAGACTCCAGGCCGGGCAGCACGTCGCGCCGGGCATCCACAACCAGGTCTGTGCTGAAGGCCAGCCAGGGCGTGCCTGGCGTGCTGTGCGCATCGGCATAGGCCGCCGCCTGCGCGATGCGGTCCAGGGAGACGTTCAATCGCCCGCCCCGGAGCGGTCGCAGGAGGAGCCGGTCGTAGCACGTTGTGAGCTGAAAGACGAATCCCAGCCCCAACAGCGCGGTCACCAGGGCTACGGCGATCTGCCGCCAGCGCACCGAACCCCTGGCGGTTGCGGCCGGCCACAGGCGAACGATCCCGTAGCCACCCAGGGCACAGGCCAGGGGGATCACCACATTATGATAATACGAACTTGCGGAGCGAGGGACGGCGTGTGCCAGGCCCATGGCCAGCAGGATGGCCCCGCTGGTCAGCGGCAATGCCTGCCGACGGAGCACCGCGCGCCGGTCCGACGCTCGCCAGAGGCGCAGCAGGCCGGCCCCGGCCAGGACGGCCAGCAGCACCACGACGGTGGGGAACTCGGCCAGGGTGCCCATGACCACGCCCCCGGCCATCTCCAGGCGCGCGGCGAGCTCCATCTCCGTGGTGTGAAAGCCCCAGTTGTTAAAGCCGGTGGCCTGCGGGTCTATGAGGAAAAACGGCCCCCAGACCACGGCCAGCCCCACAAACGTCCCGGCCAGGGCGGCCAGGAGGACGCGCCCCCGGCTACGAGCCGTCGCCACCAGGTAAATGGGCAGGATGACGATGGCCGGGGCCAGGGAGAGGCGCGTCCCGGCCGCCGCGATGGCTGCTACCATCGCTACGGCCCCCCAGAGAGCCTGGCGCCGGCGGGCCGACGCGGCCAGCAACGCGCCCAAAAGCAAAAGTGAGGCCAGGGCATACGTGGCCGTGCTGGTATAGTGGGCGATGGTATAGGGCAAGAAGGTCAGGAGGGCCAGGGCCAGAAGCCCGGCTCGCGCGTCCCCCCTGGTTATGCCATCGGCTGGCAAACGGGCCGCCAGCCAGGCCGCAAGGCCGGCGCCCACCAGGCCCAGGAGGGCCGTGAGGATGCGCCCGGTCAACAGCCGGTAGCCAAAGGGCATCAGCACCAGGCCATAGGCATAGGGCAGGAGCGGCCCCTGGGGATAGGCGAAATCGGCATACAACACGCGGCCCCGACCCACCTCCCTGGCGGCCAGCAGATACCAGCCCTCATCCACGTTGATCTCGCGGTAGACGACGAAAAACGCCGCGCTCACGGTGTAGACAAGCAGCAACCCGAGCAGCACCAGCGCTGCCCGGCGAGAGAATCCGGCCATCATTATCTTATCCATAAATAGACCCCTGCTCACGGCAGGTTTGCAAATTCTGCCCTCCCGCAGGTTCTAAGCTGTGAGAGGATTCGGGGTCTGCCAACACGTGGAGTATAGTCCAACCCCGGCGGTTTGTCAAACCACCGCCCCTGGGATCTGCGCATAAAAGGCATAGAAGCCCGGCCCCAACATCTGACGGCCCATTGGCCGGACTTTACAGATCGCCCCATAGCGTGTACAATAAGGGCGTACGAGGCCCTCACAACCTGTGGGGTGCAATGAACATACCCCCACCATATCTTGTGGTGGCATGACCCCATTGCCAGATTAGAACATTTGTGCTATAATTAGACTCAGTACGTCGGCGGTCCGCCGTCGGGAGGAAAGCCATGTCCACCCCCACTTACGATACCAGGGACATCCAGGTTCTGGAGTATCCCGAAAACATCCAGCGGCGCCCCGGCATGTACGTCGGGGGTACGGGGCTGGATGCCCTGCATCACCTGGCCCATGAGCTGATCGACAACGCCGTGGACGAAGCCCTGGCCGGCGCCTGCCAGCATATCCGCGTGGAACTTCACCCAGATGGCTCCCTCACGGTGGACGACGATGGGCGCGGCATCCCGGTGGGGATGCACCCGGAGAAAAACCGTCCTACGTTGGAGCTGGTCTTTACCGAATTGCACACCGGCGGCAAGTTCAAGGAGGGCAGCTACTCCACCTCCGGCGGTCTCCACGGTGTGGGCATCAAGGCCACCAATGCCCTGTCCGAATGGCTGGAGGTGCGCGTGCGCCGCGATGGGGTGGTCTACTTCCAACGCCACGAGAACGGGCGGCCAGTCACGCCGGTCCAGATCCTGGACCCGACCAGCGGTCAACCGGTGGGGCAGGTGGGTGCCCCAGACGAGGCCCAGGTTATCAGAAAGCACGCTGTCAGGCGGCTGGGCACCGGCTCCACCGTCACCTTCAAACCCAGCCCCCGCTTCATGGATGTTACCGAGTTTGATTTTGATACCCTGGCCCGGCGCTTGCAGGTCATCGCCTTTCTCTTACCCGGCGTGACCGTGGAGCTAAAGGATGCCCGCAAGAAAAAAGTGCGTGAAAAGACCTTTTGCTATGACGGCGGCCTGGTGGAGTACGTCCGCTGGCTCAACGAAGATCGCAAAACCATCCACCGCACACCTGTCGAGGTCAGCGGGCAGCAAAATGGGGTGCGCGTCGAAGCGGTGTTGCAGTGGCACACCAGCGTGGATGACAGCGAGATCGTCTCCTTTGTGAACACTATACCCACGCCGGATGGCGGCAAGCACGTGGCCGGGTTCAAGAGCGCGGTCACCAAGGCCATCAACCAGTTCGCGGCTGAGAAAAAACTGGGCAAGGAAAAGGGCGAGGCCGGCATCAAGGGCAGCGATGCCCTGGCCGGGCTGACGGCCGTGCTCAAGATCTCTATGCCGGACCCCCACTTTACCAGCCAGACCAAGACCTGCCTGGCGAGCGACCACGTGCAGGGCATCGTCCATTCTATCGTCTATGAAGGGTTGCTGGATACGTTGCGCAAGAAGGTGCCCCTGGGTCGGACCATCGTCCAACAGGCGCAGGCGGCGGCCCAGGCCCGGGTGGCCGCCAGCAAGGCGCGCTCCCTGGTCATCCGGCGCAGCGTGCTGGATGCCGCCGAGTCCGGCCTGCCCGGCAAGCTCGCCGATGTGAGCAAGGGCACACCCATAGACCAGACGATCCTCTACATCGTGGAGGGCGATAGCGCCGGCGGTTCATGCAAGATGGCCCGTGACAGGCGTTACCATGCCATCCTGCCCCTGCGCGGCAAGCCCCTCAACGTGGAGGGGGTCAAGCTCACCCGCCTGTTGAGCAACAACGAGATCAAGGCCATCGTCGCCGCCGTGGGCGGGGGTGTGGGGGCTGATTTCAGCGTGGACGACGTGCGCTACGGCGGAGTGAGCATCCTCGTTGACGCGGATGTGGACGGCGACCACATCCGCACCCTGCTCTATACCCTATTCTGGCGGCACATGCGCCCGCTGGTGGAGGCGGGCAGGCTCTACGTGGCCGTGGCCCCTCTCTACCTGCTCCGCAAGGGCAAAAAGAGCCGCTATGCCTACTCTGACCGCGAGCGGGATGCCATCCTCGAAGAGTGGGGCAGGGATGGCGTGACCATCCAACGCTACAAGGGCCTGGGCGAGATGAACCCGGAACAACTGCGCGAGACGGTCTTTCGGGTGCAAGACAACGGCCCGTTCAACGATAGCCTGCGCCGGGTCACCGTAGATGATGTCCACCACGCCAACCAGGTGATCAGCACCCTGATGGGCAAATCGGCCCGCGACCGCCGCAACTGGCTGCTGGAACGCTGGCGTGAGGAAGAGACCGCCGAGAACGGCGACGAGAACGGCGATGAGAATGACAACGGAGATGAGGAATAAATGCTCACAGAGACCATCGCCCTGACGACGGACCTGGAACAGGCCTATTTTCAATACGCTGTGGAGACCATCACCGATCGGGCCTTGCCCCGGGTGGAGGATGGCCTCAAGCCGGTCCAACGCCGTATCCTCTACACCATGCACGAGATGGGGCTGACTCACGACAAGCCCTATCGCAAATCGGCCCGCGTGGTGGGAGACTGCCTGGGGAAGTATCACCCGCACGGTGACCAGTCGGTCTACCTGGCGCTGGTGCGCCTGGGTCAGGATTTCGCCATGCGCGTGCCCCTCATTGACGGGCAGGGGAACTTTGGCAGCATTGACGGCGACGCGCCGGCCGCGATGCGCTACACCGAATGCCGCCTGGCCGAAGTCGCCGGGTTTATGCTCCAGGACATCGAGCAGGATACCGTGGACATGGCCGACAACTTTGATGGTTCCTTGCAAGAACCGGTCATCCTGCCGGCCGCCTTCCCCAACCTGCTCGTCAACGGGGCCACCGGCATTGCCGTGGGCATGGCCACCAATATCCCCCCTCATAACCTGGGTGAGGTCTGTGAGGCTATCATCTATGTAGCCCAGAACTGGCAGCGGCATGATACCATCACGGTGGACGAGTTGCTGCGGTTCATTCCTGGCCCGGATTTTCCCACCGGCGGGGTGGTCTATCGCTACCGGCCCGGCCCGGATGGCGAGCCGATGGATACCATCCGCACGGCCTATGAGACCGGCCGCGGCGGCATCGTCACTCAGGCCCGGCTGGACATGGAAGACATCGGCGGGGGCAAGGTCAATATCGTCGCCACCGAATTGCCTTACGCCGTGCTCAAGTCCACCGTGCTGGAACGCATCGCCCGTGAGGTGCGGGAAGGCAAGATCGCCGGGGTCACGGACCTGCGCGACGAGTCGGACCATGAAGGGATGCGCATCGTCATCGAGGTCAGTCGGGTGGCCGAGGCCCGGGAGGTATTGGAAAGCGTCTTGAGTCATTCCCAACTGCGCGAGACCTTTGGCGTCAACGCCCTGGCCCTGGTAGCGGAGCGGACCGATGGTGACACCATCGTGCGTCCGCAACGGCTTTCCCTGCTGGATATGCTGGTCTATTTTATCGAGCACCGGTTGAACGTCATCACCCGGCGCAGCCGCTACGAGCTGGCCCGGCGCGAGGCCCGGCTCCACATCGTTCAGGGTCTGCTCAAGGCCCTGGATGTCATTGACCAGGTGATTGATACCATTCGTCGCTCCCGCACCGCCGAGACCGCCGAGGAGAACCTGATCAAGAAGTTCAAGTTCACCCCGGCCCAGGCCCAGGCTATCCTGGCGATGCAGTTGCGCCGCCTGGCTGCTCTGGAGCGGCGCAAGCTGGCCGACGAGGAAAAGGAGCTGGAAGCCCGCATCAAATATCTCAAGGATCTGTTGCGGTCGGAGAAACGCCGGCTGGAGGTGGTGATCGAGGAGACGCAGGCGATCAAGGCCCGGTTCGCTACCCCACGCCGGACAGTGATCCTCAGCGGGGAAAAGCCAGGTGCTGCCATCGTCACAGAGGCGGAGCTGACCACGCCGGCCGGGACACAGGTGATCGTCGTGTCCACGCAGGGGGTGCAACGCTATGATGCCCGCCAGTTCAGCTACCGGGTCAGGCCGGGCCTGACGAGCCGGGCCGTGGAGGCCCATCGGCTGCATATCCGGGCCGAGCCGACCGACATGGTCATCCTGGTCTCCGACCAGGGCCGGGCCTGGTGGGGGCGCGTGGGCCGGCTGCCCCGTGCTGCCACCTTCGGCGAGCTGGGACTGGGCAAGGGCGAACAGGTGGTGGGCGGCGGTGTGTTGGCTCCCGACAGCCTGTTAGTCATTGGCACGCGCCAGGGCCGGGTCAAGCGTGTCAAGGCCGAGGAGGCCCGGGTCGGCGCGGAAGCCACGTGGTCCGCCATCATTGGCCTGGATAGCCAGGGAGATGGGGTGCTATTTGCCGGCGTTGGCGGGGAGGAGGCCCAGGTGATGTTCTTCACCAGCGAGCGCGTCAACCGTTTCCTCGCCAGCGAGGTCAACCCGCAGGCCACGCCCTCAGCCCGGGGTGTGGCCGGGATCAGGGTGGCTGAGAAAGACCGGTTGTTGGGCGGGGCTGTCATCCTGGACCCTCAGAGTGAGGGAGTGGTGGTGGTGAGTCAGGCCGGCTTTGTGAAACGTATCCCCCTGGCCGAGTTCCCACCCCAGGGGCGGGGCGGTCAGGGGGTGCAGGTAACCCAGGGTCGGACGGCCGGCCCCACTATCGCCGTCGGCGCCGGCCCTCTGGATGGCGCGGTGGACGTGCTCTCCCGGGACGGCAAACGCCAGCGCCTGGAGGATGTGCCGGTGCTCAACCGGACCCGCACGGGGAAAAAGCTGGTGGAACTGGACGACGTGGCTGAGGTGGTGGTGCTGTGACGATCACGGCTGTGAGGAACGCCGGTATTCCACCGAATCCGGGTAGAACAACGGCTGGCCGAACCTGTCCACACCGTAGGAGCCGATCTTCCTCTGCGTCTCCACCGATAGCAGCCAGGTCACAAACTTGTTCGCCAGGGCCGAGTTGACGTTGGGGTGCTTCTCCGGGTTGACCGCCAGCACGCCGTAGTGGTTGAGCAGCGCCGGGTCCTTGTTCTCGGCCAGGTTGTTGCCGCCCACAACGATGATCAGGCCGGGCAGCTTATCCCGCATGGCCAGGTACGTGCCCCGGTCGGCGATGGTGTATGCCTGCTGCTCGTTGGCGAAGAGCAGCGCATCGCCCATCCCCTGGCCGATGGATTTATACCAGGTCATCTCCCTGGTCGGCGTGACCGAGAGCGCGGCCCAGATGCTCAGCTCTTTGGTGTGCGTGCCGGACCCGTTGCCCCGGCTGACGAACGTGGCCTGGGCGTCCATGATGGCCTTGAAGGCCTCCTTGCCGGTCGTCTTGCCGGTCACGTGGGCCGGGTCTTCCAGCGGGCCGACGATGATGAAATCGTTGTACATCACGTCGAAGCGTTCCCTGGCGTGCCCGTCGGCCACGAACTGGTCCTCGGCCTGGCGAGCGTGGACGAGCAGCACGTCGGCATCACCCCGCTGGCCCAGGGCCAGGGCCTGGCCGGTGCCGACGGCCACCACGTCCACCCGGCAATTGTGGGCTTGTTCGAAATCCGGCAGGATGAAATCCAGCAGACCAGAGTCGGCGGTACTGGTGGTGGTCGCCAGGATCAGTTTCTGGACCGTGGGGGCCGGCCCCGGCGCGGCGTCGCAGGCTGCCAGCATGGTCAACGCAGTCAGTAATGCGAGCGTCCCCTTGCGCATTGATTCCCCTTGTGACTATGCCGGGTCAAAACGTCAAGCGTCAAACGTCACCTTCACGCCTGATGGATGACGCATGACGTTTTAGCAGACCATCTCGCCCCGCACGAAGGCCGCTGTCCGGGGGTCTTGTGGCGATTGGAAGAACCTGGCCGTGTCGGCAATCTCGACCAGGCAGCCATCCAGCAGTAATCCCACCCGCTGAGCCAGCCGCCGGGCCTGGAAGACGTTGTGCGTGACCAGGACCACGGTGGTCCCCTGCTCCCGGTTCAATCGCCGCACGATGTCTTCAATGAGGCCGACGTTGTACGGATCCAGGTTAGCTGTCGGCTCGTCCAGCAGGAGCACGTCTGGCTGCAAGATCATGGCCCGGGCCAGGGCTACCCGCTGCGCCTCGCCGCCGGAGAGGGTCCGCGCCGGTCGCCGGGCCAGATCAGCCAGCCCCACCCGTTCCAGCGTGGCCTGCACCGGCCCGGCCGCATCACGCTGGCCACGCAGCCGCAATCCATAGGCCACGTTGGCCCGCACGTCCCGGTTCAACAGGATCGGCTGCTGAAACACCGTGGTCACGCGCCGGCGCAGGGGCAGCGGCATCGCCGTCTCCCGGCTGAACTCCGCGTCCAGAAACCGGATGCGGCCGCTGGTCGGCTCCTCCAGGAAGTTGAGCAACCGCAACAGGGTACTCTTGCCCGCTCCACTGGGACCGACCAGGGCCAGGACCTCGCCCTGTTGGATCTCCAGCCAGTCCACGTGCAGCACGCGCCGGCCGTTGTACTCCTTGCTAACGTTCTCGATCTGGTAGATCGGCTTCGTCATTCGTCTAACGTCTTCCCCTGCAGGCGCAGCATGAGCAGGTTGATGGCGAAAGACAGCCCCAGCAGGATCATCCCCAGGGCCAAAGCCCGGTCAAAGTTCCCCTGGCGCGTCTCCAACACGATGGCGGTGGTGAGCACCCGCGTGCTGTGTTCGATGTTGCCGCCCACCAGCATCACCGCGCCCACCTCGGAGATGATGCTGCCCAGGCCGGCGATGATGGATACGATGACGCCGGTGCGCGCCTCCATGAGCACGGTCAGCGTGGTCTGCCAGCGAGTGGCGCCCAACGCCCGCACCTGCTGGCGCAGCCGCTTGTCCACGCCCAGCACGGCGGCCATGGTGAACCCGGCCACCAGCGGAAACGAGATGATGCTCTGGGCGATCACCATGGCCCCAGGCGTGAACAGGGCCGGGGTGAACGGCCAGTTCAGGCTACCCAACGGCCCGCTGCGGGACAGCATCAGATAGACGAACAGCCCTACCACCACCGGCGGGAAGCCCATGCCGGTGTAGAGCAGGGCGATGACCAGCCGTCGCCCGGCGAAACGGCTCAACCCCAGAGCTGCCCCCACCGGGATGCCGATGATCGCGCTGAACAGCAAGGCCACGCCGGACACCTGCAAGGATAGCGTGACAATCTCCAGTACGTCTGGGTCCAGGCTGATGATCAGACGGATGGCCTCGATCAGGCCGCGCAGTGTCTCCTCGATAGCTCGCTCTCCTGGCCGGCCGGGCCGGAACCAAACACGGTTAGCCGCTTTTCCTGCTCGAAAAGCAAAGTTTCTACTCCTCACCCATTCGAGCCACGCCGGTGGTGAGTGCGGCCGGGTAGAACCTCCAGATCACCATGCCGGCCGGGAACGTCTTGGTGCCGGAGGCCGGATAATAGCCAGAAGCCGTGGCGGACCAGGAATACGTCCCGGCGGGGAACGTCCCCCAGTGATACAAACCCGTGGGCACATCCCGCGACCCCACACCGTAGATGGTCAGGTGCAGGGTGGTCCCCAGGTCGTTCTGCACGTACAGGTCCGTCAGCGGGGGCGTTACCGTCGTCCACTGGACATTACTCCAGCCAGAGCAGCCATAGACCCCACAGGCCCGCACGCGGTAGTAGTACGTGCCCACGCCGTTGCCCACGACCTGATACCAGGTGTTGCTGCCGGCATAACGAGTCGTCGGGCTGGAGAACGAGGCGTTGTCGTCTTCCTCCAGGGTGTAGCTGGTGGCCCCACAGGCCGCGCTCCATTCCACCAGATACGTGCCGCTGCCGGAGCTGTTGCTGATGGGATAGAGGGTGGGCGTGCCGACGGGATAGCACTGGAAGATGATGGGCAGGTAGACCTCTTTCGGCGCCCCGGAGTCCAGCACGGTAAAGCCGTTCGCCAACATCCCGCTCTGGGCATCGGGGTTGGTGACCACCACGTTCCACAGCCCGGCGGCGGCCCCCGTCAGGTCAAAGTCGCAGGTGATCTGGGATGAGCTGACCACAGTGACGCCGGTGGCCGTGATGTCCGACTGGCCGGCGCGGGTCAGCTTGACGGTGGCCCCGGCCTGAAAGTTGGTGCCGGCCAGGTTGGTGATGTGCACCGTGCCGGTGCAGACGCCGCTGGATGGGGTGATGCTTGTCACTGTGGGGGCGGAGGGGGAGGTAGTCACGGTAAAGCCGTTGGGCAACGAGCCGCTCTGAGTATCCGGGTTGGTGACCACCACGTTCCACAGCCCGGCGGCGGCCCCCGTCAGGTCAAAGTCGCAGGTGATCTGGGATGCGTTGACCACGGTGACGTTGGTGGCCGGGATGTCCGACTGGCCGGAGCGGGTCAGCTTGACGGTGGCCCCGGCCTGAAAGTTGGTGCCGGCCAGGTTGGTGATGTGCACCGTGCCCGTGTTTTGGCCCGTGTTGGGGGTGATGCTCGTCACCGTGGGGGCCGGCGCCACCGTCGTGCTCGTGCGCAGGCGGATGGCGACGTCATAGTATTGTCCCCCATAATACACCTCGCTCCACGAGCCGGGGTTGCCGGTGGAGCTATAATACGTGTTTCGGGCAGATGGACCATACCAATCTATGGGGAGCGGGTAGATATAGCTCTGATTGGTGAACTTGACCACCACGATGACGTCGTTGCCGGCTGTCACCGGCAGGGGCGAACTCAAGGCCACCGAATGATACCCGGCCTCGCTGAAGGAGTGATTCAGACTCTGGCACAGCAGGTTAGACAGTGTGCCGCCGCTGAAGGTATCGTAGATGTAGATGTCCACGTCGGTCGTGGCATCGGTGGTCCAGAACTCCACCCGCGTGGCGTTGGTGTTGCTGGCGGGCACGAACCGGGCCAGCCCCCACATGGTCGTGCTGCCGCCGCCCCAACTGGCCGACCAGCCCCCATCGTCATAATACAAAAGCCCACCATTGCTGTCATAATTTTGCCAGGCGGACATGAAGGAGGAGTACTTGCCGATGCTGGCCGAGCCATAGGCGATGGTAAAGTAGCCGCGTTGGGAGCCATAGCCGCAGGTGCCGCCCCAGTTCGTGCCCCAACTGTTCCTGGCGATCCAGCCGCCGGTGCCCCCGGCGTGAGAGAGGTTATCGTCCCAGCCGACGATGAGCACGGCGTGGTTGGGGTCTTCCGTGCCGGCGTAGTAGAGCGTGTAGGAGCCGTCGTAGTTGCCGAACTCCCCATCCCAGGCGTCGCCGTTGCCGGCGTATATGGTGGTGTATACCGGGCCGTAGTCGTAGATGTATTGCTTGAGCACGGCCGGGTTGGGTACGACATCGCCGGAGATGATCCGCCACTCCAGGAGAGTCTTCTGGTAGGGGCAGGTGGTATTGCAATTCACGTCACTGGCGACGTAGGGGTCGCACGATTCCAGGACCACGCCCTGCTTGGAGAACAGGTCGGCCAGCAGGTCATAGTTGCCGCCAGCGCAACTGGTGCCGCCCCCGGTGTTGGTGACCTCGTACCAGTTACACTCCTTGGCGTTGTTCTCCGAAAAGTCATAGGAGCCGGCGCCGTCAATCAACAGCCTGGACTCGATGTTGCCGATGGCGGCGAAGGCATAGCAGGAGCCGCACGCGCCCTGGTTCTTCACCGTGGTCACCTTGCCCTGGGTGCGCCAGTCCCACCTGGTGGGCAGCGTCTTCTGGGGCATGTCGGCGGGCAATTGTTGCCCGGTCAGGTGGGAGAGGTCCAGCAGCGGGGGGCGAAAACCTTTATTATGGGACGGCGGGGCTGGCTGGGTTATCTGGGGAGTGGGGCTGGGCGGCGGCACCGCCAGGCCAGTGGGAGAGGGCAGCAGGGGCAGGGTCGGGAGCAGGAAAAAGGCCAGGGCTACACTTACAAGATAGAGCCACTTGAAGTTCATCTTGCGCCTCCAAAGATAAAGGGGCTGGCGACTGAAGCCTGCGACTGGGCGTTCACCAGTTACGCGGTGGACGCCCAGCCGCAGGTTCCAGCTCTCCAACCTGCGGGAGGGTGGGCAGTCAGGCGGAATCAGATTTCCTCATCTAGCAGGTCATCGTAGGTATCTTCGTCGTTAACCGTCAGGTCCTCCTCCCCGGCCAGTGCGTCTTCCAATTCGTCCAGGAGGGAGTCTGTTTCTTCCTCTTCGAGCATAAAGAGGCCGGCCAGCCGCTGTTGATGGGCTTCTTTGACGGCTTTCATCTCGGCTGGCGACGGCAGCCGGGGGCTGATCCGACGCACGCCGGAGCCGGCCGGGATAAGCTTGCCGATGATCACGTTCTCCTTCAGGCCATGCAGGCGGTCTATCTTGCCCTGGACGGCAGCCTCGGTGAGCACCCGCGTGGTCTCCTGGAACGAGGCGGCCGACAGGAAGCTATCCGTGTTCAGGGCGGCTTTGGTCACGCCCAGGAGTACGGTCTGCGCGGTGGCTGGTTCCCCGCCCTCCGCCATGGTCTGAGCATTGGTCTCCTCGTAGACAAAGCGATCCACCAGTTCGCCGGGCAGGAGGTCCGTGTCGCCGGCCGTCTCTATCTGGACTTTGCGCAGCATCTGACGCACGATGATCTCGATGTGCTTATCGTTGATGTTTACCCCTTGGGAGCGGTAGACGCTCTGGATCTCGTTCACCAGGTAGGATTGCACGGCTTCTTTGCCCTGGATCCGCAATACCTCACGGGGGCTTTTGGGGCCTTCGGTGAGCTGTTCACCGGCCTGGACGCGGTCCCCGACTTTGACGCGCAGCCGGGCGGCCGGCGGGATCTCGTATTCGCGTGTCTCGCGTTCCTCATGGTAGATCATACAACGCTCCGGCTCGCTGTGGAACTGCCCACCGTGAGTCGCCACTACCTCGCCCAATACCTGTCCCTTCTGCACCCGGTGGGCCAGTATCTGGCCCGGATATACGGTTTCCCCATCTTCCACCAACCGTTTGTAACCTACCGGGATATTGTATGGGATCTTTTGGCCCTCCGCTGTGTGGACGAAAGAGCCTTCGCCCAGGATACGGAGCTGGCCGCTCATGCTGGCGGTGATCTCTTTCACCACCTCGCCTTTCTGGATCCATTGGGCCAGGGGCTGGCCGGCCTCCACCTCCTGGCCGTCGGCCACCAGATACCGGTAACCACGGGGAACCACGATCTCGTCCTGAAAGACCTCGCTGGCTGTGACGGTAACCACCCGGTTATCCCCTTCCCATTGCACATCCACCACGCCCTCGATGTCGCTGATGATGGCCTGGCCTTTGGGCGTGCGGGCCTCGAATAGCTCTTCCACGCGGGGCAGACCTTGAGTGATGTCCTCGGCCCCAGCCACGCCACCGGTGTGGAACGTGCGCATGGTGAGTTGGGTACCCGGCTCGCCGATGGACTCGGCGGCGATGATCCCCACCGCCTCGCCCATCTCTACCAGCCTGCCCCGGGCCAGGTCCCGGCCGTAGCACAGGCGGCACAGGCCATGATGCAGTTCGCAGGTCAGAGGTGAACGCACATACACCTCTTCCAGGCCGGCCGCCATGATGCGCGCCACCGCGGCCTCGTCAATCTCCTGATTGGCGGCGACCAGGACCTCACCAGTGTGGGGGTTCACTATCGGCATGGCGGCCCAGCGGCCCAGGATACGTTCCGCCAGGCTGGCCCCCAGGCCCGTGGCTTCGCCAGCCCGAATCCAAACCCCCTGGTCGGTGCCACAGTCTTCCGCGCGAATGATCACGTCCTGAGCCACATCCACCAGCCGGCGCGTCAGATACCCCGAGTCAGCAGTGCGCAGGGCCGTATCCGCCAACCCCTTACGGCCGCCGTGCGTGGAGATGAAATACTCCAACACACTCAGCCCCTCGCGGAAATTGCTGCGGATCGGCAGGTCAATGATCCGCCCAGACGGGTCGGCCATCAGCCCCCGCATCCCGGCGATCTGGCGGATCTGCTGGAACTGGCCCTTGGTGGCCCCGGAGACGGCCATCATGTGCACCGGTCCAAAGGGGTCCAGGTCCTGGACGACAGCCCGGGTGATCTCTTCAGTGGCGGCGGTCCAGGCTTCTACGGTCTGGGCATATTTCTCTTCTTCCGTGATCAGCCCCCGCCGATAGTGCCGTTCGATCTCCTCTACCCGTTGCGTGGTCTCAGCCAGGATGCGCGCTTTTTCTGCCGGCACATCCATATCTCCAATGGCGATAGTGGTGCCGCTGCGGGTGGCATAGTAGAACCCGACCTCCTTGATGTCGTCGGCTACCTGGGCAGTGCGCTCGGGGCCAAAGAGGGCATAACAGTTGGCGATCAGGTCACGCAGCCGGCCCTTGTCCAGCACCTCGTTTTGGAAGCGGAGTTCCTCCGGCAATCTCATGTTAAAGATCACCCGCCCCACTGTGGTCTGGAGCAATTCCCCATTCCAACGCACGCTGATCTGGGCTTGCAGGTCTACCACGCCCAACTGGTAGGCCATGAGTACCTCATCCATGTCGGCGAAGACTTTGCCCTCCCCTTTGGCCCCGGGCCGGGCCAGGGTCATATAATAACAACCCAGGACCATGTCCTTTGTGGGGCCGATGGTGGGGGTCCCACTGGATGGGAGCAACAGGTTGCGCGATGATAGCATCAGCACCCGGGCCTCTTCCTTCGCCGCCTCCGACAGGGGCACATGCACGGCCATCTGGTCACCATCAAAGTCGGCGTTAAAGGCGGCGCAGACCAGGGGATGGATCTGGATGGCGCTGCCTTCTACCAGGACTGGTTCAAAGGCCTGGATGCCCAGCCGATGCAGGGTAGGGGCGCGGTTCAGGAGCACCGGGTGGTCCTGGGTCACCTCTTCCAGCACGTCCCAGACTTCTGGGCGCGCTCGTTCCACGATGCGCTTTGCGCTCTTGATGTTATGGGCATAGTTATGCTCCACCAGCTTGCGCATGACAAAGGGCTTGAATAGCTCCAGGGCCATCTTCTTGGGCAGGCCGCATTGGTGCAGTTTGAGTTCCGGCCCGATGACAATGACCGACCGGCCGGAATAGTCCACCCGCTTGCCCAGCAGGTTCTGGCGGAACCGGCCCTGTTTGCCGCGCAACATGTCCGACAGGCTGCGCAACTTGTGGTTGCGACTGCCGGCCACGGCCCGGCCTCGTCGGCCGTTATCAATGAGGGAATCCACCGCTTCCTGGAGCATTCGCTTTTCATTGCGCACGATTATGTCTGGCGCGTTCAGTTCCAGGAGCCGCTTGAGCCGGTTGTTACGATTGATGACCCGCCGATACAGGTCGTTCAGGTCACTGGTGGCGAAACGACCACCGTCCAACTGGACCATGGGGCGCAACTCTGGCGGGATCACGGGCAGCACAGTGAGGATCATCCATTCCGGGCGGTTGCCGCTCTGGCGCAAGGCCTCCACCACCCGCAGTCGCTTGGTGGCTTTCTTATGCCGTTGGCCCTTGGAGGTGCGCACTTCTTCCTGCAACTCGGCGGCCATCTCATCCAGATCGGTATTGCGCATGATCTCGTAGAGGGCTTCAGCGCCCATACCGGCCTGAAAGACATGCCCCCAGCGGTCTTGCAACTCGCGATAGCGGGCTTCGGTGAGCAACTGGCCCACGTGTAACTCCTCCAGCTCGCCACGTTGTTCTTCCAGGCTCAGGCGTACCCGTTCCGCCTCTTCGACGGCCTGGGCCCGGATCTCTTTGGCCTCCTCCTCGGCCACGTGGGTCAGTCGCTCGATCTCGGCCGCGATGAGCAGGCGATTATCTTCCTGCTTCTGACGGAAGCCTTCCTCTATGCTCTCGATGTGAGCCTGGGCGAGTCGTCGCAAGAGGTGCAGGTGCTCGGTCGTAACCAAGGCGCCCTGTTCCACGATGGCCTCATCCCCGAACTTATAGGTCTGGGGGGCCACCCGATTCTGAGCGGCCTGCAATTCAGCTTGCAAGGAGGCGGCTTCGCTCATGATCTCGTCGGTAGCGCCGGTGAGCTGTTCCTCCAACATCTGGCTCGTCGAGTCCCGCACACTCTCCAGGGTCTGGATCTCCTCGTCGGTGCGGAGCAAGATCTCATCAATGCGGTCCTGGGCGGTGCGGTGCACCTGATCTACAGCCGCCGCGATGTTCTCATTGAGGCGCGTCAGGGCGCGTTCCCGGGCCGCCTCATCCACGGTCGTGACGATATACTGGGCGAAATAGATCACGCGTTCCAGGTTGCGGGGCGAGATATTCAGGAACAGGCCGATCCGCGATGGCGTGCCCTTGAAGAACCAGATATGGGTCACTGGCGAAGCCAGCTCAATATGCCCCATACGTTCCCGGCGCACTTTGGACCGGGCCACCTCTACCCCACATTTGTCGCAGATGATCCCTTTGTAACGAACCCGCTTGTATTTGCCGCAATAACACTCCCAGTCCCGTGTCGGGCCAAAGATACGTTCGCAGAAGAGGCCATCGCGTTCCGGCTTCAGGGTGCGGTAGTTGATCGTCTCCGGCTTGAGGACCTCGCCATAGCTCCACGAGCGGATCTGCTCCGGCGAGGCCAGGCTGATGCGTACGGCCTTGAAGTCATTGACCTCTAGCATAGCTCTCCCCCTTACATGGCAAATGGCAAATTGCAGATTGCAAATTGCAGGTTGCAGGTTGCAGGTTGCAATTCGCCCGTTCGCTCAGTCGCTGCGCTCAAAACCGCCCAGGTCGATCCCCAGGTCGGGCAAGACATCTTCGCCACTGTCCTCCAGGAATTGAATCCGTTCGTCTTCCTCATCGAGCACCTCAACGGCTAAACCCAGGCTCTGGAGTTCCTTAACCAGGACTTTGAATGATTCTGGCACCCCTGGTTCCATGATGTCGGTGCCTTTGACGATAGCCTCGTAGGTCTTCACCCGGCCCACCACGTCATCGCTTTTGACGGTCAGCAGTTCCTGGAGGATATGGGCGGCCCCATAGGCCTCCAGGGCCCATACCTCCATCTCCCCGAAGCGTTGGCCGCCGAATTGGGCTTTACCACCCAGGGGCTGCTGAGTCACCAACGAATAAGGGCCGGTGCTACGCGCGTGCACCTTGTCTTCCACCAGATGATGCAATTTCATCATATAGATGACCCCGACCGTCACCGGCTGGTCGAACGGCTCGCCGGTCTTGCCATCATACAGGATGGTTTTGCCGGTCAGGGGATGCGGGCGGCCCGTCTCGTTCGCGATCCGCTCCGCTATGGCGCGCACCTGATCATCCGGCAGGCCGGTGGCCTGGTAGCCTTGCTCGCGCAGCCACTCGCGCAGGCAGAGGAGCTGGACGGTGTTGTTGGCTGCCAGGTGGCGCTCGGTCAAGGCCGGATCATGACGATCCTGATCCAGCAGCCAGACGGCCTCGTGATGGCCATGCCGTTCCAGCCAGCGCCGGAGCGTCTCACGGCGCATGGCGCCGGTGATCTCTTCATCCAGCAGGCGGTCATAGCCAGCCTCGCGCCAGGCCACCTCCGCCAGATAGCGCAAGGCCATCATCCCCTGGATCTCGGTCTCTTTGGCCCCGTCAAAGACCGGGCTGATGACCTGAAACCCCAACTGATGGGCGGCCCAACCCAGGTGGGTCTCTAACACCTGGCCGATGTTCATGCGGGAAGGGACGCCGATGGGGTTGAGGATCATATCTATGGGGGTGCCGTCGGCCAGGAAGGGCATGTCCTCGATGGGTACGACCTTGGAGATCACCCCTTTGTTGCCGTGTCGGCCGGCCACTTTATCCCCCACGGTGATCTTGCGGCGTTGGGCCAGGCTCACCGAGACGAGTTGCTGGACCCCGGCCTTTAGCTCATCGTGGTTATCCCGCGAGAATGACTGGATGTCCACCACCTTACCCCGCTCGCCATGGGGCACCCGCAGTGAGGAATCGCGGACCTCGCGGCTCTTCTCCCCAAAGATGGCCCTTAACAACCGTTCTTCAGCCGTAAGCTCGGTCTCGCCTTTGGGGGTGATCTTGCCTACCAGGATGTCGCCGGGGCCAACCACCGCGCCCAGGGCAATGATGCCGTCCTCATCCAGGTATCTCAGGCTGTCCTCACCGATATTAGGTATGTCTCGTGTGATCTCTTCCGTCCCCAACTTGGTTTCGCGGGCCTCGATCTCGTATTTCTCGATGTGGACGGAAGTGAACTTGTCCTCCCGCACCAGGCGTTCGCTCAGCAGGATGGCATCCTCAAAGTTGCCGCCTTCCCAGGGCATAAAGGCCACCAACACGTTCTGCCCCAGAGCCAGTTGGCCGTGGTCTGTGGCTGAGCTATCGGCCAGGGTCTGGCCCCAGTAAACCCGCTGGCCCGGTTCGACGACCGGCCGCTGGGTAATGCAGGTGCCCTGGTTGGAGCGGACGTAACGTATCAGGGGGTACTGGTAGGCGGTCCCGTCGTCGGCCAGGACGGTGATCCCCTGGGAGTCCACATTGGTAACTATGCCGTCCACGGTGCAGATGATCAGGCGGCCAGAGTCGCGCGCGGCACGCATCTCCATCCCGGTGGCCACCACCGGCGCCTCTGGCAAGAGCAAGGGCACGGCCTGCCGTTGCATATTTGATCCCATGAGAGCGCGGTTGGCGTCGTCGTGCTCCAGGAAGGGGATGAGGGCGGCGGAGACGCTGACGATCTGTTTGGGCGAGACATCCATGTAATCAATGCGTTCTGGCGGCTCCAGGGTGAACCGCTCCTCATAGCGCACGGAGACACGATCATCCAGGAAGCGATGGCGTTCATCCAGGCGCGCGCTGGCCTGGGCCACCACGTAGCGCTCTTCCTCATCGGCCGTCAGGTATTCCACCTGGTCCGAGACATAGGGCACGATCTCTATGCGTTGGGCCGGCAAGGCGGCCAGACGTTCGGCCAGGGCCGCGTCAATCTCGGAGCCGCGCTCGGCGATGATCTTATCAGAGTCCGGGTCCCGTACATCCTGCCGCAAAGTCTGGCCCAGCAGGGCCTCATAGGTGTTATCCACGGCGCGGATCACTTTGCGGTAGGGGGTCTCGATGAAGCCATACTCATTGATCCGGGCATAAGTGGCCATGCTGCCGATGAGGCCGATGTTGGGCCCCTCGGGGGTCTCGATGGGGCAGATGCGGCCGTAATGGCTGTAGTGGACATCCCGCACCTCAAAGCTGGCCCGTTCCCGGCTGAGGCCGCCTGGCCCCAAAGCCGACAACCGGCGCTTATTGGTCAGCTCGGCCAGGGGGTTGGTCTGGTCCATGAACTGTGACAACTGGCTGCCACCAAAAAACTCGCGCATCGCGGCCACCACGGGCCGCACATTCACCAGCGAGGTGGGCGTGATCTGCTCCGGGTCCTGGATACTCATCCGCTCGCGGATGATGCGCTCCATGCGCAATAAGCCGATGCGAAACTGGTTCTGGACCAACTCGCCCACGGAACGCACCCGCCGATTGCCCAGGTGGTCAATGTCATCGGCCGAGTCTACGCCGTTGTTCACCCGGATCATGGTCTCCACGATGCGGGCCAGGACTTCGGGGGTGAGCGTTCGTTCCTCCAGGGAGAGTCCCAGCCGTTTGTTGATCTTGTAACGGCCCACCCGACCCAGGTCATAGCGGCGGGGTCGGAAGAACAGAGACTTCAGGTATTCCCGTGCGTTTTCTTTGGTGGGCGGGTCTCCTGGGCGCATCCGGCGATAGAACTCCAGGATGGCCTCCTCAGTAGATTTGGTGGGGTCGCGTTCGAGGGTGGATTGGATATAGGCGTGGTCCGGCATATTGTCGCATTGCCGGAACCGCTCCAGCAAGTCGTCGTCGCTGTCAAAGCCCACGGCGCGCAGCAGGATGGTGACCGGGATCTTGCGCTTGCGGTCCACCTTCACCGAGATGATGTCTTTGACACTGGTGTCGAACTCCAACCAGGCCCCGCGATTGGGGATGAGCTTGGCCATACAGAGTCGCCGACCGGTCTTTTTATCCTCTTTGACCTGGAAATAGGCCCCTGGCGAGCGAATGAGCTGGCTCACTACCACCCGTTCGGCCCCGTTGATGACAAACGTGCCGTTCTCCGTCATCAAGGGGAAATCGCCCATAAAGATCTCTTGTTCGGAGACCTCGCCGGTCTCCCGGTTCACCAGCCGCACTTTGCACCGCAGCGGCGCGGCGTAGGTCACTGCCCGGATGCGACACTCGTGGGGATCATACTTGGGCTTGCCAAAATAATAATCCCCGAAATATAGTTCCAGGTTCTTGTTAAAGCTCTGGATCGGTGAGATCTCCTCCAGGGCCTCGGCCAGGCCGGTCTCCAGGAACCATTGGAAAGAGGCTAACTGCACCTCGATGAGGTTCGACAAGGGCAGGATCTCCTGGATCCGGCCGTAGTTGCGCTCTCTCAGGCTGTCTTGTCCCGTCATCAGTAACACATTCATGCGTGTTCCCCCTCCTGGGCAACAAAAATGAGCACAGGCCCCAATTTCTCTTCACGTGCTCGGTTATCTCAAGGCCGTGCTCCTCCTCACATTTGCTCCGGAGCGCTATTCTGATGTGTAAAACTAACCCTCTTATGGACAGAAAAACATTATATCACCACTATAGTCCATTTGTCAAATATATCCGAGTTGCCTGATCAGGCTCGTCTGGCAATATCCTATTTGCCTGATTTCCATCGTGCCCACGCTCCGCGCGGGCAAGGCAGCATGGACGAGGCCGCCCTGGCCGCGTGAGGCGGCGTTTCGCCCCCACGCAGCACCGGGCAAATATAAACCGGCACTCCTCGAGCCGTCCTGAACAGTGGGGAGTGAGGCTGTGCCCTCATGCGTTTAATACGCACGGATGTCAAGCCGACGTATTGACAGAACCAGCCCGGGGGCAGTATAATGATTATGTGATCGTTTACCTGCTGCTAAGCACTACCTGGTATCATGCGCCGTGCATGGGAGCAGTGATGATCGGTGAGCGTGGGACACGCAGAAAAACCTGGTGCTGGTTAGCTCTGGTCTGGCTGGGGGCTTTGTTGATGTTGGGCGCGCTGGCCCTGCCAGCCCGGGCTATCGCCGGTGGGTTCGTAGCCCCGGCGATGCCGGCCACGCCGGGCCTGGAAACCGCCCCGGCTCAGATCCACAAGGCGTTGACCACGCAAGACTATGTAGTTACCAGCGTCGGGCTGAAGGACTTCTTACGCAAGGATTTCGGCGTCCCGGCCCGTTCGAGCGCCTCCCTGACGCCCATCCCTACCGCGTCATTGCCTGCGCCGGAGACCAGCCCGGGTCTCTTGCAGGACGCTTCCGCCGACTATTGTTTCCTCCCGACCCAGGACCGCGTCCCGGAGACCATCACCATGCGCCCGGAGGACCGTCGGCGGTGGCTGAAAGAGTCGCTGAACGCCGCATCCGTGTGCTGGCGGATGACCCCGGCGCTGCCCAGTTCGGTCGCTGCAACGCCAGACCGGCTATGTCGGCCGCCGGCGTCAGCCCTTCGTGGAGGGGAACGACCGACGGCGCGGTGGGCCCCACGGATCTACCCGGCCGGCACAGAGTCGCCGGATGCGGGCGAGGACCCGGCCGGCGATCCACCACCGCCCACCCGCCCGCTGCTGTCTCCTCAACCCAATCCCAAGATAACCATCCTCCCTCAGACCACCGCTTTTATACTTGCCGGCCCTGATCTCCCGGCCCGTCTGGGCCTTGATGACGACAAGACACCGCTGATCCCCCGGCCCCTGTTGGCCTGGCCGACGCTGCGAGTCCGGCCGCCCCCGGCGCCAATGCCTTCCCTTTGCGTAGCACTTATTGCATCCTGCATCCTGTGTCATGCATCCTGCATCCTGTATCATGAATAAGGAGGAAACCCCATGAGCACCAAACGAACCTTATGGACGTTGCTGACGACCTTGCTGGCCCTGATGATGTTGGCAGCCCTGGCCGTTCCGACGCTGGCCGGGGAGAGCCGGCCGCCCGGTGTCACCCAGGACCGTATTATGTTCCAGGAAGCCGACCCGGCCGACAAAGTGCGCAAGGAGCTGGAAGGCAAGGGCTATACCGTGATCGAGGTGGGCCTGGATGAAGTGGACGAGTTGGCCGGCGTGATCATGGAGATGGCCTCGTTCGAGTTCGACGAGACCGTGCGGCACCAGATCGTGGATGGCTGGTACGCCTTGAGCAAGAATTACACCGATCCAGGCATCAAGGTCTATCTGACCGGGCTGGCCTACCAGAACCGATACCTGCTGGCCTTCATGGTGGCCCCGGCAGATTTCAAGGGCTGGATTGATGGTAAGCTGAGCGATTCGCAGTTTGCCACCAGGTACATCTTCAAGATCTGGGACACGCAGACCGGGCGCTGGGTGGAAGACAAGGACTTTTTGTACAAGAACTTTGGTGTGCCGATGGGCAAGACCGGGGCAGCGGCGGTGGGACCATTGCCCAAGCCGGTGGAGGGCAGCACCAAGGCCGCCTATGAAGAGGACTTTAGCGACCCGGAGAGCGGCTGGGAGGTCGAAAAGGGGGCCGGCTATAGCTACGGCTACGTGGACGGTGAGTACTTTTGCCGCGAGGAGGAAAAAAACTACATGGTCCGTGGCTCGTACCCCCAGCTCGAGTTCGATGACTTTACCTACCAGGCCGAGTGCCGCCAGGTGGAGGGCGACCCGGAGAACGAATACGGCCTGATCTTCCGCCAGTCGGACAAAGACTATTACAAGTTTGGCATCACCGGCGATGGCTATTACCACCTCTCGTTGCGGAAAGACGGTGCGTGGACCAAGGTGGTGGACTGGGCCGAGTCCAAGGCCATCAAGCGCGGCGACCAGGTGAACGTGCTCAAGGTTGTCTGCGCGGGCCAGGACATCAGCCTGTACATCAACGGTGAGCACGTCAAGACGGTCCAGGACAATGGCCTGAGCAAGGGGGTGATCGGGTTGTTCGCTGGTGGGTGGGAGAACGTGCCCACCGAGGCCCGGTTCGACAACGTGAAGGTGTGGACCGGTGGCCCCGGCCCGGAACCGACGCCCACTCCCACCACCACGCCCACTGGCGGGCTGATCATCGGCCCCAAGACCACGCCCACGCTCACGGCGCAACCCACTGGCCCCCGCTTTGGCCCCATCACGTTCTCTACCAAGGTGGAAAAGGGCACCAACAAGCCCTCAGACCCCGGTACAGCGTTCCCGGCCGGGATCAACGAGCTGCACGCCACGTGGGACTATAGTGGCATGAGCGCCAGTAACAAATGGACCCGCAAGTGGTACATCAACGGCGAGCTGATCATTGACAAGACCGAGTCCTGGGCAGGCAGAGATGAGGGCCGCTGGGACAACTACCTGTTCATGAACAGCGGCAACCCGTTGCCCGAGGGCACGTACAAGCTAGAGATCTATATAGACGGCAAACTCCAGCAGACCGCAAGTTGCAGCATCGGCGCGTGAGAAGGGTGATTGCTCACCTGCGGGTGGTACCAGCAGGCGGAAACCTGCCCAATCGGTTCCCAGGCCCGGAAGCCGCCCGCATGATCGGAGGACACGGCGCTCGTCACTTACAGACCCGGCGAGCGACCGTGTCCTCTTTTTGACTGGACTTTGGAGTCGAGCCTTCAGGTCTTGTGGTCACGACCGGCTAAAGCCTCTACTCCCTGTGGTGTGCGAAAGTCCAATTTGATGAAGACCTGGCTGAAGCAGCCACGTCGGAGCAACTATTGACAGTCAGCCAGCCCCCGTTGTATAATGCAGACCGCTGTAATAAGCAAGACCACATCATCAGCGAGATATGAGATGTTCATGCTCGCGGCGGGTGTGTCACCCGCCGTTGGGCGCGGGGCCGCAGACCCCGCGTGAGCACATAATACTAGGAGGTGATCACCTATGCCTGCCATTCCTGCGTTCCTGTTGAAAAAGCTATACGTGAAGCAAAGCCTCAAAAATACCCCGGCCGGCGTGGAGTTGGAGATCAAGAACACGCTGGCTCCTGGTACTATCGTCGGGGCTGCGCCAGTGGCCATTGATGGGGTAGCACACCCCCTGGCCGATACCATTGTCATCAGCAGTGGCAAGGAGTATGTCTTTGCCGAGGTCTCTAAAGAGAATCCCCTCACCTTTGGCATCAACACCTCCATCATCATTCGCCTGAAGGGCGTCCAGCTTGAGCCAGGCACGCACAAGATCAGCATCCCGGTGCTGACTAAAGAGGCTGGCGAACTTCAGATCGAAGTGAGCGATACCATCTAGACCTGCCCGACTCTCCATCCCAGGGGCTGGGTCTGCGCTCGCATCTTCTGTCAAAGTGCCGGGGCAGAGAGCGCGTCCCAGCCCCTTGCTCTTGGCCGCAACCCGGCCAGTTGCCTGCCGGACTGTCCGACGGGCTGAGCCGGACCATTGGACCATGCGCCTGCCTGACCTCTCGACTATGCGACCACCGCGCATCGCCCTGACCACACTGGGCTGCCGGGTGAATCAGAGCGAGACAGAAACCCTGGCCCGCCAGTTCACCGCGACCGGTTGCCAGGTCGTGCCCTTTGACGCGCCGGCCGATGTCTATGTGGTGAACACCTGTACGGTGACCCAGGTGGGGGACCGCAAATCGCGACAACTGCTGCGCCGGGCCGCACGCCGCAACCCCCAGGCCCTGGTGGTGGCGGCCGGCTGCTACGCCACTGTGGACCCGGCGACCCTTCAGGCCATGCCAGAGGTGGGCCTGGTGGTCCCCAATGCTGCCAAGTCCCGTCTGCCCGAACTCGTTCTGGCCCACTTGAACCAGACCCGACAGGTGAGGGCAGTAGATGTCCCCTCGCCTCTCGCTCCTGCCTGCTTCCACAGGACGCGGGCTTTAGTCAAGGTCCAGGATGGTTGCGCCGAAGGTTGTGCCTACTGCATCGTGCCCCGGGCGCGCGGCGCCCCTCGCAGCCGGCCCCTGTCAGAGGTGTTGGCCGAGGTGCAGGCCCGCGTAGCCGAGGGCCACCAGGAGGTCGTGCTCACCGGCATCCATCTGGGGCAATACGGCCTGGACCTGGGCCCAGACGCCCCGACCCTGGCGGACCTGATCCGCGCGATCCTCGGCGGGACGAATGTGCCCCGTCTGCGCTTATCCTCCATCGAGCCGCCGGATTTTCAGCCGACGTTGCTGGAGCTATGGCAAAACCCGCGCCTCTGCCGGCACCTGGCATTGCCCCTTCAGAGTGGCTGTGACCGCACATTGGCGCGTATGGGTCGGCGTTACACCTCGGCCGATTATGCCAGACTGCTCAAGCAGCTCAGAGCGGCCGTGCCCCAGATCGCCATCACCACCGATGTCATCGTGGGTTTTCCCGGCGAGACGGACGCCGACCATGCGGCCAGCCTGGATTTTGCCCGGGAGATGGCCTTTGCCCGTATTCATGTGTTCCCCTACTCACGGCGACAGGGTACACCGGCGGCGACCATGTCGGACCAGGTGGACCCGGCCCTCAAGCAAGCCCGGGCCAGTGACTTTCGTGCTTTGGGCGAGGAGACGGGCCACCGCTACCGGTTGCAGTTCGTGGGTCAGCAGGCCACCGTGCTATGGGAGACCCCTGACCCGGACAGGCCGGCTCACTGGGTCGGCTTCACTGATACCTATATCCGCGTCACTACCACTGACCCTGATAACCTGGCTGGACGTATCACCCCCACGCTTCTCACCGCCGTCACCACCGGGGGTATGACCGGCCAGGTACTGCGGTGATGGCGCACGATCTGTATCTGCCCAGGCGGATCGGAGAACATACCGTGATGCATTGCCCATTCTGTCGTATCGTAGCTGGACAGGCCCCAGCCGAGATCGTCCATCAGGATGAACTGGTCACGGCCTTTCGCGACGCCTATCCTCAGGCTCCCACGCATATCCTCATCGTCCCCAACGAGCATCTGCCGTCGGTGGCGCACCTGGAGCCGACCCACGCGGCCCTGTGGATGCGCATGGTCGCCGTCGCCAATGACCTGGCCCGGCAGGAGGGCCTGGCCGAGAGTGGCTATCGGCTTGTCACCAACTGCGGTCCGCAGGCCGGTCAGTCGGTGGCACACCTGCACCTGCACTTGCTGGGGGGACGCTGGATGCGCTGGCCGCCGGGCTGAACTTGACAGACCGGGCCGGGTGTGGTAATCTGAAAGCAGCGGGGATGGGGGGTAAGCAGCGATGAAGTCCCACCCGGCGCGTCTCTACGAGTCAGTGGCGGATAATGCGGTGCGCTGCGGGCTATGTGCCCGACAGTGCGTCATCGCCGTGGGGCATACCGGGTTCTGCGGCACGCGCCGCAACGAGGCCGGGCAGTTGGTGACGCTCAACTACGTGGCCCAGCCCCAGCCGGGAGGGTTGCTGGCCGCCGTGGAGAGTCGGCCCATCGAGATCAAGCCGTTTTTCCACTTTTACCCTGGCTCCACAGCCCTCACCTATGCCAGCCGGGGTTGTAACCTGCGCTGCGCCTGGTGTCAGAACGCCCACCTGAGTCGCGCCATACCGGACCCGAGCCGCGATGCCCGGCTGACCCCAGAGGAGATCGTGGCCCTGGCCCTGACCTGGGGTGACCAGGGGCTTTGTTGTTCCTTCAGCGAGCCGACGCTCCTTCACGAGTTCAACCTGGAGGCCTTTCGGCTGGCCCGGGCCGCCGGCCTTTATACCTGCTACGTCTCCAACGGCCTGCTCACCATTAAAGCCCTGAATGAGCTGATCAGCGTCGGGCTGGATGCCATCAAGGTAGACGTGAAAGGTGATGACGGCGTGTACTATCAACATTGCCAGGGACCGGGGGCCGGTGCGGTATGGGCCACCATCCGCACAGCCCGGGAACTGGGCCTGCATCTGGAGATCGTGCACCTGGTTATCCCCGGCGTTAATGACACTGAGGCGGACCTGCTTCGCTTCATCGCCCGCTATATGGTGGACGCCGGGCCAGATACGCCATTGCATTTCACGCGCTATCATCCGGCTGGCGGGTTCTCTGCCCCGGCCACTCCCATCGCCACGCTGGAGCGGGCCTGGGAACTGGCCCGGACTGCCGGCGTGCGCTTTCCCTATCTGGGCAACGTCCCCGGCCACCCGGCCGAGAACACGATCTGCCCCACCTGTCGCCAGCCCCTGATCGAGCGCTGGGGCGTGCGCGTCCGGGCCATTCACCTCACGCCGCAGAACACCTGCCCCCATTGTGATGAACTCATTCCCATCGTCAGGCGGCCAGCGCCAGAAGTGTCACCTGGCGATTGACTTTTGCCCATCGGAGGTCCTCATGCTGGCCAGCGTTTATCAGGAACTCATCCGCCTGCTCCCAGGTCTGCCGGGGCGCCTGGGCTCCCGCTGGGCCGCCTTTCGCCGCCGGCTTCAGGGCCTTCTGGTGCGCGCTGCCCACGCCAGCACCGACGTTGAGGTCAGGGCCATCTTGGATGACCTGGCGGCCCTGTTCGGCGAGTATGGCCTGGACTACGCACGGCTCTGGTCTCCTCGGCCCTTACGCGGCGCCGAGACCCTCACCGTCAAGGGCCAGGATTCATCACCCGTTTCCCCCACCGACTTGATCGCCCTGGCCCAGGCCCTGGCCGCCCGCGTTGCCCGCTATGTGGACGTCTACTGCCCCCGCCAGGTGGCCCTGGACACGATGCGCTTTCCTGTCATCGTGAAGCTGACCGTCCAGCCAGAGGCTGCCAGCGCGGTGGCGCAGCACCTGCTGGTCTGGCCCGGCAATGAGCCGGTGGTCGTGGTGATACGGCCGGACCCGGCCGGCCTGGCTGTGCATGGCCCAGATACAGCCAACCTCACCGTCTTAAAGGACCGCGACAGCTCGCCGGTCACCTTTTACCTCCAACCACTGCGCGTCGGCGCGTGGGACGTGACTCTGGAGTTCCACCAGCAGGGCCGGCGGCTGGGTGCGGTCACGGTGCGGCCAGAGGTGATAGTCGGCCGGGCGACGGATGCGCCGTTGCCCCGGCCCAAGGTCAGCATCGGCCTGAGCAGCGACTACCTGCCGGTGCCGGATGTGGACCTGCGCATTCGTTGCCGGGACCAGGGTGGGCCGGTGGTCCTGGAGTTCGAGGTGAACAGCCCTCTGCTGAACTACCACGCCTACCGCAGCATCGAGCCGCTGACCCTCACGGCGTCCCCGGCGCAATGGCAGGCCAGTACCTTCGCCCGTCTGAGCGAGATGGCGGCCAGCGGGGCCGGCGACGGCCTGGCCGGGCTGAAACGCATCGGCCAGCGCATCTACCGGGAGTTGTTCCCGCCGGGCCTCCAGGCGTTGTACCGCGAGTTGCGCCAGCACCCCGGCGCCACCGTGCTCATCACCTCCGACGAGCCGTGGATCCCCTGGGAACTGGCCTGGCCCTACGAGGTCCCGGCCTGGGAGGAGGAGGCCCCCCTGGGCGTGCGCTACCAGGTGGGGCGCTGGCTGGCCTCTGGTCGCAGTGACCCTTACGACGACCTGCGGGTATCGGCGGTGGCGTGCGTGGCCCCGGCCGGCAGCGGCCTGCCCTCCGTTCGTCAGGAGCTTCAGCTGATCCAGGCCCTGGCTGGGGGGCTGGTCACGGCCTCTGCGCTCCAGGCCCGGACCTTGCGTGGGCCGATAGCGGGCGCGGGCGCTGGACTCCGCCTGCGGGACCTGACCCCGCCCCGGGCCACCCGGGCCGCCGTCTCGGCCCTGTTGGAAGGTGACTGCGACCTGCTGCATTTTGCCGGCCACGGTCAGTTCGAGCCAGACCCGTACCAGTCGGCGTTGCGGCTGGAGGATGGTAAGCTCCTGGCCGGCGACATCGTGGGCCTGGCCCGGGAGGGAGCTATCCAGCGCAACCGGCCGTTGGTCTTTCTCAACGCCTGTGAGGTGGGGCGCGTGGGCTATGGGCTGACCGGCATCGGTGGCTGGGCCAGGGCCTTTGTGGAACCGGGCTGCGGGGCCTTTATCGGGCCGCTGTGGGAGGTGGAGGACGGGATGGCGGCTGCCTTTGCCACGGCGTTCTACCGGGCCGTGCAGGCCCAGAGCACCCTGGGCGAGGCGGTGGCGGCGGCCCGGGAGGAGTGTCGCCGGGCCGACGCGGACAACCCCACCTGGCTGGCCTACCTGCTATACGGTCATCCGGCGGCCCGGGTGCATTGGGGGGAATAGCCCTGAAACCGTCCCCCACAGAAACCAGACCCAGTAGATGGAAAGAAGCCACTCCCTGCGGCCTGCCACCCAGTCCATCCTGGGCTGGAGGTCGCAGACGTGGTCGCCGCTTTGAGCGACTTTTTCCATCTCTGAGACTACCGAGGAGAATCCATGCCCAAGAAATCGAGGAAACGACACACGCGCAAGCTTCAGCCGGTCGCGTCGCGCCGGACTACCCCCCGGTCAAAGACCGGCTCGGCACCCCCTCCGAACGTCTGGCAGCGCATGAGGCGCAACTGGGCTGCCACGGCCCTGATCGCCCTGGGAATAGTGGTGGTGGTCTCCATGGTCCTGGCCCTGGTGGTGCCCATGCTGATGCCCTCCGCGCCGCCCACGCCCTCACCGGCACCTGCTTCCCGGCCCACGCCGCCTCCTGCCCCAACGAAGGTGAGCAAATCGTACCCGGCCCCGCCAGCCATGACTATTGACCCCACCAGAGCGTACACGGCCGCGGTGGAGACGACGAATGGCACGTTCGTGATCCGGCTGTTGCCGGACGCTGCACCGCAGACGGTGAACAACTTTGTCTTTCTGGCCCGCGAGGGCTTTTACGACGGCCTGACGTTCCACCGGGTGGAGGACTGGGTCGTGCAGGGTGGCGACCCGCTGGGCACCGGCAAGGGGGGGCCGGGCTACTCCATCCCGGCCGAGTTCGAGTCGTCCAGGAAGTACTCTCAGGTGCGAGGGATCGTGGGTATGGCCCGCGCTCAGGATCCCAACAGCGGAGGCAGCCAGTGGTACGTCGTCAAAAAGGATGCCACCTGGCTGGATGGCCAGTACACCACCTTCGGCCGGGTCGTCAGCGGGATGGACGTGGTGGATACGCTCATCAGCGGCGATTGGATGATCAAGGTTACGATCACCGAGGGTCAGTAACGACCGTGGATGCAGAAGCCCCGATCATCGTTTCTCCCCCTGAGGCAGCCAGAGACCCTGCCGAAGCGCAACTCGCCAGCCTGGTCACAGACCCGGCCGGCGCAGATGAGTCGCGCCGCCGCCCGACCACCTGGCGCAGTATCGCCGCCATCGCCCTGGCCGGCGTCATCAGCCTGGCCGTGTTCCTGGCCCCCATCCCCTGGGATGACCTGGCCGGCTACGGCTACGTGGGCATCTTTTTGCTGAGCCTGCTCTCGGCCAGCAGCGTGTTCCTGCCGTTGCCCGGCCTGGCCCTGGCCTATACCGGCGGCGGGGTGCTGGACCCGCTTGTCGTGGGCCTGGTGGCCGGCCTCGGCAACGCCCTGGGGGAGCTGACCGGCTATATGGCCGGGCGCGGCGGCAGCGCGATCGTGGACGACCTGCCTCACTACCAGCGCATGGAGGACCTGATGAGCCGCTACGGGGGGCTGGTCATCCTGGTGCTGGCGATCATCCCCAACCCGGTCTTTGACGCGGCCGGCCTGGCCGCCGGCGTGTTGCGCTACCAGGTCTGGAAGTTCCTGCTCTTCTGCACCATCGGCAAGACCATCAAGACCCTGGCCTTCGCCTACCTGGGCGACTATTCCCGGGACTGGCTATTGTGGTTCCTGGGCGGGACCGGCGTATAAGCCAGCGGTAGAAAATAGAGTGCATCATGCCTTCCTGGTTTGATTACCTGAAACAAGGTCTGGCCCGCGAACTGCCGGCGGACCGCATTGCCGAGCAGCGCAAGTATAGCAGCGCCCGGGCGAATCTGGGCAACCTGCGCCCGTTCGTGGTTCGCCACTGGCGTAAGGGACTGCTGGGCGCGCTGCTCATCCTGCTCAACTCCCTCCTGGGTTTTCCTCAACCCCTCATCAACCGCTTCCTCATTGACGACGTGATCCTGGGACGCCAGCTGGAGCTGTTGGCCGTGGCCGTGCTGCTGATGGGGGGCGTGGTGGTCGCCGGGATGGTGATCGGCGCCCTGCAGCAGTATTATTTTACGCGCTTTGAGCAAGAGATCATCCTGGACATCCAACAGGACCTCCTGAACCGCACCCTGCGCTTCCCCAAATCCTTCTTCGATGACAAAGAGGTGGGCTACCTG